>Ga0316204_10012753_pt1 | contig 10189 bp, 11 predicted proteins | sample 6monrhotite_MG_2_FD_205661 | JGI IMG/M metagenome (GOLD analysis project Ga0316204, IMG submission 205661) | Microbial mat bacterial communities from mineral coupon in-situ incubated in ocean water Damariscotta River, Maine, United States -... | ecosystem: Environmental > Aquatic > Marine >... | reverse complement strand
GCCCGTCGTTCTTTCCAGTTCTCAAAGCGTTAATACACAAGTTTCTGTTTCGAGTATTTGTTTCGAGTACTACGTTATTCTGTTCAGAGTTAGAAAAGGCCGCCCCAAGGGACGGCCTTTTTTGTTGGTCATAAAATTCAAGTTCCAATATCAGCCCAATTGAATTAGGGATAGCGCTGCACGCTTTCAAATTGGGGAAATTTAAATGAAATTTATTATCGCAACCTTGCTGGTTTTTATATCAATTGCGCCGATTCGAGCGGATGAATATGAGGTCAAAGCCCTGCGCTATTTAGAGCTTGGCAATAGCATTGGGCCTGCGCTGAATCTAATGGATAGTATGTTGGAAACAATGGCGCCGACTATGACCAACCAACTGGTGCAAGGTTTTCAAGGGCAAGGAAAAAATGTTGCTCGGGATGATGTCGTGGCGCTCGTTGCAAAATATCGTATAAGGCTTGTTGCACAATTTGGGGAAAAGCTTGTTCCTCTCATGGTTACGGAGCTTCGCAAGCATATGACTGAGGACGAACTGACCTCCGTTATTGAAGTAATGAAATTGCCAGCATTTCAGGTTTATGCCAGCAAAATCCCCGCTATCACTGTGTCTGCTCAAAAAGCTGGAGAGCAGTTAGGTGCCACGCTTGGTGCTGAAGTTATGAAGGAACTTATTGCTGAAAATCCAAAGTTTCAGTGAAGAGCCGGATTACATAAATTTTAACGGTATAATCATTAAAAGGCTGCATCAAAGCGCGGCCTTTTTGTTGTTTTACGTCGTCCGGCCCGAATTCTACTCTTTGGACTTTGGTCTGCTTCTGGCAGAGCATTTTATCCGATAAGGGCTTCAGCGGCCTTGCTAACCATGACCGGCGTAAATTCTGTTACGCGGTAGGTTGCGTTGTTTGATTTTATAAATGGATCTTCTTCCATGATGGCGTGAAGCACCTTCTCATTCATATTGTTTGTCAGGATCAAGCCGCCAGAGCCATCCGCCTTCCTGCCCCCGATGTGAAAAATACCCTGTTCGTAAAAGGGCTTAAGATAAGCAATATGCTTGGGGCGGGTTTCTGCGAGCGCCTCAGGCGTGGCTGTGAAGGTCAAGTTGATGATAAACATTGAGGTGTGTCCTGTAATTTGCTACATAAAGTGTAGTTTCTATTTACTACATTTTATGTAGCTATCAAGGAAATATTTATGACCAATATCCCTTTGCCGGGCGGATCCGTACGAGGATCGAAAACGGGCAATCCGATTATGGCGCTTTTTGACTTAATGGGCAGACAGTGGGCGATGCGCATTCTATGGGAGGTGTGGCAGGGTCCAGTCAATTTTACAGCGTTGCAAATTCAGTGCGGGATGTCGCCTACCATTTTAAGTCGCCGCCTTAAGGAATTGATTGCCGCAGGCCTGCTGAACAAAACAGATAATAAAACTTACGAGCTCACGATGTTGGGTATTGATCTGCAGGATGCCCTTGACCCTGTTAGATCCTGGGCCGGGCGATGGGTGGAAAGTCAGCAGGATGAAAACTGCTCGGAATGAAGCACCATTCCCGTTAGGTTTGCCGTAAAGGGGCTTTTAATGGCTCAAAATAAATACAGGACATGGAAAGGCGTAGAAAAGGTCAGGTTATGAATGCGTTATCAACCCATGTAGATACGCTGCTAGGTGTGTTGGAGCATTGTTCTGATATGCAGGTAGTTGGCATTAATGGGCTCGACTGCGCCGGGAAAAGCACATTAGCGCATTCGCTGCAGGAAGCATGCATCCAGCGCGATATTGATGCAGATCTCATTCATGTGGATGCATTTAATAATGCAGTTGTGCAGGATAAAATTTATGCGGCGCATGCGTCAGGCCAGTTTGCGCCCGAACTTATGGAAGAATACTATCACTCAAGCATAGATTACAGCGTGCTGTTTGCGGCGATTGAGGCGGAAAAACTGAGGGATACATCGATTATAATAGTTGAAGGCGTTTTCCTGTTTCGTCCGCCCGTGGACAGCTTGCTTGATTATCGTGTGTTTCTTGACGTTCCTGCGGGTGTGGCCAAAGAACGGTATGTGTGCCGGAAAGTTCAGGTTGGTGATAGCCGCCCTGTAACTGTTTTTGACGATATATGGCTTCCCGCTTTTGAACGCTATTGCTTGGAATTCGCCCCCAAAAACCTGGCAGACAAGGTTTTTATTCATCCAGAAACAGAATGAACTGGCGATAGGTATTTTGTCAGTTTTGTAGGGCACCCATGTACGAACCGTTTGCGCGCATTTGTCACATCGAACCTGAGTGTATTAGGGCCTAATGTAGTTTTGGCTTCAATTGCATCAGGGGTACGGCATGATTGCACAAACATTATTCATATTGGGTTCTGTACCCCTTATTCTGTTAGGGGCGTTGCACTTGGTTTTTACATTGAGAGACCATAAAAGCCCGCGTTATATAGTGCCACGCTCAGATGACTTGATACAGCAGATGCAAGCTGAACCGCTAAGGCTAACGTCTGAAACCACCATGTGGCGCGCGTGGATTGGGTTTAATATTAGCCACAGTATTGCAGTTTTATTGGTGGGCGTTGGGTATTTGTATCTATCGCTTCGCTACTTTCCTACGCTGAGGGCTGATATTATCATACATTGGGCCGCCCCGGTGCTTGCTTGGGTTTTTGTGATTTTGTCCAAATGTTTTTGGTTTTCCAAACCTTTGCGAGGTTCGTTTGTCTCAGCCGTATTTTTTACAATTGGGGCCTTTTTAGCTTAGGGTCAGTTTAATGGTGGTCGTGGCCGCAGGAGGGGTCACCACAGCTGTGGCTTCTTATTTGCTTTTGCATTTTCTTTATCAGCCGGTCACGTTTCATTTTTGAGAGATAATCCAGATAGATTTTGCCATCCAGATAGTCAATTTCATGCTGTAACACAGTAGCGAACCAGCCGTTTGCTTCAATTTCATGGGTTTTACCGTCCAAATCCTGAAAGCGTACCTTCACGGCCTCCGGGCGCTTCACATCGGCAGATATTCCGGGAAAGCAGAGCGATGCTTCTTCGCGGCTTTCCAGCTTGTCGCTGCACCAGATAATTTCCGGATTAATGCAGGCAAGAGGTTTCTTTTCGCCGTTTTCTTGAAGGTCGACCACAACAATACGCTGCAGGGCACCAACCATGTTGGCCCCAATGCCAAGGCCCTTGCGCTCATATAGTGTATCAAACATATCGGCGACCAGCGTTTTAATCTCGTCTGTAATCTCATCAACCGGTGCCGCGGTTTGTTTGAGAATTGGGTCTGGTCCAAGAACTAATTGTAAAACAGCCATGGTGGCCCCTCAGGTGAATTTTAAGGATGCATTTCAGTGGCTATTCAATACGCCTAAAACGCAACATATGGAAAGTGGTAATTCAACCGAATTGAACTGAATGCTGCCATGGGTCGGGTGTAATAATTATTTCACTATGCTGCGGGCATATCAATTTATGTGGGCATAACGCAGGATTGGTCTTAAATGTGTTCAGTGTTATTTTCTATGTTTATGGAGAGCTTATGCCACATGCGGTTGTTGAATATTCGAATGGGCTGGAACCCTATATTGATCAAAAGGCTATTATGCAGGCGTGTCACAACAGCCTTTTGGATAGCGGGCAATTTGGTGAGAAAGACATAAAGGTGCGGCTGTATGCTTGTGATTACGCCCTTGTGGCTGGGCAGGGTGCAGATTTCATTCATGTTACAGTCTATATGCTTTCAGGGCGTACAGATGCCATTAAAAAAGATATAGCCAGCAAGCTGACAGCGGCAATCAAATGTTTTGCTCTACCTGTTGCGTCATTGTCGGTTGATGTGCGAGATATGAACCGGGAAGTCTATTCTAAAATAACCAGCTAACGCTGGCTTAGGGGAAAGCGATATGAGAAAAATTATCAATGCAGCTTTGGGCGCGGCGCTAATAAGCGGTGCAGCAGCTGCCAGTGATCAGGAATATCCATCAACTGAAGTAGCGCGCCTGCACGGGTTTGTAAAAGCTGTGTCGGCCAAAAATATTGAAACAGATATCACCAAGCTTGTTAGCTTTGGTACACGGCACACGCTGTCGGACACCAAATCAGAAACACGCGGTATTGGTGCTGCAAGACGCTGGATTGAGGCTGAATTCAACCGCATTGCGGAAACATGCGTTGCTGATTTGGAGGTGTATACAATTTCGGAAACCTTTACCGGTAGCCGTATCCCTGAACCAACCGAAGTTGTGAATGTGATTGCGGTTCAGCGCGGTATTTTGGACCCAAGCCGGGTTGTGATGATGTCTGGTGATATTGATAGCCGGATTTCTGACCCGTTGAACGGGACAGATGATAGCCCTGGTGCCAATGACAATGCTTCTGGCGTTGCGGGCACCATCGAAGCGGCAAGGGTTCTGTGTAAAACCAAGTTCCCCGGTACAATTGTTTATGCTGCACTTTCTGGTGAAGAACAGGGGCTTTATGGAGGCGCCACCCTTGCCAAGCATGCAATGGCAAAAGGCTGGCGTGTGATGGGTATTCTCAACAATGATATGATTGGTAACATTGAGGGTGTGAACGGTGTTATCAACAACACCACAGCACGAGTTTTTTCAGAAGGCACGCGGGCAGCTGAAACCGAAAAAGAAGCTCGCCAGCGCCGTTTTTGGGGTGGGGAAATAGATAGCCCCAGCCGGAATATAGCCCGTTTGGTTGACAAGCTCGCAGACCAATATATCCCAAATCTTGATGTGATGATGGTTTACCGTCTTGACCGCTTTGGCCGCGGTGGACACCACCGTCCTTTTAATAAGGTGGGTATGCCGGGTGTGCGTATTATGGAAACCAACGAAAATTACAATCGCCAGCATCAGGACTTGCGTACAGAGAATGGTATTAAATTCGGCGATACCCTCGACGGCGTAAACTTTGACTATGCCGCTAAATTGACATCCTTGAATGTGGTGACATTGGCTTCAATGGCTGGTGCTCCGCCGTTTCCGGTTGAAGTAACGCTGAAAGGCGCAGTGCAGCCAAGCACAACAGTGCAATGGAATATTCGGCCAGACCAGGAGGAGCAGGCAAACTTGCGTGGCTTCCGGGTTTATTGGCGTCTGACAACCGATGCACAGTGGCGTTGGAGCCAATTTGTTGGCAAAGAAGCACGCGAGTTGATGCTGGAAAACGTTGTTATCGATAATTATTTGTTCGGCGTTGCATCCGTTGCCAACGACGGCTTGGAAAGCCCTGTGGTATTTCCGGGGCCTATGGGGGCTTTTGACAAAATGCCCACAGAAGAAAAAGCTGGCGAATAAAAAGGCCAATTGGCAAAAGAGTGTGTGAAGGTGGTTAATCTTGTTTCATTAACCACCTTCGTGCTGTTTGATGGTAAAGTTTCGTTGCTGACAGATATGTGAAATTCCGTGCGTAAAAAGCATGTTATAGAATGCGCAAATATAGTTTGAGGATCGTTTGTGAGAATTTCATTCAAGATACTGCTGGGTATTTTAGCGCTTTTTTTGGTTCAATTCCCTTCATCGGTATTTGCCGGTGAAATCGCTAAATTTCAGGCCAGCCACAGCGACGTAAGGTTACTGGTGGAGCGTGACAGTTTGGCAATTGGAGAAACCAATTGGCTGGCTTTCGAAATTTCATCGCGAGATGGTTGGCATACCTATTGGCAAAACCCGGGTGATAGTGGCGCAGCTCCAATTTTCAATTGGACAGCGCCAGATGGCATCACCGTTGGTACGCCTGTTTATAGTGTGCCTGCGCGTATCCCTGTAGCGCATTTAATGAACTATGGTTTCAAGCGTACGTCCACCATTCTTGTTCCTGTAAAGGTTTTGGCCAGCTTGCCTGAAGCCACGGTGAAGATGGAACTTGTTGCAGAATGGCTGGTTTGTGACGTTGAGTGCGTACCACAAGTGGCCGAGTGGGATATTGAACTGAAAGTGGCTGCCAATGCGGCTACATCGCTGGACACACGCGCTGTTTTTGTATCAGCACGATCAGATGCACCTGAATTAGCATACTGGGACAGCGAATTGCTGGTTGCCAGTGTCTCAAGCGAATTAACTGTTTTTGCGGCGTCCTCCGAACTTGAAGAGCTGAGTGCGGTTTATTTTTTCCCGCTAAGCGACGGCGTTGTTACCTATGCTGGTGAACAGGTGTGGTCAATTGATGATGATGGACTTCATGTACGCATGCCGCGGACGCGGGGTAGTGCAGTTCCTGTGAGTTCTAACGGCATTTTGCAGTTGAAATTCAAATCTGGTCCGTCTCATAACTATACACTTGAGCCTAATTTAAAAATTGCGGAGCAGGATGCCGGTTCAAGTGCAACTTTGCAGATGGGCGCAATGCCTTTATGGCAGGCGGGGCTTTACGCGCTGTTTGGCGGGTTAATTCTTAACCTGATGCCATGTGTATTTCCGATTTTATCCTTGAAAGCATTCGCCTTTGTTGCTGCGAATTATAAAACCGCTGCCAACCGCCGCAAAGAAGGCTGGGCTTATACCTTGGGTATCTGGATAAGCTTTATGGCCATTGTTGCCGTATTAATGGTGCTGCGCTCTGGCGGGGCGGCAATTGGTTGGGGCTTCCAGTTGCAGGAACCATTGTTTGTTGGGCTGCTTGCCGTGTTGATGGTTTTGGTTGCTCTGTCACTTGCGGGGCTTTTCACTATCCAGTTTGGATTTGAAGGGGCGGGACAGGGTCTTGCGGGCCGTGAAGGTACACAGGGCGCTTTTTTCAAGGGTGTTTTGGCTACACTTGTAGCAACACCTTGTACTGCCCCTTTAATGGCACCTGCAATTGGGTTCGCTTTAACACAGCCGGTATTTACCGTGGTTGCTGTATTTAGCCTGCTGGCCTTTGGTTTGGCATTACCCTTTTTACTATTGTCATACAGCGCGCGGGTAGCAGCTGCGATGCCAAAGCCCGGGCCATGGATGGAAAAAGTAAAGCAAGGCTTGGCCTTCCCAATGCTGTTAACAGCAGCTTGGCTGATTTATGTTTTTGATCTGCAAGCTGGCGCAACGGCAACGCTGGTGCTTTTGGTTAGCACAGTAGCAGTTGCGTTCAGCGTTTGGCTGTGGGGGCAATCCTCAGGCATGGTGGCACGCAGCATTGCGGTTCTGGTATTGATTTTCAGCTTCGGTGGCCTTGTTAATTACTCTCTCACGGCTGAAGCGCCGCAAGCAGTGCCTGCGGACGAGCAACAATCCTTTAGCGAAGCACGGTTGGCTACATTGCTGGATGAAGGCAAACCTGTTTTTGTATATTTTACAGCGGAATGGTGCATCACCTGCAAGGTGAATGAAAAAATTGCCCTGAACCGGGACGTAACACAAGCCGCCCTCAAGACTAAAGGTGTTACCGTATTGAAAGGCGACTGGACCAACAGGAACGATGAAATAGCAACAGTTCTTGCGCGGTATGGGCGTGCAGGTGTGCCATTGTATCTTTATTTCCCGGAAGGTGAAAGAGAAGCCAAAGTTTTGCCGGAAATTATTACGGCATCTACGATTGTTGATATTTTATAAAAGAGATCAGCTTATGCGAAAACAGATAGCTCTTACACTGTCATTGTTGCTTTTGTTGATATCAGGCAGTGTTTTTGCTGCTCCGGAAGTTGGGAAACCTGCCCCTGAATTTATGGGTGTGGACAGCAATGGGCAAGTAGTCAAACTTGCTGACTTTGTTGGAAAACCTGTGATTTTGGAGTGGACGAACCACCAATGTCCATATGTTCGCAAACATTATCAAAGCGGTAACATGCAGCGCATTCAGCGCCAGTTAACTGAAGCAGGTGCCACCTGGATATCTATTGTTTCATCCGCGCCGGGTCTTCAGGGCTATGTTGAAGGGGATCAGGCAAACCGGCTTACTGCAATGCGAGGGTCTTATGCCGACAGGGTGGTTCTTGACCCGACAGGTACAATAGGGCGAGCATACGGTGCCAAAACAACGCCGCAGATGTTCCTGATCGATGAAGCTGGAATTGTTCGTTATATGGGGGCAATTGATAACCAACCATCCAGCAGACGCGAGACACTGAACGGCGCGCGCAATTATTTATTGGAAGCCTGGACTGCGTTTAGGGCAGGAAAAAACATTAAGGCTGCAGTCACAAAACCCTATGGATGTACTGTAAAATACGCCCCGGCGGCGCACAGCGAATAGAAATGTCGAATAATAATCTTTATGCTCAGTAAGATAGCAGCTTTAAGAGCTTATTAAGGCTATTGATTGAAGCTGGGGGAACTGTAAGATAGCAATTCAATAAAATAACCGTCAGGCTTACTCTTATGTTCTTTTTTATCGGTCTATTCATGGTTTTTGCTCTGGTCTTTGGCGGCTTTTCGCTTTCTGGCGGTAAATTTGGCCTGTTATTGAAGGCTCTGCCATTTGAGTTGATGATGATCATGGGCGGTGCCATGGGGGCTTTTGTTAGCGCAAATTCTGGCTCAGTTATGGGCGGGGCGGGCAAGGGCTTTATGACAGTTCTGAAAGGCCCTCGCTGGAAAGAAGATGATTACCGGGATCTTTTGTGCCTGATGTTTCTGCTGGTCAAAACCATCAGAACAAAGGGCGTAGTTGCGATTGAAGCGCATATTGAAAATCCGGAAGAATCTAAAATATTCCAGCAGTTTCCACGTGTTGTAGAAGACCATCATGTTGTTGAATTTATATGCGATTATATTCGTATGTTAACAATGAACTTTGATGATCCAAACCAAATGGAAGATGCGATGAATTCGGATATTGAAAAGCATCACAAAGAAGAGCACGAGCCTCAACACGCACTAACAACAATGGCCGATGGCTTGCCGGCTATTGGTATTATTGCTGCCGTTCTGGGTATTGTGAAAACAATGGGGGCTATTGCTGAACCCGTTGAGGTGCTGGGCGGCATGATTGGCGGCGCGCTGGTCGGTACTTTCCTTGGTATTTTCCTCGCATACCTTGTTGTTGCGCCGATAGCAGGGCGGTTTGGCCAGATTTTGGAAGAAGACGGCCACTTTATACCTATTGTCAAGTTCGTACTTGTTGCACATCTTCAGGGTAACGCACCGCAAATTTCAGTTGAAATCGGCCGACGAAATGTACCATCACACTTGATGCCAACCTTTATTGAATTGGAAGAGGCGATCGCGGAACTACCGCCGGGCGTCTGATGATTTTGCGTAGCTGACACCTTCGCTAGCTGAAATCTACCCATATTATTGAAAAACCAATGACTCTTTCGCTATTTTTTGACAAGATAGTGGCTGGTAATCTTTTATAGGCGGAGTGTCTTCTCATGTCTGATAATGAAAAAATTCGTGTAGGTATTTTGGGAGCCAGTGGATACACCGGTTCTGATCTGGTGCGGTTGCTTGTGGCGCACCCGGGTGTTGAAATTGTGTTGTTAACTGCTGAACGCAAGGCGGGGTTGCCGATAGACGAGGTTTTTCCTCATCTTGTTGGTTATGATCTACCAAACCTTATTGCGTTGCAGGATATAGAATGGCGTGATGTGGAAATTGACGTGGTTTTTTGCGCGCTGCCCCACGCTACCAGTCAGGAAGTTATCAAAGGGTTGCTACATGCCACAGGCCATAGCTTGATGGATGAACTGATTGTGGAAACTGTTGGTGATTTGGCAGACAGCGTACGCTCTGAAGTGAAAATTGTTGATCTTTCTGCTGACTTTCGCCTGCGTGACACGGCGGTTTATGCTGAATGGTATGGTCGCACTCATCAGGCCGAGACTGTGCAAAAGCGGGCAGTGTACGGACTGCCGGAATTATACCGCAGTGATATTACAGGCGCGTATCTTGTGGCTTGCCCCGGCTGTTACCCCACGGCAGCTCTTTTGGCGCTGGTACCATTGTTACGTGCTGGCCTTATTAAAACGGAAGACATTACAATTGACGCGAAGTCAGGTGCATCCGGTGCCGGTCGGTCACTCAAAGAGGCCAATTTGTATGTTGAAGTGGCTGAGGCCATGCATCCTTACGGGCTGGGCCATCACAGGCATATGCCAGAGATAGAGCAGGAACTTGCTGTAGCTTCGGGCGAGCCGGTACGGATTAGCTTTACACCGCATCTTGTTCCAATGAACCGCGGTGAGCTGGAAACCATTTATGTTAAAATGGAAGCTGGTCAAACGGCAGCTGATTTGAAAGCGGAATTGACTGACCATTATATGGATG
>Ga0316204_10012752_pt1 | contig 10190 bp, 6 predicted proteins | sample 6monrhotite_MG_2_FD_205661 | JGI IMG/M metagenome (GOLD analysis project Ga0316204, IMG submission 205661) | Microbial mat bacterial communities from mineral coupon in-situ incubated in ocean water Damariscotta River, Maine, United States -... | ecosystem: Environmental > Aquatic > Marine >... | reverse complement strand
CAACGCCGAGAACCGAGAGATTTGAAACGCTCCGGGGACTTCTTGCGGGTCGTCATGACCGACCATTGTCACCCGACCCATGCCCTCGATCCCGCGACTTCGATGGCTGTCACCCGGACGGACACCTGCCTGTCAGCGTCGATGGTCGCGGGGTGCAACAACCCTTGTTGCTCGAAAGATGACCCCGCAGGACCCCTTTCGCGCTTGGACCTCCATCTCAAAGAGTCAGCTCGTCGGCATTCTCGACGCGGTCCAGAACCGAATTCTTGCCCTTGCTCTCCAGCTGCGAAAACAGCACCCCGAGCTCAGCCCCGCCCGCTGGACCGAGACCAAGGAGAACCCGCGCACTCAGCAGCTCCTCGCTGCCGATGTCTTTCGTCAGCTCTCCCTCGGTGCCTACGACGACCAACTCGATCGGGCATAGCCCCCGCGGCGGTCTGTGTCACGACGGGGATCGTCGAACGGATACAAATGAAGTGGGCCGCTTCGCATCGTTGCGAAACCGCTTCTTAGACCGCCAAACAGGGACTGCGCGTTCCGGCGCTCCCTGTGTGTCCGCCACGGGGGCCCTGGGCCAAGGAGCTGCTTCACCAGGCTGACGTCCGATGGGGCGCTCGAGGCAGACGGTAGATATCGATGTGGTCGTTGAAGGTCGCGATTGGCTCGAGGCCCACGAGTTGAGAGAAGCATCCCCGGCCGATCGTGATCCTCCGACTCGCGTGCACCGCCGCGTACGCTCCGGGTCGGATCGTCGTGCCGCAGTGGAGTTCGGCGAATTCGAGCCCTGCCCACCGCGCTTCGAGAGCCCGGGTCCGGGACTGGGTGTCGTAGTAGAGCGGCTCGATGCCCCGCGCCTCGACCCACCGCGCGAAGCGGAATCGATCCTGCCCGAGGTCTTCGCCAACGACACAGACGCGGTGGCCAAGCGTGCGACCAACATTGAAATAGCCCAAGCCGTCAACCCGGTGCACGAACGCAGGCCCAACGAGCAGCGCTGCACCGACCACGAGCAGCCACGAGCGGGTACGGACTCGCTCCCAAAGCGTACACAAGCCGGATGCCACCACCACCGTACCGAGGTAGAGCACCGGCAGAACGTGGCGGACGCCCATGTTGAGGCTCGAGGTGGCCGCGACCGCGAGAAAGCCGAGGGCGGTCGCCGCCATCACGCTCGTGCCGCGGGGCAGGCTTCGACTGCGCCACGCAGAGCCCACCGCGACGAGGCCACCGGCGAGGTGCAAAAGCGGAGTCTTCAGGAGGCAGACGATGGGAAAGAACGCAGGGTGCCCGGTCGGATTGGGTACCCCGAAGAACGACCCGAACGGGTGGCCCTGGGCGCTCTGGACCCCGACCGCCATGACCCCGAAAAGCCACGGGTAGGGCATGGGCAACCGCAGGCCAGACGGCAGCCACCCGAGCGGTGACACCGTCTCCAGCATCGCCCCCTGGTAGGGGGAGCTGATCCAGTACTGCGGCTCGGGGTGACGCAGCACCTGTGCCACCGTCATGCCCGTTTCGTCCCACCCGTAGGCGAGGTTCACCAGGAGCAATACGATACTAGCGACGAATAGCGCGTAGGATCCCCACCCGCTGAGCCGCCGTCCGGCAGGGATCCCCGCATACCGGCCGCGTCCGCTCCATCCGTACCAAGCCGTCACGATGACGAACATTGGGGCCAAGAGTAGCCCCGAGTGTTTGCAGAGGATCGCGGCAGCCAGGCCGAGCGGCACCCCGATCCAGGTCGCGCCCGGAGCCCCTCCCTTCAGGTGCCGCGCCAGCTCCCCGACGGCGATGAAGCACGCCACCGCGCATGGCAGGTCGGTGGATACATGGCGCGCGTGTGCGAGGAGTGTCGGATGAAACGCCAGCAACAGCGCAAGCACCAGCCCCTCGCGACGGCCGAGCATCGAGACTCCCCACAGGTATGCGTACAGGAGCCCGAGCAGCGCGAGGCCGACGCTTGCGGTCCGCGCCCGCATGAGCGCCCCCCGAGCGCGGTCGTAGTCGAGTCGCAGATAGCCATAGGCAACCCGCCCGACGGTCGCCGAATCCCAGCCGTCGAGTTGGGAAAAGCTCGGAACGTTATCGTCGAACGCCAGCGGCAACGCGGTGGCCGCGTTAGCCAGAGGCGGGTGCGCATACTGCAGCCGTTGGTCATCCCCATGCCAAAACTGCAGCCCACGGACCAGGTGGGCCCACTCATCCTCCGTGGGCGACGTCTCCTCGAGCCCATCGAGCATCAAGAATGCCGACATCACCGCCGCCAGCACGAACGCCAGGTGTCTCACGATTGCTCTTTGCATCTTTGCATCGTCCACGCTGATGGGTCGACGCCTTGCGCCCCACGTCAAGACTCGAAGCACGCGACGACCCGGTCAGACTTAGAGGTGGTCCTCGCCGCCAACCACGCCATCCTCGAAGTGGAGACCAGAGCATGCCGAATCCCCGGCGCGACCCGCAGCTCACACCTCGCGGCGATGGGCCACCGGCTACTCCTCCACCGGCGCGAGGTCGAGGTGGGCCATCGCGGGCTCGTCGTTCGGAAGGCCGCCGACGATGAGCCGGTACTCCCCGGCCTCGAAGCGGAACGACCTCGGCGTACCCGCCCCGTTGGTGTTCTCCTCCGCGTAGCGCACGGGGATGACCGAGTCGACGGAGCTCGCAATGAAATCGAAGCCGTCGCAGGCCGCGATCTTGAGCTCGCCGCCACCCGGCCCGGAGAACGAGATCGTCACGTCCCCGGGCTCCTCGATCTCGAGCAGAAAGCTGCGCTCGAGATTTCCCGGAGACGCCGCGTCCGCCGGCGTCTCCAGACCGAGCACCCCTGGCCCGCAGGCCTGCGGCACCTCGAGCGTCAGCCCGTCCGTCGTCAGGCTGCGCTCCTCCAACCCCGCGCACCCGGGCCTGACGTCCTGGCACGTGGCGGAGGGTTGCTCCATGAGCTCGAAGAGCGTGAGCCCGAAGAGGTCCTCGAACGCGCGAAGGAGCGCCTCGGTGCTCGGGTCATCCGCCGATGCGGCCCACAACGCATCGAATCCCTCGCTCCCGTAGGTGTCGTATACCCGCGCTGCGATCTCGTGATAGACGGTGTAGACCCCGACCAAGGAGCGGTCTTCGAGCGCCTCTCGGATCGCAGCCTCGTCGCGGGGCGTTACACGGCAGAAGAAGTTCCCGTATGACGTGTGGACCGAACCTTGAAAAATCCGTGCCTCGCCCTCGAGCAGCGCCACATGAGGCCAGTCCCCGCGAAGGGCCTGAACGGCGTGCACGACCTCGTGCGGGCTTAGGTAAACCGGCGAGGTCATGAGAGGAGGATGTTCGCCTCCCCCGCGAGAAAAACAGGCGTTCACGTCGTCGAGCTCGCAATTCGCTCCGACCCCCTCGATGGATGCTTCGATCCTGGCAAGCACGCGGTAATCTTCCGGAATCGACACCCCGAATGCCGCGGCGAGTTCTTCGATCTGCCGGTCGACCTCCGCGGCTGCCGCGGGACAGACGTCTCCGACGAGATCGTCCGACTGCACGACGTCCACGTAGTCACCGCTTGCGACCGTTCGATATCGAGGGCGGTCATCATCTTGATGGCAGCCCACGACTGCAAGCGCCGCCACGAGGGGCGGGAACCATTTCCTCACGGGCAGTCCGCGACCGTGAGCGTGTTTGTGACTCCGACATCAACCGCTCCGCGTTTGTCGAACGCGATCGGCGCAATGCTGTAGGTTCCGTCAACGAAGCCGGCATCCGTTGCAAACACCGACACATCATCGATCAGCCATCCGACGATGTCGAGGTCTGCATCCGGGTCGGAGGCGGAGATGTAGGCGCTGAGATCAGCCTCGGTGGCCGGTGATGCACACCGGACGATCGAGGGCAGCGTGCTGCTCACGCTGGGTGGCCCGTCTACATCGTTCGCGTCGTCCAGCGCGATCGTAGCCACTACACCCGGGATGAGCTCCCGTTGGACGAACAGAGAATCGACACCGGAGGCCGTTCGGTCCCCGAAAATATCTGCAGAGTCATTCGTGAGGGTCTTCGTGAAGGAGCCGTCGCCGACAGCGTTTCCGTCGGTGTTTGTGAGCGTGAACTTTACCTGAACCGTGACGGTGCCCTGCATCATCGCGATCCAATCGCCAGATTGGTGGTGCGATCCTAGCGCTGAGTGCATGAGGTCAAACTCCAGGTTGGTGACCTTCTTCTTCAACACTTTGCCATCGTGCGGAATCTCGATTGCGACACCTCCTCCGGACTGCGTGCCCTCGAGGTTCGCGAGATAGAACGGGCACGCGGAGGACGTACAGACGGAGACGCTGTACTCGATCGAGGCACCCACGGGGATCACGTAAGTCCCGGCAGAGGAAGAGAGAGTGACGCTGGACGTGCTGGATGTCGCGAGATGATCGGCTCGGCGGGTATCGGGGGCGATGTCTTGCACCGGGAAAACTTTCGACACCCAAGGCGCAATGAGACCGTTGAATTGATCCACGCAGTCATCGTCGAGGTCGCAGTGTGTCGCGGCTGAGCTTTGGTCAGGCCAAACGATGGTCGATCCGGTGGGGTCGAGTTCGAGGCTGCTGTAGTCTACGATGTCGCATTCCGACCCGGAAACATCTGGGCCATTGAGATGGGCGGGGTTCACGGAAGACCAGTCGGACGCGTCGCACTTCGGGTTGTCGTCCGGTTCCACACTGATCCCTCCGACGCCATGCTGTTGGAGGCACCTGTCGGTGCATACGCCACGAATCCCGCTCTCGTAGCTCGTCCAGTCCGCAGGGTCGAAGCCGCCGTTGGTGTTGTACGAGTTGACGCAGACGTCGATCTCGGACGGTACTTCTTGCTGGAAGCATGAGACGGGCGTTGCTCCGGTTGGGCCCGCAGGACACGCTCCTGGACCGGTCACCCAGCGTGAGTAGTAGTTCGGGGCGTTCGAGGCATTCTGGCATTCGAATGACCATCCCCGCCCTGGTTCTCCGGGGTCGGAGCCTCCGGTCGCTCCGTCCGTGGCAGCCCCCATGAGCCCGTCGTCATCGTCGATCGGGAACGCACCGCATGCCGCAAACGTCAAGAGCGCGCCAGCCGACCAGCCGACTAGCCGACTAGCCGCACCGACGTATACTTTGTTGTCACATTCCTTGTGATTCATGGGCCGCAAGGTAGGAGGAACACAGAGCGGAATCAAGCGAAACCGCGAGAAGCAGACACCCCCCCCGGCTTCCGGCGAGGTCCGCTCCGTGCCCGATTTCGGGCTCTCCTGACGATTTAGTGGGCGGCCGGAGAACGAGTTCGATGGAACAGCGGGCGGAGAGAGGCTTGGGAGCGGGTTTGCGGGCGTGAAGAAGTGCGCAGCGGGTGAGGGCGTAGCCTTGGGGTTGCAACACCGACCTCGACCAACCCAGCCCGCATGCGCGCGACCAGTGTACTCCGAACCCTCCTTGCTCTCCACAAGACTCGCGTCGTCGACCTCGAATTCGGGGACGACGCTCTGGTCGTGCAGGTTGCCCCGACTTGGCAAGTCCCGCGCTGCAGCGGCTGCGGGAAGAAGCGACAGTGCGTCCACGACTCCCGCGTTCGAAGCTGGCGTCACATCGACCTGGCGGGAATCAAGACAGTTCTTCGCTACCGGCTCCGTCGCGTCAGCTGCAAGAAGTGCGGCGTGCTCGTCGAGAAGGTTCCGTGGGCAGAGTCGGCAAGCCGCTACACCCTGCCGATGGAGGGGCTCGTTGCCTACCACGCTCAGAAGACCGACAAGACCACCGTCTCCACCCTCATGCGCATCGCGTGGCGCACCGTCGGAGAAATCGTCGGACGCTTCGTTCGCCGCGAGCGCGAGGAAATGGGCGACCCCCTCGAGCATCTGCGTCACATCGGAGTCGACGAGATCAGCTACCGAAAGCACCACCAGTACATCACGACGGTCGTCGACCACGAGCGAGGCGTCGTCGTCTGGGCGGCGAAAGGACGGAGCGCGGAGACGCTCAAATCCTTCTTCAAGGCCATTGGACCGGGCGTATCGATGAAGCTCGTGTCGAAATCGGCCCAGGGACACGATACGGAAGTCAGCTCGGGCCCGACGACGACACTGTTGCGGATCGGCCCCCCCATCCCTCCGGTGCAGAGCAGCGACGCATGTGGCGCTGCGCCGCCGCGACCGAGCGCGGCATCGTTGCCAACGATGCTCGAGTACGTCACGTCGAATCTAGATTCGCTCGAACGCAGAGCGACCGTCTCCGTCTGGGGGTCGCCGTTGCCCACCAGGACCGAGGACTCCATGCGCAAAGCGCTTTGAGCCGAGAGGCGGATTCCATCGCCATCGTTGTCAAAGACCTGGCTCTGGCGAACGACGAGCTCGCACTCTTCCGCATCCACCCCAACGGCGTTCAGGAACAGATCAGACTTGTCGATCCATACGGTCGCTTCAGCGCACCGCACGGCCGACTCGGCGGAGCGAGTGAGCGTCACGTTGTGGAGGTACAGGTGGCTCCCTTTCTTCACCTCAAACACAGGGCCCTCGAGTCCGGTGAAACCGATCGTGACTCGTCCCCGTCCCAGCACAGCCACTCGCCGAGGCCAGGCTCCGGGAAACTCCACGTGCTCTCGATAGACCTCCGTCGCATGGCCAATCACAATCGCGACGGACGATTCGCCCGTCGGGGTATTTTCGAGGCTGAGGACCGAGCCCAACGCGCAGAAAGGGTCTGCCTCCGTCCCTTCTCCGACTTCAGGGCAAACGGAATTGTCGACGTAGTAGACACGGTCCGTCGGCATGCATCTTCCATCGGCCAGGTCGCATGCCGACTCCGGGCACTGCTCGTGACGCGTACACCCTCCGCAGGAAAAGCCGTCCCCACACCAATCATCATCCCCGCATCCCTCGTCAGAAAACGGGGAACACTCGGCGCATCGATCCCACTCCGAGACGCAAACTCCGTCCGGAGCACAGACGTCGACATCGGAACAGGAGACGCACTGTCCTGCCACGCAAAGAGGTGCTTCGCCCGGACAGGCGTCATCAACGATGCCCTCCTCAGCGCACTGAGGGACGACTCCCGAGGACGAGCTGGAGCCCGAGGACGAGCTCACATCCACCGTTCCAGATGAACTCCCGCCCGGACCTGACACCCCGCAGCTCGACGATGGCCTCTCAGTCGTGCACCCCGCGTTGGAGCCCACGCACGATGAGCAGAACTGCCCCGCGGAGCAACTCGCGTCACCCTCGAGGTTCGCGCAGTGGTTGGGATCTGGGCGAACGCAACCCCCCAGCATCAGCAAAACCACTGTTGGCAGCGTTCTCACGGCCCCACGAGTCTACTCGGAGTTGCGGACCATGAGGGCCCCTACCCCTCGACAAGGGTTCTAGACCTTGAGGAACTTGCGTAGCGCCCGCTCCGCCAGGTCGGACAGCTCGCACTCCTCGTCGACTGCTCGCAGTTTCAAGGCTCGGCGCACCCCCTTGCTGAGGTACAGGGTTTGCTTCATCCGTGAAGACGTCGCGTCGTCCGTCTTCGTCTTCGCTTTCGCTTTCGTCTTCGAATCGCCTCGAGGCTGAGCGACTGGAGGCTCCGGGACAACCGTAGGCTGAGCGACAACCGTAGGCTGAGCGACAACCGTAGGCTGAGCGACAACCGTAGGCTGAGCGACAACCTCTAGCGGCGGGGCCGGCGAGGCGTCCTCGACGGACTCGAAAGCTTCTTCAAGCTGCTCGACCGTCGGCTTCGGTTTTCGGATCTGAGTTCTCGGTACAGGTCTCGAAGACATGGCTTTCTACTTCCTTGGCAAGTTGCAGGAACTTGATTGCAGCGGGATCCTTGGGCTCGTAGTCGACGATCGTCACGCCTGCACTCTGAGCCTCTGCGATACGCACTCGCTGAGGGATCTCGGTCTTCAAAACCGTGATCCCCGCCTCCCCCACGTCGACACGCAAAGCATCGCAGAGAAGCGTTCGCGTCATCTTGTTCAGCGTCAGCAAGATTTTGGGAGGAACACCAGGGTGCGACGCAACGATCGCATCCAAGTAGTCGAGCGTCGGACCGAGAGCGTCGCCCTCGAACCCCCCACAGCATGTTGGTACGACAACCGCGTCGGCGACCAAAACAGCCCCTCGTTGCTCGGGACCAAGCCGAGGCGGGGTATCGATGACAATGCGATCGTAGTCTTCGGAGAGCTTCGGGATTTGCCTCAGGAGCAAGCGTCCCTGCTCGACGCTGATCACATCGATGCCCTTTCCTTCTGGTGCTTTCGCGGCCCATGAGGAAGCGGTGTCCTGGGGGTCCGCGTCGACGATCAGGACCTTCAACCCCGACGCACGCCACGCAGCCGCGAGGCCCGTAGCGAGTGTAGTTTTTCCCGCACCGCCCTTCTGGCTCGCCACGGTCACGACAAGTCCGGTTCGTTCCATGTGATCGGGATAGCCGCTTCTGCTGGAGGAACCAAAAAACTGACGTCTCGACGCTTCGGCGCCTTGGCGCTCGAACGCCCCAGAGCCTGAACGTCCGAACGCTCGAACGCTTCGGAGCCTGAGAGCTTCGGCTCCTGAGCGCTTCGACGCCCGGGCGCTCGAACCCCTCGGCGTCTGAGCATCTCGACGCCCCGGCGCCCTGGCGCCCGAACGCTTCGCCGCCTGAGCGCTTCGACGCCCGGGCGCTCGACCCCCTCGGCGTCTGAGCATCTCGACGCCCCGGCGCCCTGGCGCCCGAACGCTTCGCCGCCTGAGCGCTTTGCCGTCCAGGCGCTCGAACGCCGGGGCGCCTGAGCATCTCGACGCCCCGGCGTCTTGACGCCCGAACGCTTCGCCGCCTGAGCGCTTCGCCGCCTGAGCGCTTCGCCGCCTGAGCGCTTCGACGCCCCGGCGCCTTGACGCTCGAGCGCTTCGCCGCCTGAGCGCTTCGCCGCCTGAGCGCTTCGCCGCCTGAGCGCTTCGACGCCCGGGCGCTCGACCCCCTCGGCGTCTGAGCATCTCGACGCCCCGGCGCCCTGGCGCCCTGGCGCCCGAACGCTTCGCCGCCTGAGCGCTTTGCCGTCCAGGCGCTCGAACGCCGGGGCGCCTGAGCATCTCGACGCCCCGGCGTCCTGACGCCCGAACGCTTCGCCGCCTGAGCGCTTCGACACCCCGGCGCTCGAACCCCTCGACCCCCTCGACCCCCTCGAACCCCTCGACCCCCTCGACCCCCTCGAACCCCTCGACCCCCTCGACCCCCTCGAACCCCTCGACCCCCTCGAACCCCTCGAACCCCTCGAACCCCTGAGCGTTTCGACGCCCTGGCTCTCGAACGCTTCGGAAGGTCGGGATGCCGCCTCCTGGGGTCTTCATTCCAAGCCTCCCAGAATGGCATTTCGAGCTGCAGCGAGGGTTTCGGCGAAAAGTACCTGGTCGATGTGGTCTGGGATTTTTGTTCCTCGGGCTCGGCGCTACTCCAAGCACGGCGCCTCGATGCCAGCCGATGTAGTCGACGCCAGCAGTATTCACTCGGGCATTTGACCGCCGTAGATCGAGGAGTACATGGCCCGGAGCTGTTCCGAGACCGTTTTCCCCGGGACCTTGGCAACGCGCTCAGGCATCCGAGCTCGAACCTTGCCCTCTAAAGCCCGCGTTCGAACGCGAAGGGATTCGTCTTGGCCCGATCTGTCACCAGCCTCCGTTCTTGGGGGAGCCTCAGGAGCATCGGGGGGTAGGGCTTCGGGACGAGCAGAAGCTGGTTTGGGCTTCGGTGTGGGTTCGTCCGCTATAGATTTTTTTCCTGCATTCTTCCCCTTCGGGATTGCCGACCGGAAACCGGACGGCAATTCAAATTGCGAGTCCAACAGACCAGCGCAAAGCACCCTCGACTCCCGGTGCAGCTGCTGCCCCGCCGCTCGCAGCCCGCTGTTCTTGAGACTCACGTGTGCCTGAGCAGCGGCCTCTGCGGCTGCCGACGGTTCGGTGGGCGCAGGTGGCAGGGCAGGGAGGCTCTCGCCCAGGCCGAAGCTCTCCCCCTTGAGCATCGCCTGAGCCCGGGCCTGGTCGCGCCCCTGGCTACGCTTCTCCTCCAGCTCCTGCCGGCGCTTCGCGATGGCCTCCGCCTCCCGCATCACCGTCTTGGTCGTCGTGGCCTTCGCCGGGAGGTCGTGGTGCCGCCGACGGTTCCGGTCCCGGTTCACCGTGTTGCTCGCCCGGCGTCGCTCCTTCCGCTCGTTGAGAAGCCGGTGGTGGGCCCTGG
>Ga0316204_10012751_pt1 | contig 10191 bp, 8 predicted proteins | sample 6monrhotite_MG_2_FD_205661 | JGI IMG/M metagenome (GOLD analysis project Ga0316204, IMG submission 205661) | Microbial mat bacterial communities from mineral coupon in-situ incubated in ocean water Damariscotta River, Maine, United States -... | ecosystem: Environmental > Aquatic > Marine >... | reverse complement strand
CGGCCTCGCGTGCTCGGGCAGTGGCCAATTCTGCAACAGCTTTTTCTTGCTCGCCCGCTTCCCACTGATCTTGCAAATTTACCCCCAAAAGCCCGGTCCAGAATAGGTAAGCTATATGAGCATATCACTTTTTGCCAGCGCGTTGAGGAGCCACCTTTTTCAAAGATTTAGAAAGGACAATACTGCCTTTGTCTGCCAGCCGTGCCTGCAATTTTCTCAACCGGGTTTGGCGGGCAAAATACCCCTCAAGTGCAATTAAAATTCCGACACTATGATTATGAACGCGTGCAAGGGGATGCAAATTTTGTGCACTGGCGGACTGTGCCCCTTCTATCGATGTGAGGTCCGTCGCAAACAAAAAACAACATTCCAACTCCAAAAAGGTGAAAGATCCGCACTCCCGACATTTGAGCGGTTCGTTCACAAACGTGCATTAAGGTCTGCAGTGGGCTTTGCGATATTCACCTTCAAAGGACAGGATACGAAAGTGGCCGCCAGGTTAATTGAACCAATCGTCGTGCCCCGTACAGCAATAATAAGTTTCCAAAATGGTGTCGAATGGCTCGACATCCTTTCTGGCCACTTCTCGCCTGAGAACATGATCCCGGGCACAACAATGACCCCGGCAGTGATCGAGAAACCGGGTGTCATCTGTCATATCGGTTCGACCCGCCCGATCACAATAGGAGAGTGGAACGGAGAGCAATCAAAGCGGTTGCAGCGATTTGCCGACCTGTATTCACGCGCTGGATTGGATGTCACGATGAGCGGGAATACCGCTCCGACGTCTGATCGAAGTTCGTTGCAATGGCAACAATGTCCGCGCTTGACTGGCTAACGCGACTGATAGTCTGCAACATTGTCGCTACTGCAAAGACTCGAGAGCTGGCCAATGGGTCGATGGACGAGATAATTGCCTTGGCTGCAGCGCGCGGCGTGGAGCTTCACGCTGTCCATAAGTCCAAGATATATTCCAGCCATTGGAAAATGGACACATACCTCCATGGAACTCAACGGGGGGAGGGCACAATCAAAGACACGCTGATCAGTGAGCTATGCCTCTGACCGTCTATTGCGTATCGATCAGAGACGTCTCAGTGATTAAGGGGGCATGCTGAAAACGCGTTTGGTGCGGCGAAATCGACTTGTTTGTGGTCGGTGAAGCAGGTGAGAATTCGAGTTGAACCGCTCTCAGTCGAATACGTAGCCGATTCCTCGAACAGTTCTTATGCATTCTGGCTTTGATGGATTTTTCTCGACTTTCCGCCGGATTCGCGAAATGCGCAGGTCTATGGACCGGTCAAATGGCTCCCACCCCCTGTCATGAGCCTGCTCTAAGAGCTGGTCACGGTTAAGGATCCGACCTCTGTTGGAGGCGAAAATGCGCAGCAGGCTAAATTCCATTGCCGTCATGGCAATCTCGTTGTCATCGGCTCCATATAGTTTGGCCGCATCCAGATCGAGCCTGCACACGCCGAAGGATACTGTTCCCGAAACCACCGCTTTGTGTTTTGTTTCCTCTTCAACCGTGGCTTGGCGTCGCAACGCCGCCTTGACGCGGGCTTCCAGTTCGCGCAAGTCGACCGGCTTTCCGACATAGTCGTCAGCACCCATTTCAAGTCCAACCACGCGATCAATGACTTCAACCGAAGCCGTGAGCATGATGACGGGCACCGTCGAATTTTGACGAAGCCTGCGCAAAGCTGTCAGTCCATCTTCTCCGGGCATATTTATGTCGAGGATGATGAGATCCGGTGAACCGGTCTCCAGGAACTCATGTAGTTTGGACGCATCTTCAGCTTGTGTCGTTTTGTAGCCGCGTTCGGTCAGATATTCGGCGACCATCTCGCGCAGATGGGTTTCGTCATCGCAGACCAAAATATGTGATGTTTCGGCGCTCATAATTCTGTGCCCTCTCTAGCCGTACAAAGTTCAGCGATCAGCGCTTGTAAATCTTCGGGAACAACCGGTTTTTCTATGTGAGGTACATCGGCTTCATGAAGGAAGTCCGCAACATCCGGGCTCATGACATCTCCGGTCACAAATGCGAAACGACCTTCATATTGGGGATAGGAAGCTCTCAGCTCTTTGAGGAATGTTTCTCCATCGCATCCGGGCATTCTGATGTCACTCAGGATGGCGTCGAACGACTTTCTCTCAAGCAGTGAAAGCGCTGTGCGGGCGTCGTTGCGGGCATCTACCTGAAAGCCGCATTCCTCGAGCATATCGACAAGCATATCAGTGACGCCGACTTCGTCATCCACCACAAGTATTCGGTGGGAATTATTGGTTCCCGCCTTGAATTCATCGAGACTAGGGAAATAGCCAGTGTCATGCACTGATTCTGGAAGACGAATGATAAAACGTGCACCTTTCGAAGGCGACGATTTCAACGAAAGCCGTCCACCAAACGTGTCGATTATCCGGTGGCAAAAGGCGAGACCTATGCCCGTTCCTTCACCGGCCTCTTTGGTGGTGAAAAACGGCTCGAAGACGCGAGACTGAAGGTCTTTAGGAACACCCGGCCCATTGTCAACGACCTCTGCCACAACACGTTTCAGTTTGTCGTCGAAATAGGTTTTCAGTGTGAGAACGCCATCCTTTCCCTTGTAAGCCAGAGCATAGCGTGCGTTGGCAATCAGATTGGCGAAAACTTGAATAAGTTGATCTTCATCGGCGTCCACAAGAGGAAGCGTGGATTCCAGATCGAAGACAATTCGGGCACCCTTGGAACGCAACGCAACACCAGCGCTGTCGATTGTGGTTTCGATAATATCATTTAGTGACACAGGTACGGGGTTTATGGGCCGCTGACGCGCCATTGTCAGAAAGGTCTTGACGATACGGGCGCACCGCTCGGCAGCCTGACCTATCCGGTCGATACGTTCCCGGTGAACTGGATCTTCCAACCCCTGTTTGAGCATCAGTGAGTAGCCGACAACCACTGACAGGGGGTTGTTCAATTCATGCGCCACGCCGGCGAGCAATTCGCCTAGCGCCGACAGTTTTTCATTCTGATGTGCTATTTCCCGCTGGTGGCGGAGTTCCAGTTGCAACTTAAGAAAATCCGTCACATCTCTTGTGGAGGATACGATAACGTCTTCGCCCTTGTAGTTGGTGACGCGCGCCGAGGTGAGCCCGTCCATGATCGACCCGTCACCCTTGCGGAACTTGACCGGATAATCGTCCACAGTCCCTGTTGGAAGCAGTGCATCTAGATAGGTGAGCCGGTCCTCTGGTTTCAAAAAGAATGACCGGGCAGAATCGATTTTGCCGAAACGAACCTTTGATGCCTGTGACCGGTATACGATGCTGCCATCTTCAATCCGCGAAACCATGAAATTAACGGGGCAGGCATCGACGATCAATTTGAGCAGCGTGTCGGCCTCGCGCTGGGCCTTTTCGGCGCTAAGCTGTTCGGTGACATCCCGAAATACAAGAAGATAACCTCCCAGTTTGGTCCTGTGGACGGACAGATAATATAGGCGTCCATCAGTCCCTTCGATCGCGATATTCTTGGTGCACTTTTTGGTTTGCTCTACGATGTAGCTGGACCATTGCTCGGGGGTTTCGTCTTTGCGCAACGCGATCTTTCCCGACTCCCCGAGGAAGCGCGTCACGTCGGCCAGATGCTGACCGATCTTGATATCATGCTCCTGCTCAGACAGCATTTTGTAGCGTCGGCCATTCCGCATGACGAATCTCAGGTCAGAATCGTAAAGCGACAGCCCTTCGTCGAGAGACTCGATGATGTCGTTCAACATCTCCTTGGCGAGGCTCTCCGCTTTTCGGCGTGTCGTAATGTCAAAAAAGGTTGCGGCCAAACCACCATCGTTAAGCCGCGACAGATTGACGATCTTTTGCGTGCCGTCGGCGAAATGGGCTTCGGTTTGATACGGCTCATCAACCTTGATTTGCCGCAACGTTTTCATGATGCCCATTTCGGCCATCGTGTCGAATTTGACGAACAAATCCTCCACTGCCGGTCCGATGACATCTGTGATGTGAGTGCCCGGGGCCAGAAGAACTTCGTAGGGTGCCAGCATGTCTCGGTATCGCTCATTGGCCATGACGAAGTTGTAATTCTCATCAAAGAGAACAAAGCCGTCTCCCATTGCTTCGATAGCATCGCGCAGTCTGCTGTCGGCTTGTTCGCGATCAGTGCGCAGTTGATACACATGTGAAAGATCGGTCGAGGTCGTGATGCTGACCGGGCGGCCATTGTGTTCGATCAACTGGCCGGAAAGTTGCGCCGGAAACTCGTTTCCATCGAAGTCGCGCGCCCTGAACAACATGTTGTTGACACGGCCGGATTTTTTCATTTCGGCAACGAAAACTTCGCGTTCGTTTCGATCCATCCAATGTTCTTTGGTGTGTTCACGCAATCCAAATGTCGCCTGCGTAGAAGCCGACCGGTACAGGATTTTACCATCATCAAGTCTGGATACCAGAATGTTACCTGGGAATGACTCGATGATTTTGCCATACAATTCTTTATCGAGACTTCCGTTGCTGGTCTCTGGGTGTGGCTTTTTTGAAAGCTGCTTCAATCCTCCCTCGAGGAAAGTTTCGCGCCATTTCGAAAATGTTTCAGTGGAAACGCCGGAGGTTCGGCAAAGTTCTGTAATCCTGTCAGGATCGCGCAGCCCCTCAAGAACCATATTGACCTTCTCGTTGGGTGAGAACTCTTCAGTCTGGCCTTTTGTCGCTGCCGACACTAAAACAACTCCCCTGCGTACCGTGATCCCCGCACCGTTGCCGGTACAAGGTCCAACTATTAAGCCGTTACGCCGCATATGTATCTGTTTGACCTTGCCGATTGTATCAATTGTATCAGCCGATGCCTAATCTTGTCGTCGGATAAGGTGTTGCAGGTGAACCGAAGGATACGCGGCTCTCCTGCAACTTTGTTCAAATCTGTTGTCTTTGCCCCGCATCAGCCGTTATCCGGTGACGTATTTGCATGGACGGGCGCGGGCTACGCAAGTTTTGCTTCCGTTGCCCATTGTGGCGCAATTGAGCTGCTTTCCCTTGGCAATGTTCCACACGGACCAGGCAAGACCGTACTGGCTTTTGATTTTGCTTTGCCAGCTTTTCTTGGCGATAGCCCGGGCAACATGGATTTGAGGGTGGTTGCCGTGGCCATTTTTGTAGTGGTGTCCGTTCTGGCACTGATAGGCAGAGGCCGGTGTAGAACCCAGAACCGTTGCCACCAAGCCAACCGTTGCAAGCACGCTTCCGATGCTGCCGAAATAAGTAACTTTTTTCATTTCAAATTTCCTTTTCTTTAGGTTGTATAGGATGCGCCGGCCACCTCGGTCGGTGCTTTCCTGTGGCGAAAAACTAGCTTGATTGTTTGTGGCCTTGATGTTGCCAACTGTCTCAATTGTACCAATTCAGCCCTCAACAGACACAATTGGTACATTAGCTTCGCCCGCAGGCGGGAGATGATGTTTTCAGTTTTTCAAAAGATGTGGCCGGTTGACGGAGGCACTATTCGGACAATCCTGAAGCAGAGGTTCCAACCCGATCAATGATTATGGAAGTTAGTCCAAAAAACTGTTCACTGTTTTAAGTGAAGCATCCAGTGCTTTCCCGTCCGGGTCTTTCAGCGCCGCTTCGCGAAGTCGCCCAACCCACTGTGCTGCATCTTTGCGGCCCCGCAGCATATCTGCGGCATCCAGGACTTTCGCAAACTTGCTGTGGCTGCGGGCATGGGTATCTGAATATCCTTTTATGAGGCGATGGCATCTAAGTGCTTCGACAGACAAATGATAATCGTGGTGCAAGAATGAGAGGCTGCGTTCGAGCCATTTCTCGATATGTAGCATCTCAACTGCATGACGACGAGTACGTAGGCGATATGATTTCAAGCCACCCATGAAATGTAGCAATAAAAACGCTGGCAGCCCATCTGTTCTCAACCGCCTTCCTTTCCCGAACCAACGGTCAATTCTCGCCATCATGTTGGGACTGTCTTCAATGCGTTTCCCAAGCCTTGCCGGTAACATGCCCGCAATTTCCTCTGCGCGGGGGTGAAAAAACTCGGTCAGGTGCATCAACTGGGTATCATCAGTTCCCATTTCCCTTTTTATGTGACTCATTCGCGGCGCCCGCGATTTAATATCCGCTACCCGAATGATGTCGTCATAGGCCATCGCATTGGCGATGTATTTTGCTGCTGTGACGCTTAACTCCCAGTCATGGTCTGCGCTGTCGAGTGCCGTGATCTCAACCAACCGGTTGAGATAATCGCTGCCGTAAGCATTATCCTGAAAATTGACGACCTTTTGTAATCCAATCTTTGCCATGACCTGGACTGGTTCCGGCAAATGATCGCAACTTTGTTCAAGAACCTGCCAGTCAGCCAACAATTTTACCGGTCCGGTCATGCCCGGCATGCCTGTCGATGACGTCACCTGTTCGGCAGACTGTTCTTCACCCATTGCAACGGCATCGAACCCTGCATTGAAGGCCCGCAAACTTGCTTCGACGCTCCTGCCACTGTCGCGGACCGCATTCTCAAAGGAGCCTCGTGGGAACGGAAGGGTGTCTGAAGCTGCCAAGGCACCAAACAGGCTTGCAGAGATGACGGACCCCTGATCCACTGCCAGCTTTTCCATATTGGCTAGAATAAGCTTTTGCGCTGCAATTTCCGCTGCTGCGCGGACTTCAGCGGAATTTGCAATACCGTCACCCGGTGCAGATTTCTCGCTGACAGCAAGTGCCCGATGTGTAGAGCCGATAAGGGTTGTACGATCCGGGGTCACAAACCCACGCAGAACCGCTCTTCCAACTTCCATCATTTCAGAGGCGATGACGACATCCACATCACCACCTGATGGTGCGAGCGCGAAAACCGGTCGCTGTTTGGAAGAGGGGGTCATTTCTATGTAATAAATTGTTGCACCAGTTCGCTGGGAAACCCCGGCAACGCTTGTCGCCTGGCAATCATAACCTTCTGCGCGGGCAACCGCCTCGATCCAGCTCGTCAAAACGCCACCACCCTGGCCGCCAACTGCCATGACAGCAATTTTGAGAATATTCCCGACAGCGGCATCTGGTGTTTTGGAAGCGAGAGGCAGATTCACGATTGTGCTCCATCAAACCGAAGCCGGCGGGCATCTCGCCGTCTCTGCAACCAGATGATCACTTTGCTTCTGGTGGAAGCCCACCATCTTTCAAAGCTGCCCGGGTTATGGATGACATCGGCCCTATAAAATGATGGGCAAAGGATCGCGGCGTCCGCGACTTCGCCACAATTTCCGCAACCCACGCATGTCTGATCGATATAGGCGACAGGGTCGTCTCGAAGTGGATCGTCCAGCTGTTTCAATGAAAGCGAGGGGCAACCGGACAATCTCATACACGCGTGATCGCCTGTGCAGATATCGCTATCGACTCCAAAGCGCGGGACATCCACACGTCGGCCCTCTTTGATTGCCTGATTGCGCAGCGGTTTTTCCCGGCGCTGTTTGTTCAACATGCATTCGGATGAGGCCACAATCACCTTGGGACCATCATAATCCGTGGTCAGGGCTTCGCGCAAAACGTCTCGAACTTTGGTGACATCGTATGTGTGGTCAATCTGCCTGATCCACTTTACTCCTACCCCCTTAAGTGCAGAGGAGATTGTATTGTTGGTGGATTTGGTCTTGTTGTCTGCCCGCGAAGACAAGATATCCTGCCCACCTGTTGCTGCTGAATAGTAATTATCGACAATGAGAGCGACGCTGTCCGACTTGTTGAAAACCATATTGCCAATCGAGGACGAAAGGCCGTTGTGCCAAAAACCGCCGTCACCAAGTATGGAAATGGCACGCCGCTCGCCGCCACCGTCAAACGCTGCGTTTGAAGCAGGGCCAAGTCCGTACCCCATCGTCGCACCACCCATTTCAAAAGGCGGCAATGAACCAAACAGATGGCAGCCGATATCGCCCGAAATCTGGTGCTTGCCCAATTCCTGTTCAACAAGTTTCATACCTGCAAATATCGGACGTTCAGGGCATCCTGTACAAAACCCCGGTGGCCGAATTGGAACGGTTTTTGAAATGTCAGGAATTTCAATCGGTGCTGCATTTGGGGCGCGAACCTGTCCCGGTAGCTGTTGCGGCGAGGCGGCTTTCAAGAATGCGGTGATACCATCCAGCATTATCTGGCCAGTATATTCTCCGGCCATCGGCAAAACATCCTTGCCATATAATTTGAGGTCCCGACCGGACTTGAACAGAAATGAGCCCAGATGCTGTTCGATGTGGTCAGGTTGCCCTTCCTCAACGATCAACAGATGATCCTTGCCTTCACAAAACGCGTCAAACTCATCCTTGACGATAGGATAGGTAACGTTCAGCACGTAAAGCGGGATGTCGCTATTGCCGAAGACATCTGAAAGCCCAAGCCGCTGCAGGGCGCGAATTACACCATTATACATGCCCCCTTGCAGGACAATTCCCAACGCGGCTTTTTTAGGGCCGAACACCTCGTTCAGCTTGTTTTCAAGAATGAACTTTTCCGCAGCCGGCCAGCGGTTTTTCACTTTGTCCTGCTCGTGCATGTAACTCATGGGTGGCAACACCACCCTGGCAAAGTCGCTGCGCGGATCTGACAAAGCGTCGCGCACCGTTAGCGGCGGCGGTTTGTTGTCTTGTGTCTCAAAGCTGCCGGTGACATGACAAGAACGAATACGCACCATGAGCATGACAGGTGTATTGCTCGCTTCGCTTAATTCAAACCCGTCTTTGACGGCCTTGGTGATAGAGGGAAGATTGGGTCGGGGATCAAGCATCCAGAATTGCGACTTCATTGCAAAGCCGTGGCTGCGCTCCTGCATGATGGAGCTTCCCTCACCATAGTCTTCTCCGACAATCACCAATGCACCTCCCGACACCCCTGAAGAAGAAAGATTGGCAAGTGCATCGGAAGCAACGTTTACACCCACGGGGCCTTTAAATGTCACCGCTCCGCGTATCGGATAATGGACCGACGCCGCCAGCATCGCGGCTGCTGCAGCTTCACTGGCATTGGCTTCAAACCGAACCCCCAGTTCATCCATCAACTCTTCAGCGTCTGCCAGCACATCCATCAGGTGGCTGATAGGTGCTCCCTGATATCCACCCACATAGCCGACGCCATTTTCTAAAAGGGCTTTGGTCAACGCCAAAATACCCTCACCGGTGAACGTGTCGCCTTGACCTTTTCGTAAATGCTCGACTTCTGCTTTAAATGAACGCTCGGCCATATGGGAATTCCGATTTATCTATGGTTGGGTGAGTGTGACAGGCCAGAGCGATTCCAACTCTGCCTCCGCTGATCACCTCCTCAAAAATGAATATGTTGGTCAAAATGTTTTCCCGTAGATCGTGAGGCGGACTTTCTGGATCCTGGTTAAAAGTCATGTTTCCGGATATTTTGCAGCATCTGCTGCAGGATACTCAAAAACATACGCTTTTTATCATCATCGATGCCGACGAACATCGCTTCGTAAGAACGGGCCAGGTGTGGCCAAAGCTTCTTGTAGGCGTTGTGACCTGCATTGGTTATAAAAACCCGCGTCGCCCGGCTATCCGTCTCGTCGGTTTCGCGACGGATCAATCCATCTCTATCCAGTGGTTCCAGCGCACGACTTAACGTGCTTTGCGGAACAACCGTATAGACGGCCAACTCACGAATTAAGATACCATCTCTTGTCGACAGAACTGCAAGCGAACGCAATTGCGGTGTGGTCAACCCCAGGTTAGCCATTTCTTCGTGTACGGCCGCGTTGTAGCGCCCCATAATACGGTTCATCAGATAGGGTGGAAAGTTCTCCAGCCCGATATCCGCCAGTTGCTCAAAATCATCTGACAGCGCAATTGATATCTCGCTCATGCACCCAAAGCTTTGGCGACATTGAAACCAGAGCCTCCCCCGAGGCCAGGTCCAGGGTGCGTGGAAGCACCAATATGGAACAAGCCTTTTACATGCGTGCTATTATTTGATTGTCCGGCATGGGGGCGCCAGATAAAGAACTGGTCCAATGCACAGGAACCACCATAGGGGTCTCCGCCGACCAGATTTATATTCAATGACTGCAAATCAGCTGGAGAAAAAGCCCGACGCTCCAGCTTGATCGCGTCGAAATTTGAGATGTGTTTTCTCAAGATTTCCTCAATACGATCTGCGAATGCTTCCCGCATTGCCACGGTCCATGTG
>Ga0316204_10012750_pt1 | contig 10191 bp, 8 predicted proteins | sample 6monrhotite_MG_2_FD_205661 | JGI IMG/M metagenome (GOLD analysis project Ga0316204, IMG submission 205661) | Microbial mat bacterial communities from mineral coupon in-situ incubated in ocean water Damariscotta River, Maine, United States -... | ecosystem: Environmental > Aquatic > Marine >... | reverse complement strand
CGCCAAAGTGTCGAAACTCGACGGCCGCTTCCCGCGTGGATCCTTCGGATCCACGCGCGCGACCCCTGCGTAGCTGTCGGCGCAGCCGACAACTCGCCTTGGACTAAGCCTTCGGCAGCGAGGTGAGTATGGGATCGTTGCCCCGCCTTCGGGCCCGCTTCGAGGTGGCGCAGGTCCTCCGCGATCACGCGGCTGACTACCGCGCTCGTCGCGTCATGACCGAGGAGCAGCGGCGCGCGGTCTGGGCCATGGTCCATTGCCGGACCGCCGCCTTAGGCGGGCACGTCGATCGCTGCACGACGTGTAGCTACGCCCGGCCTGCCTACAACTCGTGCCGGCACCGAGCGTGTCCCAAGTGCCAGGGCCAACGACAGCAGGAATGGATCGCCAAGCAGGTTGACCGCGCCTTGCCCGTCGCCTACTCGCACCTCGTGTTCACCTTGCCCGCTGAGCTGCGCCCGGTGGCCCGCGCCAACCCGCGCGAGGTCTATCGGATCCTCTTCGCTGCGGCCTCGCGGACGGTCCAGCGTCTCGCCAAGGACCCACGCCACCTCGGCGCTCAAGTCGGGATCACCGCCGTCCTCCACACCTGGACCCAAAGCCTCCATTACCACCCGCACGTCCACCTGATCGTGACGGCGGGCGGCCTCAGCGACGACGGCCAGCGTTGGGTCCCGAACCGTTGGGGCGAGCGCTACCTGTTCCCGGTCCGCGTCCTCTCGCGAGCCTTCCGCAGCTCCTTCGTCCGCGCGCTCGTCCGTGCCCGCACTCAAGAGAAGCTCGACCTCACCGCCGAGAATGTCACCGAGCTGGCCGACGACCAGGGCTTTGCCGACTTCAAGCGCGACCTCTACGCCAAGGACTGGGTCGTCTACGCCAAGCGACCCTTCCCAGGCGTCTCCCAGCTCTACCGCTACCTGGGCCGCTACACGCACCGCGTCGGCCTCTCCAACGAGCGACTGCTCCTCGTGGACGACCGCAGCGTCACGATCCGCACCCGGGCCGGCACAGCGTCCTTCGCCACTCACGAGTTCTTGCGGCGATTCCTCCAGCACGTCCCGCCCAAGGGCTTCGTGCGGGTCCGGCACTTTGGCCTCTTCGCGTCGGCCCACACGGCTCGCCTCCGGGCGGCCCAAGAACTGCTCGACGGCGAGGGAGGAGAGGTGGAGCCGAGTGAGTTGGACGCCTGCGAAGCCCCGGTTGAAGCTTGCCCGAGCTGCCTGTTCGGGACGCTCGTGCGCGAAGAAGTCGACCCGACGCCCTCCGCCGAAGCTCTCTGGGACCCATGAGTGCTGGTCGGATCGCAACTCCTCTTTGGCCGCGCCTGGCCAGCAGGCCCAAGGTCTGTCAGGGCAACGGTCCGCTCTTCATAATGCTCCCTAAAGCAGGCCCCAGCGGGGCCTTGACTGCGGCGTGAGCAGCCTCGCCCTGGGCCAGGAGCGGCCTCGCGAGCCTTTGTCAGCGGCATCAATGCCCATAGCAAAGCGGCCTGAATCCTCTTGGTTAGATTGTTACTCCGGTGACGTGCTTCATGCCGTCCAGTACTTCGTTCTTCTGGCTATCGGCTGGGTCTCTCGCGAGCAGCAAGCCGTGATCGCGCATCTCCAGGCCGAGAACGAGACCCTTCTTGAGCGGGTCGGAGGCCGAAAGCCGCGCTACACACAGCGCCAGCGGCAGCGGCTCGCGGAGGCCGGGAAGGCGCTCGGGCGAACGCTCCTCTCCAAGCACGCTTCGCCCGTGACTCGCGACACGAGCATGCGCTGGTGTCGCAACCTCGCCGCCGCCAAGTCCACGGCCAAGCCGCTCGGTCGACGCCGCAGACGTCGCAAACAACCGAGGGGTTGTGGAGGACGCCGCGCAGACGGGTGTAGCCGAAGCCTGGATACTCAGAACCTCGCGCAGCCCGACCAGCCGGAGCACGATCAAGCGACTCCTCGACGACAAGGGCGTTGTCCCCGCTCCCGAGCGGAATCGAAAGAGACCGAATGGCGGACGAGGCCCGCTGCAGGTCATGACCTCGACTTGGAAGAAGTCGCCCGTGGCAACGCAGTCCCAATGCGTCTTCAGGAAGTCCTGTCAAGACCTTTGCCGTCGATCCGTAGCGCGTCCCTGGTCGCAGTCCTGAGATGGATGCCCAGCGCCGGTGGTAAAAGGGCCGAACACTCCAAAGGGGACGGGCATGACCACTAGCTCAGAAGTGCGGCAACCATGAACCACGACCCAGAGCGCCATTGCGAGAAGGAGTGCGCACCACCAGCGCCAAGCGCTGACACGGCCAGCCTGAGCGCAGGCGCCGGAGTGCGATATCAGGTTCGGGGCATGGACTGCGCCGAAGAGATTGGCATCTTGCGAGAGGCACTCTCGGAGGTGGTCACGCCCGACGAGTTGTCCTTCGACGTCTTGGCCGGGATCATGGAGGTCCCCAGCCGGATAGCCACCGAACGGGTGGTGGCCGCCGTCGCCTCGACCGGGATGCACGCCCAGCCGATCGGGGCAGGCGGACCGCCTCCTGCCACTTGGTGGGAGACACATGGGCGCAGCGTCCTCGCTGCGCTCAGCGGCGCGGGCGTCGCCCTTGGCTTCGCCCTGCATGCCAGCCTGAGCAGCCTCAGCGAGGCGATCGGCAGCGAGGGGCTCGCCGAGGGCGGTCACGTCGTCCCCTGGCCAGCGATCACGGCCTACGGGCTCGCTGTGATCGCAGGGCTGCTCCTCGTCCTCCCCAAGGCTTGGCGTTCTCTGCTCTCCTTTCGGCCAGACATGAATTTGCTCATGACCCTCGCGGTCGCCGGGGCGATCGGTCTCGGAGAGTGGTTCGAAGCCGCTACCGTCTCGTTCCTGTTCGCGCTCTCGCTGGCTCTGGAAGCCTGGAGCGTCGGGCGCGCTCGCCGCGCGGTCGAAAAGCTCCTGGCCTTGGCTCCGCCCAAAGTGCGGGTCCGGCGCGGGGACGAACTCGTCGAGGTGGACCCAGCCACCGTCGCTGTCGGGACAGCTTTCAACGTCAGACCCGGCGAGCGCTTCGGCCTTGACGGGGTCGTCGTGGAAGGGAGCACAGAGGTCGACCAGGCTCCGATCACCGGCGAGAGCAGGCTGGTGCTCAAGGAGCCGGGGAGCGAGGTTTTCGCGGGCACGATCAACGGCAACGGCTCGGTTGAGGTCAAGGCGACCAAGACGGCGTCAGACACGACCCTGGCTCAGATCGTGCGCATGGTGGGTGAGGCCCGCAAGGACCGCTCCGGCTCCGAGCAGTGGGTGGAGCGCTTCGCGCGGGTCTACACCCCGATCGTGTTCGCCCTGGCCGCAGCGGTATGGATCGGTCCGCCCCTCCTCTTCGACGCGAGCTGGTCGGAGTGGTTCTATCGGGCGCTGGTGCTCCTGGTGATCGGCTGTCCCTGCGCCCTGGTCATAGCGACGCCGGTCGCTGTGGTCTCTGGACTCGCGGCCGCCGCGCGAAACGGGGTCTTGGTCAAGGGCGGCCGGTTTCTTGAGGTCCCCGCGACCATCAAGGTCGTGGCGCTCGACAAGACCGGGACTCTGACCGAGGGCCACCCCAGGGTCGTAGAGGTGATCCCGCACGACGACCACACCTCGGAGCAGCTCCTCGTGGCGGCTGCGGCGGTCGAACAGCACAGCGATCACCCCCTCGCTCGGGCGATCGTGACGCACGCTCGGGAGCAGGGGATCGAGATCCCCGCGGTCGAGGGCGTCACGATCATTCCGGGCAAGGGAGCGCTAGGTACTGTTGACGGTCAAGAGTATTGGCTGGGCTCGCATCGCTGGCTGGAAGAGCGCGGCCAGGAGGAGCCTGGAGTCCACGAGGTGCTCGAAGAGCACGCATCGGCCAGCCGCTCGGTCGTGGTCGTCGGACGAGACGATCACGTGTGTGGGTTCATCACCCTCGCCGATACCGTGCGGGCTGACGCGAAGGCATCCGTGACCGCCCTCAAGGCGGCTGGGGTTGTGGGCGTCAGCATGCTGACGGGCGACAACGCCGAGACGGCGAAGGCCGTCGCTGCCGAGGTTGGGATCACCGACGTCCGTGCCGAGCTGCTCCCTGCGGACAAGGTCGAGGCCGTGGTGGCGCTCGAGCAGGAATACGGGCCGGTCGCCATGATCGGCGACGGGGTGAACGACGCGCCGGCCTTGGCTCGCGCGAGCATTGGCGTGGCCATGGGGGCTATGGGGACCGATGTCGCCGTCGAGACCGCTGACGTCGCGCTCATGACCGACGACTTGTCGAAGCTGGCGTGGCTCATTGTCCATAGCCGACGAACACTCGCAGTGATCCACCAGAACACCGTGTTCGCGCTCGCGATCAAGGTCGTGTTCGTGGTGCTGACCTTCGTTGGGCTCGCCTCTCTCTGGGCGGCGATCGCTGCCGACATGGGGGCGTCCTTGCTCGTGGTCTTCAACGCCCTCCGACTCCTAAAGGATCGAGCGGAGCCGGCAGGCGCCGAGTGATTGGTGAGTGATTCCTGCGTTCGGAGGACCCTATGGGACGAAAACCATCTCGAGAGAACCGCCGAACTCAAAGGGCGAGGAAGCAAAAGCGAGCGGACAAGGTTCGAGCTGACGGCGAGCGGCTGGAATCCTCGTCATTGACCTTGGGGCCGAAGACACTCAGCGCGCTCGTCGTGTTCGCGCTCGCCGTCGCAGGAATCTGCATGTGGCGGCTGTCTCTTCGAGGTCCCCCCGAACACGAGCACCAGCACCAGCATGACCCGAAGAACGCTCCCCTAACGAGTGCCCGAGGGGCCGGTGACAAGGCGCTCAACCCGGGCGCTGGCCCTGACTCCTCGCGGGACGAGGGTCGTTGACGTGGAAGGCTGTCGAGTTCGTCGGCGCCCAGAACGACCCCTCGAGCGGCCACGCTTCAGATCGCCCCTAGCCTCGAGCCTGCACCCTTGGTGAGCGTCGAGCCTAGGCCAGGTAACTCCAGGCCTCGAAAACTGCGGGGTTGCAAGTCTCGTCGTCGCTGTGCTATTCCTATGCGAGTGAAGCGGACCGCACGCAACATCCTTCTGTTCCTAATGGTGTTCTCCCAGCTCCTGCTCGGGGTGTTCGCTCCGGCCTTCGTGGTTTGTCAGGAGGGGAGCGGAGCTCAGGTTCTGGAGTTGAGCCTGTTCAACTGCTGTGCGGTGGATACCGCCCCGTCGGAGGGCGCTGAGCAGGTTCGCCCTCAGGACGACTGCGGCGATTGCGAAGACGCCACCCTTGTCGTCTCCTTGAAGGATGGCGAGGCGTCGCCCCAACTAGCCCTCCAGTCCGCCGTCTTCCCGATCGATCACCCTGCGTGGTCTTGGGAAGCCTGCGCTCCGCCTCTACCTGCTCCAACGCCGAATGCGTGGCCTGAGCAGGGATTGAAGGCCCTTCGTACCGTCAATCTGCGCTGCTAGAGACCGGACGAGTCTCCGCTGACGCGCGCTTCGCGCGTCAGAGTCTCGTTCCCTCCCTCTAGTCGCGTGTCATGTCCCTACGAAGACCCCCTACAGCCGTCACTCTCCTCGTCCTGCTCTTGCAGGTCGTGTTCGCCGTTTTCGGCTCGGGGCTCGTTCTCTGTCAGGAGGCAGAAGGGGAGAGCTCCTTCGAGTGGAGCGGGGCAGACTGCTGCACACCGCAGACGGCGCGTGTTGCTCCAGGCTCCACCCCGCAGGCCTCCGGGCACGGGCAGGGGGACTGCAGCGGCTGTGAAGACAGCGTCCTGGATCAGTGGCAGCAACGGGCCGAGAGGTCTGGGCCTCCTCTCAGCCTCCCCTATCCCTGCTTGCTCGCAGCGCTCCCCGAACTCCCGTGCCCCCAACGCCGGCCGAGCCTCCGCACCCGCATCCGGAGTCCCGGTGAGGCCCCCCTTGGTTTCCTAAGAACCATCATCATTCGCTGCTAGCTCTCTCCCGTCGGCGCTAGGCGTATCGCCTGGCTCCGGCGTCGTGTGAACCCGCGGGCGCCTCCGGCGCCAGCGGTGCTCCGTTCCCCACGAGAGAGAGAAGCATGCCTCCCCAAAACCAAGTCCCCCTACGTCTCCGCTCAGCGCTCACGCCCCGCGTCGCGATCTCCATAGGCCTCGCCGCACTCTCGGCCGGTTGCACGAGCTACGAAGCCGACGCGATCGAACCGATTGAGATCCTGCGAGCGCTGGAGGCGGTTGGACTCGACGACATCTCGTCGGATGAAGTCGCGCCGGTCACGTCAGCGCTCGACGTATCGAACGGCTTGAGCCTGCTAGAGGCGTCAGCCATAGCCGTGCGTCGCAACCCCACCCTCGCAGCACTCCGTGCTGAGGTAGGCGTCGCAGAGGCGCAACTCGTGGAAGCGGGACTGCTCTCCGACCCGGTCATCGGGTGGGACCTAATCGCCTCCCAGGCTGGCGACATTCTCGACAAGGTCGAGTCACCGGCGGTGGTCTCGGGTCTCAGCCTGTCGTGGGCAGTGCCCCGACCCGGAGAGATCGACTCCAAGGAGGGCGTCGCCCGCGCCCAGATTCAGTCGTCGGCAGCTCGCTTGGCCGGCGCTGAGTGGGCGCTCGTGCGGGACGTGCACCTGGCCTACGCCCGGCTGCACGTCGCTCGTGCTCGTCTCGCTCAGAACGAGCGCTTGGCTGAGATCTCAAAGCGGACCCTTGACTACTTCGACAAGGCGCGCGCTGCGGGCGCTGCGACCGCCCTCGAAGAGGGCCTCGCTCGCGTCGCAGCCGACACGGTGGCCGCGGACGTGATCGGCGCGCAAAACGGCGCGGCGCAGGCGCGTCAGGCACTTAACCGCCTCCTCGGGCTTCCGCCTCACGTCGAATGGAAGCTCGAGGACCCCCTTGAACGGGTCTCGGGACTGGACGGCGTCCCTGGTGAAGACCCGAAGCAGCTGGTTCGTGAGTCGCTGGAGCGGCGGCCGGACCTGCAAGAGGTGCTGGCCGACTACCAGCGAGCCGAAGAGCAGCTACGTCTCGAGTGTGCGCGCCAGTGGCCGCAGCTAGAGATCGGCACCGGGATTGCGATTCAGATTCCGATCTTCAGCCAATTCAACCAACCCGCGATCGAGACCGCCCGCCGGAGCCGAGCCGCAGCGCGTCAGCGAGTGACATTAGCCGTGCAGTCGACTCGCGCCGAGATCCACTCCGCCCTGACCGAGGTCACCCTGACGCGCAGCGCGCTCGAGCTCTTCCGAACCCGCCTCGGTCCGCAGACCGAGAGGACGCTTCGCCTCACCGAGCGCGCCTTCCAGGCTCGTGAGGTCACGCCCCTAGAGATCCTGACCGCGCAGCGGCAGGTCCTCGACACCCAGACCCGGTTCCTTGCTGTTCGCCAGGCGTGGGCTGAGGCCCGCATTCGGCTCGACAGCGCGTGCGGGCGCCTACTCCCGTCCGCTCGCACCCCCCTCCCTTCCGCCCCCAAGACCCACCAAGAGGAGTCCAAGTGAAGCACCTCAACGGCACTGCCGCAGCCACCCCATGTTTCGCGATCCTGTTCACGACGCTCATCCTCTCCGGCTGCGACGGCGGTGGCGGAGGTGACGGACACGCGGGGCACGACGACCACGGCCCGCCTGGAGCGAGCAGCAACGAGGTCGCACTCGCCAGTGAGCAGGTCAAGGCGGCTGGCATCCAAACGCAGGTCGCAGGGCCAGCGGTCGTCACGGAGCGACTTCGTCTTACAGCGGTAGTCCACGAGAACTTGGACACCCAGGCGCACGTGACGCCGAAAGTCCCTGGACTGGTCCGCAGGATTCGTAAGCAGCTCGGCGACACGGTCGAGGCAGGAGAGGTCCTCTGTGATCTCGAGAGCACAGAGCTCGGCCAGGCGGCCAGCACCTACATGGAGGCGCACGCCTCCCTCAAGGCTGCCCGGCGGATGCTCGAGCTAGAGACCTCCCTCCTAGAGCGCGGAGTCCAGGTCGCTCAGACGATCTTCGACCGTGAGGAGAAGCTCAAGGACAAGGAGATCTCGACACTGCGCCCCTACTACGAGGCAGAGAAGGCCCTGGCGGAAGCGAAACTGAGCCGGGACAGCAGAGTGCTGACCCTCAGCGGAGCAGTCAACCAGCGTCGGATCCAGCTCCACACCGCAGAAGAGCGGCTGAGGATTCTTGGCCTGAGCTCCGAGGACCTGCAGGGCTTGGATAAGGACGAGGAGCACGGACACGGGCGCTACACCCTGCGAGCTCCGCGGGCTGGGGTGATCGTGGCCCGGGACGTCACCGAGAACGAGTACGTCGAGACCTCAAGCAAGCTCTTCCTGATCCAAGACCTGAGCCGGGTCTGGGTCGTCGCCAGCGTCTACGAGCGGGATTTGCGCCGTGTTCAGCGCGGCCAGAAAGCTGAGGTCCAGCTGGAGGCGTTTCCCGGGGTCACCCTCAAGGGCCAGGTCACCTTCCTGAACTACCGCGTCGATCCCACGAGCCGAGCCTGCGAGGTGCGCGTCGAGCTCCCCAACACCGCGATCCCCGGTTGGAAGGAGCCATTTCCGCTTCGCCCAGGCCTGTTTGGAAGGGTTGAACTCATCCTCGCCGAGCAACAGGCCGCGGTCACGGTCCCGGAGCGAGCGATCGTTCATGAGGGCGAACGGACCTTTGTGTTCGTCGCTCTGGACGCCCCCGAAGCTGGTCACGACGACCACGAGGGCCACGAAAAGTCCGAGGGCAGCCATGACGACCACAAGGGCCACGAAAAGTCCGAGGGCAGCCATGACGATCATGGCAAGACCGAGGTCGGCCACGACGATCACAAGAGCAAGGAAGCCGGAGACGGCCACGACGACCATGCGGGTCATGACGACCACGACGCTGGTCCCAAGAAGCGCTTCGTTCGGCGAGAGGTCGTGATCGGCGCGCGCGGCGCGGACTTGGTCGAGATCAAGAGTGGTCTCAAAGCAGGCGACCAGGTGGTCGTCAAAGGCACATTCACGCTCAAGTCGGCGGCTCGTCAAGGCGAGCTCGGCGGCGGGCACACCCACTAGGCTAGGAGCCCAAGCGTGATCAATCGAATCGTCGACTTCTCACTCAACAACCGCTTCCTCGTCGTGGTGCTCTGGCTGCTCGTCATAGCTGTGGGAGTTCGCTCCCTTCAAGAGCTTCCTATTGACGCAGTCCCCGACGTCACGAACGTCCAAGTCCAGATCCTCACCAACAGCCCGGGCCTAGCCCCGGAAGAGGTCGAGCGGTTCATCACCTTCCCCGTCGAGACGGCCATGAGCGGACTCCCACGGGTGGAGGAGATCCGCTCGGTGAGCAAGTTTGGGCTCTCCGCAGTGACGGTCGTGTTCGAGGAAGGCACCGACATCTACTGGGCCCGGCAGCTGATCTCCGAGCGCCTCGTCGAGGCCCGCGAGCAGATCCCCGAGGGCTATGGCGAACCGTCCATGGGGCCGATCTCCTCAGGTCTCGGAGAGATCTATCAGTTCGAAGTCCGGGGGGAGGGCTACTCCCCTATGGAGCTGCGGACGATCCTCGACTGGAACGTCAACTACCAGCTCCGTTCGGTCCCCGGCGTCGTGGAGGTCAACGCCTTCGGCGGCGAGCTCAAGACGTACCAACTGACGCTCGACCCGGACAAGCTCGTCTCGTATGGGATCCCCCTCGCGCGTGTCTTCGAGGCGGTCGAGCGCAACAACCGCAACGTCGGCGGTGGCTACATAGAGCACGCAGGCGAGCAGTACCTCATCCGCGGGGAGGGGCTGATTGGTGACCTCGAAGCGCTCGCCGAGGTCGTCGTTGGCAACAAGAACGGGACCCCCGTCTACGTGCGCAACCTCGGCGTAGCCGAGTTTGCGCCCATGATCCGGCAGGGGGCCGTGACCCGCGACGGCGACCGCGAGGCGGTCGTGGGGATCGTCATGATGCTCATGGGGGCCAACTCGCGCACGGTCTCTCAAGACGTCCACGCCAAGATCGGGGTGATCCAGAAGACGTTGCCCCCCGGGGTCACCATCGACACGTTCTACGACCGCACTGAGCTTGTGGACCGCACGATTTGGACGGTCGCTAAGAACTTGGTCGAGGGCGGAGTGCTGGTGGTGATTGTGCTGCTCTTGCTGCTTGGCAGCTTGCGCGGCGGCCTAATCGTCGCGATCTCGATTCCGCTCTCCATGCTTATGGCGTTCACCGTCATGAGCTTCGCGGGAATCAGCGGAAACCTCATGTCGCTCGGGGCGATCGACTTCGGCTTGATCGTCGACGGCTCTGTCGTGCTGATCGAGAACGTGATGC
>Ga0316204_10012749_pt1 | contig 10192 bp, 8 predicted proteins | sample 6monrhotite_MG_2_FD_205661 | JGI IMG/M metagenome (GOLD analysis project Ga0316204, IMG submission 205661) | Microbial mat bacterial communities from mineral coupon in-situ incubated in ocean water Damariscotta River, Maine, United States -... | ecosystem: Environmental > Aquatic > Marine >... | reverse complement strand
TCCCGCAACAGTCCCAGGAACACCTGCCGACAATACAGAAAACCGCGCTTTATTTTTGTCTACATTAAGTTCACTATCTAAAAACATATCTCTAAAGGCTGCCTTTGGTGCCTTTTCTCGATAGTCTAGCGCTTCGACTTTTTTAGACTTTTGATCGTAAATCATCATAAAGCCACCACCACCTAAATTTCCGGCTCGAGGTAATGTGACAGATAATGCAAAACCAACCGCCACAGCGGCATCAACGGCATTTCCGCCACGCTTCAAAATTTCAACACCGACTTGCGTCGCCCTTGCTTCCTGGCTTGCAACCATTCCTTTTGTCGCTAAATTAGGTAAAATTCTCGCGTCAAAATTTAACAACGGTTCTGTTTTTATTTCGTCTGCAAAACAAACATTAAACATTAAAAGAGAGCAAAGCATCCATTTTAAAATGAATATGCTTTTAGTTGTCTTGCTAAATTTATTTTTCATCTCGTTTACACCTGTTTTCTTGTATATACATGCCCGTATTGATTGATTCATTTACTCTGTGTAACTGTCCAGTATTTTTTACTGGTATATGTAAGTTTTTACAATCGACTTAGCACTAAATATCCTTGTTCTTGCAGAAAAGGCAAATCAATTTTAGCAGAGCTCTTTACAAAATAGCTCGCATCTTTATTGACATGCATTTTTACGCTTGATTGCTCGTTTATAGTAACACTAAATCGATGAGACCGAATAATTAAGTCAATCATCGCCATCAGCTCCTCCTTAACTCGAATATTTAATTTACTTATATCCATGATGGAGAGTGAGACTTTACTGTTCGCAGAAATACCATTTGCCACTTCGAACTCACTTCTGATGATTTGATAACGTAAGTTGATCATGATATCAAAAAACGGCTCTATGTTTTCTTGATTACTTAAAAGAAGAAACATTCCATTTTGAATACAAAATATTTGTGTTTCTGAGTTGGTTTTATGTCTCATGACGGCTGCAACTTTCGCCGCAAACTCAGCAGCAGCAAGAGGCCCTGATTTATTATAAATTTGAGTATAGTTATCGATCTCAAATACGGCTAATATTTTATAACAGTCAAATCCTGATAGGCTATTTATATCATCATTTTCACTTAAAGCATCGTCGCTAACTTGATAGAGATAACTTAAACGGTAAAAGCCGGTTGTTGCGTCTCGGTACTTCTCAACGCCTAGTTTCCTTTCTCCCAATTCAATTTTTCTATTCAAAGATATGACTTCGTTTTGCCTTGCTTGCAGATCAAATCTTAATATTTTATTATCGGCTTTTAACTCTTTCAATTTTAGAATTTCAATACTCATTTTTTTATCTAATTTATTTAAACGGTTTTTATAAAACCGAGCAACAAATAGCAAGCTAAAAATGAATACGAAAAACACTAAAAAAGCCATCATAAAATAGGCTTGTGAACTACTCCAAAAATCCGTTTTAACTATGATATTGAGATTTTTGGCTTGGCTAATCCACTGCTGACCAGCTTGTTGAGATTCTATTTCTAATTGATAATTTCCTTCCGGTAACCCCACAATAAACATGTTATGTCGAGTTCCCAAATAATTCCAGTTATCACTTAAGCCTAAGATTCGGTAACGGTATCGCTGAGTGCCAAGCTTATCAAAATTAATATTGACTACCGATATATCGATCGCTGATTCATTTCCATATTGGATGATCGTTGGCGTTTCTGCATGGTTGATTCGATAAGTATCAACTTTTCTATCATCGATTTTTATAGATGAAAAAAGAATATTTCTACTCTCTGTTTTTTCAGATTTTTCTTTTTGGTTAATAAGGCCTTTAACAATAGTAATTCCGTCAACACTACCAAAAAAAAGATTCCCATAATCATCCGAGAAATATGCACCGGTATTAAACTCATCGCTAGATAATCCATCGATACTTCGAAAGACGTCCATATTAATCGCTTTGTGTGTATATTTAACTAAACCTAAAGTGGTGCTCATCCATAACTGCTGTTCGTCATCTTCCAAAATTCCGTAAATTGCATTATTAGGTAATCCTTCGTAAGTCGTTATACGCTCAAAATAAAAAGTATCGTCATCAAAATCTGAACGGCTAATACGATTTAATCCATCAGCAGTGCCTACCCATACAAAGCCTAAACTATCTTCATAGACGACTTGAACGTTATTGTTTGATAAACTTTGTGGATTATTCTTATCATATTGATAGTGAAACCACTCATCATCTCTTACTTTATAATTGACTAAACCCGCATAGCCACCAAACCAAAAATCACCCTTTTGGTCATGAGCAATAACTGATACGGTAGTGCTGAAATTTGTAAAACTGTGTGGTAATTTGTAAGTAAAATCTCGTAGTTCTACTTGCATTATATTTTTATCATACTCTATGCTAGTCACTTTAAATAGACCATTATCAGAACCTATCCAAATAACACCCATATGGTCTTCGTGAATACGAACAACGCCAACAATATTTTTAGTCGGTTCGCCATCAACCAAAAAACGTGTTTCAATTTCTGTTTTAGTTTTTAGGTCGATAATTTTTAGTTCAGTTAAAGCTCCAACCCAAAGACGATTAGCGTGATCGATTAGCAAACTGTAAACATATTGATCATTATCTTTATCCGCTAACGGACGTGTTATCTCCCCTGTCAACAGGTTGTAACTGATCAGCCCCCCACCATAACTAGCCAACCATAAATTTTCATAGCGATCTTTTTCTATTCCGTGAATGGTATTGTTCTCACCAAGTCCAACTACGTCTGAACGACTCAAGATATGCTCGAACTGCTGTTGATTAGGATCTAAAATATTGACACCCCCGCCATAAGTACCTAACCAAATTAGATCTTGATGATCGACGTAAAGAGAAATAACGTTGTTGGATGACAAACTATCTACAGAAAAATTTTGTTGAGAATAATGTTCAAAAATATCCTTACCATCGCTATACAGATTAAGCCCATTTCTGGTCGCAATCCACAAAGAAGAATGACCATCTATAATTAAGTCGTTAATAACATTATCGCTGATAGAACGTTCATCTACTTTGTCATGATAATAGGAAGTTAAATCATTGGAATTAATATTATATCGATATAAACCTTGAGTTGTACCAACCCAAAGAAATTCCTGATTAACTTTGACTACCGATAATATAATGTTTTTTAAAAAGTTTAACTTCGGCGTGTCACATAGATTACTTAATTTATTGTTAGTTTTTTCTATCTGATAGATACAATTGGACGTTGCGGCGTAAATAAAGTCCTTGGACTCAGTCAGGGAAATAACTTCATCGTCTATTAAATTTTTTTCATTAGAGACAAAGGGTTTTACCTTGTTGTCGCTTCGATCCATAAAAAATAATCCATTATCCGTGGCGATCCATACAACTGAATTTTGACTTAATAAAAAATCGTGAACTATCGTATTTAGATCCGAATTTATTTCTGAATAATCGATAAAAGATTCAGTGAATGGATTAAGAAAACTAAGACCTGCGACTGTACCAACCCAGATTCCAAAACCTGGCTCTTCGATTAAACTAACCACCCAGTTTTCATGTAATGATTTTGGATTTTTATGATCGTGCCTGTACACTTTAAATTCATAGCTATCAAAACGATTCAACCCGTCTTCAGTAGCTAACCAGATATACCCATCATTATCTTGAATAACATCATTAACGACACTTTGTGATAAGCCTTCAGATAAAGATACACGCTGTACTTTAAACGCTTTTTGATATCGATAATCTTGTGGGTTAGCATTGATATTACAATTGATGCCGAAAAATAAACTAACCATTATTGTACTGATTACTCGAAAATCGAATGATAAAATCCCTTTTAACCTTCGCATAAAGTAATTCATCTATCAGAGTTTTTAAAAATTATTTTGCTAAATTTTTCAGGTTTAAAGCCCTTCTTGTCAGAATAAAACGACTCTATTTTTTTTAAGTCTGCATCTTTATCTTCGGTAAGTTGAAATATCGGTCCCCAACCGAGACGTTTGCTGGGTGCATCAAGAAAAGCACATTGAACTGGCACATCTGCTTTTCTAGCGATATGATAGAAGCCACTCTTCCAATGATCGAGGTAACTTCTTGTACCTTCTGGAGAGAGCGCAAAAACCATTTCGTCTCTAGTCGTAAATTCATTGACAATTGTGTCAACAACATTATGTTTGCTAGATCGTTCTACCGGGACACCACCTATCTTTCTTAGGAATACACTGAATGGCCAAATAAAAATAGTATGCTTACCAATAAAAACAACTTTTAATTTGTAAGTCATTTTTACCAAAAGAAAAATAATAAAATCCCAATTGGAAGTGTGCGGACCAATAATAACCACATATTTTTTTAACTCAGGCGGATGACCGACTAAATGCCAACCGAAAAGTTTTAACAAAAATAGTGAAAACCTAGACAATTTTACGTCCCGCCAACGTTATGTAATTCAATATTACTGTCTGAGCCATCGCTATCATCTTCGACATTAACAACCTTGCCAGATCCTTTCGCTAAGTCGTTTCTTTCATCATCTAATTTTCTTAAATAAGCATTATCAATATCACCCGTCACATAGATCCCGTCAAAAACTGAAGTGTCATAACGGGTAATGGCTGGATTTCCTTCTCGACAGGTATCAACAAGATCATCCAAGTCTTGATAGATCAATTTATCAGCACCAATCAATTCACCAATTTCGTCAACTGTTTTACCATGAGCTATAAGCTCGTCGGCTGAAGGCATATCGATCCCATACACGTTGGGATATCGAACAGGCGGCGCTGCCGATGCAAAGTAAACTTTCTTGGCACCTGCATCACGTGCCATTTCAACGATTTGCTCGCTGGTTGTTCCTCTTACAATAGAGTCATCGACTAATAAAACATTTTTTCCATGAAATTCTAACGAAATCGCATTCAGTTTTTGTCGAACTGATTTTTTCCTCACCGCTTGTCCTGGCATAATAAAGGTGCGGCCAATATATCGATTTTTGACAAAACCATGTCTTAATTTTAAGTTTAATTTATACGCCAATTGCATCGCGCTAGTGGCTGATGTATCAGGTATGGGGATCACCACATCTATATCATGATCAGCCCATTCTTTTTTGATCTTTGCCGCTAGTTTTTCCCCCATTCTCAAACGTGAACGATAGACAGAAATCTCATCCATAATTGAGTCGGGACGAGCCAAATAAACATGTTCAAAAATACAAGGAGCTGGGTCTTCGACCTTGGTACATTGTTGACTGTGAAGCTCACCATTTTTATCGATAAATATTGCTTCACCCGGTCTGACATCTCTGACTAGAGTAAAACCAAGCGCATCTAAAGCAACGCTTTCTGAAGCGACCATATATTCATTAACACCGTTAACCACTTTTTTGCCAAAAACCGCTGGGCGAATACCATAGGCGTCACGAAAACAAACCATACCGAAACCAGCAATCAATGCAACGGCTGCATATGCGCCTTTACAACGGGTATAAACATTTTCAATTGCTTTAAAAACGACTTCAGCAGAAACATTATGCGATTGACTTTTTTGTAATTCGTGGGCAAAGACATTGAGTAGAATTTCAGAATCTGAGCTGGTATTGATATGTCGATGATCATGCTCACATAGCTCTTTTTTTAGCTCTCTTTTATTGGTTAAATTTCCATTATGCGCCAACACGATCCCATAAGGTGAATTGACATAAAGTGGTTGAGCTTCTGCAGAACTGGCACATCCTGCGGTGGGATAACGAACATGGGCAACGCCAATGTTGCCTTGTAATCGTTGCATGTGGCGAGTATGAAACACGTCTTTGACTAGACCATTCGCCTTACGCAAGAACATTTTTCCGTCCTTCAAGGTAACAATACCAGCGGCATCTTGCCCTCGGTGCTGCAAAACAGTTAGCGCGTCATACAAACCTTGATTCACGGGTGAAGAGCTATAAATTCCAACAATGCCGCACATCTGATATAACCTTCTTAAGTTAGCTTATCGTTTACACTGGTCAAGCTAATTGCTTAGCCAGATTTATTCTTCATTGGTATTCGAGAAGTGACCTCTGGTAAAACCTCATCAAATTTCCCGTAAAACCAATTTCCTAGCTGTTCAACATGGGGGATCAATTGAGACTTTATCCACCACTTATCTTGCTCGACCGGAGTAAACTCTCGCAATAATAACGCCGCAACGGAAACTAATAAAACACCTCTAAGCGCACCAAAAGCCATTCCCATTATTCGATCCATACCGCTCAAACCCGCTTTTTCAATCAGCTGACTTAAAATATAGTTTATTAAACCGCTAATAGTAAGCGTTAGCACAAACAAAGCCGCCCACGCGACGGCGTACCTTAAACTAGGCGTTTCAATATGGGAGTCCAGCAGCGTAGAAAATTCTTGATAAAAACCTTTTGCTACAAAAAAGGCTAGTATCCAGCCCGCTAAAGATAGGGCTTCACGGACAAAACCACGCAACAAGCTAATTCCTGCTGATAGTCCGATGACGATTAATATAGCCCAATCTATCCACTGCATAGGAGGTAATATTCTGACGGTTGGTAATTTGCCACAAATTCTATCAAATAAGTGTCTGGTTGGTAACTGATTTGCTGGTATTTACTCGATTTATCGAAATGACTTACCGAAATCAAGTCATCACCACTAATGCTCGACGGGGTCAAATGGTTTAATCATCGCTGTACTTTCGCTTAGTTTGCTGATCTTTGAAACCACTTTATTTGCATCTTTTTTGTGAATGTAAGGACCGACAAAAACTCTGTAAACAATCTTGCCATCAGCATTAACTTTTCGTCGATAGGATTTATATTTTTTATCCTGTAATTTCTTAACCAAATTTATCGCATTCGCTTCTTTGGCAAAACTAGCAACTTGTACAATCCAAGCTGCGTCTTTGTATTGATCATTGATCTTGGTTTTAGTTGCTGGCGATCCTCCATCAGAATGAGCTGATTTTTGTTCAGCCTTTTCCGTCTTGGCTTGAGATTGCTTTGCTTTTTCAGCCTGTGTTTCAGTTGTACTTTTTGCGGATGTAGTAGCTATTAATTTAGAATCAGTTGCCTGCTCTTTAGTACTTTTTGTCGTCGGCTCATCATGATTATTTTGAGGATGATCATCTTTAGACTTCTGATTAGCGGTAATCAAATCGTCGATTTTTTTTGTATCAATTTTGTAATTTTGTAGCTCTTCTGGCTTAGCTGGAATTTTGCTCTCAAAAGTGCCATTCACTGCCTTTTCTTTTAGTATCGAGGGTAAAAATATGATCGCCAGGGCAATCAAAACGACTGCCCCAATAATGCGTTGTTTTAGACTATTTTCCACTTATTAAGCTACTCTCTGAACCGAATAGACGTAGGTTAACAACTTTCGGTCAGATAATGAAGTCATTAGGGTGAAGTTACCTATATTTACTCAAAGGTTATGACAAATTATCTTCTAACCATTGTTCCGCTTCTTGTTTGGTTCTTACCACAATTGAAGACCATCCGGTGATGTCGGCGTAGCCCTGCCACAAGCGCCCCATTCCATAACTTAAATCATCAGGGTACACCCCAACTACAAGTAACTCGCGATTAATAACCGCCGCTCTTTTTGAAATGTTTGCGTTTTCGATCATGCCTTGTGGTGTCACTTGGAATTCCGCAACATCAGTGCAGTCAGTAACTGCGTATCGAAGTGACGCAAGTTTCTTTGCTGAAGAACATTTTTCTTTAACGCTTTCTAAAATATCTTCGTCAGTGACAATGCCACGATAAGTCGTGATCACACCACCATCATCTAGATATTTTATATCATACGGCATTCTTAGAGCTTTCCACTTCATTCATAGTATTAGTCTTTATTTCTATACATCGAATCATTTGTTCAAGGGTAACAAATGATCCAAAAACAAATATTTGATCCTCATCCGAAAGTCCAGCTATGATGTCTTGATAAGCCTTTCGGGTATCTGCTATCGCATAAGTCTGTTTATTCGGGAAAACTTTCTTATATAATGTCTGTAATTGCTCTGCTTTTGCAGCTCGTTCAACGGGCAAACTAACAAAGTACCATGTATCGATCACATCATCCAATGTTTTTAGAAAGTCTCCTATCGCTTTATCCGCCATCATACCGCAGATCGCATACCTTTTTCCCTTGCATTTGAGCGATTTTATTTGTTGTTTAAGATTTCTAGCTGCTTGCAGGTTATGACCAACGTCTATTATGACCAGAGGGTCATCGGAGATTTTTTGAAAGCGCCCCTTAATGTTGATTTGGGTCAAAACAGACCTAAGATCGACTTGCTCAAATTGTAATGGAAATAATGCTTCAAACGCTCGAGTTGCCAACATTATATTTTGCAGTAATAGTCTATGAGGATTAACACTGGGATCAGATATTAACTCTGAAAATTTACTCCACAAACCATCATTTTTATCAAGAATATCTATTAGAGTTAACTCACTGCCAACCTCAGGACGAGCTTCTACAATTAAATTGTAACTAGGACGATCACCAACTAAATTGACAATTCCTTTTCGGCAGATGCCCGATTTTTCGAAGGCTATTTCTGGCAAAGAATTTCCTAACCAAGACTGATGGTCGAAATCAATCGTTGTAATAATTGAAACATCTGGCTCTATAATGTTAACGGCATCTAATCGTCCTCCCAAACCAACCTCTAAAATAACTAAGTCAAGTTTAGCTAGCTTGAATATTTGTAATGCCACTAAAGTGGTAAATTCGAAAAAGGTCAGTGCTAATTGCTCTCTCGCCTTTTCAATTTTTTCAAAGGAAGATATTAATTCGTTGTCAGATATATCTTCCCCATTGACTCTTATTCGCTCATTGAAATTGATTAAATGAGGAGATGTATAGCAGCCTACAGATAGGTTACTGCTGAGTGCGAAAGATTCTAACGTTGCAACACAACTGCCTTTTCCGTTAGTCCCTCCGACCATGATGACTTTACAGTCAAGATCCAAAAGGTTTAGCTTGCGGGCTAGGTTACTTATGCGGTCTAGACCTAATTCAATTTCATCGGGATGAAAAGATTCGATATGATTAAGCCAAGATTTTAAATTACTCATATCGCTAATACTTCGTTTGAATCTATTCGAAAAAATATAGTATAAATTTTATTGCCAAAAAAATAGCAAACCATATAAAAAATGTTCCAAACCCTGAACTTTCATTTTTAGCGGCAACTTCTTCCACTGGCGCAACGGGTTTTAAATAAAACCCTGATAACAGTTGCATTTGTTCATGTCCAAAGTGTCTAGCAAGTAGCAGGTCAGTGTTTTCCCAATCAAAATAGACTGCATAATGTTTAATCACTTTGTCAATGCCCTTAGGGAGCTTAGCCAGCATATCAGATAAACTATCGTTCGCTTCGCAGGAAGTCTCAATTTTGGATAAAAAGAAACCGAAAGTATCAAACCTCAAGATGTCATTGACTTCAAGAAATTGCAGCTCCTCTCTATCTAAAATAGAAACCCATTCATTCAAATTAATTTCTTTTTCTTCATTATATAAATCGCGTAACTCCTGAATAAAATCGTCAACTATTTCATCCGGATCAAAATATTCATCAACGGAATCCACTGTTTGTATTTCTGTCCCAGTAGACTGAACTTCGATCTCGTGAAGTTCGGTTGCTTGACGTTCATTTACTTGAAATTCATCTATCGCAAGTTCTTTTTGTTGGAAAGGTTGCCCTTCAAATGAAAAAGACCGAATCTGCTCGGGAGCGCCTTGATGTTCCGATAAAACATCTTTTACAAATTCAATGTCTTTTACAATTTCAACATCTTGCTCTTGAAGGCACTTTTCATCAAGTATTCCCTCATCATAAGTTTCATCTTTATCATCGTTTACTACTTGGTCATCGTCATCAACATAATATATTCCGTAATCGACTAAATACTCATAGGCTTCTCTAATTTCCTGAAACTCAGCAGCTTGCTCCGAGGGATCTATCGTCTTGATTTTTCTTGCATAAGCTCGCTTGATTGATTTAACATCATTAACTGGTTCGAGCCCCAACAACTCCCACTCGTTCATTCAAAGATGCTCTCATCCAGTTCGTTAAGGATCTGCTCGAGTTCTTGTCGTTTTGTATCAATTAACTGCGTATCTTGAGTATTTAATAGACTCTCAAACTGCGA
>Ga0316204_10012748_pt1 | contig 10192 bp, 12 predicted proteins | sample 6monrhotite_MG_2_FD_205661 | JGI IMG/M metagenome (GOLD analysis project Ga0316204, IMG submission 205661) | Microbial mat bacterial communities from mineral coupon in-situ incubated in ocean water Damariscotta River, Maine, United States -... | ecosystem: Environmental > Aquatic > Marine >... | reverse complement strand
AGCAGAACCAACATCCCGGTGATAGATGGAGACTATTTCGCGCAGTCGGCGAAGTACTGACGCCTGAGAAAGTTCTTTATGCTGGCAGCTATGTCGATATTGCACCTTCCTTTGTCTTTCCTGATGTTACCTATGTAGACATGGACCGGCGGGCGGCAGCCTTCTTCGATGATCCAGAGGGTGTACGAGAGATCATCAATGAACACGAGACGAGTTCTGCGAGCACTCAGTTTCAATTCATCCATACAGACTATTCGAAACTTGACCTGCCTGTAGAAACTTTTGATCTGCTGATTTCGCTCTACGCGGGTTTCATATCAGAATACTGCACAGATTTTCTGAAGGTAGGCGGTCACCTCTTGGTCAACTCAAGCCACGGTGACGCTGCCCTTGCCTCGATAGATCAACGCTATCAACTTGCAGGTGTCGTGCTTTCACGATCAGGAGGGTATCGTGTCTCTCGGAGCAATCTGTCGGAATATATGGTACCTAAGAAGCCGGTTGAAATAACGCGTGATCTACTATTCTCAACCCATCGTGGCGTCAGCTACACGCGTTCGCCCTTCGCCTATCTATTTGAGCGGCTGACTTGAGGCGAGATTGAGTGAACTGCGCCCAACGGCGGCAATGTCCGCATTGCGAAAGTTATACCAAACAAAAATGCTCCATCATCATCCCTCCACCCACTTTTCCACAATCAACCCCGGCACCCGAACCGCCACCCTTTCCGCATCCCGCGCCAGATCAAGCCGTTTGCGTAGTTTCACCTGCGGCACCAGAATAAAGATCGGCGCGCTGACCTGACCCCGCCCTGTTTTCGCACGCGACGCCACAGCAGTCCCGCGCGCATTGATCCGAGCTTTCTCGGCCACCAGCAAACTCGGGCCGCCTTTCCGATAGATGAAGCGCAGCTTGAGCCCACGTCTTCGTTCCCACTCTCCCGGCGTCAGTCGTGCACCACCACGACCTGTTCCGGCAGCCTCGGTCGGGATGGCCAGATAAAACCCGTGTTTTGATCGGATCAGCAGGCCGCGATCATGGGCGTGGATGATTTTAGGTGCCCTGGACCAGATGAACGCCGCCGCATCGAGACTCTCACCGCGCTCGGGATAAGTCTTGTTGCGAATGGTGCGAGCTAGTCGCTGCCCCAAACCCGCACCGGTTATTTGCCCTCGCCAGTCGGCTTTCAACTCCCCGCCAGCTTCGCGCATTGCCGCCGTGACAGCCCTTTCGCCTGCCAAGACTTCCGCCCGCAACATCGCAGCCAGATCCGGATCAAGGTCGAGCTTCAGCTTCATGCGGGTCGCAGATCCAGCGTCCAGACCAGCCGTTCGCGATCGCGCACCGGCTCGCCCTGGATTACGAAACTCTCGGTGCCAAACAGGATCAAATCATCAGGGCGGGGATCTGCCAATTCGGAAACCCGCACATCAACGGTTGTGGTGTCGCTAAGAATCCGTGCGGAGCCAAAACTGCTGATCTCGTCGGGCGCGCGCCGGATCGCGCGGATAGCATGTTCTTCTGTGGATGCGGTTGATATCCAGTAGGCATCCACCGCCATGGTGGCATTCCCGAATATCCGGTCCATGGCGGCAGCAAAGGCGTTCATCGAAATCCGCCGCTAGTTCGAGCTGTGCAGGCGGATCGCAAGGCGCGGCCGCTTGTTGACCGGCAGAACCGAGGCCTCGGTCATCAGATCGATCCAGCGACCTTTTTCATCGAGATGCTGGCGGGCATAAAGTGGCAGACCGACCGTGTTGGCCGCCTCGAGCAAGTTGGCAGGACCGCCGTACGTGGTGAAGGTGTCAAACGTGCCGAGCGGGAAGCCGATGCCCTCTCCCGCAGGGATAAGGCGCTCGGAGCTGCCGTCAGAGAGTGTAACGCTGCCATTGTATTCCTCGAACAGGATGCCAGCGAAGGGGAAGCTGCGGCGCATGTCGTCTCGAAGCGGTTGGCCACCAGTTGCCGAGAAGAACTTGTAGGCATCCTCGGTTTTGGGGTGCGAGATCAGCTTGTCAAAGAATTCAGAACTCACCAGTGCGTAAGCGCTGGTCATAGTTTCACCAAGGAGATTATCTTCGATCCCGCGCAGCGTGGTGCGCACCTTGCCCTGCACATTGGTGCCAGCTGTGCCGAACACGAAATCGACCGAGATTTGCTCCAATCCGAATTCGGTGAAATAATTGTAAAGAGTCGTGCCGGCCCCGTCCTTAACGATGCCTCGCAACGCATTCATCTCCATGTATTCGCGGGTCTGCGCGTGCTTGCGCCGCATCAGCGTCAGCTTGCGGTTCATTACTGTCAGCAACGGATCGGCGGCGTCGGATGCCCCGATGGCGGGGATGCCCTGAATATCAGCGGGCAGGATCACATCGTCATGCGGAATCCAGGGTAATGCAAAGGAGCGCATCGAGCGGCCCTCGCGCCCACCCACCGTGGCGGGGCTGCCAAGGGGCACGGAGGGCAACAGGCTGAGGACGCCCTCGAACTGCTCGATGATGACGGAGCGCTGGGTAACGCCCTCGAAACGGAACAGCCCGATCTGGGCAAGACGGGTGTAGAGATTGGGCAGCAGGTTGATGGCCTGCGTCATCTCGGACAGCGAATAGCCGCCGGCGTCAAAGGGATTGCGGGTGAGGGGCATGGGGTTCTCCGGAATTCATTTTTTGGGGGAATGGATCAGGCGGCGTCGCGGGCGATGATGCCGAGAGCGGCAAGCTCTGCAATTTTGGTTGCGGTTTTGGCGGCGTCATCGACACTGGCGTCAAATGTGAGACTCGCGCGCGATATGATGGCAGGGCCGCGGACAATGACGACACTGAGGGTGTCGGCAAGCGTTGCATCGACGGAATAGAGCAGCACGGCAATGGCAACCTCCGCGCCATCTACGCCACCGTCGCTCGCAAGCGTGTACTTGCCACTGGCGGTGATGCGCCCGAGAACGGAGCCGACGGGATAGGCAATGCCGGCTAGCAGGGTGATCGTCTCGCGGGTGTAATTCGGGTTGAGCTCGTATTTGAGGACATCACCCATGCTGGCGGGTTGGACAAGCGGGGCCATTGTTTAGTCTCCGTGTTTGGGTTTGGGAATGTGGGCTAACGCATGGCGTCAGGTTCTTGCCTCGGCGGCGGCTTTTTTCGCTGCGGCTACGAGCGGGCTGTCTTTTGCAGCGGCGGCCGCGGGGGCAGTGGCAACGATCAAAGCCGCGTCGCTGGTGGCTGCCAGGTTGTCGAGCACTTGCGCGCGCAGTGCGTCAGGTTCGAGCCCGCGTTTCACGGCGTCGGCGGTATCGATCGAGACGCCGAGACGTGCGGCCTGTGCGCAGATTTGCGCCACTTCGGCGGCTTGCGCGCGAATAGCATCGGCATCCGGTGCCGCTGCGCCGGGCGCGACGGGTTCGTCCTGTTGCGGCAAAGGTTTTGTTGGTGTCGCGGCAGACGGTGCTGCCGTCTCTGTTTGCGGTTGTGACGCTGCGGTTGCGGTTTCCGTTTCATCGGCAGACTCGCTATTCGGGTTCATCGTGGTTTCCTTTCGGGTTCTGGATTGGGGAATTCGGGTGGTTGCGTGCAGAAACGCGATCGCGCCCGGATCATGACGATCCTCGGCAAAGGCGAGGAATGCACTACGGGGATCGGATACAGCATCGGCCAGTCCGGCCGTTACGGCTTCGACACCGCGGAAGACGGCCGCTTCGGTTTCGAGTGCCCCATCTACACCGAGCAATTTCCCGCGCCCTTTGGCGACGGTTTGGGCAAACAAGGTTCGCAGGCTTTCCAGTTCTGATTGTATTTGGTTCTGAACATCTTCGGGGAGGGGCTCGTAAGGGTTGGCGTCAACCTTGTGCTCGCCCGCATGGATTAGCGTGACGTTGATACCTTTTTGATCGAGCATGCCGCTCATCTCGGAATGGAGGACCACGACGCCGATACTGCCGACTGCACCGGTGCGGGGCAGAGTGATGTGGCTGGCTTGCGAGGCCAGAATATAACCTGCCGACAAAGCGTGTTCTGCGACAAAGGCATGAACCGGTTTTTGTGCCCGTGCGGCGCGGATACGATCAGCGAGATCAAAGGCGCCGGCGACCTCGCCGCCAAAACTGTCGATCTCGAGTGCAATGCCGCGTACTGCGGTGTCTGCAAGGGCCGCATCTATCTGTGCTGCAATCCCCTCGTAGGATGTGATCCCCGAGGATTGCCCAATCCACGCGCCGCGATGCACGAGCGTGCCAGCGATTTCAATTACCGCAATTCCGTCAATCAGAGGATAGGGTCGGGTTCCGCGATCGCGCTCCCGCTCTGTCAGCTCGCCACCAATGAGCGAGGCGCGGGTGGGTGGCGCGGCTTGTGCCAGCACTGCATCCTGATTTCCTTCAAACCTGATCTCGCGCCCCGTAATCCGCGGTCCGAGGCCCGAAAGAAAAGCCAGCGCTTTGGAGGGCTCCACCATCAGCGGCGTATTAAAAGCGCGCTGGGCTATCTGTGCGTGATGCATCAATTTTCTGCCTCGCTGTTTGATTTAGGCTTGGCGGACGGCGGGTCGTCGCCTTCGATATTCCCGTCTTCATCGCTGTTCCGGTTAGGGCCTTCGCCCGGAGCCTGCGCCGGTGATCCCGGGCGGCGGAAATCCAGCCCCAGTTCCAGCTCTCGCGCCCGCTCGGCTGCAATCTCGCGATCAACCTGCTCGGCGTCATAACCCCGTTCCGAAAGCGCCTGTGTGCGGGATTTAAGGCCAGCCTCGATCTGGAGGATTTCAGCCGAGGCGTCTTTCATCGGATCAACCCAGTCCCATTTTGTCGGCAGCCATGAACAGGTCTGGTATTTTCGGCGCTGTTTTTCATAATCGGGCAAATTCAGGGCACCGGAGAGCACGGCCACATCCATCCAGCGGGTCCAAACCGCGCGACACATCTGGAATACCAGCACCCCGTGTTGCCAGGCCGAAATCCGGCGGCGAAAATCCACCAGAGAAATCCGCGAATTGGAAAAGTTGCCCCTGGCGGTGTCGTTGGTGAGGTACCCGTAGGGAATGCCGAGTGCGGCCGAAATCTGCAGCAGTGTTCTGTACTGAAACGGCTCGTAGGTAGAACCGGAATCCGGAATGGCAGGTGTCGAGACGTCTTCGCCAGGATCAAGGCGCACGATTTGCCCGGGCTCGACCTCGAGATCCTCGTCAGCCGGCTCCAGCGGGGTTTCGGGCGCGGGCGAGGTAATGAACATGGCAAACATCGCGGCGGTCTTTTTGCGTTCCAGCTCCGCATCGTCATAAAGATCAAGCGTGAAGAGTTTTACGATAGCGGGGGAAAAACGCGAGACACCGCGAAGCTGCCCGGCCTCCAGCGGGTCGATCACGTGGATGATGTCCGCAGCGGGCACGCGGACGGTTTCTCCTGCAAGTCCGGGGTCGGTTATATCGCCCGGGTGACGGCGCAAAAAGTGATAGGCGACGCGCCGTCCAATGCGGTTAAACTCGATGCCCTGACGGATCAGCCCACCGCCGGAAAGTTCGCGGTTCATATCGAGGGGCAGCATTTCGGAGGGCAACATTTGCAATTGCAGCGGAACGCTCAACCCGTCCGTGGCACGGCGTGTCCGGATGCGCAGAAATACCTCGCCCGCCAAAAAGACCTCGCGGACAGCGCGGCGCTGCAATCCGTAAAAGTCTGTCAGGCCTTCGGCGTCGGCATCATCGGTCCAGGCAAGCCAGAGCGATTGTAATTCTTCCTTCAGCGCAGGGTCGGCAATCGACGAGGAGGGTTTTATGCCGTCTCCAACCACATTGCCGGCAAAAGCCTCTAGGGCATTGGCTGCGTACCCGTTATTGCGCACCAGCCAGCGGGCGCGGGCCGTGATTGTATCGCCAGCCCCTGCAATGAGCGTGTTTACATGCAGGCGCGAGGCTCGAAACCCGCGCAAACGCCGGTGCATCTGCGCTGCGTCAAACCCGCCGATCACCGCCCCCAGCCTTTGGCGAAACCCTTCCAATACCATTGTCTAAAGCCCCTTAGTGGCCACAGTGCCCCAGCGGCGGCGTCGTTTTGTGCCGCTGGCCGCCGCAATCCGGTTTTCCAGATTGGCGATTGCTGCCGCCAGTTCGCTGTCGGAACCGTAGGTGATGGTGCGCCCGTCGTAGCTCACGGCGCGCACACCTGCGAACCGCGCTTCCTGCAATGCATCGAGCAGGGTGCGCATTCGATCAATTTCCATCTCAATCCCTCATAAATCTTGGTGTGTAGGCGCGCCGTTTGCGCCGCGGTGTCGCCAGTGTTCCGGCTGTTGCTGCCGGTGGAGCGTCGGTGGTCGTTGCTTCAGGCAAATCGGTGCGTTGGCGCGTCTCCACGCCTGCCTGTTCTTCAAGGCGGCGCCATGTTGCCTCGTCCCAGCGATCAGCCCCGAGGATCCATGCGGCGGCACGGGCATAGACGCGGCAATCGAGCGCCTCGTTGCGCTCGCGCATCTTTTGCCATTCCTGACGAGCATATCCGCGCTTGTTGCGCACTGTGATCAGCTGTTCGGCGACCAGTTGTTTGAGCCATTCGGTGTCGATCCAGTCGGGCAGATGCACGGTGCCTGACGGGTTGCAGATACCCAGCTCTCTGTCTTCATCGCTCGGGCGTTCAAGACGCAAAAACCTATAGGTCTCGGTTTTGAAGGTCGCCGTGGCGATCGACCAGAGCCGCGCACCGCGACGCAGGCGTTTGCCACCGCTCAACGCATCGACATAGGTTGGCCCCGACACCGGCGTGGTGCGATTGAACCCTTCCAGGCCTTTGATCGGGGCAACCTGTTCAAAACCTTGTGCGCGGGCCCAGCTGTAAACAGTGGTTGCTTCATAACCGGAATCAATTGCCAGCTTTGCTATCGGCATTACCGCGCCATTGGCGTGTTGCCATGTTTTGCCCAGCAATACGGTGAGTTCCTCCCACGCCTCTGCATGGTCAGGACCACCAGCAATAACGATGTGATCGACAAGCCAGCTTTCCAGCCCGCGGCCCCAGGCCCAGACATCGACCTCGATCCGGTCTTTTTGCACATCGACGCCGGCAGTCAGGAACAACCCGCCTTCGGGGATTCGTGCGCTGTATTTCTCGCGGCGTTCCGACAGACGCTGCCATTCCGGTGCATCACCACTTTCGACCCATGTTTCGCCCAAAAGCGTGTTGCGGGCTGCGCGCAGCATGTCCTCGGAACCTTGCGCCGCCAGCCAGTCGCGCGCGATCTGCTCCCAGCTCTTCCAGCCGATAGGCGAATAGAGCGCCGAGATGTGGAAGCCGATGGAGTTCGGGTCCTGGGACTTTGCGGTTGTCCGCCATTCCCCCGCTTCCAGCATTGCGGTTTTATGGTGCTCGGCAATCGGGGCCTCGCAGCCAGCGCAGTGATAGGCCGCCGTTTCCGGCTTACCCTTGGCCCAGCGCAGGCGCTCGAACTCCAGCCATTGCATATGGCTGCAATGCGGACAGGGCACAAAAAACCGCCTCTGGTCAGAGGCCTCGTATTCGCGCTCGATCCGGCTTAGTCCCTTGATTGTCGGGGTTGATACCATGAACACTTTTCGGCGATGCGCAAACGTTGTGGTGCGCGCTTCTGCCAGCGAGACCGGATCACCTTCCTCGTCCGCCGAGGCCGGATAAGCATCGACCTCGTCGAGGAAAATATAGCGCGCTGGCATCGAGCGTAGGCCCGTGGCCGAGTTCGCCCCTGTCAGAACCAGAATGCCGCCCGGGAATTCCTTGGAAAGCATCGAGTTGCCCGCATCGCGCGATCGCGCCGGATTAACCCGTTCCCTGAGCGCTGGGCTGTCCTCGATCAGCGGATCAATCCGCCCGCGCGATGAGCGTTTGGCCATCTCGAGCGTTGGTAGTACTGCCAGCATTGGACCGGGCGCGTGGTGGATTACAAACCCGATCCAGTTATTACCGGCTTCTGTCGCGCCGACCTGCGCGGCCTTCATGAACGAGATGCGCTGTGCGGGATGTTCGGGCGAGAGCGCATCCATGATTTCGCGCAAATACGGTGTGCGGGCCGTGCGGTATCGCCCGGGCTCTGCCGAGGCGCGCGATGATAACCAGCGGTGCTGGTCTGCCCATTCCGACACCGTCAGGTCAGGATCGGGGCGCATTCCGCGTCGCCAGGACCGGAGAATGTCTTCCGCACCGTCAAAGCTCAGGTCAGGTGCAAATTCTTCCTCATCCAAGGGTAACCTTGAGATCGGCAAGGGCGTCGAGCTGCTCTCTGACATGGGTTTCCAGCACCCTTTGCATGGTTGCAACCTCGATTAGTACCGGTGTCCCTGAAGCCGCTTCCACCTCGGCCGCAACTTGCGCTGCCATCAGTGCCGCGACGCGCGCCGGCCATGTGACCCAGACGTCACGTTCTTGCCGCGCCAGCCGGAACACCATCGTTTCCGCGCGGGCGCGATCGACCAGCGCGCCTTTCTTCTTCTGGATTGAAAGCTGACGTTCCTGTGCCTGATAGACCGTTAGCGCCGTACGGGCTTTGAGGTAGGACGAGCTTTCAGCCGGGCCGCTGATACTGCTCTCGTTGCTGGCAACGGATCGGCGTTGTTGATCCGGATCCGTCATACCGGCCCGTCGTGCATCCGAGGCGGCAGCGTTAATAGAACCGTCAGAAAAAAGCACCATACGGCCATTGCGCTTGGCCTTCTGGATAGCGCCGCGCGACAGCTTTGAATGGGCGGAATATTCTCTCTCGCTCATTCCTTGCATGGCGGCCTCCAATAGTGATTAAAGCAATGATATTGCTTGGTATTAAGTTGATTACACTTCGCTTTGGAGCGAATTCGGTTACAGAAGCGACGCAGTGAATTACGTCGCTAAGTCACGGAGAAAATATCATGACTGCGCCACCCAATACCGCTACGGAAACCGTTCTGCTCGAGATTGCGCGAAACCACTTCTTCATCGAGACATTCAATACACAAAACAGTGCCTGGCTGGATTTCCACGAGGTTTCTATCTGGTCGATCCGCCAGGCGCTCGAAGCCGCCTTCGCAGCCGGTCAAGTTGCCGCAAAACAGGGAGCGTAAAGCCATGACTAAACTCACGGAAACACAAGCCCGCATCCTGAATGCCGCGTCGCGTCGCGCAGGCAATCTTGCGATGCCGCTGCCCAAAGGTCTGCATGGCGCGGTTGCCAAAAAGGTTGTTGGTATGATGATGGAGCGCGGTTTTATCGAAGAGGTAGACGCCAACATCACCAAGCACGAGCCACTTTGGAGTGAAACCGGTAATGGTTGCGGCACAACGCTGGTGGCGACGGGCGCGGGGCTGGCCGCCATCGGGGTTGATCCGGTGGTCGTGCAGGCCATTGCCAAGCTGCGCAATGGCCCGCGTGAAGTTGCTGCAGGCACGGACGAGGCCAAACCGGCGAAACCGCGCGGGAAAACAAAGCAAACACAGTTGATTGCCTTGCTTGAAACCCCGCGCGGCGCCAGTCTCGATGAAATCGTCACTGCAACCGACTGGCAGGCCCACACGGTGCGCGGGGCGATTTCGGGAACGCTGAAGAAGAAACTAGGGTTGGCAGTGGTCTCCGAAAAGATTGAGGGGCGTGGGAGAGTTTACCGTATTAGCTGACTGATTGTGAGGGCGTCGACCCGACAGGGCGGCGTTTCTATCGGGGATTGCGAACACGGAGTGTCTCGAATAACCGGCGAAGTGCAAAACTCCGCAGAATAGAAACAACCGTGAAGGCCGCGCCCAGTTTCAGGTTCTGGCCCAGTGTTATGTGCAAACCGAACACCGGAAAGATCAGGATTTGTGTCAGGACAGCCAAGGTGTAGCCGATTACGACATTTGCGAATGCTTCGAGAAACGACATGCCGCGGGATTGCTTCATGTTGTCACCCGCGCGTTTTTGATCTCGTCAAAGCTGCGACCATCCCCGTCCAGTACTGCCGCCTCGCCGCTAAATTGTTGCCAGCGCTCGACAGCCACATCGACATAGGCAGGATTCAGTTCGATGCCGAAGCAAACACGCGCGGTGGTCTCGGCTGCGATCAACGTCGTACCCGAACCCATAAACGGCTCGTAGATCGCTTGACCCGGGCTGGAATTGTTCAGGATAGGGCGGCGCATGCACTCGACCGGTTTTTGCGTGCCGTGAACTGTCTCGGCGTCCTGATCCTTGTTGGCTATCTGCCAGAGCGTCGTCTGTTTGCGGTCCCCCGCCCAGTG
>Ga0316204_10012747_pt1 | contig 10192 bp, 4 predicted proteins | sample 6monrhotite_MG_2_FD_205661 | JGI IMG/M metagenome (GOLD analysis project Ga0316204, IMG submission 205661) | Microbial mat bacterial communities from mineral coupon in-situ incubated in ocean water Damariscotta River, Maine, United States -... | ecosystem: Environmental > Aquatic > Marine >... | reverse complement strand
GTTCAAATAGGGTCAGCTGCCTTTGACTCATTTGTGGTCTCCTTTATTGTGTGGTGCTTTATTGGATATGGCAGCTGATCCGCCATTTTCAACGTTTTTAGTTGCATTTGGTTTTTCAACTCGGGAATCATCCGAATAGCATTTTCGATGTTCTTTATTTTAACAGTAAACAATAATAGTATTCTTTATATGACAGATCAAAATTTCATTAACATATCTAAAAATACTTCAGTAGAAAATATCAAGGACTGGAAGTTAGAAAATTCATGCTTCAGGATTAGCAGAAGTAGCTCTTTTGCCCTATTCGCTGAAGAATTCGCAATGGGAAAACTAAATTCAATAATCAAACAAAAGATATGGATTGAATTTACTTATGACCCGTTAAAGGATGATTTAGAGGAATTTGTTAGATCATTCTTTTGCTTAAATTTGATTTGGAATGCCGAACAGATCATATATGATGAAATAGATATTAAACTCAAACTCGTTGAGCACATTTGGAAAATAATTACAGAAAATCGCGGTTTAGTTGGCAGTGGAAAACTTCATAATATTATCTCCAGAGACCCTGACTACTCAATACCCAACATACTACGAGATAGTGAGGCTACTTCTTTCCCACATTTTGACACATTCAAAAGAGTTTTTAAGTCATCAGGCGTTAGCATCCTAGGGGAAGGAATTTTCTACGGATCTAGAACAGAGAACGATGTAGTTTCATATCTATATGAAAGTACTAAAAACTCATTTGAACACGGCAGGACTGACAACGACGGGTATTCGTTAAACGGATTTAGGGGCGTTTCAATAAGAAAAATTATATTAAATTTGAATCAACTGAATATAAGAAGTGATATACCTGAGTTCTTTAAGAAGTATATATCTGAATTAGTAAACAATTCAAAAATGAGCATGGAATCACCAGGAACAGGAAAACTCATCTCAGCTAGCGTTGTAGATACTGGTATTGGAATTCATAAAACTCTTCCTAAGTTAGTAGAGGATGAATCAGAAATTGAAATTTTGGTTAGATCTTTTAAAGAAGGTGAAACTCGAAAGCCCTCAAGCAGCGCCATCGAACCTGGTCACGGATTATCAAACATAGTTAATGCTTCTCAATATTTAGATGCCTATTTATTAGTAATGTCTGGGAAATATATTGGCGGATTCGATTTTTCAAAAAAAGACACCGTAATTTCTAGCAGTCGTTTTAAAGAAACGAGTAGAGACCAAGGAACATCTCTAACTATTATTTGGCCTCCAAAGAAAGGTGGCGGAGATCAAATCCCTCTTTTCGGTGATTCATAATGTCGTTTCTAATTAAGAAAGTAAACACCTCATCTGCCCACGAATTTGAATCAATAGTCTCTAGAATTGATCAAGACGAATTAAGAGCTTCTGAAATACTTGTTTTTAAAATACGGTATTCACTTATGCATGAATTAGAAGAGAATGATCATGCAAGAAAAACAATAACGTCTAGAATTAAAAATAAAAATACACTATTGATTTTATATTGCAACGATATATGCAATCATAAAATGTATTGGTTAGAATCACAACTTATTCGCAGAGAAAAAAGCAATTCCATTCTTGAAAAAGTAAGGAATGCAGATTTAAATCATGTGATAAATAACACACATGGCAGTTGCATGATTGAAGCTCCAAAAAATTATCATTTCATACTCCCATCCAAACAGCATTCAAAGCAATTTCTAAGAGTTGCCGATGCTATACAGTCCTTCAATTCATTAGATAGAATAACATATTGGCTGATGCCGATATTAGGAAAAGCAAAGGGAGTTTTAATCGATAATTGGAGTCTGTCGTCCGTAATACTTCACGCTCTTGGAAAACTCAAAATAGCTTTGCCATTTGATTGTCTTGATTCCTTATCTCATAGTAAAACACCAGAAAGTAACTATAAAAAAATTGCTAAACTAACAAATGAAGTAGAGAGTGAAGGGAAAATTGTAATTGTAATAAGTGTAAGTAACTCTGGTACATTAGAATCTAATATAAGACAACATTTTAAGAAACTTGGAATACCTAATGAGATTGAAGTAATATCCATTTATAAATTTAGCAATTCTCCAAAAGAGAATATCTCTTTATGTACGTTAACAGACACCATATCATCAGATTTTTACGACAGCCAAAACTGCCCGCATTGTCAAAAAGAGGAGATAACAATATCTGTCGATCCTACTTTATTCTTAGTTAGGGAATTTAAAGAAAAAGGAGTTGTGCTTAGGAAAGAATGTTTCAATTTATCTAGAACATTTGTAGAAAAATATGACTTAGATAACGTAATATTTATTCATCGGGATAATCCTAACGATTCAAGGCATCACGCATTTTATGTTGATATTGTAAACTTGCTTAAAGACAAATCGTTCTTAACAGAGTACACCGACTATCTAAATCAGTTGAGTCAAGATCATTCTCCTGATATATTAATTACTCCCAATCACGAAGCCGGAATACTGTTAACAGAAATAGCAAGTAAAATACTGGTAAACGCTAAAGTCATTGTCTCAGAAAATATTGAAAGAAAAAACTTGTCATGTGACGATATCGCTTTAATAGAGGACTCAAAAAGCATTCTTTTTATCGATGATTCAGTTATCACAGGTGGTAGAATACAGGAATTTAATAGAAAACTAAGAGAAGAATATACTTTTACTAACTGCTTAGATAGAGTTAGATTCTATGTAGCAGTGTGTCGACCTCAAACAAAATCTCACCTTAAGAAGCTAGAAGTAGCGATAACCAAAAACCATACATGGAAATCTAGCATAGATTATACTTCATTAATATTTCTTCCTCATTGGAAATCAGAACAATGTCCTTGGTGTCATGAATATGATTTCCTAACAAAATTATCGAGCAAACACCCTCTCCCCCCTTCGTGGTTAGTTAACAGAGTAACAGTATTATCAAATAGAAGTAGGGGGATCAATGAAAATCCTCTATTACTATTACCCAATGTTGAAAGTACTGTACTTGGAGCTGAATCAATCGCAGCGCCAGCTGGAACAAAAGAGACTAACTTAATATTTTCTATTGCTGGCGCATTACAAGAATTACGAGATCATGACGAAGATGACAAAAAACTGTCCCCCGGTTTTCCATATTCACAAATATTCGCCCAAAGAAATCTAGTTAATTTTTCTGAGGCAATGATTAGAGCTGTTGCACTTAGATTAGTATCGCCTATAGAGTGGGGGCATAACAATGCTGACATCAGCTATGATTATGTAATTGATGAAATTAAAGATCATGATCAGACATTCTTGACAGGAGAATTACTTTTAGCTATTTATCGTGGAGACTTTTCATTTAATGAATTAGATATTAATCAAATATATTCGAATATAATAACAGATACTACTCAACTAGAGATGATAAAAAAAGTATTAAATGGTATAGATTGATTGTAATATTTCACCTAACAAAACCTTCAATGTGACCTTTTTAAGCGCTGCCGTTTTGTGCTTGAATAGCACAAAAACAACAACGCTTAAAAATGCACCTTAAGGCGGCGTTAGAGGCAAACTGAAATTAAGTATAAATATTTTTCAGCAGAATTTTTCAACGTTTTTTTATTCCTTCCTTTTTCCCGATTAAGACAAGCATATTTTTCATATCTCGATCCCAGTTAATTCACTATCGCTATCCTTGAGGTCTCGTTCAATTGAGTCAAGCAAGTTTTCCATCAAGCAATATTTTAAATCATCGGTTTACCCTATCCCGAGATCAGAGTTATCAAAATCGAGTGCTGTAACGGTGTCATTCATTTACGGGAGTTTTAAAGGGAGAGTTATGCAATACCAGCTGCTGATTTTGCATTCTTTCTGATCACTGAGCAATCAATCATTCAGCAAAAATGCTTTATTGTATTAGCTCATGCAATCCTGATAGAATTTACCAGCATTTAGGTATTATGTTTGGTAATTCATGCTACTTTTCAAAATTGCACTTAATTCAACCAATAAGCGATAGAGGGCATTTCTTTGTTTAAGCAGTCAACTTTATGCATATTACCCAATCATAATCCTGTACGAAGGTTGTTTTCCTCTAACAATACGTTCAATTGGACCTTTGCAAGCGCTGGCCAATTTGCGGTTCGCTATCGCTCACTTTACCGCAAATTGGCCATCACATGCAAAGGCCACTTAACGCGGCGTTAGCTGTAAAAAATAATTATAAAATCAAAAGCATTTTTAGTCTTTCCTGAATTTGGCTTTGAAAATATTCCAAAGCACAACAATGAGTATCAAGTCAGGAATCTAATTTGTCCCTGCCCTACTTCTTGTTCCTTTTTTTAAATACTGTTCGGAAAGTGTGAGGGCAAAAACGATTATCAACGTTATGTGCTTTCGTTGTTGCTTTTGAATAAGGGAGTTCATCAATCTGAGCTTTGTTCGAGCCTTCTTCTTTTCTAAGATCGTGCCTACGTGCTCATCTACGTGTAGCTAATTGAGGCCGTAATAACAGCACGTATCAGCGCCTTGGGTCATTCTTTTCATTTATTGTAAAGTCAGCTTTAATATTTTGTTCAAAATGTGTTCTGTTATTCAAATTCCACTCTCTGCTAGTTCAATCTGCTGTTCAATTCCGATAGAACGGTGTATCTTTTTAACTTCCTTATTCAAACGATAGCCTTTGGTTAATTGGTTTCGCTGATTATCATGAATAACGGGGTTTTGAGATTCGTTTTCTTAGCTGGTTAATCGGCTAACATTTGAGCATAGAGAATCATATTACTATCGAGAGGTTAAACTTTGCACATATTAAATAGGTTATTTAGTTTATAATCATCTGTGAACCAAAGGCCTTTACAGCTGGCAAAGCTTTTCTGGTCCGTGCAAAGCGAATATTCAGAGAATTAAACGAAGTCATGAATCAAGCCACAGCTAACAATACAATCAATGGGACCTTTGCAAGCGTGGTCTGGCTTGTGGCTCGCTATCGCTCACTTTACCACAAGCCAGTCCACACTTGCAAAGGCCCCTTATTGCGGCGTTATGTGCAAAAAACAATCCCCTTAACACCTACTGCAATAATAATTTACACCCTACCATTAACGCAAAAATGAGCGTAGTATTATAACTTATAGCTTTGAATACGAAAGCGCCTACAAAATAAACTACTAACTATTCAATGGCGGTGTAAAGTGAAAATATTTAAATTTATCTACATCTTTCTTGTTGCTTCTATTTTAATCGGTTGCCAACCAAACGATGAGAATGAAAAACCGGATAGTGATATCAATACAAAAGAAGAAGCTCAAGATGATTTAAATACTTCAGGAGATCAACCTAAAGAATCAATTGACTCAGCCACTCTCACGTCTGCATCGTTCAAAGTAAGCCTCGAATCTGCATCTTCACTTGGTTACCAAATTTCAAGAATTTCAGCTAAGCTATATAACAATAGTTATAGTCAAGAACAAGAATTTGCTATAAGTGATAATACAGCTTCGGGCGAATTTAATGAATTATCACCTGGAAACTACACTTTAAATATAAAGGCTTACCAAGGGGAAAAACTAGTTGCGACGGCAGAATCATCTGTAACAATTACAGCAGGCGAAATAATTTCTAAACAAATAACTCTACAATACATCACTGGTGCTTTATCTGTGGATGTAACGTGGGATGATCCCACTGACATCGTTGATAATTCTAGTACTAGCCAACCTTTCTTGGATTTTACTGGAACCACCCATTCTATTTCTGATTATACGGATGATATACGTGTATTTGGGGAAGTAAAAAACAACAGTAATGCTAGCAGCTACTCTTTCGTAAAAGTATCGTGTGACTTTTACGATACAAACGAAGCATTATTAGGTAATGAATATACATATCTTTATGGCAATTGCGGAAAACTTGCATCATTAGGAAAGTCAACAAACACTGTTTTATTTCCCGGCGAAACCGGCGCGTGGGAACTTATAACCGACATCTCAGCAACAACCGTTGCAAACTATACATGTAAAATTGAGTTCTCCGACTCACAATTAATTCCACTACTATCCAACATGGTGGTAACAGATGTTGTAACTTCAAACAACATTATAAACTACTTAGAGTTAGATGGAACAGTTACCAATACTGGAACTAGCCCGTTGGTTTTTGGAAAGGTATATTCGGTTATAAGAAATAGTTCAGCTCAGGTTATTAACATTTCCTTCAGTTATATTGATGGAGAAAATATTTATCTTTCATCCATTAGTGATTATACAGACACTGGTTTGTCTGTTAATGGTACGGGATCTTTTCATATCCTAACAACCGCGGATTTTACCGATGTTTCAGACTATAAATTAACTACTTGTGGCGATGATCATGAGGAAAATAGTATCTCAAAACCTAAAACCCACTATAAAACATTCAACAGAAACCACCCCGTCGACAGTGAAAAAGACTTAAAAAAACTTAGAGTCAAAGAAATTAATGATCTGTTACAACAGTTGAACAATTAAAAGTTCTAGTTGACGTCATATGCACATAACAAAACAATCAATGTGACCTTTTTAAGCACTGGCTGGCTTGTGGTTCGCATTCGCTCACTTTACCACAAGCCAGCCAGTGCTTAAAAAGGCACCTTATTGCGGCGTTAGATCTTGGGTCGTATTTAAGTTAAAATCAGCAATCAGATGAAATAAATAAAAATGATCAAGTATGTATTTGCTCTATTAACTTCGATACTATTAGCGAGCTGCAACGAAGATGACACCAGCCTACTGACTGGTCGTTTCTCGGACGGTCCTGTTTCTGGATTACGCTATCAAACCAATTCCCAGGCAGGTGTCACTAACTATAATGGAGAGTTCACATATAAAGAAGGGGAAATAATTAGTTTTTACATAGGTGGAATACTCATAGGGAAAACCATAGCTTCTAAAACCATCACACCTTTTGATCTCCTATCCATAACCCCGCCCAGATCTAACGTTGAAATTGTTAGAAGTCTTAATCAAATGTACGCAAGCAATGATGCTACACCTTTCGAAATAGTATCAAACATAGCTGTATTTCTACATACCCTAGATGATGATGAAATCCACTCCAATGGAATACAAATTAATTCCAAACTTCATGAGCTAGCAACTAATATAACAATTGATTTCACAAAAAGATGGCCTAAATTCTCCAAAGACTTAAGCTTCAATCGCTTGCTTTACGCAGCCTATAATTCATATTCCTTAACGGGCGGTAGATCAGTAAAACCTATGCCTTATGCTCTAGATGAGCTATATTCAAATTTGGGGATTGTTCCGTCTATTAGTGTAGTAAAAGAAATCACCAATCGAAGGAACGAGATTCAAAAGGAAGTTAATCGTTTCGAATATTATACAAATGGCAAACTTAAATATAAGGAATCTGATGAGAATAACGACGGAAAGATTGATTCCATAAAGTCATATACTTGGACTGAAGATGGCCAAATTTCAGATATTGTTTTTAATTCAAATATTGAAGAAATAGAAGATTATACTTATATAGCCACTTTCAACGAATATGGAATACAAGTCTTATATGAACACGACTCGGAGAGCGATGGAACAATAGAATCCACTAGATCTTACGAATACGACCCCCAGACCGGAAAAATTTTAAGCGAAAGGTCTACTAACACTACACATGGCCATGAAGATGTATACAATTATGAATACGACGAAAGAGGTAATTTAATTAAATTCCAGCGTATAGACCTATCTCGTCCTGAAACTTATGTAAATGAGGATCGTTATTCATATGATGAAAACAACAATAACACATTTGAATATAACGATGATTTCCGCACTATTGCATACCACTATGACTCAAAAAATCAATTAGTCATGCAAGAAGACGACTTATTCAATGATAATGTTGTGGATCAACGAATAACATATGCATATGATTCTGAAGGTAATAGGATACTTAAAGCAATTGACAAGGATGCTGATGGAACAATAGATGGAAGAAAAATTACTGAATATGATGAATATGGTCGTAAAACTTTTGAATTAGATGCTCAAAACGGGTTCGTAAATGCGATTTATAGGTTTAGGTACGACACAAATGGTAACAATATCTACTATGAACAGGATGAGTACGGTGATGGATCCTTAGATATATTCAGGAATTCTTACTATAATCCCGATGGAAACCTAGAGTATACCGAATGGTACTATGATGGAGTAATTAAATCAGTGTACACACATGAATATGTAGAAATCAACAAATGGAAAGCCATTACTTATAAATTCGGAAAAACTTACATGTGACATGAAAACAGATCTAACAAAACCTTCAATGTGACATTTTTAAGCGCTGCCGTTTTGTGCTTGAATAGCACAAAAACAACATCGCTTAAAAATGCACCTTAAGGCGGCGTTAGCCGAAATCGCGAATTTTTATTTCAACTTTTTTAAAACCTTTCCCTGATTTCAATAGTGTTTCATTTCAAACTGATTAAAACCAATTCCCTCGACGAATAATCACATATTTTAGACTGCCTATACATGACAGTGAGATAACAGGAGAGTGTATTTTTTTGTTCTCTCTCTTCATTTCGCTAGCTGCCTTTCGTAAGAGAGTAATTATTCCGGTACAATTCTCTGTGGTTTTAAAGTTTTCACGAGAAGTCCGTTAATCGCTTAAAGTCTGTCTTCGATAAACGAATAGTCCGCATTTCAACGTACTTAATTTCGTCTACAGTCGATGAGTTAAAACTTCTTTTAACGTTATAAAACGCCGGCAATCCTATCAAAGTCATTTTTGTGCAACTGTTCCTTTAGAGTATTCGGTTTTAAAAATTTTTTGGGCTATTTTTACGGTTAAGTTTCAACCAATCTATTTCACTTGTTTTGTTTTTGTCTTCGCCCTATTCTGATACAATTTGAGGTAATTGGTTGTTTAGGGTTCAAAGGCAAGAGTCTTTAACCCTTGCCGTACGAATTTCCATCAGAAATAAAAAAGCTGTTATTTGTCGATTGTGAGGGTTTAATAACTTGTTGGTACTGTGCGGTTAAACAAAGTATTTCGGCTAACAAAATGTTCAAGGTGAAATTTTAAGCGCTACATTTTGTTGTGTCCATTCCGCTTCGCTTTATTCTCACACAACAAAAAGCAGCCCTTAAATTTCACCTTAACGCGGCGTTAGCCAAAATCGCGAATTTTTATTTCAACTTTTTTACAACGTTTTCCTAAGGCCGATAATGTTTCATGCCAAACTTATCAACATCAGGTACCTAAACGATTAATCACATTTTTTAAAATGTCTACACATGACAGTGAGAAAATAGAAGAGTGTATTTTTTTGTTCCCTCCCCTCATTTCGCTAGTTTCCTTTCGTAAGATAACGCGTTTCCCTGGCGCAAACCTTCTGTGTTATAAAGACTTCACGAGAAGTCCCTTAATCGTTTAAAGCCTGCCCTAGGCAAACGGGTAGTCCGCATTTCAACGTGCTTAATTTCGTCTACAGTCAGCGAGTTTGGGCTTCTTTTAAAACCATGTAACGCCGGAAGTCTGAGTAGGTTTATTTTCGTACAACTGCTCTTATCGAAGCCACGGTTTTAAAATTTTTTTGGTTATTTGGGTGATCAAGTTATGACCAATCTAATTTTACTGGTTTGTTTTTGTCTCAGCACTATTTTGATACAATTTGAGGTAATTGGTTATTTCGGGTTCAAAGGCAGTAGCCTTTAACCCTTAATCGGTCAAATTTACATCAGAAATGAAAAGGCTGTTATTTGTCGATTGTGAGGATTTATTAACTTGTTGGTACTGTGGGGCTAAACAAGGTATTTCGGCTAACAAAACGTTCAAGGTGAAATTTTAAGCGCTACATTTTGTTGTGTCCATTTCGCTTCGCTGCATTTTCACACAACAAAAAGCAGCCCTTAAATTTCACCTTAACGCGGCGTTAGCCGAAATCGCGAATTTATATTTCAACATTTTTACAACGTTTTCCTAAGGCCGATAATGTTTCATTCCAAACTCACCAACACCAGTTGCCTCAGCGATTAATCACATTTTTTAAAATGTCTATACATGACAGTGAGAAAATAGGAGAGTGTATTTTTTTGTTCCCTCCCCTCATTTCGCTAGTTCCCTTTCGTAAGATAACGCGTTTCCCCGGCGCAAACCTTCTGTGCTATAAAGACTTCACGAGAAGTCCGTTTATCGTTTAA
>Ga0316204_10012746_pt1 | contig 10192 bp, 6 predicted proteins | sample 6monrhotite_MG_2_FD_205661 | JGI IMG/M metagenome (GOLD analysis project Ga0316204, IMG submission 205661) | Microbial mat bacterial communities from mineral coupon in-situ incubated in ocean water Damariscotta River, Maine, United States -... | ecosystem: Environmental > Aquatic > Marine >... | reverse complement strand
CTTTATTAAGATCAATTGAAGGGCAAAAACCAATGGTATCGGTACGACCACCGTTTCCGACAACAAAGGGCTTATTTGGCAAGCCAACTGTCGTAAACAACGTGGAAACCTTTGCATCTATTCATTGGATCCTGACCAATTCAGCAGACGCTTTTTCTAAACTCAGTGGTGAAACCTCCAATCAAACAAAATCGACCGGCTCAAAACTTTTATCAATTGATAGTTGTTTTAATAAACCCGGAATTTATGAAGTTGCAATGGGGGAGAGTCTATCGTCCATTATCAAACTGGCGGGCGGCTTTAGTAAGCCTGTTAAGGCGTTACATATCGGAGGACCTCTCGGCGGGATTGTGCCAATCAGCCAAATTCCAAATTTAACCATTGATTTTGAATCTTTTTCTAATTCAGGGTTTCTTTTAGGACATGCCAGTATAATTGGTATTCCAGAAAGCTTAAGTATGCCCAAATATGTCGAACATCTTTTTGATTTTACCGCGGAAGAATCGTGCGGAAAATGCTTTCCATGCAGGCTTGGAGCGACCAGAGGTAAGGAGATGTTTAGGGATGCGAATAATAGCCTTTCAGTTATCAATCAAGAGCTGCTTAATGACTTATTAGAAACCATGGAAAAAGGTTCATTATGTGCTCTAGGGGGAGGTGTGCCTCTTCCCGTAAAAAATGCTTTAATGTATTTTCCAGAAGAATTCGAAAACCTCTTTGATAAACAAATCCCTATCAAGGAGGTTCGCTAATGAATACTTCCTCAGCCAATATTGTCGACAAAGTTGCATTTGTAAATGGCCAAGCCTATAAAATTAAATCTGGCGAAACGATTCTTGAATTAACTAAAAGAATTGAAATAAAAATCCCTACGCTTTGCGATGACAGCCGCCTAGAAGCTTTTGGCAGTTGTCGGATTTGTTCTGTTGATGTATCACTTACGGCTGGCGGGCCATTAAAGACTATGGCATCTTGCCATACACCTATTTCAGAAGGTATGCATATCCAAACCCAATCTGAGTCAATACAAAAGCTAAGAAAAAATATTGTTGAACTAGTCCTTACTGATCATCCATTAGACTGCCTTACCTGTGAATCAAATAGAAACTGTGAATTACAAGATGTTGCTGCTGATGTTGGTATTAGAAAAATCAGATACAAAAACGCAGCTGATCACTCTGAATATAAAAAAGATACGACTCACCCCTATATGCGCAGTGATCTATCAAAATGTATTAATTGTTATCGATGTGTCAGAGCATGTGACGAAATTCAAGGTGAGTTTGTTTTAGATATTCAGGGAAGAGGCTTCGACAGTAAAATTGTCAAAGGACAAAACCTCACTTTTGATGAATCTGCTTGTGTGTCTTGTGGTGCATGTGCCCAAACCTGTCCTACCGCAGCAATAAGTGATGTTTTTCAAAGTAAATCTGTAGAAGCTGATAAGAAAATAAGGACTATTTGCTCATATTGTGGTGTTGGTTGTAATTTAGAAGTATCAGTTAAGAACAACCAAATTTTTTCTATTAAAGCGCCAAATGATGCTGAAGTCAATGCAGGACACACTTGCCTTAAAGGGCGTTATGCATGGCGCTTTTATAACCACCCAGACAGGCTAACTAGCCCCATGATTCGGAAAAATGGTGAACTTAAAAAAGCTACATGGGGTGAGGCTTATTCTTTTATCACTAACAAGTTAACGTCATTAAAAGATAATTTTGGTGCAGATTCTATTGCCGGAATTTCTTCATCAAGATGTACCAATGAAGAAAACTATCTGATGCAAAAAATGATGCGTGTGGCCATTGGTACCAATAATATCGATTGCTGCGCAAGGGTCTGTCACTCACCAACCGCTTATGGCATGCAAAAAGCTTTTGGTACTGGTGCAGCAACTAACTCAATTAAAGATTTGGATAAAACCGAATTTATCGTGGTAATTGGCGCTAACCCTACAGCAGCTCACCCTGTAACAGGCGCAAAAATTAAGCAGAAGTTAATGAAAGGAATTGGGTCTATTGTGATCGATCCTATTAAAACAGAAATTGCTAAGTACGCTACATACCACTTACAACTAAGACCCGGCACCAATGTCGCACTTTTAAATATGATGAGTTATTTCATTATTGAAGCTAATTTAATTGATGAAGAATTTATCTCCAATAGATGCGAAGATTGGGAGCTATTCAAAAATCAAATTCTTGAGATTGACCTGAATAAGCTTGAAGCAATTACTGGTGTTGACCGTGAACTTGTCAAAGAAGCCTCTTTAGCTTACGCAGGAGCCGAGTCAGCAATGAGCTTTCATGGTTTAGGGGTTACTGAGCACTCTCAAGGCAGCCGTACAGTTATGAATATTGCTAATTTAGCCATGATGACTGGAAATATCGGCAGGGAAGGGGTTGGGGTTAATCCGCTACGTGGTCAAAATAATGTACAAGGCGCTGCTGATATGGGCTGTCAACCACATCAAGGGGCAGGGTATTTCACTATATCTGAGGAAAATGCCGAGAGATATCAAGAGCATTACGGGGTAGAAACACCTCTCAACGCCGGCTTAAAAATCCCTGAAATGTTTGATGCTGCCATTTCTGGAAAACTTAAAGCTTTATGGATTATGGGAGAAGATGTTGCTCAAACCGATCCCAATCAAAATCATGTACTTAAAGCATTAAATAACCTTGATTTATTAATTGTTCAAGAAATCTTTATGTCTGAAACAGCCAAGCTTGCTGATGTTGTGTTGCCCGGAACATCCTTTTTAGAAAAATCAGGTACTTTTACTAATGGGGAAAGGCGAATTCAAGCCGTGAGAGCCGCAGTAAAACCTCTATCTGGCTGCAAAACCGATGGTCAAATCATGGTTGATATGATCAATCATTTAGGTCATAACCAATTAAGCGCAGAACCCAATGAACTCTTGAAAGAAATATCTAATATTGTTCCTTTTTTTGCAGGCGTAAAATGGAATGAACTAAAAGAAAATGGAAAACAATGGCCCGTTAAAGCCAACGGTGACGATAGTAAAATATTACATATCGATTCATTTACTCGTGGTAAGGGAAAATTTCACTTCTTTGATTGGCAAGAAAGCCTCGAAGTTATCGATCATTCACAACAATATCCGTTTATTTTAACCACTAGCCGTATTTTAGAACATTACAACGCTGCAACAATGACTCGTAGGACGAGTAACGAATTGCTAGTTGATCAGGACATCCTTTTAATTAATTCTGAAGATGCAACTAACAAAGGTATTAAAAACCACTCAAAGGTCAAACTAACTAGTGATAGAGGGGAAATCGAATTACTAGCTGAAATATCTCACAAATTAAAACCTGGCGTATTGTTCACCACTTTTCATTTCCCCGAGCTGATGGTTAATAGAATTACTGGAGATGTATCTGATACAGAAACCTTATGTCCCGAATATAAAGTAGTAGCGGTTGATATTAAGCCTGCTTGATTACCAAAAAACTAAAGATCAAAAACAAAAAAACCAGCCGAAGCTGGTTTTTTTGACAATCCAAACTAATTAAAAATTATAAGTACCTTTTAAATAGTAAAAGCCCCCGTTAAAACCATAAGGACTCGTTTCATAATACTTACCACCCCATTGAGCGTTTGGAAGATCACTAGCATCGCCCCCGTTACCATTAAAATCGACTAACTCAGCATCTTGATCAAACATGTTCTGTGCCCCTAAAGACAAAGTAAAACTATCATTAATGTTATAGCTTACCTCTGCATCAAAGGTTACCGCTGAATCTGCATCTTTTGCCGTAGCTTCCCAATCAACATGAACAGCGTAATATTCACCATAATAGTTTGCTCTCACAAACATGTTCACATCATCCCAACTTTGAGACACAGTAAAAGTCCCACGATGAGCTGGCAGACCATCTTCTAATCGTTTTACCTTAAAATCACTGGTAAACGCTGAGTTTTCAGTTACTTCTGTATCGGTATAGTTGTAGGCAAGACTAAACTTGGTTTCACCACTAAACATTTGATCAGAATAGTTCGCAACTAAATCTAACCCTTTAGTCGTTGTATCAAAATCATTAGTAAAGAAACTAACCGTACCAACAGATCTAGGGTTAGCTACATTTAGTGCTTCAAGTTCTAGATAATGCGCTTCTGTCAGAGGTTCACGGTCAGACTGAGTTATACGATCATCTATTTTAATATTGTAATAATCTGCTGTAAAAAAGAAATCACCACTTTCAAAAACTAAACCAACAGCAAAACTTTGAGACTCCTCTGGCGTAAGACTTTCCGCACCAAATACTTGCGAAAATGCACTTGTTGGCGGCAGTAATGCGGAGTCCGTTAACTCACCATCTTCTAATGCCGTTGATATATTACTAACGTTTTCCTGGCCAACCGTAGGAGCTCGGAAACCAGTGCTTGTAGACGCACGCATAGAAAAATTGTCAGTAAATGAGTACTGAGCTGTTAATTTGTAGTTTAATGTGTCTCCAAAAGTAGAATAATCTTCATATCGCAGTGCCGCTCCAAGCAACAAGCTTTCTGTAACATAAGACTCTAAGTCCAAATAAAGCGCAATATTTCTTCGACTAAAAGAGCCAGCTTGTGATGGTTGAAAGCCTGGAAATCCGTGAGAACCCAGATTAAAACCTTGATCTATTAGCGGACCAGCTAGAAATGAAAATTGATCGCCATTAACAATCTCAAAAGTTTCTTCTCGCCATTCAACACCACTTGCTACATTAAGGTCATCATTCCACCCTACATCAACACTTTTAACAAGATCAAAATTGAATGTTTTTTCTAGTTCAACATATTTTCCAAGCTCGAAATCAAACGGAGAATCCATTCCCATTGAGGAGTTGATGGTATTAACAATATTAAACGCTGCTTCATTACGGCCAACTGTACCACTAAGGTCAAAATAGTAACCTTCTAGAAGTCCACTTTCAATTTCACCTTTAACACCCACCGCAAATGACGCATCTGTAACGTTACCACCGAAGTTCGGCGTATAGCCTCCAGGGTGAAGCTCATTTACTGCAAAACAGTTTTGGCCTAACGCTGTAGAATTGTCAGCAATAAGCTGATAGTCTGGATTATTTAATACATTATCTGTTGTAATATTAACGGTTGGACAAGTTATACCAGTACCAAGCCCATCTAAATCACCAACAAGCAACGTTGCACCACCATCGTTCGAATAAATAGAACCACGATTATGAGGGTTACGCCAATAGAAACCGCCTTTTACATCTCGTTCAGAATAATTTCCAAACATATAAAATTCTTTACCTTTATCTAAGTCAAGCCCTACGTTAGCAAACACTGTAATATCATCGTTAATTTCTGGCGAGCCCCAAACTTGGGCTGGGTTTTGAATAAAGCTATTACCCGCGTCAGCCATATCCTGAGCCCATGGAATTTGAATGCTTCGACTAGTTGCATCAGCGTTTTTTAGTTGAAAACTTAGGTTCGCAAAACCTTGACTAGTGAAAGGTAAGCCAATATTTCCATCGACCGTAGTTGCAGTTCCATCGCCTTCGTAATATTCACCGTGCTTAATAGAAAGAGAGCCACCATCTGAACTGTCTTTTAATATGAAGTTCATTACCCCTGCAATAGCATCCGAACCATATTGTGCTGCAGCGCCATCGCGTAATACTTCAACCTGTTTCAACGCAATACTAGGTATTACTGAAATATCTGGACCTTGGGCTCCATCATTAATTCCTCCACCCTGAAACGCAATAACTGCCGCCCTATGACGGCGCTTACCATTTACCAAAATTAGAGTACTGTCTGAAGAAAGACCTCGCAAGTTAACTGGGCGAACCATTGTTGCCGCATCACTAATTGGGTTCACATGGACATTAAAAGAAGGTACCGAGCTAACTAACATATCTAGCATGTCCGTGGACCCTGTCGCACTCAACTCCTCAGCAGAAATAACATCAACAGGAACCGGAGAATCGCCAACTGAGCGAGGAGCCGCTCTTGAGCCAACAACAACCATTGTTTGCCCTTCATCAACAGTCTCTTCTTCGGCATATACAGGAGAAGACGCAACCGCCATTCCCATTGCCAAAATAAGACTTTTTACTTTAAATTTGTTTGTCATGTGTGTTTCCTATTATTTTCGATAGTTAGTTTAATTATAATTTTGTACTGTTTTTTTACTTTGCACCAAGGGTCTTAGATAACACCTCTTCTTTGAATTTCTAAGGTACATGCATTCAGTGTTATAAACAATCTACCTATTAATTGCAAGTGTTTATTAGGTTCGCACTCAATAAGCGATGGGGGTTTCCGAGCATTACCCATGAAAAATAAGGGGATTTTTTATCTAATTAGCTATACTTTATGTTTATAAGGTAACTAAACTCAGTTTTATAAAGCTCAACAATGGCTCTTAGTTGAGGTTTAAACCAGATATTTGTAGCCCTTGCTGCGATCCTTTATAGATAATCCCTTTCGATGGGTAGCCTACGACCTGCTCCAATTTTGCATCATAGTCAGCCAAACGAGCAAAGTCTTCACATAAGCTTTCTGCTTTTATCTCTAGAGCACTCGCTTGGGTTTCAATATAAGCCTCTATATCACTCTCTAGGTTCTCCATTCTAAATTCAAAATCCTTTAGTTCTTCATTGTCGCTTGAAAACACTGAGCCTATAATCTGGCTTATAATTCGACCGGAATACTTGCTTATCGCTTTTTCAACTAACCCTTCTATTTCTTTTTCAAATTCACCATCAAAAGACTGCTCTAGCTGATCAGTATTTAAAGAATGTGTATTAATATTTTCTTTGATTTTTTGTGATAAAGACTCAATGGGTTTAATTAGATCTGTATGAACGTCTTCATCGTTACCAAAAAATGAAGTCGCCACAAGTGTTGCAGCTTTTACTCCAATTTCGGCGCCCTCTACTGCAATTTCAGCAACCTTAGGTAATATTTGGCGAGTTTCTTGTTGGAAAGCTCTATTTGCTGCTCTTTGCTCATTATTAAGTGACACATATTTGCCATTAATCGATAATTTATCACCAAAGAAAATAATTTCCCTTTCTCCTTTTTTATTAAACACAATCTGTTCATCAGTAATCTGGATATTGTAATCAACTGAATAGTCACAGACATTTGAATGTGCTGCTAAGTTTGAACTTGCCAATAAGATCGTGCCAGCAAAGATTATCTTTTTCATTATATTTTCTCCGATAGGTTTTAGGTGTTTTCACCTAAGTCGCCCAAGTGAATGAAAAAGTTCTGTATATTTGATGTCTGCAATGTAAGAAAATGTGAGACCAATAAAAACACCCCACAACCTGTTGGCTGTGGGGTGTCATATAACTTCAATAATTCAGTTAAATTATTGCTCTATTCTTGTTAACTCTTTAAGTGCTTTTTTAATCATTTCTGCAGAACCTAATGATTGGTTGTTTAGCTTATATCGTTGATTTGCTACGAATGTCGGTGTTCCAGAAACGCGATAAGTTCTAATAAGTCGCTTGGCTTTTTTTATTGCCAAACCTAGAGCCATAGATTGGCTAGCCTTGTCATATCGATCAGGATCAACGCCAAGCCCAACAAAAAACTTCTTCAAATCTTGCTCTTTCAAAAAGTGCTTTTTTTCAACATGAATCATGTGAAAAACCTTTGGATGACTTTTATCAATAACTTTTAACAACTTTCCTAAATAATAAGCTTTTACGTATATTTCCCATTGGGCATGCCCAAGATCGGTGGGAACAGGAACAACTTTGACCTCTGGATTACTCTTCTTAAAGTCCTCAACAATACTTTCCATGGTATAACACGCGCCGCAAGCGTAACTAAAAAACTCTAGAACCTCTCTGTCTCTACTTGCTTTGGGGCTCACGACTTCATAATCATTACCCTCTATAAGCGCTCTTGTTTCCGCTGCTTGAGTATTTATTCCAAATAACCCACTGAACACTATTACAAATGCTAAACCAATAATTTTTTTCATAGATTCCTCTTAAACCAAATTAACAACTGAATATTATAACTACACTGGCAAATTTTTACTCTACCGTGACAGATTTTGCTAGATTTCTTGGCTGGTCAACATCGGTGCCTTTTATTACTGCAACGTGGTAAGAAAGCAATTGTAGTGGCACTGTAAATACGATTGGCGCGACATAATTCCCTTTAACAGAACAATGGATAAGCTTAAGACCTGTGTTCTCTATGATATCACTTTCATCATCAGCAAATACATATAATTGCCCACCTCGCGCTCGCACTTCTTCCATATTAGATTTTAATTTTTCAATAAGTTCATTATTTGGAGCAACCACAACGATCGGCATATCTTGATCGATAAGCGCAAGTGGACCATGTTTTAATTCACCCGCGGCATAAGCTTCTGCATGAATATAAGAAATCTCTTTAAGTTTGAGTGCACCTTCCATTGCTATCGGATATTGCTCTCCACGACCTAAAAATAAACAATGTTCTTTTTCACTAAAGTCTTCTGCTACTTTCTCAATTAAATTATCCAACTCTAAAGCATTTACAATATCCGACGGTAATTGCCTTAATTGACGAACAACTTCTGAAATTTCTTCTTCCGAAAGAGATTGCTTTGTTTGTGCCAAAGCCGTTGATAACATTAACAAACCGGTTAACTGAGTGGTAAAAGCTTTGGTGGACGCCACTCCGATTTCTGCACCAGCTCTAGTCATAAATGCCATATCTGATTCTCGAACCAATGATGAACCCGGGACATTACAAATCGTTAAGCTCGCTAAAAAACCTTGCTCTTTTGCAATCCTAAGTGCTGCGAGTGTATCTGCTGTTTCACCTGATTGAGAAATACTAATGAATAGAGAATTTGGCATAACAACGGTTTTTCTATAACGGTATTCACTGGCAATTTCTACTTGACAAGGAATTCCAACCATAGATTCTATCCAATATTTTGCGACCATTGCAGAATGAAAACTTGTACCACAAGCAATAATTTGTACAAATTCAACCTTATTCAACAATTCTGGCGCTCTATTTCCAAAAGATTCAATAATCATAGAATTAGCATTTAAACGGCCTTCTAAGGTGCTATTAATTGAGTCTGGCTGTTCATAAATTTCTTTCATCATAAAATGACGAAATTGCCCTTTATCGCCTGCGTCATGTTGAATTGACGATTCTTCGAATTCTCGATTGATCTCTTTTCCCTCTGGCGAAAGTATCCTAATGTCTCGACGCGTTACTTCTGCTACTTCACCTTCTTCCAAAAACATAAATTGCCGAGTAACGGGCAAGAGAGCTAATTGATCAGAGGCTATAAACATTTCCCCAATTCCTTTCCCTAGCACTAGTGGACTTCCCGAGCGTGCCACAACTAATCGGTCTGGATTTTCTAATTCCATTACGACTGTTCCATAAGCGCCGACGAGCATTTTACTTGCTTTTAGTACCGCTTCAATTAAAGAATTTGTCGATTTACGTTCTCTTTCGATCAGATGAGCCATTACCTCAGTGTCGGTGTCAGAGGTAAAAACATAACCTTGCGATTTCAACTCTGATTTTAAAGCTTCATAGTTTTCGATAATACCGTTATGAACAACGGCTATTGAATCGTTAGAAAAATGAGGGTGGGCATTTGCTTCATTTGGTTCACCATGAGTCGCCCAACGTGTGTGCGCGATACCTATATTGCCATCAATCGGAGACTCATCAATTGCTTTTTTTAACTCCGAGACCTTTCCTACTCGACGAACCCTAGATATTTTGTCATCTGAAATCACCGCCAAGCCTGCAGAGTCATATCCCCGGTATTCAAGACGCTTTAGCCCTTCAACCAATATTTCTGCGATATCTCTTTGTGCAACAGCACCAACAATTCCACACATAAAAACCTACTCCAGTCTATTTTTTCTTCGGTCTATCCCAAGATGGTATTTCTTTTTGTTTGACTCGACTTATACATAGTGAACCAGCACTCACATCAATTGATACCGTTGTTCCAGCTCCAATAGTTGCACCTTCTCCAACTCTTACCGGCGCAACTAGTTGGGTGTTTGATCCGATAAATGCGCCTTCTTCAATAATTGTTTTATGTTTATTCGCACCATCATAATTACAAGTAATAGTGCCTGCTCCAACATTAACGTTTTTACCAATTTCTGTATCACCTATATAGGATAAATGCCCAGCTTTTACGCCCTCGCTCAATTCA
>Ga0316204_10012745_pt1 | contig 10192 bp, 10 predicted proteins | sample 6monrhotite_MG_2_FD_205661 | JGI IMG/M metagenome (GOLD analysis project Ga0316204, IMG submission 205661) | Microbial mat bacterial communities from mineral coupon in-situ incubated in ocean water Damariscotta River, Maine, United States -... | ecosystem: Environmental > Aquatic > Marine >... | reverse complement strand
ATGCCCGGCAAGCCCGCAAGGTTGACCGTGACGGTGAACACATCGTTGAGATACATCGCCACCGGATCGGCATCGGTCATCTCGCCCAGACCAAAGGCCGCAGACGGGGTGGCCGGGGTCAGGATGCTGTCGATGCCTTGGGCAAAGACATCTTCGAAGTCTTTCTTGATCAGGCTGCGCACCCGGCGGGCACGGTTGTAATAAGCGTCATAAAAACCGGCGGACAGCACATAGGTGCCAATCATCACGCGGCGCTGCACCTCGTGGCCAAACCCTTCGGCGCGGGTGTTTTCATACATCTCGGTGATGCCGTCCCCAGCCTCAAGCGTGGCACGGTGGCCATAGCGCACACCATCATAGCGCGCGAGGTTCGAAGACGCCTCAGCGGGTGCAATCACGTAGTACGCGGGCAAAGCGTATTTGGTATGCGGAAGCGAGATATCAACGATCTCGGCGCCGGCGTCCTTCATCATGGCGATGCCGTCCTGCCAGAGCGTCTCAATCTCTTCTGGCATGCCGTCCATACGGTACTCTTTGGGAATACCGATCTTCTTGCCGCGAATATCGCCCGTCAAGGCCGCCTCAAAGTTTGGCACCGCCAGATCGGCCGAGGTGCTGTCTTTGGGGTCATGCCCGCACATCGCCTCAAGCATGATCGCAGCATCGCGCACCGATTTGGTCATCGGACCCGCCTGATCCAGCGAGGAGGCAAAGGCAACAATGCCCCAACGCGAACAACGCCCGTAGGTCGGCTTGATCCCAACCGTGCCGGTAAAGGCCGCGGGCTGGCGGATCGATCCGCCTGTGTCAGTGCCTGTGGCTGCAAGGCAAAGGTCCGCTGCAACCGCCGCAGCAGAGCCACCGGAGGAGCCACCGGGCGTCAGCGCCGCATCATCATTGCCGCGCCGCCACGGGTTCACTGCATTGCCGTAAACAGAGGTCTCGTTGGAGCTGCCCATGGCAAATTCGTCCATGTTGAGCTTGCCCAGCATCACCGCGCCATTGTCGAAAAGGTTCTGACTGACGGTGCTTTCATACTCTGGCAGGAACCCTTGCAAAATACGCGATCCGGCCTGAGACGGCACACCCTTGGTGCAAAACAGATCCTTGATCCCGATGGGCAGACCGCACATCGCGGGCGCGTCACCGGCGGCAAGACGCTTGTCGGCAGCATCCGCTTGCGCCAAGGCCACATCCGGCGTGTTATGGACAAAGGCATTCAATGCCCCCGCGCCATCGATTGCAGTGAGGCAGGCCTCGGTCAGGTCTTTGGATGTCACATCGCCGCTGCGCAACGCATCGCGTGCGCCAGCCAGGCCCAATTTGTTCAGTTCAGTCATTATTCCACCACCTTCGGCACGGCAAAAAACCCTTCGCGGGCATCGGGCGCATTGGCCAACACTTTGGCCTGCTGGTCCCCATCGGTCACCACATCTTCACGCCGCTTCAGCTTTTGCGGGGTTACAGAGGTCATCGGCTCGACCCCTTCAATGTCCACTTCGTTCAGCTGTTCAATGAACCCGAGGATATTATTGAACTCCTGCGCCAGCGCCGGCAGCGCCTCAGGCTCTACCTTGATGCGGGCCAGTTTCGCCACGCGGGCGGCGGTGTTTTCGTCGATCGACATGAAGGCTCTCCATCTGCTTGGGCGGCGGTGTATCCTTCCTTTTGCGCCCTCGCAAGGGTGCGCCCTGCCCGCCTCTTCATTTGGCCCAAAAAACCTCCCCCCGGAGGGCCGGTTTGCCGCCAGATGCCACACTTGCCGCAGCGCCAGAACAGATTATGCTTTCCCCAATCGAAAGGGAGAACACAAATGAATATCATCTGGCTTGGCCACGGCTCATTTCGCATCGAAATCGAAGATCAGGTGGTCTTGATCGACCCCTGGCTGAACGGCAATCCGATGATGCCCGAAGACAGTCATGGGGCCGCCAACCAAGGCGCGACGCATATTCTGGTCACACATGGTCATTTTGATCACATCACCGATGTTGTGGAGATCTCCAAATCCACCGGCGCGCCGGTTTCAGGTATGTATGAGCTGGCGCAATACCTCGCGGCGGGCGGTGCGGTGGAAGGCGCGGCTTATAACATCGGCGGCACGATCCCGCTGGGCGCTAACGTGACAGCCGCGATGGTGCCTGCGATGCATTCGTCGTCCACCATGGAGGGGGACAAACCTCTGGCTATGGGCCGCGAGACAGGATTTATCCTGCGCGGTGAAGGGCATACGGTCTATATCTCGGGCGATACCGGCATCATGGCCGACATGGACTGGATTGGCGATTTTTACAAACCCGACATCGGTATTCTGTCGGCGGGTGGGTTCTACACCATGGGCATGGCCGAGGCCGCCTATGCCGCAAAACGCTACTTCAACTTCAAAACCGTGATCCCCTGCCATTACCGCACCTTTGACGCGCTCGAACAATCGGCCAAAGTGCTGGCCGACGGGTTGCCGGGGGTCGATGTGATTGAACCGGAGGTGCTGGAGCCGATCCGCCTGTAACGTCTACTGGATCGCCCATTTCATGCCCGCGCCTGTGCGGGCGTGGACCACACATCCCTCTGCCCCGTCGAATGTGATGTCCTGAAAGGGATAGCGGTCGCGGGGCTGGGTGTCGGTTTGAAAGGTGGCGCAGACCTCAAATTGATCGGCGCTGCTCCGGGTGAAGACGTATTCTTCGTTCGTGACCGGATCGCGCGCATCTGGTTTGCGCACATGGCCGGCGCACCGATCTGGCGTGTCTTGGGGTTCGCTATCACCCAGCGATGGCTCAACCGGAAGGTTGCAACGGTAATACTGCCCCAGTATGCGCAGGTTCGCTGCCCGCTGCGCGTCGTTCTTTTCCATGCGGGCATGTCCCGGACCGCCCACGACCATCAACGCGGCACCCAAAGCGCCGCACACAAGGGCCACGCAAGCCGCAAAAAGCAGCTTGTTCATGCCGCGTCCCCTTTGCGGATATCCCCCAGATAATACAGGAAAATCAGGCCGGAGACCGCGCCGACAACCAACGCCTTGGCCAAAAATTGCAAGGTGAAATCACCGCTGAGGAAGGCATAGATCACCGACACCAGATCGCCCAGCAACACGCCGGACGCGCCCAGCAGGGTCAGATAGGTCATCCAACGCCGGATCGCCGACCGGTACAGCGCCGGATCGGCGGCCAGCTTGCCGCGTTCCCGCGCGGTCAGCCACAGATAGGTCGGCGCCGTCACCACCAGAACCGCAATCGCCCAGCGGATGCCATGGCTGCTGCGGTAGCCTGTATCATCGAAGGCCCGATCAATCAGATGGTTCAGCAAAAGCACCAGATGGATCGCCCCAAACAACAAGACCCCGAACATCAGGGCGTAGATAAAGAAATCCCGCGCCGAAACGGTGGATTGCGGCCTTGGCACCGGGGGCGCGAACGGGGTGTCTGCCCAGGCGCTCAAGGCATCCGACACTTCTGATGCGCTCCAACCTGAGGCGCTCAAGGCGGTTGCAATCTCATCGCGGCTTTTGCCTGCGCTCAATGCATCTCGGGTAAAGCGGGAAAGTTCTTTACTGACAGCCATACCAATTAACCTTTTCTTTTCACTTCAAAAAACTCTTTCAACATGGCCTCCGCCGCCGCCCCGTCAATGCCGTCAAACACCTCTGGCACATGGTGGCATTGCGGATGCGAAAACACCCGTGCGCCCTGCGCGACCCCACCTGATTTGGGATCGGAAGCGCCAAAATACAACCGCGCCACCCGCGCCGCCGATATCGCGGCGGCACACATTGGGCAGGGTTCAAGCGTCACGTAAAGCGCATGATCCGGCAACCGTTCGGACGCAGCCGCCGCGCAGGCGGCGCGGATTGCCAGCACCTCGGCATGGGCGGTCGGATCGTTCAATTCGCGCGTGCGGTTGCCCGCCCGCGCCACCACTTGCCCCGCCGGATCGACGACAACAGCGCCCACCGGCACTTCGCCGCGCGCGCCAGCGGCGGCCGCTTCGGCCAGGGCGGCCTGCATGTGGGATCGAAACACCATCCCTTTTCATGCCCGCAATTGCCGCCCTTTCGCAACCCGCACAAACAGGGTAAGCGGTCGGCATGACAGAGAATGCCCCCAAAGAGACCCCGAAAGGCGACCGGATCGCCAAAGTTCTGGCCCGTGCCGGTGTTGCCTCCCGCCGCGAGGCCGAGCGCATGATCGAGGCAGGCCGTGTGCGCGTGAACGGGGAACAGATCCTGTCTCCCGCGCTGAACGTGACCGAGAGTGACGCCATAATGGTCGATGGCAATCTGGTGTCAGAACCGGAGCCGCCGCGCATGTGGATGTATCACAAGCCCACCGGGCTGGTGACCAGCGACCGCGACGAAAAGGGCCGCGAGACGATTTATGACAAAATGCCCGAAGACATGCCGCGGGTGATGTCGGTGGGGCGTCTTGATATCAATTCCGAAGGGCTGCTGCTGCTGACCAATGACGGCGGCATCAAGCGCAAACTGGAACTGCCCAGCACCGGTTGGCTGCGCCGCTACCGCGTGCGCGTCAACGGGCGGCCCAGCGACGCCGCGTTGGAGCCATTGCGCAAAGGCATCACCATTGAGGGCGAGCGGTTTCAGCCGATGACCGTGACGCTGGACCGGCAGCAGGGCGCAAATGCCTGGCTGACCGTGGGTTTGCGCGAGGGCAAGAACCGCGAAATCCGCCGCGCGATGGAAGCTGTGAACCTCAGCGTGAACCGCCTGATCCGCATCAGCTATGGCCCGTTCCAACTGGGTGAGCTGAAATCCGGCGAGGTCGAAGAGGTGCGCCGCAAGATCGTGCGTGACCAATTGGGGCTTGAGATCGAAGACGCCAGCGGCACCGCGCAGAAAAAGCCCAAAACGGTGCAGCGGTTTTCAAAGCGCCGCAGCAGCATGGCCGGAAAGCCCGGCAAACCCCGCCGCTAAATCACGGCTGCCGCGCCGCCAGAGTTACCAAGCGGCTTCAGGTTCGGCAGTCTCGGCGGGCAACAACGGTCCGGCGGGTTTCAAACGCGCCTCACCCAGCCTCGGATGCAGGCGCCCTGCGATCCCCCAAGCGACAAAACTGGCCGCCCCTGCCGCCACAAAGATGCCCGAGATCGGCGCAGCCAGCAGGATCAGCCAGGCAATCCCCGGCGTGGCGATGCCCGACACATCGCGGAACGAGGAATAGATCGCCGACATCTCGGTCCGCTCTGACGGTTTGACCGCCATCAAAAAGGGCAGCCCGGCGCAGATATCCAGCAAAATCAAAAAGAAACTTCCGCAAAACAGCAGCGCAATCGTGGCCAACGGCAAACCCGCCACAAAACCGGCCAGCGCAAAGAGCATCCCGCAGGCCATGAACCCGGTGCGCACAGAACGGCGGATGGACCCCGCCTGCATCCAGCGCAGCATCATCGGAGACAGGAACAGCGCTGCATTTGTCAGCGACAGCAAGATACCACCCAATTGTTCTCCCAAGCCGTTTTCCACAGCAAAAATAGGCAGATACACCACGTAGGCCCACCAGCCACAGGACCGGATCACCGCAAAAAGCCAGCCTGCGATCAACCTTGGCTGTTCAAAGAACCGCCCCAGAAACGACAGCGGGTTGGGCGGTGCCCGGCGGGCCCGCGTGATCAACTTGCCATTGCCCAGCCGCATATAAAGGAACACTGCCAACATCAAAGCGGCCGCAACAGCAGAGACAACGAAAGGCGCAGGTTGCCAGACTGTCCAAAGCACCACGCCCAACACCGGGCCGAGCGTCCAACCCAAAGCCGAATAGAACATGCGCAGGGTCTCGCATTTGCCCAATTCCACCCGCGCGATGTAGTCAAGCACATAGGCGTTAAAGCAGACAAAGGTTGTCACCGTCGCCAGTGAATTCAGCACCAAGGACGCCACGATCATTTCTGGCCGCCCCGTCATCGCCAGCCCTGCCGAAACAACAAAGCCAAACGCCCCCACACCATACATCCAGCGGCGCGGCACAAACCGGTTCAGGAAGGGCACCAGCAGCCCCACAATCAAGGACACAACCCCGATGCAAAAGTAGATCGAGCTGATCAGCGCGGCATCTTTGAGAGCATCATAGATCGCCACAGGATAGACCGAGATCAAGATCCCTCGCGCAACGGCTTCACATCCCGCCAGCATCGCGAACCCTCTGACAGAGGGGGCTGGCGCGTGGCGGATCCATTCGGGAATACGGCGTTCGAACATAAGAAAAATTCACCCCATGTTTTTGGCCAACTTGACTGAGAATCCCGGCTTTTCTGTTCGCCCTGCGACACCAAAGTGGGATCGCGATGTCGCAAAACCCCTTTGGGCTGCAGTGCGATGCACATCTCATAGGTGAGTTTTGACCGGTTTTTCCCCGTCACATGTCATTCACAATGGTCAGGTAAACCCCTATATCTTATGTACAAATTTACAGAGCGCCCGCTTGATGGCGTCATGCCTGTCCGCCGCCAATCTGTGCACCAAGGTAGATCGTCTGGCACGGCGACAAAGTTGCGCCTATGTTGGCAGCACGGGGGAAAATAGTGGCACGGCTCTTGCTGATCGTATTGTTTGTTGTGGTGATCGTTGCCATTGGCGCGATAATGCTATCAATCTGGACTGCGGCTACAGCCCCCCGGCCTTCTGGGTCCGAAAGGGGCATCGCGGGAATAAAGGAAGATCTGATGGGGTCACGGTCCGTTCGTAAAATGGCATATGTTGCGTTGATTGTGGTGCTGTTTGGCGTCACCAGCGGCTGGCTTGGGGGACTTTGAACCATGGCCAAACGTTTTGGCGGAAAATACAGCCCCGATGGGCAGGCTTCACCGGACGGCACACCGCGCAAGCGCATCGAAGTGGACCCGGCAGGCGGGCGCTCTAATGTGCTGTTTGCGCCGGCTATTGTATTGGTTTTCACTTCATTGAATGATGGTGCCACCAGTCTTGCGCTGGGTCTGGCGGGTGCGGCCAGCCTGATCCTTGCTGCGTGGCTGCTGCGCGAAGGTTTGCGCGCCGAGGCAGAGTTCAACAGCCGCAAAGTGGCCCGCAAACCGGCAATTCCGCGCAAACTACTGGCCTCTGCCGCTGCTGGCCTTGGCGCCGCGCTTGCGGTTCTGGCCCATCAGGACGGCGGATTTGCCATCCTTGCGCCGCTGCTGTTTGGTGGCTGTACAGCCGCGCTGCAACTGACGGCCTTTGGCCTTGATCCAATGAAAAGCAAAGGCATGGAGGGCATCGACACCTTTCAGCAAGACCGCGTTGCCCGCGTGGTGGACGAGGCGGAAAAGCTTCTGGCAGGGATGAGCGACGCCATGGCCCGCGCCAAAGACCGCAGCGCAGCAGAGCGGCTTGCGGCCTTTCAGGACACCGCCCGCGATCTGATCCGCACGGTCGAGGAAGACCCGCGCGATCTGACCGCCGCCCGCAAATATCTGTCGGTTTATCTGCGCGGCGCACGGGACGCGACCGCCAAATTTGCCGATATCTACAGCCGATCACAGGACGAGCAGGCCCGCGCCGATTACCTGGCCCTGCTTGATGATCTTGACCGAAACTTTGCCGCCCGCACACGCAAATCCCTGCTCGAAGATCGCAGCGATCTGACCGTAGAGATCGACGTGCTGCGCGAACGGCTGTCCCGCGAAGGGGTCCGACTGGACTGACTTTGCACTGCAAAACGCATGAAGGAAACTTGATATATGTCTGAAACTGTTCGTGAAAAAGCCAATCAATCCCTTGCTATGGTCGAAGAAGTGACCGCCGTTGTCCTGCCTGAACCGGCGGCGGCCAATGCGGTTGTCCCGCTGGAAAAGGCCAACAAGACCCAAAGCGCCGAGATCAAGCGGCGCATGGCCGAGATCGACATGGAAGACACACAATCCATCGTGTCCTTCGGATCGGCCGCACAGGCCGAGTTGCAGGAAATCAGCCAAGCGATGCTGGCCGATGTGCGCAACAAAGATGTTGGCCCGGCAGGCGACAGCCTGCGCAGTATCGTCAGCACCATTCGCGGATTTTCCGTGTCCGAGCTGGATGTGCGCCGCAAACGCAGCTGGTGGGAAAAACTTTTGGGCAAGGCCGCGCCCTTTGCCAAATTCACCGCCCAGTTTGAAAAGGTTCAAGGCCAGATTGACCGGATCACGGACAACCTGCTGAGCCATGAGCACACCCTGCTCAAAGACATCAAATCGCTTGATATGCTTTATGAAAAGACACTGCAGTTCTACGACGAGCTGGCGCTTTATATCGCGGCGGGTGAGGCCAAGCTGGCCGATCTGGACGCAACCGTGATCCCCGCCAAGGAGGCCGAAGTCAGCAAGGCTGCCGAAGCCGATCAGGTGATGGTCGCCCAAGAACTGCGCGATATGCGTGCCGCGCGGGATGATCTGGAACGCCGCGTGCATGATCTGAAACTGACCCGTCAGGTCACCATGCAATCGCTGCCCTCGATCCGGCTGGTGCAGGAAAACGACAAATCGTTGGTGACCAAGATCAACTCCACGCTGGTCAACACCGTGCCGCTGTGGGAAACGCAACTGGCGCAGGCCGTGACCATCCAACGCTCTGCCGAGGCGGCCAATGCAGTGCGCGAGGCCAATGACCTGACCAATGAATTGCTGACCTCAAACGCGAAAAATCTGCGTGAAAGCAACAAAATGATCCGCCAAGAGATGGAGCGCGGTGTGTTCGACATCGAAGCGGTCAAACAGGCGAACGCCGATCTGATTGGCACCATCGAAGAAAGTCTGCAAATTGCCGACGAAGGCAAAGCCAAACGCGCCGCTGCCGAGAAGGAATTGCAGGAGATGGAAGCAAATCTGCGCGACACACTGGCCGCTGCGAAGGCCAAGAAAACCGGCCTTGGCGACACTGCCGGCGGCGCGGTTCCGGGGTAAGCACTTGATGGCGGCAGGCATTTTCCAGCGCATGACGCGCATCGGGGGGGCGGGCATTCTGTCCGCCGCCCTTGCCGCGTGCAACCTGATCGCGCCTGTCGAACCCTCGCTGAAACCGCAGGCGCGGCCTGCCGCTCTGCCCGCCCCTGTGGTGGCCAAACCCACCTCGCAAAAAAGCGCGATGCTACGCAGCTATCTCAATCAGGTGCAGACCGCGCAATTGACCCAAGGGTTGCTGCGCCGCGATGGTGGCGGCGCGGACACGCCCTTTACCGCCGATATGCTGGCTCGCAACTTTGAGAAAATCGCATTTTTCAACGAATACGATGGCAATTTCTCGGGCCGCGGCGGTCAAAGCCCACTGCGCCGCTGGGATACGCCGGTGCGCATGGACGTGATCTTTGGCGCTGGCGTGCCGCCGTCACAGCGCAATGGCGACACCTATGATGTGCGCCGCTATGCAAGCCGGCTGGCGCGGATCACCGGCCATCCGATTTCCACTTCCGGCAGTCCTAATTTTCTGGTGATCATCGCCTCTGAGGACGACCGCGCCGAAGCTTTGGTCGAGGCCGCAACAAGGGTGCGCGGCATCACCGCCAACAGCCTGCGGGCCCTGCGCAACATGCGCCGCGACACCTATTGCGCCGTCGCCGCCTATGCCGCCGGGCCGGACGCCAACACCTATACCGCAGCGGTGGCAATCATTCGCGCCGAAAACCCCGACCTTCTGCGCCTGAGCTGCATTCACGAAGAGCTGGCGCAGGGCCTTGGCCTTGCCAATGACAGCCCCGCCGCACGGCCTTCGATCTTTAACGACGACGACGAATTTGCGCTGCTGACGGGCCATGACGAGCTTCTGCTCAAGATGCTCTATGACAACCGCTTGCGCCCCGGCATGAGTGCCACCGAGGCCGCGCCGATCACCCGTATCATCGCGCGGGAACTGACCGGCGGGCCGTTGTGAGCCTTCCCATTTCTGACCAATAAAGGACCAACCTCATGGGTATTTTCGATTTCCTTTCCGGCGAATTTATTGATGTCATCCACTGGGTGGATGACAGCCGCGACACAATGGTTTGGCGTTTCGAGCGTGAAGGCCATGAGATCAAATACGGGGCCAAACTGACCGTCCGAGAGGGGCAAGCGGCGGTGTTTGTGCATGAGGGGCAACTGGCGGACGTCTTTACCCCCGGTCTTTATATGCTTGAAACCAACAACATGCCGGTGATGACGACCCTGCAACACTGGGATCACGGGTTCAAAAGCCCGTTCAAGTCCGAGATCTATTACGTCAACACCACCC
>Ga0316204_10012744_pt1 | contig 10193 bp, 6 predicted proteins | sample 6monrhotite_MG_2_FD_205661 | JGI IMG/M metagenome (GOLD analysis project Ga0316204, IMG submission 205661) | Microbial mat bacterial communities from mineral coupon in-situ incubated in ocean water Damariscotta River, Maine, United States -... | ecosystem: Environmental > Aquatic > Marine >... | reverse complement strand
ATGTTTTTTTGTAAAAAAATTGTTAGAAAATTGTGTGCCAATTCTTAATTAAATTTTACTTTTGCAAATGCAAGAAAAGGTACTTATTTTAGATTTCGGATCGCAGTTCACTCAACTTATTGCACGCCGTATTAGAGAACTCAATATTTATTGTGAAATTCATCCTTACAACAGCACTAAATTTAATGCTGATGATTTCAAGGCTGTCATTTTATCAGGAAGTCCACATTCTGTAAATAGTGAGATTGCTCCAAAACCAGATTTATCAAAAATAAAGGGACATAAGCCGCTGCTTGGAGTATGTTATGGAGCTCAATATTTAGTGCACTTCTTTGAAGGTAAGGTTGGAGCTTCAAACACACGTGAGTATGGTAGGGCAAACTTATCATTTGTGGATAATGATAATAGGTTGTTTAGAAATATTAATGAAGGTAGTCAGGTTTGGATGAGTCATTCTGATACAATTTTGCAACTTCCTTCTCATTATAATAAAATTGCTAGTACCCATGATGTCGAATATGCTGCATTTAAAATTGATCATGAAGAGACCTATGCCATTCAGTTTCACCCAGAAGTATATCACTCTACAGATGGAAAACAATTGCTAGAGAATTTTTTAGTACAAATTGCGGGTGTTGCTCAAAATTGGACTCCCGATTCTTTTGTAGAAACTACTGTTGAAAAGTTAAAACAGCAAGTGGGTCATGATAAGGTAGTTTTAGGGTTATCAGGAGGAGTAGATTCTACCGTAGCCGCAGTTTTATTGGATAAGGCGATAGGTAAAAATTTGTATTGCATATTTGTGAATAATGGTTTATTGCGAAAAAATGAATTCCAAAATGTATTAGAACAATATAAAGGAATGGGCTTGAATGTAAAAGGGGTCGATGCTTCGGCACGTTTTTTGAAAGCTCTTGAAGGAGTTTCTGATCCAGAGCAAAAACGTAAAGCTATAGGAAATACCTTTATTGAAGTTTTTGATGATGAAGCTCATAAAATACAAGATGTAGTATGGTTAGCTCAGGGTACTATATATCCAGATGTGATCGAATCGGTTTCTGTTACTGGAGGACCATCAGCAACCATTAAAAGTCATCATAATGTAGGCGGTTTACCCGATTTCATGAAATTGAAAATTGTGGAGCCGTTGCGAATGATTTTTAAAGATGAAGTACGTAGAGTAGGTAAGTCAATGGGTATAGATGGGGAATTGTTAGGAAGACATCCTTTTCCTGGACCAGGACTTGGAATCCGCATTTTAGGCGATGTTACAGCCGAAAAAGTACGTATTTTACAAGAAGTGGACGAAGTATTCGTTGAAGGGTTGAAAAAGTGGAATTTATATGATGATGTTTGGCAAGCGGGTGCTATGTTATTGCCAGTGAATTCAGTAGGAGTCATGGGAGATGAAAGAACTTATGAAAAAGTTGTAGCTTTGAGGGCTGTTTCATCTACAGATGGTATGACCGCCGATTGGGTGAATTTGCCATATGAATTTTTGCAAGAAACATCAAATAGAATAATAAACAATGTGAAAGGGGTTAATAGAGTAGTGTATGATATCAGCTCTAAGCCTCCGGCAACAATAGAATGGGAGTAAGAGTCCTAATACGAGTCCTTTTTTAAAGGAATTAAATTTGAAGAAATGAAAAAATTGAAGTTATTAATTATGTTTTTCTTACTGATAACATGTACAATGTTTAGCCAGAATAAAAAATATGAAACATATACCGTTCAAGAGGGAGAAACCCTACAAAGTATTGCAAGGAAGTTTTCAATTACTCCATACAACTTAATAAAACTAAATCCAGAACTTTCGGAAAGAAAAGAGCTTGATGAAGGTAAAATATTGATTGTACCAAATAAGAATTATAATCCGGCAACGGCCGCGATCGACAATGGAAAGGATTATGTTGAAAATGGACTGTTAATACATAAGGTGTTACCAAAAGAAAATTTTTTCAGATTAAAGAAAGAATTTGGAGTCTCTAAAAGGGTCTTAAGAAAATACAATCCAATACTTAGAGTAGAAGATTTAAAAGCGGGTCAAATTATTAAGTTTCCTGTTCCAAGAAATTATAAGCCCGATATTGCTGAAGAGCAAGTGAGAATTGCTACAAAACCATATTTGGTAAGACCAAAAGAGACAAAATATGGTATTTCAAGACGTTACGGTATATCGATAGAAAAATTAGAAGAACTCAATCCTCGGATTAAAGAAACGGGGATTAAGATGACGGATATAATTCTGGTACCAGATACAGAGGAAATTCCAGACTCACAAGAAGGATTTTCTACACATAAAATAGAAAAAGGGGAAAACCTCTTTAGACTTGGGCAACTTTTCGAAATGACCGAGGAGGAGTTAATAACGGCAAACCCTGATTTGAGTGAAGGAGTTAAAGAAGGAATGCTTATTAAAATTCCCTTAATTGATAAATTAAATACTTCGGACTTTGCCCCCTATGTTCAGGAAGGTAAAGAAATAAAGGCAATTTTAATGTTGCCGCTGATGAGCAATAAGAAGAGTATTGATTTTGAAAAAAATAGAACGGCTGATATTGCGACTGATTTTTACCTTGGTGCGATGATGGCATTAGACTCAGTTAAAAAAATGGGATTGTCAGTAGATATGAAAGTTTTTGACACTCAAAATAATAAGAGAGTTTTAACTAGCTTACTTTCCAGTGGTAATCTTGGAGATGCAGATGTCATGATTGGACCTTTATTTTATGGGAACGTTCAATTTGTAGCAGGTGTTTTACAAAATAAGCGGGTCTCTATAGTCTCTCCTTTATCACAAACGGATCACTCTCAAATTCCCAATGATAAATTAGTTCAAAGTGCAGCGAGCGAAGACAAAATGATCACGAATGTATTGGGGCGTATTAAACGTATTTACAGGGATGAGAATATCCTTATAGTTACTGATTCTTTACCTACTTCGATGGTGAAAGTAGCTGAGATATTAAAAGAACTTCAACCACTAGATTCATTACATAAAATAACTGTTTTAAAGCCAGAAAAAGGATATATAAAACGAGAATTGTTTCTTGAGAACGTGTTAGAAAAAAGAAATAATTTTGTGGTTTTACTCAGCAGTGATCCTATTGTAACTACCGATGTTGTACAAAATTTAGGGTCGATGTCTGATAAAATAAAAATTACCTTGTTTGGATTTAACAAAGGCTCTAATTTTAAAAATGTGAGTAATAACGATTTGGCACGTGTCAATTTTCATTTTACAACAAGCAATTATGTAGATGATGAAGATAAGTTGGTGAAAAATTTTGTTAAAGCATATAAGAGAAAAAATTATAGTAAACCTTCTGAGTATGCTTTTAGAGGCTTTGATCTAACCTATGATACCTTGCTTCGCTTGGCAACGCACACAGATATAAATAAAGCATTAAATGCAGGATATTCGAAAAGAGTATCTTCAAAATTTGAATATATTAAGAATGATGCTGGAGAAGGTTTTGTAAATCAGGGTATGTACCTCATGAAATATGATGGACTGCAAATTATTAAAGTCGAAACGATAGAAGATATTACCACAGTAGATAAAGACTAATTTAGAGATACTAATAAAAATTAAAAGAGACGCCTTTGGGTGTCTTTTTTGTTTCTAAGGGTATTCCCTGATTTTTTAAAATCAAGGAATGCCCTTACTTTTTTTAAGGAAGGTGATAGTAGCTTGCATCTGTAAATCAATTAATAATTAAAAAATAAAAGCTATGAGAAAAATGATGTTCACTTTAATGGCAGTATATATGTGCTATACTATCAACGCACAAGATGACAAACAAACAAAAAATAAAATAAAATTTGGAGTAAAAGCAGGAGCCAATTTCGCAAATGCTTCGGGCAATGGCTTAGATTTTCTTTTAAATAGCGACCCAGATGCTCGCATCGGTTTTACCATTGGCGGACTGGCGGAGTATGAAATTTCTGATGCGTTTTCATTGCAAGGTGAATTAACCTACGGACAAAAAGGATTTTATGAAAAAATACCGGGAGATTACGAGGCCACTGTAAAACTAGACTATATAAACATCCCAATACTCGCTAAATACTATGTAGCTGAAGGTTTTAGTATTGAAGCAGGACCGGAATTGAGTTTCTTATTATCTGCAAAATTTGCGGAAACAGATTTAGATAATAATGAAGCATATGATGATGAAGATATCAAAGAATTTTTTAAAAGCACCGATATAGGTTTAAATTTTGGTTTGGGGTATCAATTAGATAATGGGATTGGTATTAACGCAAGATATATTTTAGGGCTAGCAAATATATATGATTACTCATTTGAGACTATCGGCGAAACGAAAAGAAGAAAAGATGATGAAATAGGACAAAACTTGGAAATTAAAAACAAGGTTTTTCAAATTTCAATATTCTATACATTCTAAATTATACTCTATGAAAACCTTAGTCAATAGAATACTAGCTTTTATTTTTCTTATGATCGTTGTTGGTGCCTGCGACAAAAATGATGATACAATTATAGAAGACCGCCCATTATCAGCAAATGAAATTCGGGGTTCTGTTATTTTACCCGAAGGTAGCACCCTAGATATCAATACTCTTACTATTGCTTCACCGGTTGACGTCGTATCTGTTTCTGGTAGTGCATACCAAATGGAAACGCTTCGAGATCAATTTCTAACACAATTAGTTACAGATGCTAGCGGTAAAATAATGTTAATGGGTTTTATCTACCCTGACCAAATAGATTTTGAAATCAACTCAACGTCAACGGCCTTAGCTATATTGATGAATTTCCCTGTGGCACTGCAAAGTGCTCCGCAAGTAAAACAAGAATTAATTACTAAAATATTAAACCATCCCAATTTTGGGGATTTGGTGGCTGCTATTGATAAAGTAATAGTTAATGGGATTGGCCTGTTAGATGAATCTAACAGAGAATTAGGAGAAACTATCACAGTTTTTTACAGTAAGTTATTATTTCCAGAGCCAGGTAAAACAAGGAAAATGGATTACTCTTCTGATCCTGTAGATATTCGTCTCGCTAATAACGAAATCACTTTTGTAAACCTTGGTAAAACTTATGAAACAGTGGTTGGTATTTATAAAGATGATGTAAAAGTTAAAAATATTAATGTAGAGCGTATTACATTTCTACCTACTACTATTGGAGATGCAATTGGAGCCTTTGCTAGCGCTTATGGTGGTACAGAATTGCCAGGTAATTTACAACCTAAAGAATATAAATATACGTTTGAAAGCGACGGACAGTATGACATTAAAATAAGAACAAGCAAATTAGTAGATGATGCTATTGAAAACGATATAGCACTTTTAAATAATATCATTAATTGGGGAGTTGACCTCATTGTTGAAGTATTACCTCTAGGAGATTGTGTACAGCCAATGATTGCTAATTTTAAACAGCATGTACAAACTTTTGGATCTTTCTCTAGTGCTACTACTGAACAAGAAAAATTGGGTTTACTGTACGATGTGTTGTATACATTTCTTAATGAAACAACAACTCTTATTCAATGTTTTATTGGCGCAGAAGAATTAGAAGATTACTTAAAGAAATTTGGTACTGTATTAAAATTTATTGATTTAGTAGGTAAGATTGGTAATGGGGGTAATATCTTGGTTGGTATTGCACAACTAGTAACCGACGAGGGTATCCTTGATAAATGCTATCAAGTAGAAGGCGGTGTAGTAACTGAGTGTAATACTAAAGGTGTTTATGTAGCAGGTTATGAGATTCTAGGAAGCGACAAATCCGTAGCTAAAGTTTGGAAAAACGGCGTTGCCACTTCTTTAACAAATGGTAGTACTAGAGCTTATGCTGCATCAGTTTATATATCAGAGAATGATGTATTTGTAGCTGGTTATGAAAATGATGGTAATAATTATAATGGAAATGACAATTATTTAGTAGCTAAGGTTTGGAAAAATGGTGTTGCCATTTCACTAACGGATGGTAGTACCAATGGGAGAGCGAATTCTGTTTATGTCTCAGGTGATGATGTGTATGTGGCTGGTACTAAAGCAACAATAGCTACTATTTGGAAAAATGGTGTCGCTATTTCCTTAACAAGTGTGCAATCTGAGGCTCATTCTATTTATATTTCGAATAATGATGTATATGTAGCGGGTGCGGTGAGTAATGAGAATGGACAAACTATAGCCACCGTCTGGAAGAATGATGTCGCTACTTCACTAACAAATGGCTTTAGTCGTAATATTGCTAATTCTGTTTATGTTTCAGATACTGATGTATATGTAGCTGGTTCCGGTGGAGGAGACAATGGAGGAACTTATTATATTGCCAAGGCCTGGAAAAACGGTAACCTCACTCCGTTATCTGATGGTAGTAATAATGATGAGTATGCTACTTCCATTTTTGTCTCAGATAATGATGTTTATGTGTCTGGTTATGAAACTATTGCAAATGATAAATGGGTAGCCAAAATTTGGAAAAATGGCGTAGCGACATCTTTATCGAATGATGGTTATGTAAATACGACCTCGATCTATGTCTCGGGAAATGATGTTTATGTGTCTGGTAATGAACAGCTTATAAACAATAAATGGGTACCCAAAGTTTGGAAAAATGGTGTTGTCACTTCATTAACCGATGGTGCTACTACGGATATCGTTACGTCAATATTTGTTAAAGAAGAGTAATGAACTATTTAACTAAATACGAAAAACGTACCTTTAAAAATTAAAAATTAATTGCTTTGAAGAAAAGACTAACCTTATTATTCTTTTTTATAATTGTTTGTTGTGGGTTTGCACAGAGTAAAACTATTGATAGTTTGAAGTCACAGTTGATGTTAAATCAAAAAGATTCGATGAAAGCGAATACATTAGCTGAATTATCCTATTATTACTTATATAATAATATTGATTCTTCTCTTTTTTATGGAAAAAAACTAGAAAAATATGCACGTGAACTAGACTTAACTAAATTCAAGTTATTAGCAAATAAAAATATTGGAAATGCATATATTTTTTCTAGTATGTATGATTCTGCAGAGGTATATCTAAAAAAAGCAATATCGATAGCTGACAAAAATTTGATTAGCAAATCGGCATTGTACACTTCACTTGGTGTAATGTATAAGCGACAAAATAATTATGAAAAAGCGTTAGAAGCTTATTTTGAGGGAGTACGAGATGATGAGCTATCTGGTAATGAATATGGAGAATTTGTTAAACTAATGAATATCGCTAATTTATATGGCGTTATGGGAAATTATGAATCCAGCATCAAGTATAACAAAAGAGCATTGTCACTATCAAAAAAGGCAAAGAATAATAAAATAAATTTTGCGCTAGGTACTCTATTAAATAATATTGGTATTAACTATGCAGAAACGAACAGATTTGACTATGCCATAGATTATTTTAAACAATCGCTTCAAATTAATTTAAAGAATGAGAACAAAAAAGAAATTGCTCGGAATTATAACAATTTAGGAGTGATGTATGAAAGAAAAGGAAATTTAAATGAGTCGTTGATTTATTTAAATAAATCGTTGGAAGTATTAGAGCAACAGCAGGACGAAAATGACGTAGTTAAAACTCATATGTCATTGGGAACAACTTATGGTAAAATATCAAATAAGATCAAGTCAGATTATCATTTTGATAAAGCTTTAGAGTTGGCAAAAAAATTAAAGAGTTCACCTTTGATTTCGGAAACATATTTAGCGATTAGTGATGTTAATTTGCTGAAAAATAGACCTGAAAAAGCGTTAGAAAATTATAAATTTCACATTCAGTTTAAAGACAGTATTTTAAATGATACAAACGAAGAGATTTTAAATGAAATAGAAACTAAGTATCAAACAGAAAAAAAAGACAAAGAACTTACTGAACAAAAATTAGCAATAGAAAAAAGTGAATTAGAACTCCAAAAAAAGAAAACGCAATATAGTTATATGACAGGTGCTGTTTTAATATTATTGATTGGATCCATTCTACTTTGGTTTTTACACCAACAACGGCAGAAACGAAAAGATCAGGAAATTTTAACCTTAAAAAGAGAGCAACAAGTACAAACACTAGAATCATTAATGGAAGGAGAAGAAAAAGAACGCATGCGTATTGCTAAAGAGTTACATGATGGTGTAAATGTAGATTTATCAGCTATTAAATACAAGTTAACTTCATTACTAGAAAAGAATAATGAAGTTATTAACGAAGCTGTGGCGATGATTGATAAATCTTGCGAACAGGTTCGTGCTATTTCGCATAATTTAATTCCACCATCATTAAAAGATTTTAGTTTGATAGAAACGGTAGAAGATTTTTGTACTACTACGAACAGCCTTCATAAACCAGAAGTTTCTTTTCAGCATATTGGTGAAGCTATTCAAATTTCGAAAAAAGCTGAGATTAATATTTTCAGAATTGTTCAAGAATTGGTGAATAATAGTGTGAAGCATGCTAGTGCATCAGAAATTGATGTACAGATTAGTCATAGAGATACTAACGTACAGTTAACCGTAGAAGATAATGGTAAAGGTTTCGATAAAGAGAATGTTGGTGGTACTGGAATAGGTTTGAAAAATGTACAATCTAGAGTTGATTATCTACATGCTAAGTTAGATTTTCATTCTAACGAAAAAGGAACCTCTTATATAATTGATATTAATACTGAAGATTTAATATGATTACAAAAATTGCCATAACAGATGATCACCCTATGGTGTTGAAAGGTATTCAATCGATGTTGAAAGATACTAAGGAAATAAGCATTGTTGGTGTTTATTCAAACGCAGGTGAAACTATTAAGAATATAGAAAAAGATGAACCTGATATTTTATTACTTGATATTAATTTACCAGATATAAATGGTATTGATTTGTGTAAAAAGCTTAAAAAGAATAATGAACTTTTAAAGATTATCGCGATTTCTAATTTTGACGAAGTTTCATTTGTAAAAAGAATGCTAAATAATGGTGCAAATGGTTATTTGCTAAAAAACACAGATAAATTAGAATTGTTAGAAGCTTTTAAAGCAGTATTATCTGATGAGCAATATATCCAAAAGGATATTCAAAAGAAGCTATTAAACCAGGCTTTGGGAAAAAGAGCAAATAACTCTTTATTTACCAAGCTTACACGCAGAGAAGAAGAAGTACTACAAGGCATTTCTGAAGAATTGACTACGCAAGAAATCTCACAAAAACTATTTATAAGCCCTAAAACAGTAGAAACACATCGCATGAATTTGATGAGTAAATTAGGTGCTAAAAATAGTGTAGGAATTATAAAGAATGCCATAGAAAAAGGCTTGTTAGGTTAATCTAAAAAGCCTTTTTTATATGTACATTAAATATTAGTGGTTACACCAACATAGTAACAGGGTTTTCGATATAACCTCTTAAGGTCAATAAGAATTGAGCACCAGTAGCTCCATCAACTGTTCTATGATCACAAGCCATCGTTAATTTCATTGTATTACCTACAACTATTTGTCCGTCCTTTACAATTGGTTTTTGCACAATAGCTCCAACAGATAATATGGCTGAATTTGGTTGATTGATAATCGATGTGAAATCTGTAATACCAAACATACCTAAATTAGAAATGGTGAAAGTACTACCTTCCATTTCTTGAGGTGTTAATTTCTTGCTACGAGCTTTACCTGCATACTTTTTCACCTGAGCTCCAATTTGAGGAAGACTTTGTTCGTTAGCGAAACGTACAACAGGTACCAATAAGCCATCTTCAACGGCTACGGCCACACCAATATGAACATGATGATTCTTTTTGATTTTATCATCAAACCACTGCGAATTTACCTGTGGATGTTGTTTCAGTGCCAACGCAGTTGCCTTTACAATGATATCATTAAACGAAATCTTGGTATCGGGTATTGAATTAAATTGTTGTCTAAAAGCAATAGCATTATCCATATTGAATTCAACATTCAAATAATAATGAGGTGCTGTGAATTTAGATTCACCTAAACGTCGTGCAATAACTTTACGCATTTGTGAGTTTGATGTTTCTTCAAAACTCTCTTGACCCGAAGGTACAAAAGGTGCAGCCGTACTCCCGGCAGCGCTAGGAGTAAAGTTTTCAACATCGCTTTTTACAATTCTACCGTTTTCACCAGTTCCTTGCACTTGAGTTAGGTTGACGCCTTTTTCCTGAGCTATTTTTTTTGCTAATGGAGATACGAAAAT
>Ga0316204_10012743_pt1 | contig 10194 bp, 11 predicted proteins | sample 6monrhotite_MG_2_FD_205661 | JGI IMG/M metagenome (GOLD analysis project Ga0316204, IMG submission 205661) | Microbial mat bacterial communities from mineral coupon in-situ incubated in ocean water Damariscotta River, Maine, United States -... | ecosystem: Environmental > Aquatic > Marine >... | reverse complement strand
GAAACGATGGACCCGACGACCCCAAGGCTGGGCTCAAGCCATCAACCAACTCGCCCTACACTTTGAGGGCCGACTGCCCATCTGAAGCTTGCGGGGTCTCCGCAAACACAAAAAATCGGACACACTCTGCGCCGAGAGTCGCCCTCAGGGCGCCTCAATGCGTCGTCGAAGCGTCCAGGGTTCTCGCTGCCTCCGACGCCTGCCATTGACCCCTGGATGCCCTGCGGCGTCTCTCTGGTCGAGCTGGCCCGCATGGCCCAGGAGGCGGCGCAGTGAGCCGGCCACGAATGTGGATGCAGGTCGGGACCTGGCCGCCGCCACCGGATGCTCGTCCGAGCGTGGGGCACGTCCAGCGGCAGCCGCCTGCTGTGCATGCGCAGTGGCGTCCGTCTCGAAGCGACCAGGTTCAGCGACGCCAATGGGTTGCGGCAAGTATCGTCTCCGCCGCGGTCCTCGGAGCCACCGCGGGCAGCCTCGCGACCGTGCTGATCGGGGCGGTGTGCGGATGACCCTCGAGCCTGTCAGCGTCTCGACACTTCTGCGCACGACCGAGGGCGACGAACTCATGCTCGCGACTCGGCGCTTCGAGCTGGTCGAGCGCATCGACCACCCCTTCGAGGCCACCGTCGAGCTGGTCACCGAAGACACGGGACTGGACGTTCGATCGCTGCTCGGCGCAAAGGCCGTTCTCGAACTCGACCGACCGGACGTGACCGCGCGAACGATGGGCGGCGTGGTCACGCGCTCGGAGTACATCACGACCCGCGGTCGGCAGCTGTTCGTGCGGGTGGTCGTCGAGCCTTCGCTTGCACAGCTTCGCTATTCGACGCGACGCCGCATTTTCGCTGACCAGACGCTGCTCGAAGTGTTGGAGGCCGTGGGCGGCCCGGTCTTTGCCGCTCGCGGGGGAGCGTGGGACGTCTCGCGTCTGCGGACGAAACCGGAGCCGCGGGACTACGTTGTCCAGTACGACGAAACCGACCTCGAGTTTGTGCTGCGGCTGCTCTCGGAGTCCGGGCTCTGCTTGCTTCACGGCATGAGCGAGGAGGAAGGCGAGCCTCTCTACGTTCTGCTCGACAGCAACGAGGCGTTACCCAGCTTCATCATGGACCCGAGCATCCAGGCCGACTCCACTCCTTGGGCGGTGTCGTTCGTGCCGGACGCCGAAGAAGAAGCGGACGAGCCGAGCGTGCAATACCTCGGGCGCTGGGACGGCCTGCACGCGCAGGGAACCACGACCGCGGCGCGCAACTGGAAGACGCTCGGGGCCACCCGGTTTGCGACGAGCATCGAGCTGGGCGACGACCGCGGGCGAGAAGGGCACGCGTGGAGCTACCACCCGGGCCGCCTGGACGAAGGGAAGGGGAGCGAAGGCCCCCACCATAACGAGACCGAGGCATGGGCCACACGGCTGCTCGAAGAGCAGCGAGCTGGCGGTGTCGAGGTCTCGGGCGCGAGCAACGTGGCGGACTTCACCGCGGGGGCCACGTTCGAGTTGCAGGAGCACCCGCATGTCGACCTCGACCAACGCTATGCGGTGCTGAGCGTGGTGCACCAGGCCGACTTTCCCGAGGTGGAGCTCGCGGACGGAAGCTCGGCAGCTCCGACCTACACAAACCGCTTTGTGGCGGCGCCTTTGGACGCCGGCCCCGTGCGTCCGCCGTTGCGTCCCAAGGCACGAGCGACGGGAATCGAGTCCGCCACGGTCGTAGGCCCGGCGGGCGAAGAAGTGCACACCGATGCGCTCGGCCGCGTTCAGGTGCGGTTCCACTGGGACGAAGCGCCCAATCCCAAACCACACCAGACGTGTTGGCTGCGGGTGATGTCGTCGTGGGCAGGCCCCGGCTACGGCGCGAGTTTCGTCCCGCGCGTGGGTATGGAGGTCGTGGTCGGTTTCCTGGGCGGTGACCCGGACCGTCCGGTTGTGACCGGGTGCCTGTACACGGGCACGCACATGCCTCCGGGCGCTCTGCCGGAGAGCAAGACATGCACCACGCTGCGGACACAGAGCACGCCGGGCGGGGAGGGGTTCAACGAACTTCGGTTCGAGGACGCCGCCGGCAGCGAAGAGGTGTTCATGCACGCCCAGCGCAACCAGAGAACGGTGGTGCGTGCGGCCCAGTCCACACGTGTCGGCGCCTCGCGGTCACTGAGCGTCGGCCGAGACTCCACGCGGACCATCGGCGGCAACGAGACCGTGCACATCGGGGGCGAGGGGGAGGAGACGGGGAACCTCGAGGTTCTGCTCACCGGAGGGGAGAGCCGCACGATGCACGAGGGGCACGAACTGACCGCCGACAGTGCGTTGTGGAAGCTCGCGACCACGCTGAACGTGAATGCCGGCGATGAGGTGCGGGTGTCGTGTTCCGAGACCGGTTCGGTGCTCACGATGGACCCCAAGACCGCCACCATCGAGGCGCTGGAGAGCATCGAGCTGCGGGTCGGCAAGACCTCGCTCAAGCTGACCCCCCGAGGCATCGAGCTTCGCGGCGACCTCATCACGGCCAAAGCCGAAGAGCAGGTCTGGATCGCCGCGCCCGCAGGACGGCTGTCCTGCAACAAGAAAGAGGCGGAGGTCTCCGGTGGGGCAGGGCGCGAGTCTTTTGTCCGGCTGCGTGCCGATGCGCTCGACTGCAAGGCCAAGGGCCTACTTCGGCAGTCCGGCAAGTCGGTCATCATCGCCGGTCGCGATGTCGCCAGTATCGAAGGCGCGACGGCTCGACTCACGGGCTCGAAGACCGCGACGCTCAAGGGTGGGTCGGTCGGGGTCATCGGGGCGAGCGTTGACATTCACAGCGAAGGGCTCGTCGACGTGCGCGGCATGCCCATTCACCTCAACTGCTGAAGGGAGCCTGGCCATGGTGACCCCAAGCACATTGTACGAGGCCCTCGGCCTCCCCACGCTCGATGATGTCGAGTCGGACCTTGCTCGTATGCGCGAGCACTTTCTCGAGGCGACGACACGCCTTCAGAAGGTCGATCGCTGGATTGAGGAACTTGGAGACCGTACGGGGTTGCCGAGCTACCACGACCTCTTTGCAGGCATGGAATGGCTGCAAGACCAGTTGGAGGGCAGCGACCCCAAGGACGATGATCCTGCGGAGCCCACTTCGGACGACGAGGAAAACCAGGGCGGCGAAGACGACGAAGACGACGAAGGCGACGGAGACGACGGCCTGCCGTGGTGGGCTTGGATGCTCGGCGCCGCGGCGGCCGGTTACTTCATCTACAAGAAACTCGACCACAAGGTGGAGATCACCGAGGACATCGGGATGGACATCCCGGGGTTCGAGATCGACGGCATCCCGTGGACGGTCGAGCGAACCCGGATGCCGGGCCCACAGATGGCTGCTCGAATCGCAGACCCGATGCTTCACGGCGGGATCGCGGTTCCTGGGCCCGGTTCGGCCAACGTCCGAATCTCCGGCCGCGGTGCGCTGACGGTGGAGCATGTCGTGGGCGCGTGCCCGATGCCCCACGTCTCCGGTCTGCCGCATATGCCACAGAGCGGACCCGCAGCATGGAAGACGACCAACGGCTCGGTCTACGTCAACGGAGCGCCGTTGCTGCGCGCGGGTGACTGGGTCATCGAGCATCTTGGCGGCAACAACCCGATCATCGCCGGGGCGCCGCTTGTACTCGCGGGTCCGCCCGCCGCCGCCTGCATCGTTCAGGAGGTGACGTTTCGTCGCTTGTCCGACTTCGTGCCGGGCTTGGAGCGCGTCGGTTCTCTAGGCGGCAAGTTCACGGTGAAGGCCACGGTGAGCTGGTCGCTGCGGGACATGCTCGGCGGCGTGGCGGCGGCCGGGATGGCGTACGCCGGGGGACCGGTGGGGATGTGGGGCGCCCGGACAATGCTCGGGCTCATCGACGGCCCGACGCTGAAGATTGAGTTCGACGCCGAGGTCACCGGGTTCGCAGACTTCGAGTTCCCCATCGACATCGACCGCGACGGGACCATCGACGGCATCCTCGAGGTGAGGCAGCGCGCCAAGGTGACGGCGGAGTCGGAGCACTCGGCCGTGTTGGACCCCAAGCGTCCCGGACGAGCGAAGAGCAGCAAAGAGGGGGAGCTCGACGTCGAGACGGACTTCGAGCGCCCCGAGGTCAAATACATCCCGCTGGACCACAGTGGCGACAGGGGCAGCAAGGACGACAAGTCATGAGTCAGGACGCACTCTTCACCCATCCGAAGCCCAACCCCGAGCCGGTCGCGAAGACCCACGAGATACGGCGCATCGAGGTTGCTCATGACTCCGGCTTGAGCTTCGGCCTTCCCGTGCTGCAGGGGATGGCGACCGCGGTCCCGACGACCCATGTGCCGCACGAGCACGGGCGCCCGGAGCCGCTGGCGCTGTTCGGGTTCAAGGCCGAGTCCGGAGTGTCAGAGTCCCCCCGGCTCGTGGTGTGCACCCAAACCTTGGAGTGGGAGGTCGACCCGCTGGAGTGGCTTCGGTGGCTATGGGTCAAAGAGGGGTGGATCGTCGGACTCGCGCAGACGCACCCGGGCCCCGGCGGTCCTCGCTACGAGCTGGCAGCCCTCAAAACGGTCAATGGCACGGTGATGGTGCGGCGGACGATGGCGATTCGCTCGGGTCCCCGGTTGGTGCGGTGCGACGCCTCGGCGCCGATGGAGGTGTGGGCGCAGTGGCACGACGCCCTTTGGTGGTCGCTCGATGGCTTTCACCTCGGCCGTGTCGCACCTGGAAGCATCGAGTCCATGGTTGTGCGCGAGGGGCCGCTGCTTGGGTTCGCCATGCCGGGTTCTTGGGATGCGCGCGGCCAAGGTACCGACGAAGAGGGAATGGCGTGGGCGTTGCAACCTGTGCGTGACGTGCAACGAGGGGCGGCGGTCAAGGTGCACGCCCAGCGGTTGGAGAGCGCACCCCCGGCCGAGCTGCGCCGCGCGTCGCTGTGGCGAGAGATGCGGGAGTCTGGTGCGGCCGTGGGCGCAGTCTTGACCGCTAACCGGGCGGAGTTCGCCGAACTCGTTCCGGGGTGGCTCGGGCAGTGGCAGGCGGCCGTGCAGATGTCCAAGGGGGACGGCGTTGTCGTTCTTGTGCAGCGCGAGGATGCTGGCGTGGCGCTGGACTACGTGCTCACCGCTCCCGCGGCGGGGACGGAACATGTGGACTGGATGCGAGCGACCCGGGCACTGGACGTGGTGATCGCGACCAGCCTGCCTCTTCCGCCCACCGCCGCGGACTAGCGACGGACGACGGTTTTTGAAATCGGCGGGGCAGCCCGCCAACCACCCCACGCGCAGCGCCGTGCTGCGACGTGAACAGGAGACGTGTGCCCAAGTCATGAAGACAGAACAACCAGATCGTTTGGAACGCTACGCCCGGTGCCTTTGGAAACGGTGGCTCCGTGCCGCTCGCTATGCCCAGCAAACGAGCGTCGTCGATGCGCTGTTGCGCTACCGGTTCAAGGACCACCAAGAGGTCCGCAAGGCGATGCGTGACGTGGTCGCCGGCCCCGAGGGGCTGGTTTACATGCTGCACCGAGCAAGGAAAGCGGCGCGGTGCCGGCTCAGAAAAGAGGTCGAGGATGTTGCGATTCGCATCGCGTTCGCGATGCCCGCGGGAGGCGGGGGCGTCATCGCGGAAAAAGTGCGGAAGGCGGGCTACTGCGTGAGCCGGTCGACGATTCAGCGGATCCTGGTACGGCGTGGCGTATGGGGCGAGAGGAGTGCTGGCCGTGCCGGATGAATCGATACGGGAATGGTCCGAGCTTGAAGGTGCGGTCTCGCGTCAGGATTGGGCGGAAGCGTCGAAGCTGGCCGAAGAGTTCGAGCGGGAGTGGAAGACCGTTCGGGGCATCGCTGAGGTCTTTGTGGGGCCGGGGTCGGACGGGTGGTCACGAGCGCTCGACGAAGCGCTCGAAGCCCTCGTAGCCTCCCTTTCGATACGCCCGATCCCACGGGTCGCTGTTGATGCGGCGATGACATGGCTGGGGGAAATTCTTGACGAGCACGGTACGAAATGATGAGGCGAGGACCGCCGCAGCCATTGGAGTCGAAGATGCCGGTAGAACAGGATGATTCAGCGTGGCCCGTCGTGATGCTTCGGATGCGTGGGGTGCTTCTCGACGAAGAGGAGGACGAGTTCATCGAGGCGTCGGTAGGGTTCGCTGGGCGCGGCGAGCAGTACGTGGCTGTGATCGACCTTCTTGAAGCGGCCACGCCATCGACTCGATTTATTCGAGGGCAAGCGGCGGCGATGGGGAAGCACGCCGACGTTCTGAGTAGGCGCTGTGTGGGGATGGCCTTTGTGATCGAGTCGGCGATGCTTCGGGGCGCGCTCCGAGCGATTTTTCATCTCCAAGGCCCCCCGAGCCCGCACATCGTCGTGAGAACGGTCGAGGCGGCGATGCGTTGGGCGGAGTCAAGGCTCGTTCGTCTTTGAGCCGCGTTCAAGCCTCTGCTCGGTCAGGCTCGTCTGCTCCGGGCCGGAGGATGCGCAAGGGCCGGTCCGGTTGGGACCGACAGCCACTCGGTAAACTCCATCATGGCCACCATGGGTCGGCGGTCCAGGTGGCAAACGCGGCTCGGTGGGCGTGGTCCCAATCCGCGAGGGCTTCGAGGGCCTCGAAGTGGCCAAGCCGGTTGTTGTGTTTGGTGTTCATCTCGTCGAAGTCGACCTGGTTCCAGACGGCGAGTACGAAGCGGGCGCAGTGGAGTTCGGCGTCGGTGTGCAGGTGCTCTATGGCCCAGTGGTAGAGCGCGGCGGGGTCCCAGGGGTCGAGACCGTCGGCCTTGGCGAGTGCATGAAAGGCGCTTGCAAGGGTGGCGATGGCAAGGCGGTTGTCTCCCTCGCGCATCTGGGCGCGGGCGAGGGTGGCCCGCTTCCGGGCACGGGCGACGGCGATGTCGTGCATGCTGACAGGATAGGGGGGGCAGCGCGGCTCGGGCCTCTCATCTGGCTGATGGCGTTCTCGGTCACGCTTTTGGGGGGAAACGTGACTCAAGGTCGAGACCGTCAGGCGGGTTCGCTGGTTCGCTCAGCAGCGGCAGGACGTCCTTGTGCAGGAAACCCACCGGACCAGTCTTGGGGAGGAGCATCTCCAAGAACACCGAATCCGTCACACCTGCAGCAACTCCTATGCCTGGCGAGAGTAGACCGGCGGCGGTCGTAACGATGCATCGGACCACCTTCCCTGGTAGGGACGTAAACGCGCCACGGAGTTTGTGGCGAGCGGGATGGAGCCGGTCGCGAAGATCGGCATCGGGCATGTCCGATGCGTTTCGCAGCCATGCGCGAAATGCTTGGGCTGCATCCGACTGCCGGATCTCGATGAACTTCGCGAGATCGACTCCTCCACGAGCGACTGCCGCACCGAAGTCAGGCATGTTTGAGAAGGTCAGGACACGCGTTAGATGTGCATCGCTCAGCTCCGGCCCGACCTCTGACGCGAGAGCGTGCAGTTGGGCCTCGAGGAGTCGAGTCTCGGATTCGTCGTCCCGGAACACTGTAAGAGCACGGTCCTGTCGCATCTTTGCCTCGGCGGCGTTGACGTTGCACACGGTTCGCAGCGCGTGTTCCACAACCTGGAATTCCGTTCGCGGTGAGAGGTCGAAGAGTTCGTTGAGGTTGGTGCGGAACCGGAGCCTTCCTCGGCGGTCGTATTCGATGTCGTACTTGACCGCTGAAAGGTCGGCCGGAGCCTCCTGCCGCGACAACAGCTGTCCAAGCGCATTGAGGAAGGCGCTGCTTTGCCTCTCAATCTGCCGTACAGAGGCTGCAAGCGCTTCGCGCATGCGACTTGGGTCAGGCGTGAGCCGGGCGTCTCGGAGCAGGACCTCCCAGCGCTTGGAGTCGGCCGTGCCCAGCTGCGCCATCGAAAGAGCGCGCTGGAGGTAGCCGTCGAAGGCGGCGTCGAAATCGGCTGATTGAGCCATCTGAGGTCGCCCGTGGACGAAATCCTCAGGGGCGCTGTCGGCGAGCCCGTGCGCGATTGCTTCTGCGCGAATCCGAAGGCAGCGCGAGCGAAGCAGCTCCTCAACTCCGTCGCGGCCAAAGGTCTCGACCAACTGCGGGAGTTCCAAGAGGCGAGCCGAATCGAGGATGTACTCGTCGAAGAGCAGTAGCCGCTCAAGAAATCGACCGGTGTCGAGGGTTGGGACCTCGGCTCGGTACGTCGAGGGAACGAAGCAGGGGGCGCGAAGTCGGGTTCTTGGGTCCGTTGGCATCGTTTCCGCTCCGTTATGAGCACAAGGAGGGGCGAGCGCTCTTCTGGCTCGGACAACAACACGCGGTGGCATGATGTTCCATCGGCTTCAGTCACGTTTAGGCGTTAAAAGCGTGATCGAAGCCGAGGCGGAAACGTGACCGAACGGCGCGGCCGAGCTCGGGCTCGACGTCGAGACGGGCGTCGTACCCTGGAGGCATGGACAAGGCCGCATCGGACCTGCGCGAGGCGATGGATCGGTACTACCGGGTGCAGTCCGTGGCGTTCGTGCGGCGGAAGGCGAAGGGGCCGGCCGATCCTGGCTTCGAGCCGTTGAGCGACGACGAGCTGGCGGCGTTGGGGGAGCTGGTGTCCGCGATCGAGGACGTTCGCGAAGCGCAGGCCGGCTGGGTCGCGGCCGGCCGGCCGTCACTGGGCTGAGCGTTTTCGCTTCTAAAATGGGATCGCCGGATGCGATCATGGTCGTGATGGTGCAGCTCGCGATTGACTTCTCCGCGCCGGTGCGTCCTCGAGGTCCGTCGGCGAAGGGCAGGGCGCTCGCGGGGCCATCCTCTATAGAGGAAAAGGCGGGGCGGGACCTGCCGCCCGAGGTCTACACGCGGGGCGAGGTGCAGCGGTTGCTCGACGGGCCGCTGGGGCGCAACGCGAAGACGCGGACGCGGAACCGGGTGCTGTTGGTGGTGATGTGGCGGGCAGGGCTTCGGGTGAGCGAAGCTCTCGACTTGCGTATGGAAGACCTGCGGCCCAAGGACGGCGGCGTCTGGGTGCGACGAGGCAAGGGCGGCAAGCCTCGGTTGGCTGGGATGGACGCGGAGTCGTTCGGGGCGTTGGAGCCATGGCTCGAGCTTCGGACCGGCCTCGGCCTCGAGCTCGACGGGCCAGTCTTCTGCACGTTCAACGGGAACGCGGTGCAGCCGAGCTACGTGCGCCACATGTGCCGGAGGCTTCGGTCGAAGCTGGGGCTGTCGAAGCGGGTGCATGCGCACGCGCTGCGGCACACTCATGCGCACGAGTTGTTCTACGAAGGCGTGGCGACCAAGCTGATCCAGCTGCAGCTTGGGCACGCGCGGCTCGACTCGACCGATATGTACCTGCGGAAGATCGGGGCCAACGAGGCTGTGGCGGTTGTACGAGAGCGGGGGTGGTAGCTGTGCCGTCCATTGCGGAGGCTCTCGCAGGGGTTGGGTCGTTCGGCGGCATCCTGGCTGTCATCTACGTTGTCAGCAAGCATCTTGCCGTTAAGGCGGTAGATGATGCCTTCGCGAAGGGGCTGGAGGACTACAAGGCGGGACTCGTCCAGGATCTTGAGGGGCACAAAAGTCGTCTCAAGATGGAGAACTTGGTTGTTGAGAGGTGGAAGGTCGTTGAGATGGAGGTGGTCAGAGAATGCGGGACAGCAATCTCGTCGCTGATCGCAAGCATCGGATTTGCTCTCGACAGCCCCGACGATCCGGAGCCCCTCGACCATGGGTGGAAAGCGCTGGCTGATGTGCGGCGTGTGTACAACCAGTCGATCTTGTTTCTCTCTGATGAGGCTGACGCGTTGGTGAAGCAGGTGGAAGAGGTGGGGTGGCGCGCTCTGAACGAGTTGAGGATCAGGCAAGACCCGGCGGTGTCGGGCCTCGGAGAGCGCGAGCGCCAGCAAGAGCGTCGGAAGTCGCTTGAAGGGGCGCGCGGGGCGGCGAAGTTGCTGGGTGGGACGTATCGAAGCTCTGTGCGAGAAGCCTTCCGTAAGATGCTTCGTTCCTCCGGGGGGAAGGGGGAGGATTCGCTTCAGTAGGGCTTCTGCGAGCTGTGAAAAGGGAAGGGTTCTCCCAGTGGTGTCGGCGAAGCGGGATGGCCTCGGAGGCCATGCTGCGGTGCCGTTCCCGCGCGGCGCGAGTGTGTCCGATTTTTTGTGTTTGCGGAGACCCCGCAAGCTTCAGATGGGCAGTCGGCCCTCAAAGTGTAGGGCGAGTTGGTTGACGGCTTGAGCCCAGCCTTTGGGCCGACGGGTCCATCGTT
>Ga0316204_10012742_pt1 | contig 10194 bp, 9 predicted proteins | sample 6monrhotite_MG_2_FD_205661 | JGI IMG/M metagenome (GOLD analysis project Ga0316204, IMG submission 205661) | Microbial mat bacterial communities from mineral coupon in-situ incubated in ocean water Damariscotta River, Maine, United States -... | ecosystem: Environmental > Aquatic > Marine >... | reverse complement strand
TGGCGAGCAATAGCGCTCCAGCGGCAACTGAAACTCAAGCTGCGGAAACGCCTGCCGAAAGCGCGCCGGCCGCAACCAATACTGCGGAAAATGCTGACGATCCTAATCGTATGGTATGTCGCGCCGAGCGCGTCACCGGCCAGATGCGCCGCGAACGCATTTGCCGCACTGCCGCCCAATGGGCAGACATGCAGGAAGCAGGTCGTGACGCGATCGGTCGGAATCAATCAACGGGTTATCAGTCGAGCCCACAGTAGGCATTGCATTGCCCGCGTGAATTCGCGGGCTTTCATGTGTGACGACAGATGTTATGAAAGCCCGGCTCATTGAGCCGGGCTTTTCTGTATTGGGATCATCTAAATGCGCCATTTTTTGACAACAGAGAACTGGAAGCAGGACGAGCTGCAATCCATTCTGGATCGTGCGAAGGCGTTGAAAGCCGGAGCGTCGAGCTCGGCACTCTCCGGAAAATCTGTTGCATTGGTATTCTTCAATCCCTCTCTACGGACGCGGACGTCATTTGATATCGGTATTGCCCAATTGGGTGGCCAAGGGGTCGTGCTGGATGCGCGGGCCGGTACTTGGCCAATGGAATTTGAAGATGGCGTCGTTATGAACGGCGATACAGAGGAGCACGTCGTCGAGGCTGCGCGAGTGCTATCACGCTATGTCGACATGATTGCGATCCGATGTTTTCCCAAATTCGAGAACTGGCAGACAGAGCGGGAAGATCCGCTGATTTCGGCTTTTGGCCGCCACGCGACGGTCCCCATCATCAACATGGAGACTATCGTGCATCCCTGCCAGGAACTGGCCATGATGATGGCCTTGCAGGAAAAACATGGTCGCGTAGAGAAGAAGACTTTCCTTCTGACGTGGGTGCCCCATCCAAAACCGCTCAACACGGCTGTCGCTAATTCGGCGATATTGATGGCGTCCAAATTTGGCATGAATGTACGGCTGTTGGTGCCGGATGACGCTTACCGGCTTGATGATCGCTACATGTCGGCGGCACAGGAAAGTTGCGTCGATCATGGCACATCATTTGACGTCATGACGGACGTGGAAGCCGCCTATTCCGGCGTCGATGCCGTCTATGCCAAAAGTTGGGGCGCTTTACCTTTTTATGGCCAATGGGAGGGCGAAGCTCCCTATCGCGCCAAGGGTCGGAATTTTATGGTTGATGACGCCAAGATGGCGCTAACCAATAACGCCACAATAAGCCATTGCCTGCCCATGAGGCGAAATGTGAAAATTGCGGATAGTGTGGTCGATTCCCAAGCGTTTCTCGGCATTGAAGAGGCGGAAAACCGCCTGCATGTACAAAAAGCCATGCTGGAAGCTTTGGCGCGGGATATGGACGGTCGGGCATGAGCGAGACCGCAACCCGCTCGACGATAATCCGCCTGCTATCGCATATGCGCGATGGCAAGGAAGTGCGTGATTATCTCAATCGCTTTTCGGAACTGGACCAATCACGTTTTGCAGTTGTCAAAGTTGGCGGAGCCGTCATCCGTGATGACCTCGACGGCCTTGCTGCGGCATTGGCATTTCTTCAAACAGTGGGGCTCTCCCCGATTATTGTGCATGGCGGTGGACCACAACTGGATTCGGCTCTGGCAGACGCCGACATCAAAAGTGAGCGTATAGATGGCCTTCGTGTAACGCCGCCGGATGCCATTCCGGTGATCCGAAAGGCGCTCAGCGCAGCCAATATTGCAATCGTGGCGGCTATCCGGGAAAGCGGTGGCCGGGCGGCGAGCGTGCCGACGGGTGTGTTCGGCGCGACATTGCTCAATGAGGCCGTGTTTGGCCGGGTAGGCGAACCCAGTGATGTCAATCTTGATCTGGTTGACGCGGCGGTGCGAGGCGGTGAAATCCCGGTGCTGGCATGCCTCGGTGAAACGGACGATGGGCGATTGGTCAATATCAATGCCGATCATGCCGTTGCTGCTCTGGTCAAGACACTCCAGCCCTACAAGATCATATTTCTAACCGAAACCGGTGGTCTTTTGGATGACAAAGGAGGCGTCATTTCAACGCTTAATTTGGCTAGTGATCGCGATCGGTTGATGTCAGCGCCCTGGATTTCTGGCGGTATGCGCGTGAAAATCGACCAGATACAGGCCTTGTTGGATGAATTGCCATTAACGAGCTCGGTTTCGATCACCTCTCCGGAAGGGTTGAGCCAGGAATTATTCACACACGCCGGGGCAGGCACGCTGATCCGGCGCGGTGAGAAGTTGATTGAAGCGACAAAGAAGTCAGCAGTTGATTGGAGCCGACTGGAGGCGCTGATTGCATCTTCATTCGGGCGCAAACCGGTCGGGGGATATTGGGACTCCCTGGATTTCGATCATCTTGTCGTGACAGAAAATTACCGCGCGGCTGCTGTCATGACCAAAATGGATGACGCGATTTATCTTGATAAATTTGCTGTTCTTGAAGAGGCCCGTGGTGAGGGGTTGGCGCGTGCTGTCTGGCAAGCGATGGTTGATTACGCGCCTTATCTGTACTGGCGGTCGAAAACATCTAACCCGGTTAATAGTTTCTACTTCCAGGAATGTGACGGCTCGGTCAAAGCTGGAGCTTGGACAATTTTCTGGATAGGTGAGACGGATTTATCGCGTGTACCCGATAGAGTCCGGATGATCGCCGCTCTTCCGGAGACGTTGGAGAATGTGGTTTGACCTCCCGCATCGGGTTGATTGGTGGCCGGGGTTATACGGGCCGGGAAATCCTTCGCTTGCTATCGCAGCGACGTGATATGGAATTAGTGTTGGCGAGTTCACGTGAGCTGGCCGGGCAGGCGGTTCGCGATACTGCCCCTGAATTTGATACCGACCTGATTTTCGAAGCGATCTCTCCGGAAATGCTTGCTACTCGCGAGTTGGACGCCATTATTCTGGCGCTGCCAAACGGCGCTGCTGCCGGATTTCTCGCTCATATCGATGCGAATGTCGCGGTTGTCGATTTGTCGGCAGACGGGCGGTTTGACTCAGATTGGGTTTACGGCCTGCCCGAAATTTATGGTCGCGATGCACTCCGAAGCGCAAAGCGCATTGCTAACCCGGGTTGTTATGCGACTTGCGGGCAGCTGGCTATTGCGCCAATGCGAGATAACCTTGGTCGCTCAAGCCATGTGTTCGGGGTGTCGGGATATTCCGGTGCGGGCATGACGCCGTCACGTAAAAATGATGCGTCGGCCTTGACGGACAATCTGATGCCCTATGCCTTAACCGGGCATATTCATGAGCGTGAGATGAGCCATCACCTTGGGGCGGGCGTGAAATTCACTCCGCATGTCGCGCCTTTTTTTCGCGGATTGATGACAACGGTGCACATGACGCTGAACGCACCGATGAGTATGGACGAAATCCGAAAGCTCTATGTCGATTTCTACGAAGGTGAATCGCTGATCGACGTGACTACCGCGATGCCCGAACCCGCCATGATTTCGGGACGGCCGGGCGCTATCATTGGCGGCTTTGGTCTCTCAGATGATGAGCGCGAGTTGGTGATGGTTAGCGTGCTTGATAATTTGATGAAGGGTGCGGCGGTTCAAGCCCTTCAAAACTTGTCACTGGCGCTAGGCCTTCCCGAAGGCAGATACACAGACACCTCAAACTGACGTTCGAGGTGTCCGGTATCCCGATTGTTGGGAGTTCTAGTTGTTTCCGTTGTCTTCGGCAGCTTGCAGGGCATTGACCAAAGCTTGCAGATCTTGCTGTGCGCGGCGTGTGGCCTCTGCCAGAGCGGCCTGCGTTTCCGGATCCAGCTCGTAGTCATCTCCGCTTGATGTAGCAGGCGCCGTGGATGGGGCGGCAGGCTCAGCGGACAGGGATGCGTTGTCACCAACCCCTGCACCCGTAGTCCCTGATTCTGCATCGATCAGAGGCTGAACTTGACGCGCCAGCAGGTCACTGACCCGCTGGCCATCTTCGTCTGTCAACTCAGATGGGAGACGTTCAACAGACAAGCGCTGGCTTTCATCCGGCGCGTCGCCTGTGCGCCCCGACAATAGAACAACGCGTTGAAGCTGGTCCTCTGTTTCGGGAGTTTCGCCATAAACCAGCGCATAATCAAAACCGTCCAACAAGCGAACCAATACATCGCCCAGAGAACCGGACAATTCGGTGGTCACCGGTTCGTCGTCGATTAAGCGATCGGCGCCCACAAGCCGGAAGTCCGCTTCTGCCTGAATCGACGCCAGAACTTCGGAAAGCGGCTCGCCGGTCGCGCTGACTTGCCAGACATCGTCCGATTGACTGATGCTAATGTCGGCCATCGCTGCAGGCATAAACAACAGTGTTGCGGTCAATACAGAGACACGAAATTTCGACTGAATATCCATTTTCGAGTCCTATTCTGTGCGAACGGCGACACTGGTGGCGCCTCTCGCGGCGCTACCTTCAGCGAAGCGGATGAAGACACGGTTGCGTGCCGGATCATTCGCAATCGCTGCGCCTGTGCCCCGGACAAATACCGCGAATGTCGCTGTATCCGTTGTGTTCAAGCCAACAGTTGCGGAAGGTCCGCGCGTCGTGATGCACGTGCCAGTTGCGTTTGTCGCACAAATTTCGATTTCAGTAATCGCCAACGAACGGCCACCCGTATCAGCAGTGGCAGTGATAATTGCCCCAGTACCGACATTTGCAACGGCAACTGAGGCGATGCCCACCATATTCCCAGTTGTGGGTACATTGATGCGTCCGTCATTGTTTATGGTCGCCGCGAGCGCGACGATGTCGGAAGGTGCAATCGACAGGGACAGGAATGTCAACGAATTCAATCCCAACGTATATTCTGCCGAACGCCTATTGGAGCAATACGCCTCGATGTACAAATCCGTTTCTACATTTCCACTTGGGACAACACCGCCGACTTGATTAGCGTTATCGCTAAAATCAGAAGCGGATGTCACGGAGAAGACGAAATTCTGTGCTCCGCCAGCCGGAATGTCTATCGTTGTATTGGCCGTTCCACTCAAGGCATTGGCGGAAGTGGTCGTTTGGAAAGAGAAGCTGGTCGCGCTCGATCCCGCCAATCGTAGGCCGCAAGCGGTGGCCGTACTTCCCGTCGCCAATGGATTGATGATGGTCGCAAAGGCCGATGCAGCTGTGCCGTTTTGGACTGCGCGTGTGATCGGCAAGACCGATGATACAACGCGAGGGGCTTCGCTGCGGAAAGACACAACATTTTTGCCTTCTTCACGTGCTGCACGGGCATTGTCGGCTGGGTCCTGATTGTCGACCTGCGGTGTGGCCAAATCTGGTGCGACCGCTGCAATCCCACAAGCTGCGCCGCCGGTACACAATGTGAGATCCGGGTTAGAAAAATATCCAACACCCACTTCGTTGCGTCCCGTACCCGGGCACGTCACATCGCCATCAGAGCCGTAAGCCATGATGGTTGTGAAAGAACAATCAACACGATGGCCATGCGCAAAGTCGCGAACGCCGGAGCCAGCCGTCGTATCTTCCAGATTATGCGACAGACCAAGATTATGGCCGGTTTCATGAGCAAATGTGAAGTCGGAACACAAGGAATAACCATCGAGCAGATTGGTGTCGTTGCCGTTGATAAAGTCACTGACGACGCCCACGCCATTTACGGCATTTGCGGTTCCGATCGTGTCGGCGTTACCGCCATTCACGAATGCGACCCCGCAGGAACTCCCTGAGCGGCTCACTGCGCCGGAGCCGCTGTAATGCCGGCGGATGATAGAGACGAGATCAGCACCTACGGCGTCACGAAGCGCGAGAAGTGCGCTGAAGTCCTGACCCGCACCATCTGCTTCCGCAGACGGAATGCCTTGGCCCGCGCCATCCTGCAAATCCCAGAGTGTGGCGGTATTGCCAGCGGTTTCACTGGCCGTAAGCTTGCCAAGATGGACGAGACGAGCGCGCATTCCGGTGTCGCTGTCGATCAGAGCCTGATCAAGAAGCGCGACGAGGTATTGTACGCGTCCGCCAACAGCAAGGCCCCAAGTGTCTTCCATGCTCTGCGTGTACATCACCATCAGGTCGACGGTTCCGTTGGAACCAACCACGACAGCGTCTGGAGACGATAATTCCTCGTTTTCGGAAATTGTATCCTGGAACTCTGTGATCAGATTAACAGGAGAGGGAATAATGCCGTCATCTCCCCAGCCTTCCACGATCGCATTATCGGGATGTTGGAAAATGCGATGCCCACCATTTTCGCCGGGGATGATGTTCCAAACACCATCTTCGGTCGAAATGCGTCCAAATGCGAAACCATTCAATTCGGAAATGATAACACGATCATTGATATCACCGCCTTCGATGCGGCCCACCCAGGTGCGAGCACCCATGGCTTGCTGATCAATCCGGTCGAGTTCAGCGACATATCCAGATCCGATATTAAGATCGATGCTCTCACCGGCACTCATTTCCATCACGCTTGGTGATAGTGACATGAATCGAATTTCGTCACCATTCCCGCCTGAATATGCAAGGGTTTCAATTCCTTGGAACATATCATCAGCCAAGGCCGCAGTGCCGGACAGTGCGGTTAGCGCCAATGCTGAAATGAATGTTTTTTGCATGCTGAACTCCCTGAATTCCGCCCTATCGGCGGTCGTCGTCTCGCTGGGGAGCACATTAGCGCGAGAATCCATTGTCCTGCAATGGCGCTCGCCTTCCCGGTGCATGACAATTCAGTGTTCTAGGTGCGAATTGTGTGAATTATTCGCGTTCGCCAATCGGGATTCGATAGCGATCGCTATCGCGGGAAACTTCGACATCGCGACTGGTTATCGTATCGATCCGCCAACCCTCTATCGTATCGCCAACATAGGCGCGGGATGTCTCATTGTCGCTGCGTATCGTGGCAACGCCGCCATCCGGCCCGGTTACGGTCCCGATAACGGTAAAGCTAGGTTCACCTTGCTGGGTCAGAACAGGCGTTTCGATAACCGGTGTCTCAATCACTTCGGGCGGAGCGGGCCGTCTGTCGGATCGGAAGAGAGGTCGGTCAGAGATCGCCGAAAAAGACGAAAATTGAGGAAGAAAGTCACCCGTTTCTTCACGAATGGTGACGACACTTGTGGACGGCGGAGCGGGCTGAATGACAGCCGGGTTTCCGCCTTCGCTCCAGACTGTGTAACGCAAGACGACAATGACGGTCAGGAGGGCGGCGATAATACCGAGCACAATCGTGCGCTGATTCATGTTCCGCCTCCCGGTTCACGGCGTGCATGGATGGTCGCCGTAAGTTGAAGTCGGCTGCTGCGTCGGATCGGTGCCAGTGTGACATCTTCAATGATCAAGGCTGGCAAAGTGGCCTCTATGCTGTGTAGCAATTGCGCGAGGTCTGCCATTTCCCCTTCAGCCTGAAACTCCACAATCACCGCCAACGGGTCAGCATTATCAACGGGTGTGATATTGACGCGGCCCGTTGTCAAACCGGCAGTTCGGGCCGCTTCATTCAACCGGGTTTGAAGGTTCGAACCGGCAACGGCATGGCTTTCACCTGGCGAGAGATATCGGGCCGGATCGGCGGCAGGTGGCACAGCCTGATCGGCTTCTGCTTGGGCAATACCTGATTGAACGCCGAACCAACCGGTTAGCACAATCGCGAATCCGATGATGGCAATGAGTAGAAATACGCCTGTGGCGACCAAGGAAACCATGCGGCGAATATCGGGTGTCATGATCCGCCCTCCACGCCGGTCATGCGATGCTGTGCCGTCAATTCAAAGCGTTCACGGCCGGTTTCTTCGTCGCGCACGGTGGCGCCGTCAAAGGCTGCGCCGATGAACTCGCTGGCGCTATCGAGCGCCCGAAGCGCTGCTGCTGCATCCCACGCCAGCCCGGAAATACGTACAATGCCCGCTTCATAGGAATAGCTGGTGATGTAGGCTCCATCGGGCAAGCGCCGACTGAGATCAGAGAGGGCGACAACGGCAGAGCCTGACCGGGTTTTGTCTTGGGCATGGATGATGGCCGCTTCCAGACGGGCTTCCAGGCTGGCTGGGCGACGTGCGGTTTCATATGCCGGATCGAGACGCACGGCGCGATCAATCATGAAGCCTGCCATGCTGACGATCAAAACGCCGCATAGAATTGCGGCGAAGACGAAGGCCGACCGGCCTGCAGAAGGCGCGGAGCGTCCATCACGAAGATCCAGGCTCGGCGCGATATCGCCTTGGCCATTTTCCAAATCAACCGCAGCCGGCTCAAGTCCGAGTGCGGTGGCGCGTTCAAGTGCGGTATCCAGCGTGTTGCGACGGATGATTGAAACCGGAAGACTGATCCGCCCGTCATTTTCCTCTTGCCGAGACCGATCCGCCGCGAAAACAATTTCGGCGGCAGGCAGAGGCGAAAGCCTGGGCAGAGCAAGCTCTATAGCTTCGTCCAGATGTTTTCCGGCTGCCAAGGGAAAGCTGGCCGTTCGGCAAAAGCCCAGGGGCGCAGCAATGCGCAATACGAGCGGCCCTTTTTTCCCGAGGCGAGCAATTTCGGCGCTGGCAATGCCCGTATCTTCGGTTGCCGGAATGTTGATGCTTTCGCCGTCGGCATTCGTGTAGCTGACGGCGCCATTTTCATAACGGAGGATGCGCCAATTGCGGGCGAACAGGCCGCCAATGACTGGTAATTCGGCGGCTGCGCTATCGACATCATCGCGCCAAATGGCCAGCCCACGCCCTATGGTATCAAGAATTGTCGTCACGCATCGGGCTCCGGATCAAGAAAGTCAGCATATCCGAATATATGGCTATGACGGGAGAGCGTCTCATACAAGCTTTCCGCGCCGGGAAGACTGATGATGATTTCACGCGAAAGCCGCGCCCCAGATGTCGCTTCGGCTTCCACAAAGATCGCGTAGGCCGAGGGTTGCGCGGGGTCAAATTGCGCAGACCCGTTCACCTCGGGAATTGTTCTGTTCCCTGCGCGGGCTGATAGAATGCGCCGTGCATCGCCAGCCGATATGCCAGCGGCTTCAATCAAACGGGGCGGTGCGTATCGGCCGGACACAGCTTCCCCGCCATAGATTGTCAGATAAGGAGCGGCGGCGGCGTAAATCGCGGCATCAACGCCCACGACCTGGCGAAATTCCTCGACGGCGACGAAGGGCCGGTTCCCAGGAGCCGGTCGGCCATCGGCACGATAGGCGCTGGCTTCAGCGCCATTATCGCCAACATCATCGTCTTCATCGCGCCAGTCAGAGACGGCACCGGCAATCCTCCGTGCGGCAAGCGTCGAAACGTCCAGTTCTTCCAGCAATGACGTCAGCGTTTCGACATTGCCCGTGTTGAGATCATAGCGGGCCGGTTCGGCCACTGCGCGAATGCGCAAGCTGACATCGCCGATCTCCATCTCATAGAGGCGCCCATCGGCCATCCAGCGATCCTCTTCGAGGGAGAGTTGAACGGCGGTGCGCGCGACGGCGCTGTCGATTGTGGTTCTGAGTTCAAGGCGTTCCATGCTGGCAAAAGCGGCGGATGTTGAAACTCGCGCAGCAAGGGCCGTCATACCTGCCGCCATCGCCAGGACGCCCAGCAGCGCAACGACAATCAAAAGCGCTATGCCGCGTTTCGACGTCATTGCGTTGTCTCCTGCCCGGCTTGCTCTGGCGTTTCTTCTTGCCGAGCGCGCGGCAAGAGGACGGTCAGGGCTGCATGTTCTACACCGTCTTCTTCCAGTGTGATGAGCGCAGGATATGTGGCCGTATCCTGCCATTCGGATGACGATGACCCAGCCGCCGCTGCATATCCAAAACTGAGAGGATGGCTAAGGGCCAATACCCAACTTCCGCCGTCCTCGCGCGATGGTTGGGCGAATTCCGTCAGGTCTGTCAGCAAGCGTCGAGACAATATGAGTTGCGGTAGCGCCGCAGCTTCTTCGCTGCTTGCATCGCTATCGTCATCGCCACCGATTAGCTCCAGCGTGTATTCATAAACGCCTGCTGCTGAGGGATAGCCGGGATCGGCAGCAAGAAAGGTCAAGCGATGGGCTTGCCCGTCGAACAGTATTTCTTCCTCGCCATTGGTTTCGGCCGCACGTGTTGCAGGCACCAAGTGTTCCAGGCGATTGCGAATAGCCTCCATCGTAACGGACTGGGTTTCACGTTCTTCGCGCACGGATTTGAGTTGCTGTTGAAAATTCAGAGTGTGGCGCACGCCTTCAGAAATGATGGTGATGGCCACCGCAGTCAAAGCGAGCGCGA
>Ga0316204_10012741_pt1 | contig 10195 bp, 8 predicted proteins | sample 6monrhotite_MG_2_FD_205661 | JGI IMG/M metagenome (GOLD analysis project Ga0316204, IMG submission 205661) | Microbial mat bacterial communities from mineral coupon in-situ incubated in ocean water Damariscotta River, Maine, United States -... | ecosystem: Environmental > Aquatic > Marine >... | reverse complement strand
GGTCTCGGGCGGCACCGGTCCTCACTATTATATGGAGCTGATCGCCAGCCCGCACCGTTTCGACCAGATCTATCTGGTGAGCAATACCACGCAGATTTCCGATGATGGCGGTGCAACTTTCCGCAATATCAACAATGAATTCAAACACGTTGATGATCACGCTGTCGCGTTTGACCCGACCGATCCCGACCATGTTCTGGTGGGGTCGGACGGTGGGCTCTACGAGTCGCATGATAATGGCGCGACGTGGCGTTACATGGCCAATCTGCCGGTCACGCAATTCTACGATATCGCGCTGGATGACGCCGAGCCGTTTTACAATATCTATGGCGGAACGCAGGACAATTCGACCCAGGTCGGCCCGTCGCGCACGGACAATCGCCACGGCATCCGGAATTCGGATTGGGAGATTGTCGTCTTCGCCGATGGACATGAACCGGAAACCGAGCCGGGCAATCCCGACATCGCTTACGGAAGCTGGCAACAGGGCAATGTTGTGCGCTTTGACCGGACCACTGGCGAGGTTGTCTATATCCGCCCGCAAACCCAACCGGGCGAGCCGGGCGAACGCTATAACTGGGATGCGCCGTTAATGGTGTCCTCCCATTCACCGACGCGGCTCTATCATGGATCGCAACGCGTCTGGCGGTCAGATGATCGCGGCGATACCTGGACCGCATTGTCGGGCGATCTGACCCGCAATCAGGACCGGATGTTGCTGCCTGTCATGGGTCGCCAATGGTCCTGGGATGCCGGTTGGGACATCTATGCAATGTCCAACTACAATACGATCAGTGCTTTTGGTGAATCTCCGGTCGACGAGAATATTCTCTATGCCGGTACTGATGACGGCCTGATCCAGATCACCACGGATGGCGGTGAGAACTGGCGTGAAGTCGAAGTCGGCAGTCTTCCGGGCGTTCCGGATACCGCCTATGTCAATGCGCTCTATCCCGACCTCTACGATGCAAGCACGGTCTATGTTGCGCTCGACAATCACAAATACGGTGATTTTACCCCCTATCTTCTGCGCAGCACGAATAATGGCCGCACCTGGCAATCACTCACCGACACGTTGCCGGACGACGAGCAGGTTTGGCGTATCGTGCAGGACCACGTGAATCCGGACCTACTGTTCGTCGGCACGGAATTTGGTGTCTATTTCACCATTGATGCCGGTGAGAACTGGGTTCAGCTGAGCGCGGGCATTCCGACGATCTCAGCACGTGATTTGCAAATTCATCGCCGCGAGAACGACCTCGTCGTGGCGACTTTCGGACGGGGTATTTATATTCTGGACGACTATTCCGCCCTGCGGGATGTGACGCCGGAAATGCTGGAAAATCAGGCCAATCTCTTCCCGGTCCGCCGCGCCTGGTGGTATCAGGAACAACACCCGCTGGGCTTTGATGAGGGTGGCTGGCAGGGCCATGACTATTTCCGCACCGAAAACCCGCCCTATGGCGCGGTTTTCACCTATTACCTGAATGAAGCACTGCAGACGTCCGAACAGGTTCGCCGGGCCGCCGAACGGCCACTGGTCGAAGCAGGAGATGACACGCCATTTCCGGGATTTGACGTCATTGAAGGTGAGCGCCGTGAAGCACCGCCCCGCATGTGGCTGGTCGTTCGCGACAGCGAAGGACGCGTCGTGCGGCGCTTGCAGGGCACCGTCACGGCCGGTTTCCATCGCGTCGCCTGGGATCTGACTTTCCCGGGTTCCGGCGCGGTCAGTGGACCCGAAACGCCGGACAATGCGCCGTCCGGTTATCTGGTGATGCCGGGCACTTACACGGTGACATTGGTGCGCGAAGCGGGTGGCGAAACCGAGGCGATCGGTGAAGCGCAATCCTTTGAGGTGGAGCGCCTGTATGACGGCGCGCTACCTGGATCGTCCGATGATCAGGTTGTCGCTTTCTGGGAGCGTCTCGCCTCCATGCAGCGTCGCCTGTCGGCGACCAATTCCGCCATCAATGTCACGCGCGAACGCCTGACCCGATTGCAGGCCGCGCTCTACCGATCACGTACCGATCCGGGTTTGCTCGACGGACAGTATGAAGCCCTGCGGCAGGAATTGTTCGAGATCGAGGAAGCGCTCAACGGCAATCAATCGAGCCAGGGACAATACGGGTCTGAGGCCTCGACGATTTCGTCGCGTATCGGCTTTGCCGCAACCGGCACGGCGTTTGCCAGCTATGGACCGAATGCCGCGCACAGCGAGCAATTGGGTCTGGCAGAGGCCGAGTTCGGCGATATCCGGAATCGACTGAATACGCTGATCGAGACCGATATCCCGGCCTTCGAAGCCGCGCTGGAAGATGCCGGCGCCCCATGGACGCCGTCGCGTACGTTGCCGCCCATGTAGGCAGAAGCGTCGGTCAGAAGGGCACGAAAATTCCGGCGGTAGCGTTGAGGCGTTGCCGCCGGGCTTTCCAGTCCGGCACCAATTTTTCAACGACAGCCCAGAATGCAGGCGAGTGATTAGCCTCGACGAGATGCGCGACTTCGTGCGCGCAAACATAGTCGATCAGATCTGGTGACGCGCCGATCAATCGCCAGTTGAGGCGAATGATCCCCTTTGAATCGCAACTGCCCCAGCGGCGTTTCTGGGATCGGATCACAATTCTGGACGGATAGCGTCCGAGTTGTTCGGCATAGCGCGCTGTGCGCTGCGGAAATTCGTTCTCGGCCTGACGGCGATACCAGCGTTCCAGGCCTTTGCGGATCGTATTCGTCCTCATGTCCCCTTGCAGATGTCGGTCAACTTCAACCGTCAGACAACCCTGATCCCGTTCGACCCTGGTGCAGGCCCGGGTGGGGTGCGGGACAATATGGAGATCCAGCTCGCCGCCCAGATAGGGTAGCCGTGTGCCGCTCTCCAGAATACGTGCCTCGGGTGGTGCCTGGTCTGCCCATTTGTCCAGCTTCGCCAGTATCCAGCTCGCCTTGTCGTGAAGACTGCTGGTCATTTGCCGGACAGGCATTCTGACCGGAGCCGTCACTGTCAAACCCTCATGATCAATCATAAGCCCGACGGACCGCCGTTTAGACCGGCGCAACCGATAGGCAATCACGCGCCCCTGCAGGGTGATCTCACTGTGTTCAATGGTCTTCATGCGGTCGACCCTCGGCGCCCCAACGCCTGACCTCGCTGAGGCGTCTGGCCAGCGTGTCTGCAGGAATACGATCCCGGTTGTCCAGCCACCAGTCCAACAGATGAAAAACCGCACCGACCTCGCACCTTGCCGTAAATTCTGCATCCTGCCCCGGTCGCGCCCAGCCTTGCTCGATACCCTGTTCCAGCTCACGGATGCGGATATCGGTAATGGCAGTGATGACTTCGCGACGCACCGGATTATCGCCGCCGCCGCGGCTCAGCAGCAAACGAAACAGCGGACCGTGGGTTTGCGCAAACGCCACCACGCCCTCCATAGCCACGAGATCGCGAACTTCTCGATCGTCATGCGTTGATTGGGCGAGTTCCAGACCTGCCAGAACGGTTTCCTTGCCGGCGCGCATCACCTCGTCGAACAAGGCGTCCTTGTCCGGAAAGTGCGTGTAAAGCGTACCCATGGCCACACCCGCCGCTTTGGCAATGTCGCCGATACGCGCGCCGTCGACGCCTTTCTCCGCAAAAATAGTAGCGCCTGCGCTGACCAGCCTGGCCCGAGTTTCGTCTTTCTGATCATCGCGTTTGGTCATAATTGCCAATCGATTCTTTGAATGAACATATTTTCATTGAATTTATTTTCAATCAAGTTAATAGTTGTCTCCGGGATATGCGAGCGGCGTACAGGACAGGATGTAATTATGCGTTTTCTGATTAGCTCGATTCTTTTTATTGCCGCCCTGGCCTCGGCAGGCACAGCCGATGCGGTGTGCAAATGGCGGGTCTCCTCGACGCTGGAGGGTGAACGCGCCGCGAATGCCCTGTCTGCGGGCCGTGTCTGGCCCCTGTCAGGCATGGAGGTCCGCGTACAGGGCCGACATATTGGAGGGTTGTGGAATACGCCGAACTGGCCCGCAACGGTTACCGGCGCCAACGGCCAGTTTTCCGTCACGTCAGTCATCGCATTCCTGGACCCGGACTGTCAGGCAAATCGCGAATTTCGCGTGCAGATACGTGGATTTGATACGAATTATCAATGGCGCGAAGTACATCGCCAGACCGTCGCCGGCCCGTCCGGTTTGCAAGGCCCCGCCATTCCGGCGCCGGTCTTCGAACGGTCGATCGGCGATATCATTTGCGATGATGATGGCTGTGTAGGCGGAATCATTCGCATTCAGGGATTGACGGAACCTCCGGTCGATCTTCGCCCCGGAAATGAGTCCGGGAGCGATGACGGTGCCGGTGGAGATGGGGACAACGGAAACCGGCTTCCCCAAGCCGAAGAGGCTCCTTGCGGGCTTCGTTTCTCGCCTTTCACCCAGGGCGTGGAATTCCGATTTGGTCAGATGCCTGCCACCCCAGGACCGCTTAGTGCTGACCAGGCACTCCGCATCTCCACCCGGGAGGCCGGCGCGGGCTTCATGACGCTCAACAGGATCATTTTCCATATTGATGTGGAGAATGCCGGATTCCGAGATTTTGTTCGGAATTCGCGTTGTGAAGCCCGTGTTCGCTTTCGCCTCAATGAGGGCCCGGGTCGTCGCGGCGATGACGGTTGGTCCATCCCCTACACCGCCCGCATTCCCGATATTCCCGCAAATGGCAGCGCTGCTGTCAGTCAAAGCGGCAATCTATGGCCTGCCGGCGATGTGGAAGTCGGACAGTGGACCAGCCAATGGGATGGCGGCGAAAACGACCCTGATTTTTATGAATATGCGCTGGTAGAGGCGGTGCTGGATTTCACCCATGCCGTCCCTGAAGCCGCAGAAGGCGATAATCGTATCGTCCATTGCTATCACGCGCCGGAGCGCGTGTTTGTCGGCATGGAAAATTGCATGAGCCCGTCAGACGATGAGTAGGTCCTGACAAATGGCTTCGAGTCCGGCCTGATCGATTTCGTCAAATGCGGCCGGGCTTTCGCTGTCCACATCAAGGACCGCCACCAGATTTCCGTCGGCATTCAGTACCGGCACGACGATTTCTGAATTGGTGCGGCTATCGCAGGCAATGTGGCCGGGAAAAGCGTGCACATCACGCACGATCTGGGTTTTCAGCGTGGCCGCAGCGGTACCGCAAACACCTTTTCCGAATGGTATCCTCAGACACCCCAATGTACCCTGATAGGGTCCGACCACCAATTCATCCGGTTTTTGCGGGTCGACCTCGTAAAAACCGGTCCAGAAAAAGCGTGGCCTGAACGCCTCTGCCAGCAAGCAAGCGGCTGTGGCAAAACGGGCCGTACGGCTGGTTTCGCCCGAGACAACGGCGCCGATTTCCTTGCGCAACCCCTCGTAGCGGACGCGTTTTTCTTCGCCGGTCATCGTATAGCCTCATGTTTATGTCGCCGGGATGGTGTATCGTCAGCGCGGGGCCGGATTTCAAGGGGGAAATCATGAAGACGTATGTTGCGGTTTTTATGAGCGTTGGTGCATTGGCACTCACAGCGTGTGAGCAGGGAGACCCCGTGCCCGTTTGGGCGCGCGGCCCCGTCATCGAGGCGCAAGGACGTGCCTATGTCGAAGTTCCGGCCAACCGGGCGCGTTTTCAGGTGACGTTCGAAGGCCGCGCCGACAATAGTCCGGACGCGTCGCAACAAGCTGTGGTACGCGCCAATCTTGCGGCGGAGGCCGTTCGCCTGGCCTCGGATGGCAATGTCCGGATTACCTCCAACCTGTCGGTCAGCCCCTATTACGAGCAAATCGTTCAACGCTATGGCGAGAATAATGAGCGGCTGGTCGAGAACCGCCACCCAGATGCCTTGCTGGGGTATGTCGCAACCGTGACCATGAATGTCGTTGTGCTGGACCCTGACCGCACCAACGCCGCACGCGGCGCGGCTCTGGCTGCTGGTCCGGTCAATTCCGGAAATATCGACTTCTTTTTGGAACCGAGCTCCGAGAACCAACGCCTTGCCTTTGCCGCCGCTGTAAACGATGCAACCGCACGCGCCCGCATTGTGGCCGAGGCCGCCGGGTCAATTCTGGGCGAGATCGCCACGCTGCAGGAAGGCAATGGCCCTTGTATGGGCGCGCCTTCAACGCAAACCGGCTATGACGAGTATGCGCGATATGCCAGTGCTCCGCCGCCACCCCCGCCACCGCCGCCACCACCACCGCCACCGCCGCCGGGATCGGAATTGACGGCCGAGCAACTACTGGTGGATCTGGATCGATATGCGCTGGCCGCCGACCGGGAACCGCAACGCGTAACGGCTTCGGTGTGTGCAATATTCAGCGTGGAAGACCGCCCGCGTCGCCCTGAATAATTTCGGCATTCGCTGATATTCGGGGCTGGTCCCCCTTGCCCCGACGGGTAACGTCCTCGCGAACGATGCGAGGAGCGACACATGATCCGATTTGACGGGCGCACTGCCATTGTTACGGGTGCGGGCAACGGGCTGGGGCGTAGCCATGCGCTATTGCTGGCGGAACGCGGTGCCAATGTGGTGGTCAATGATCTCGGCGGCAGTGTGGCCGGTGCGGGCGCTTCCCTTTCAGCCGCACAAAGCGTCGTCGAGGAAATCAATGACAAGGGCGGCCATGCCATGGCGCACGGCGCCGATGTGACGAATGCTGATCAGGTTGCAGATATGGTCGATCAGGCGCTCAAGGCGTTCGGATCGGTCGATATTCTGGTCAATAATGCCGGGATTTTGCGGGACAAATCCTTTGCCAAAATGGACATTGCCGATTTTGCGCTGGTTTTGAATGTTCACCTGATGGGGTCTGTGACCTGCACAAAGGCCGTCTGGGATTACATGAAAGAGCAAAATTATGGCCGCATTGCCATGACCAGCTCGTCATCTGGTATTTACGGCAATTTCGGGCAGGCCAATTACGGCGCCGCGAAAATGGGCCTCGTGGGCCTGATGAATGTGCTCAGCATTGAAGGCGAGAAACACGATATCCGGGTCAATACTCTATCACCGACCGCGGCCACGCGCATGACGGAAGGCATTTTACCACAAGCCGCGCTCGATCTGATGACGGTTGAAAGTGTTTCAGCCGGTCTGGCCTATCTGGTGTCTGACGATGCACCGGAACGGACAATTCTGTGTGCCGGCGCAGGCGGATATGCCGCGACCCGCATTTATGAAACGCAAGGCATTTACCTGCCGCCGGACGAACAGACGCCGGAAGCCATTGCCGATAATTTTGATCGTATCCTCGACCCGAATGATCAGGACATGCTGACGGACGGGTCCGGCCAGACGCTCAAATTTGTAGCGGCCGCGGCCAAACATTTTGGTGTCTCCCTTGGCTGAGGCGATACACAGCTTTGATGCAGCACTGTCGCTGGACCCGCAGCAATCTGCCGAAGGGCGTGTGCGATATGCCGGCACAACGCCTGCCGCTTATCAGAACATGATCGGACCCTTTGGCGGGGTCAGCGCGGCCCTGCTGGCCCAGGGCATGAAAACATCCGCGCGGGATGATTTGAAACTGGTGTCGATCACCACCGATTTCATGACCGGTATGAAACCGGGGCCCTATGAACTTTCAACAGTTTGTCATCGTGCCGGGCGCTCCACCGAATTCTGGGCCGGGCATATCCAGCAGGACGGCGCATCCAGCCCCGCCCTGCGTGCCACGGCCATATTCGGCGAACGGCGCAACACCGTGGCATGGACGGAAGGCGAAATGCCGGCTGCACCACCGCCGGAAGACTGCGCTGCGTTCAAGCCACCCCGCCCGTGGGCCGAACACATCGCCATCCGGCCGTGTCTGAACACGGATATTTTCAACGCGACCTCAACTCGCAATGCGCTGTGGGTGCGGTTTACCGAGCCACGCCCGCTGGATGATGCGGCGCTGGTCTGCATCGCCGACACACCGACGCCGCGCGTGTTTTTCATTGTTCACGACTTCACCGTACTCTCGACCATATCCATGACGGTGTATCTGCATGCTTCCGAAGCCGATCTGGCCGAGGCGGGCGATGACTGGGTCCTGATCGAAGCTAATGCAGGACGCGGCGGCGATGGTTTCTATGATCAACACGCGCGGATCTGGTCGCGATCCGGCAAGATGCTCGCCACGACACAGCAAATGGTCTGGTACAAGGCCGGGGCATCCTGATCGCGAATCCCCCTTGCCATTCGGCTCGGGCCAACCGATAAAGTTCACAGGTTTCAGCGCAGGAGGACATTTTATGACCATTGTGATGTCCCGCCAGAATGGCGGCGCGAACTGACTGTTGACGTCAGCTTGGCTGACGCACAGCCACGCCTGCATTTCGTTCCGTCCATTTTTCCTGTTTGTCGCTTCTGCTCACGCGGTCGCGCCTTGATGCCTGGCCAAACCGGCCCATACGGATATTCGAAATGACTAAGTACACACTCGACGAGCTGGGCTGGCGCCCGGCTTTCCTGCAATCGCTCGATCTGGATCATGACTCGCTCGACGACGTCGTGCGCATTTCAGCCGTCCATCGCGATGCCTATGAGGCAATCGGCGCCGACGGGCCAATACGGCTTCGCATGATGCCAATCGACACCCCGATTGATGACCGCCCGACGGTTGGCGACTGGGTCTTGATCGACCGCGCGCTCGAACGTCCGGCGCGTGTCCTGCCCCGCCAAACCCTGTTCGCCCGCAAAGCCGCCGGCCATGATGAAAGCCATCAGCTGATTGCCGCCAATGTGGATGTCGCGCTGATCGTCACCTCCTGCAATGACGACTTCAACACGTCGCGACTTGAACGCTATCTGTCGCTGGTCCGCGATGCCGGCGCGTTTCCCGTCATCGTTCTGACGAAGGCGGATCTGGCAGAAAACGCTGAAGACTATGCAGCGCGAGCGCGCGCAATTGCCGGGGACTGCCCGGTTGAATTGCTCAATGCGCGCGAGCCGGAGGAGATGAAAAAACTCATCGTCTGGATGGGCAAGCATCAGACACTGGCGCTCCTGGGGTCATCAGGCGTCGGCAAAACCACTTTGCTCAACGGGCTGACCGGCAAAAGCGAAGCGGTGTCCGGTATACGCGAGGATGATGCCAAGGGACGGCACACAACCCGCGGGCGGTCCATGCATCAGCTGACGATTGGCGGCTGGGCGATTGACATGCCCGGCATGCGAGAACTGGGGCTGACAACGACGCAAGAGGCAGTTGAAACAACCTTCCTCGACATCACAGAACTGGCGAGCCTCTGCCGGTTTGCAGATTGCCGACACGAACAGGAACCGGGGTGTAAAGTGCGCGAGGCCATCGAGGATAACCGCCTGGATGAAGACCGGCTGGCGCGCTTTCGGAAACTCGAACGGGAAATTGCGCGCAATGAGGCCAGCCTGGCGCAGCGGCGCGCCAAGGACCGGACGTTCAGCAAACAGGTCCGCAATTCGCAAACGCAACGATGGAACCACCGGAAAGAACTCTAGGCGCACGTCACCTCCCCGATCATCGTTCGGGGAGGTGAAACCAACCTGGCCACGGCAAATTGACGCTAGCGTCAGACTGGACAAAACCAAAACTTCCCGCAGTCTGTCTGACAACAGAATTTCCGGGAGACCCTCATGCGCGAAGCCGTCATCGTATCCACAGCCCGCACGCCTATTGGCAAGGCCTATCGCGGTGCTTTCAACAATACGCAGGCTCAGGAATTGGGCGGTCACGCGATCAGGAATGCGGTCGCACGATCGGGCATTGATGCCGCCGAGATTGACGACGTCGTCATGGGCGCTGCCATGCAGCAAGGCTCGACTTTCCAGAATACGGCGCGCCAATGTCTGATCCGGGCGGGCCTGCCGGCCAGTGTTGCCGGTCAGACAATGGACCGCCAATGCGCCTCGGGCATGATGGCGATTGCGACCGCGGCCAAACAGATCATTTCAGACGGCATGCTGATCACTGTCGGGGGCGGACTGGAATCGATTTCGCTGGTCCAGAACGAGCACATGAATCTGCATCGTGCCTTTGATCCGTGGATCAATGAACACATGCCAGCGCTTTACATGTCGATGCTGGAAACAGCCGAGATCGTGGCCGAGCGTTATGGCATTTCCCGCGATGCGCAGGATGAATATTCGCTGCAGAGCCAGCAGCGCACCGCTGCCGGTCAGGACGCCGGCAAATTTGACGATGAAATCGC
>Ga0316204_10012740_pt1 | contig 10195 bp, 13 predicted proteins | sample 6monrhotite_MG_2_FD_205661 | JGI IMG/M metagenome (GOLD analysis project Ga0316204, IMG submission 205661) | Microbial mat bacterial communities from mineral coupon in-situ incubated in ocean water Damariscotta River, Maine, United States -... | ecosystem: Environmental > Aquatic > Marine >... | reverse complement strand
CACGAACCAAAGACATGCGAAATATGATGGCAGTCAGTTTTCTGGTCTACGTGCTGGCGGTTTGGGCACTGGTTCCCATGTTTGGCAACCACGGTCTATGGCTTGCCCTTCTGGTCAACTTTGTGGTGCGCGGTGTGACGTTGGCGATCCGCTATCCGGCGCTTGAGCGCGCGTTATAAGATATCCAAAACGCTTTCAGGCGGGCGGCCAATCGCGGCATTTCCATCCTTGCACACAATCGGACGTTCGATCAGCGACGGGTTGGCGGACATGGCCGCGAACAGGGCAGCGTCACCCGTGTCTTTGGTCAATCCAAGCTCTTTAAACAGCGTGTCCTTGGGTCGCATCATGTCGACTGCGCCGCCACCGAGGGCCGATGCCATGTCGCGCAAAGCGGCCATGTCAGGCGCATCAATCAGATAAAGCCGAACCTGTGGATCAATGCCCCTGTCTTGAAGCAATTGAAGCGTTTGGCGCGATTTTGAGCACCGTGGGTTGTGCCAGATTTCGATCACAGCCAATCCTCGCGTCCTGTGCCCACGGCGTCTGAAACGCTTGCATAGCCGTCCCGTTCCAGCAAGGCGTCCAGACCCAATACGATGTCCCTGACCATTCCCATGCCGCCAAACACCAATGCGGTATAAAGCTGAACCGCCGATGCGCCTGCCTTGATCTTCCTATAGGCTTGGTCTGCATTTGATACGCCGCCCACGCCGATCAGCGCAAGATTGTTGTCAACTGTCAACTTTGACAATTTTGCCAGAACGCGTGTTGATTTCTCGAACAATGGGGCACCTGACAGACCGCCCTTTTCGCCGCGATGGGCGCTGGTCAAGCCGTCCCGCGACAGGGTTGTGTTTGTCGCGATAATGCCGCTGATACCCGTTTCGATGGCGACGTCGGCAATCTCGGCCAATTCGTCGTCGTTCAAGTCGGGGGCGATTTTCAGGAACACGGGGATTTTCCGGTCCATTCCGGTGCGCACGTCCATGACACCGGCCAAAAGCCCTGAAAGAGCGGCTTTGCCCTGAAGGTCGCGTAGTTTTTCGGTGTTGGGGGACGACACGTTAACGGTTGCGAAATCAAGGTGTGATCCGCATTTTGCAAGCACTTTGGCAAAATCGGCCGCGCGATCTTCGCTGTCTTTGTTTGCCCCAAGGTTAAGCCCGAATATGCCGGTTTTTGGTCGCTCAGCCAGCTTGGAGGCGGCGGCGTCCATGCCCAGATTGTTGAAGCCAAACCGATTGATTGCAGCCGCGTCTTCGGTCAAACGATACAACCGAGGTCTAGGGTTGCCTGATTGCGCGCGTGGGGTGACGGCGCCCACCTCGATAAACCCAAAACCGCTTTTGGACAGCGGATGCAAGGCGTCAGCATTTTTATCAAACCCCGCGGCCAAGCCCAAAGGGTTCGACAAGTCCAAACCTGCCAAATTGGTCTTTAGACGGCCTGAGGTTAAAATTCCCGGCGCAGGGACAAGCCCGGATTTCAACGCTTTCAACGCCAGCCCATGTGCCGTTTCGGGGTCAAAACAGCGTAGCGCACGCATGCCCAGGGTTTCAAAAAGGCTCATTGAACGTCCTCGGGGAAATCGTGCACGCCGTCGATCAGGGGCAGGTCGTCTTCCCAGATGATGTCATCCATCCTGAGCAGGCGATAGAGATGCGGAAACTTGACGTCCCCGCGCGATACTTCCCACTTCAAATCTGCCCCAAGCGTGCCGCTTTCGCAGGCAAGGATCACAAGATCGTCTTCACCCGCGAAATGCTTTGCAGCCGTTTCACGCACAGTGTCGTCGGTTGAGAAATGAATATAGCCGTCGGTGACATCAATCGGTGCCCCCGCGGTTTCGCCGTTTTCTTGCAGAGCCTGCCATTCGTCGGCACGAAAGATCTTATATATTAGCATATTCGGGTGATGCCGCGCGCTTGGCAAAAGATCAAGGGTTATGGCATGAAGATCGGTTGCCTCACCGTTAAGATCACGCAAAGATTGACTCGGCGGGGTGTACGGAGTCACCGTTGGCGTCTCAATTACAAAAACACGACCAGGGAGATCGACGATGGTACGTTTGATGACAAGTGCAGCGGCATTGGCTGTTGTGGCAACGACTGCTAGCGCAGACTACAATTTGACAATTCTACACACGAACGACTTTCACGCGCGCTTTGAGCCTATCTCAAAGTACGACTCGGGCTGTTCGTCCGAGGACAACACGGAAGGCAAATGCTTTGGCGGATCGGCGCGTTTGGTCACGGCGATCAACGACGCGCGCGCGCGGTCGGACAATTCCATTTTGGTTGACGGGGGCGATCAGTTTCAGGGAACTTTGTTCTACACATATTACAAAGGTAAGCTTGCGGCTGAAATGATGAACCATGTCGGCTACGACGGCATGACGGTTGGCAACCACGAATTTGACGACGGCCCAGAAGTCCTACGTGGATTTATGGACGCCGTTGACTTCCCCGTGCTGATGTCAAATGCGGATGTGTCGAACGAGCCTGCCCTTGCCGGCGTGTTGAAGAAGTCGACGGTTATCGAGCGCAACGGGGAACGCCTTGGGCTTATTGGTTTGACGGCCGAAGACACTGACGAGCTGTCGTCGCCCGGCGACAACGTTATGTTTAGCGATCCAGTCGCAGCGGTTCAGGCCGAGGTTGATCGCTTGACGGCGGACGGTGTGAACAAGATTATCGTTCTGTCACATTCAGGCTACGCGACCGATATTCTGGTTGCCCAAGGTACAACGGGCGTTGATGTTATCGTCGGCGGACACAGCAACACCTATCTGTCCAATACTTCGGACCGTGCTGTCGGACCTTACCCCACAATGGTCGGTGATACGGCGATTGTTCAGGCTTATGCATACGGCAAGTTTCTCGGTGAATTGAACGTCACGTTTGATGACGACGGCAATGTTGCCAGCGCATCAGGCGAGCCGATCGTCATGGACGGCGCGGTGACCGAGGACGCCTCGATCAAGGCCCGCATTGCAGAAGCGGCTGCCCCGCTTGAAGAAATCCGCCAGAAGGTTGTGGCGTCGTCTTCGGATGCCATTGATGGAGATCGCGGAAACTGTCGGGCGCGTGAGTGTCAGATGGGCAACTTGATCGCTGACGCCATGCTGGCCCGTGTGGCAAGCCAAGGCGTGCAGATCGCCATCCAAAACGGTGGTGGCATTCGGGCATCGATAGACGCCGGCGACGTGACAATGGGCGAAGTTCTAACGGTTCTTCCGTTCCAGAACACGCTTTCGACCTTTGAAGTGACGGGCGCTGTCATTGTTGCGGCACTTGAAAACGGTGCAAGCCAGATCGAAGAAGGCGCGGGTCGTTTCCCTCAGGTTGCGGGGATCAGTTTCTCGGTTACACCAGCAAACGAAGCGGGAAGCCGCGTATCTGACGTCATGGTTGCCGGAGCAGCGATTGATCCGGCGGCGACGTATCGCGTCGTGTCCAACAACTATGTGCGTAACGGTGGAGACGGGTACAAAATGTTCCGCTCGGCAGAAAATGCATATGATTTTGGACCGGATCTTGCAGATGTGACTGCTGAATACATGGCAGCTAAGGGGGGCTACACCGCCTACCTTGATGGGCGCATAACCATCGTCGAGTAATCTTGACGCAAGCTGACCACCAAAAGGCGCGGAGGGTTCCGCACCTTTTGACTTTTATGCCTCTGGCAGGGATATTTGCGGTCAAAAGATGTGATGAAGGGGTGTTTTTGGATGAGTGTTGGTATGGACCTTTTCGGGCCGGGTTTGCCGTAGTGTGCGGGCGTTTTGTGATCAACATGCCGACGGATTTGATGGCGCAGGTATTTGATGCTGTTTCGTTCAACGATCTTCCGGTTGTGCCCAATTTCAACGTTTGCCCGACGACGAATGTGCATGTCGTTAAATCCGATGAGAGTGGGCGCAAGCTGGGTGCGATGCGCTGGGGGTTTTTGCCCCAATGGTACAAGTCGCCCTCGGATGGTCCCCTTTTGATAAATGCGCGCGCTGAAACGATTGCCGAAAAACCTGCGTTTAAGACGGCCTGCCGTGAGCGTCGCTGCATCATTCCGATCAGTGGGTTTTATGAATGGATGCGCGACGGGAAGCTGCGTCTTCCTTGGTATATTCAGCGCGCAGACAGAGACGTAATGGCGCTGGCCGGGATTTGGCAGGACTGGGGTGAGGACGCGACCCCGACCTGCGCGATGGTCACCACACAAGCGACGGGCAAGATGTCAGATATCCATCACCGCATCCCCATTATTCTTGAGCAAAAGGATTGGGGCAAATGGCTGGGGGAAGACGGCAAAGGGGCTGCGTTGCTGATGAATGAGGCGGCGGACGGGATGTTGGATTTTCACCGCGTGGATACTGAGGTCAATTCAAATCGGGCAAGCGGGGCCCACCTTATAGACCCCATTGCGGCTTAGGTTGCCGCTTAAGTCGATGATTCCAAACGACTTGCCCTTTGAGCGCAATTTGGGGTCCAGGAAATCCCCAAAACCTGATATTTGATCCCATTGAGCCCTTGAAACCTAAGAAAAAAAGGCGCATTTAGGCGGCGTCCCGCATATGAGCGGGTCGATTAGTGATGGAGAAAACATGGCCAAGGAAGATACTCTTGAATTCCCCGGTGTTGTGAAGGAACTTCTGCCTAATGCGACATTTCGGGTCGAGCTTGAGAACGGCCATGAAATCATCGCTCATACGGCAGGTAAGATGCGCAAAAACCGCATCCGGGTTCTGGCTGGCGACAAAGTCCAGGTGGAAATGACGCCTTATGATCTGACTAAAGGTCGGATCAACTACCGCTTCAAATAAGTGAAGCTCATTCTCGGATCAGGCAGTCCGCGCCGCAAGGAATTGCTGGCGCAGATTGGTGTTGTGGCGGACGATATTCGCCCCCCTGAGATTGACGAAACCCCTTTAAACAATGAACTTCCGCGCCCGTATTGTGTGCGTTTGGCACGTGAAAAGGCGCTGGCTGTTGTGGCTAATGCCGATGACATCGTGCTTTGCGGGGACACCACCGTTGCTGTCGGGCGGCGCATTTTGGGCAAGCCCAAGGATGCAGCTGAGGCAGCCGAGTTTCTCTATATGTTGTCAGGGCGACGTCACCGCGTGATCACGGCAATTGCCGTGCGGCGTGGCGAAAAGATTTGGCAGCGCGACGTGGTCACGCAGGTTAAAATGAAGCCGTTGTCGGATGAGGAAATCAATTGGTATCTTTCGACCGGCGATTGGCGCGGCAAAGCGGGTGGCTACGGTATCCAAGGCCCAGCAAGCGCCCTGATTCCATGGATCGGTGGCAGCTTCACGGCAGTGGTCGGTTTACCCCTTGCGGAAACCACGGCGTTGTTGCGCACAGCAGGATTACCAATAATGAAAGCAGTATCATGAAGGGTCGATTGATAGCCTTGGATCACGTTCAGGGCCGCGAGGCTGCGGCGTTGATGGTTGACGGACGACTAGAGGATATTTTGATCGAAACCGACAAACCAAGGCCGGGCACGATCTATCGCGCCATCGCAGATCGCCCACTTAAGGGGCAGGGCGGCATGATCCTGAACACGCCTGACGGTGCTGGGTTTTTGCGTCACGGCAAGGGGATCGCCCCGGGCGATGCGCTTTTGGTGCAAGTGACGGGCTATGCCGAAGACGACAAGGCCGTGCCGGTGACGTCTAAGGTGCTGTTCAAAAGCCGTTACGCCATCGTGACCCCGAATGCGCCCGGTCGCAACATCAGCCGGTCCATTCGCGATGATGACATCCGTGATCGATTGGCTGAAATTGCACATGAGGTTATGGGTGAACGGGACTACGGTTTGATCCTACGCTCTAGTTGTGCGGATGCGGATGCCGATGATATCGCGGATGACGTGGCATCGATGGTTGAGCTGGCGGATCAAGTCATGGGCGGCGAAACTGGGTCCGCGCCTGAAATGCTACATGAGGGCGACGGCCCCCATGTTGTTGCGTGGCGGGAATGGACTGGCAAGGCGACTGTGGAAACAGCCGAGGGGTCGTTTGAAAACCACGGCGTTCTCGACGCGCTTGAAGGCCTGACACAGCCCAAAGTCCTTTTGGGGACGAGCGGGTCAATGTATGTGGAGCCGACGCGCGCGATGGTTGCTGTGGACGTGAACACAGGCAACGACACCTCGATGGCTGCGGGGTTAAAGACGAATTTGGCGGTGGCCAAGGAATTGCCTCGGCAGTTGCGGACACGGGGCTTGGGCGGTCAGATAGTTCTGGACCTAGCGCCCATGCAAAAGAAAGAACGTCGGACATTTGAAAGCGCCCTGCGGGGGGCTTTGCGCAACGATCCGATGGACACAGCGCTTGTCGGGTGGACTCCGCTTGGGCATTTTGAGTTGCAGCGCAAACGAGAACGCGTGGCTCTGAGTGAGGTGTTGAAATGATTTGCCCGATTTGCGGTGAAGAAGGCCAAAAGGACTTCCGCCCGTTTTGTTCAAAGCGCTGTGCCGACATTGATCTTGGCAAGTGGTTGAACGGTTCTTATGCCGTCGCATCTCAACGCGAAGACGATCAGGATGAGCTGGTCACCGAGCTTGAGAACGAGACTTCAAAGCTGGAACACTAGGCTTCCGCGTCCGGTTGTTTCGCCGGGTGGGCCAAATCGAACGCTTCAACTTTGCTGCAAGTGTCGGCAACGCGGTTGATGATGGGAAACTTGGACATATCGACGCCAAAACGCGCGGCGGAAAAAACTTGCGGCATCAGATAGACGTCGCCCATCCCCGGCGTGTCCCCAAAACAAAAATCTGCACCGTCGTTGCTTTTTCCAAGCAAGGCCTCACAAGCTGCTAGACCGTCACCAATCCAGCGTTGGCACCATGTGTTCACGCCGTCCTGATCTTGGCCATAGGTTTCCTTGATGAACTGAAGCACGCGCAAATTTTGCAGCGGATGAATTTCGCAGGCGATAACCTGTGTGAATGCCCGAACGCGGGCGCGCTCAAAAGCGTTGCTTGGTAGCAACTTCGGGTCTGGGAACGTTTCATCCAGCCACTCTAAAATCGCGGGGGATTGGGTTAAATCCCCAAGGTCGGTTTGAAGCGTAGGGACGAGACCCTGTGGGTTGATTGTCTTGTAGGCATCGGTTTTTTGCTGACCGCCGTCTTTGACCAAGTGAACCGACACAAAATCATAGTCCACGCCCTTTAGATTGAACGCGATCCGGCAGCGATAGGATGACGAGCTGCGAAAGTATCCGTGAAACTTCATTTTAGTCTCCTGTCTGGGTGCGTTGTCATGGAAGGGCGTGTACCTGTCTACGGTGAAAAGACTTGTGCTGTCGACTTTCGATAGGCGCTAGGCGACATGCCGGTATGCTTTCGAAAAGCGCGACTGAAATAGGCGGCGTCCTCAAAGCCGAGATCAAAGCCGATGCTGACGATTGGCGCGCGGGTATAGGCAAGCTGGCTGCAGGCTTCCTTGAAGACAACAGAATCGATAAACCGCATCGCCGAAACCCCTGTGACTTGTCGACACCGTCGACTGAGATGCGACGGGGATACCCGAAGGTCACTTGCGTAGTCTGACAGTTTTAGGCGCTCTCGAAAGCGGGATTGCACCAAGGTTTCAAACTTGGGGATCAACGTATCGGTCGGTGACAGACACGCGGTTTGGGCGGGCAAACCCATCGAGGACGCGATGAGGGTACCGACATAAGTGCCCAGCGATCTAAGCGATAGGGATCGACCAAGGCTTGCCGTGCGATAGCCTGCATAAAGAAGCTCAAGCGCGTGAACGAGATGCCCGTTGGGTTTCACTGTGTGCCAGTGTTGCAAGCGGGACGCGATGGGTGGGGTTTCAAACAGATCGGAGAATTCCGCGACGGGCAAGGACACGACCAAACCGTCAGTCTCGGGCGCGAACGTGAACCCGTGCACCGTCCAAGGCGGCAAATTGACCAGCCAACCTTGCCCAAGCGCGTGGGCTTGACCATTCACTGACAGTTGCGCGTCGCCCGTGCGTATGAACAAAAACTGGTGCAGATGAGGGTGGCGATGGGCAGCGATTTCCCAAGAATGCCCCTTTGCGCGGTCATGAATTCGCTCCACGTGCAAAACCTCGGGAAACAACCTGCCTTCGCCGTAAAGTCCATAGGCTGGAATGTTTTGGATCGCTGTCATGATCGAATTGTACCAGTTTGGGATCGATTTGACCATTCATGTGCGGGAATTATGCATTTACGGTGTCTCGATCATAAGGGTTAAAACATGCGCACTCAGGTCTGTATCATTGGCGGCGGTCCTTCGGGGCTTTTGCTTTCGCAACTTCTCGGGAAACACGGCATCGAGACCATCGTGCTTGAGCGCAAAACCAAGGCCTATGTGCTGGGTCGCATCCGCGCCGGAGTCCTCGAGCGGGGTTTTGTAGATCTGATGCGCCAAGCCGGTGTTGGCGCACGGATGGACGCCGAAGGGTTTGTCCACGACGGCACGATTATTGCCAATGGGGATGATCACTTTCGCATCGATTTTGCCAACAGCGTAGGCGGTCATGTCGTTGTCTATGGCCAAACCGAAGTCACCCGCGATCTCTATGAGGCGCGTGAAAAGTCGGGCGGCAAGATTGAATTCAATGTCGAAAACGTCGTTATCCACGGCGCGAATTCCAACAAGCCCTTTGTCACGTTCCAAAGGGGCGACACCGAGGTTCGCGTTGCTTGCGATTACGTGGCGGGGTGCGACGGATTTCACGGGGTCAGCCGCAAAACCATTCCGGCGTCTATCCGCAAAGACTATGAGAAGGTCTATCCTTTCGGGTGGCTTGGGATATTGTCCGAAACGCCTCCGGTCCATGATGAACTCGTCTATTCCCGTTCTGAGCGCGGGTTTGGGTTGTGTTCCATGCGCAATGCGAACCTGAGCCGCTATTACATTCAATGCGCGCTTGATGATGAGCCTGCAAAATGGACGGACACCGCGTTTTGGGATGAGCTTAAGCGCCGTATTCCGCAGGAATTTGCGGATCGTCTGGTCACAGGTAAATCGATCGAAAAATCGATCGCCCCGTTACGGTCGTTTGTGTCGGAACCAATGCGCTGGGGGCGGTTGTTTCTCTGCGGAGACGCGGCCCACATTGTCCCGCCCACGGGGGCCAAGGGGCTGAACACGGCGGCGTCGGACATTCATTATCTCTACCACGCGTTGATCGCTAAGCTATTGGACGGCGACGACGAAGGGATCGATACCTATTCGGCAAAGGCGTTGGCGCGGGTGTGGAAGGCCGAACGCTTTTCGTGGTCGATGACCACGATGCTGCACACGTTTCCCGATCAAATCGATTTTGACACACGGGTTCAACAGGCCGAACTGGCTTATCTGAAAGACAGCGACGCCGCACAGACTGCGTTTTGCGAAAATTACGTTGGTTTGCCTTACTGACTTAAGCCGAAATCAACTGTCTTGATCCAACCAAATTGTCACCGGACCGTCGTTAACCAAGGAAACCTGCATGTCCGCGCCGAACTGGCCGGTCTCAACCGGAAGGCCAAGCTTGCTGAGGGCCTGCGCGAAGCGTTGGTATAGCTGTTCACCAACCTCAGGGTGGGCCGCACTAGAAAAACCCGGGCGGCTGCCGCGTTTGGTGTCGGCGGCAAGCGTGAACTGACTGACCACCAAAACACTGCCGCTGATGTCTTTGACGGACAGGTTCATCTTGCCGTCAGCGTCTTTAAAAATGCGCAGTTTCGATATCTTCAACGCAAGGGCGTCTGCGCGGTCGGGCGTGTCCCCATCCATGGCGCAAACGAGGATCAGAAGGCCTTGGCCGCATTTGCCGACAACGGTGTTATCGACCGATACTTGTGCGCTAGACACACGCTGCAATACTGCCCGCATGATGGGGTCCTTTGGTTAATAGGTGACGGTTTCAAACAGGTCTGGGTTCGTCGCGATGAAGTAGCCTATGCCTCCGGCGATGAGGGCGGCAAAAGTGGCGGCGACGGCAATTTTCCAAACCGACCATGGGCGTTGGCCGCTTACACGTCCGGTCGTCCCATTGATCACGACGCGATAAGTCTCGCCGCGGAATTTGTAGGCGGCCATCCACACCGGAAGAAGGATGTGCTTGAAGGTCACATCGCTGATCTTGGTATTGACGTTGTTGACCCGTTGACGATCACCGCCGATGTCGAATTTCACATCTCGCAGGATAATGCGA
>Ga0316204_10012739_pt1 | contig 10195 bp, 13 predicted proteins | sample 6monrhotite_MG_2_FD_205661 | JGI IMG/M metagenome (GOLD analysis project Ga0316204, IMG submission 205661) | Microbial mat bacterial communities from mineral coupon in-situ incubated in ocean water Damariscotta River, Maine, United States -... | ecosystem: Environmental > Aquatic > Marine >... | reverse complement strand
ACTGATATGTGTCGCGTACTCATCGAGTATCTGCTCTTCGCCTGTGATAAGAGAAGCAGCCACGCCGTCTGCTTTAAGGTTCTCATATCCTTCCAATGCAAGAAGCCGAAGCGGGGCAAGATAGTACCCCGTGTCTGCTTTTTCCAAAGCTTTCATGGCTTGATAGGTCTTTCCGCTATTGGTCGGACCGACATGAAAGATAAGCTTGCGTCGGAGTTCTCTGGCCACTGGAAAAAGGTTCTTAAAGTCCCGTATAGTACGTGCAAGCAGGGCTTCTCTTTGTTTCTTTAGCTTGAGGCCTTCGATGCTTTTGTTAAAGTTGAACAGGACCTTTCTGGCTATTTTTGGGGGTATATGAAGATCGTGGCTTATGTAACCTTTTAAGTCTTGAAAGACAAAGGAACTGACTTCTTCATGGCTAATATCTAAGATAGAAGCAGACTCTTCACACTCACGGATAAGTGAACGCAACTCTTCTTCGAAGGCCTGCTCCATCATCTGTTTATGCAGAGAAAAGTCATCATCAAAGTCGATTGCTTCACCCTTCCATAGGCGGGGGAGAAGGTCTTTTAAGGGGACTTCCGAAAGTGCCTCATAAGGCAGTTCATGTCCTTCATAACGGTAAATGGATGATTTATGGATGATAAGATTGTAATCCATAAGCTGCAGAGAATGGGCCTTGAAATGTCTGGTAAAGACTGCCCTTAATATCTTCTCGTTCAAAGGCGTGTATTCAAAGATGTTCTCAGGCGGCATGGTCTTGAGTGCATGCAGTATCTCCCCCTCTTCAAGATAGGGATGAGGAGAGGGAAGGTTTGAAAGAAAGGTGTTTGCCTCCTCCTGTTTTATCTGAATAAACTTTTGTTTGATTTGGCTAAGGTGAGGTCGAAGATCATCTATCTCAGTCTCTTCCAAAAGCGTATAAGCGAGAGGTTCAGTTCGTACCTGCAGGATCTTTGAAAAGTTTTCATTGGCATAGCTGAAGGTGATCGGCGTAAAAAACTCAAGCGCATTGTCTTCTGTAAAACTTACCTCTAAGCTTTTTTCAAGGACTTTGAGTTTTTTACCAAGACGCATTTGATAAAGTACTTTTTCGATCTTGGGCAAAGAGATGCGTTTGGTGCGTTCATGGATAAAGTGTGTTTGTAAGGCTTTGGCCTCTTCATCGCTGAGGTCCAGCTGATCCAGAAAACTGTCGATCTTCTCGAGTTTGTCGGTAGACTGGTGTCTTTCGCCGCTGCCTGTAAAGATCTGTCCTAGCTCTTTAAAATAGTTGACGATGCGCTGGCGTGGCTCGACATCGGCCTCTGACCAGATACGTCTAAAAGAACGTATAAGCATCTCAGAACTTAATCCCTGATATTTAAGACCGATACTTTGCGCAAGTTCAATAAGTTTGTCTTGAGGGACTCTTAAGATCCCCTCGTCAAAACCGTCTCCATCAAAATAGAGACGAATAAGCTGGTTATATTTTGTAAGTTTCTTTTTCTTTTTTGCCATAAAAGAATTTTAGCTAAATAATCTTTATAAGCATTCTTGCACGAGGAATTCGTTATTCTTATGAAAATTATTTTAAAATATAAAGAAGTCGATTGCATGAATGAAGAGTATCCTAAAGAGTGGACCCAAGAAGAGTTTCTCAGAAATAAGGCCAAGCTTGAGAGACAGGGTATAAAGGTCCTTTTGATCGATACGATCCTCAACTCCATAGAACGCATCGAGACCGTGACTTACAATCCGGTTCTTTTAAAAGACGAACCTGAAGGTTCGGTCTTTGTATTTTACTGCGACAGCGGAAAGGCAACGATGGACAGACTTAATGAGTACGCAAAGAAGTTTCCCAAACAGCACTGTATATCTTTAAAAGGCGGCCGTGGATATTGGCGCAAACACTATCAAATATTGGATGAAGATGATGTCTAGAGACGAGGAACTGATCAATGAATTCATAGAATGCATCAACGAGACGCGCTATTATGATGCGCACGAGACCTTAGAGCTGATCTGGTTTCCCCGTCGTTTTGAAGATAATGACGAGATGAAGTTGGTAAAGGGGTTTATCAATGCCGCAGTATCATTTGAACTTATAAAACGAGGTAAGCCTGAGGCATCTGAAAGAGTTTGGAAAAATTACGAAAAGTACATCGTTTTACTTGGAAGCTTTGAAAGCCCGTATAACGGACGATACCAAGAATTGTCGATATTTTTAGAAGAAAAAAGGGACCAATTAGTGTCAAATATATAGCCTTGTCTCAGTTTGAAACTGTTACCATCTATCAACATTGAACGGGGGTGGTTTATGTCAGTTTTTTCTATGCTTGGTTTTACCGTGTTTGTACTGTTAGTCACTGCGTCGGTCTTTTATCTTCTATGGATGAACAAACGTCAAAAGCTTGAGAGAGAGTCCTATGAGCTGCATCAGTTGATGCAAAAACATTACCATCAGCTCCTTCATATACTTAATGAGATAGAGCCGCTTATGGCCCATGATAAAGCCTTTTATGAAGAACTTCAAGCTTATGTCACAACACACCACAGTGACTTCCCTGTATTGGGTGATATTAACAGTAATGAAGCAGATGAGTTCTACGGATTTTTGCTTAACCTGGAAAAAGATGCCAAAGAACATATCTCTGTTTTTAGTTCTCCTATAACACAGCAGTTAGACCAGATGAAGCTCTCTCTTATGCGGGCAAGAGAGTCTTTCTCTTACGCTGACAACGAGTACCGTTTTCTCGCTTCAAGTTTTCCTATAAGTATACTGGCTAAAATTCTCGAAAACGAAAAGAGAGGTCTGTTACGATGAACTTTATAGAAGCGATGAATTTTCGCCATGCCTGCAAGATTTTTGATGAAGACAAAAAAATACCCGCGGATCTCGTGAGTAACATTGCGGAAGTCGGACGCATTTCGCCTTCTTCATTTGGGATGGAACCCTGGGAGTTTTTGATCATCCAGTCGCAGGATATCAAAGAGGCCCTTCGTCCTTCATGCTGGAATCAGGTTCAGATCACAAGTTGTAGTGAACTGCTCGTTATCTTGACGAAGAACAGGCTTGTTGAACCGGGGAATGCTTATGTAGAACAGATGTTTAGTCGTAAGAATATGCCGCAAGAGATGTTTGATAGGTACATGGGCGTTTATGCAGATTTCTTAGGGGCAAAAGCAGAGGGAAAACCCGATTTTTACAAGGACTGGAGTGCAAAGCAGGCTTATATAGCTGCAGGCAATATGATGACTTATGCAGCAACAGAAGGCATAGATAGCTGTCCGATAGAAGGGTTTGAGCAAAAAGCCGTTGAAAAGACTTTGGAAATCGACGGTGAAGAGAGATCCGTTGCTCTGCTGATCGCCTTTGGGTACCGTTTGAACGAGCAGCCACAGAAAGTCCGTCTGCCTGCTGAGAAGATTTATAGGTATCTGTAAACGATTGTGATAGTTTAAGGACGAAGTCTGCTATAATCTTTAATATTACTCGTCTTACAGGAGACAATCATGGATAAAGAAGATATCCTTACTCAGCTAAATGCTGCTAAGCAAGCCCATCTTGGATGGGTTAAACGCGCAAAGTCTCTTATCGAAGGTACCCCGGTAGAAAAGGACCAAATTCCGGTCGAGTGTACAGCCTGCGGGTTCGGTCAATGGTTCTACTCAGATGGTCAAGGACTCAAAGCTATCCCAGGTATGGATATTTTAAAAGTGATAGAAGAAGAACACACTTCGCTTCATGATATGTATGCGAAGATATTTACGATCTACTTTACAAGCGAGGAACTCTCCTTTTTATCCAAACTTTTTGGTAAAAAAAAGAAGATCTCGGAGGCTGATCAAGAAATAGCAGTTGAACACTTTTCTGAGCTGCAGGCGATATCTGTGAAACTCCTTGCTGCGATAGACAAGTTGGAACGTCGTATCTCGGCTTTGCCGTTAAGTTCGTTTGAAAGATAGGTAAAAAGTCTAAGTTCTTTAACTTAGACGATTCCTTTCAAAACCCTTTAATCCTAAAATGCTAAAATCCCGATAATTAAAAAACTATAGATCAAGACCTCTTTTTGGAGGTTACTGAGTCTGACCAGGAAAAGATGAAATGAGTAAAGAATTTATTTATAATGAAATGATGGCGCATATCCCTGTGTGTTCACATAAGTCGCCTAAGAGTCTACTGTTGATCAGTGATGCACCTGAAGGTATTATGCAGGAGCTGGCTCGCCATGCAGGATTAAATGTGACAGTTGGTGGTTTAGACAGTATTGCTAACGGAACTGACGGCAGTTATGATATCGTTCTTATTGACTCTACAGCAGCTATCTCTCGTGCGACATATGCACATCTTAACCGTATTGTAAAAGAAGACGGTATCGTCTCATCGCTTAATGCTTCATTGGATGATGAAGACACTTCTAAAGAGCAGCTAAATGCTATAGGCGAGTACTTCAAAGTTGTCATGCCATACCGAGCAGAAGGTAAGACGATGATACTAGGAAGTAAAGAATATCACCCTACTGCAGATGTCATCTTGCAGCGAACTGACCTGATCGACGGTCTGTCATACTACAACTGTGACATTCATGTCTCAAGTTTTGCTATGCCAAATTATATCCGTTCAACTTACAGAGGCATCATTAAAAACTAATGAAGCTCTATGAGTATGCTATAGCCTTGACAGGTGGTATTGCCACAGGAAAGAGTACTGTAGCTAGTCTTATGAAGCTGCATGGAATCGCCGTGATCGATGCGGATGAGATCGCACATGAGCTTTTAGATATCCATCATGCGGAGATCGCCCGTATGTTTGGTGAGCAGTATGTGCGAAATGGCAAGGTCTTGCGTACCGAACTGGGTAAGATCATCTTTACGGATGAGGCCAAAAAGAAAGAGCTTGAAGCCTTCATCCACCCTCTTATACGTGAAGAGATCGAACGCCGTGCTGCTATCTATGACTCCCGCGAATTCCCTTACCTTATCGACATTCCTCTTTTTTTTGAAAATGGCGCCTATGATATCAAAGATAGTGTGGTCGTATATACTCCGCCTGAGGTCCAATTGGAACGCTACATGAAGCGGAACGAGTTGAGTGAGGAAGAGGCTAAGGTCCGTATCAACTCGCAGATGAGTATAGATGAGAAAAAAGCACGTGCGACATGGATCATCGATAACAGTTATAAACTCAAACATCTGCAAGCAGAGTGTGAGGCATTTGTAGATAGAATCAAAAAAGAGACGAACTATTACGAGAGGTACAAATAATGCAGGTTGCAAAGTATTCAGCAAGCGGAAATGATTTCGTTATATTTCACACCTTTATAAAAGAAGACTTTTCACAGCTTGCACAAGAGCTTTGTCATAGGCAAGAAGGTGTGGGAGCAGACGGTCTGATCGTGCTTGTCCCGCATGATACGCTTGATTTTGAGTGGTGCTTTTATAATGCAGACGGTTCTTCTGCGGAGATGTGCGGCAACGGAAGCCGTGCTTGTGCCCATTATGCTTTTTATAACGGTCTGGCCCCTGCTCAGATGAGCTTTTTGACCTTAGCCGGCAAGATATCGGCTAAGGTCGAAGGCAATCGTGTTCAAAGCGATCTTACCCCGCCGAAAATACTTGATGATAATATACTCATAAATGGAAAGTCATGGTGGCTTATCGATACCGGTGTACCGCATCTTGTCACATTTGATGCGGATATTGAGACCTTTGATCTTTTGGAAGCAAGAGAACTTCGACATCAGTATAATGCTAATGTCAATATTGCTTCGATCGAAAACGATCATATTCGTGTACGTACTTACGAACGCGGGGTAGAAGATGAGACTTTGGCATGCGGGACAGGTATGGCAGCCTGTTTTTACAGAGCAAATCAAGAAGATTGGGTAAGTGATAGAACGCTGGTAAAACCCACAAGCGGAGATGAGCTTATTTTGGGTCTTGAAAATGGTATAATAACCTTCACCGGAGATGTAAGAAAAATTTTTGTAACAGAGATATAAAGGCCTTTTTGGTCCTTGTATGCATGAGGGGTTTTTTTGCTTAAGTATTCGCTTCTCTTTTTTCTTCTATGCACAAATTTTTTAATTGCCTTTGAACCGGGTTTTACACAAGATTATTATGATGTAACGGATCCTAAGGTGAAAAAAATAGCCTTTGTCGACCTCCTTCTTCCAAAAATAAAACAAGCCGAAAAACAGATATTGTCTGACAGGGTTTTTATAAAAAAATTTTTTAAAAAATATATGTTTACCTATAGTCTAAAATCAAGAGTGAATCTTGAACGACTTATCAAGCTTGCTAAAAAATATCGTATCAAACAGATGTACAATGAGCATGAATATCTTGAAAAGATAGATGTTATACCCGTATCTTTGGTCTTAGCACAGTCTGCTGTAGAAAGTGCATGGGGAAGCAGTCGTTTTGCCCGAGAGGGAAACAATATTTTTGGGGAATGGACCTGGGGGAAGAAGGGAATCGTACCTAAAGGTCGAGATAAGGATGCAAGGCATAAACTTCGCATATTCAATACGCTTGATGACTCTATTCGACGCTATATGCTTAATCTTAACCGACACAGGTCGTATAAAGAGTTTCGTCGTCTTAGAGCGCGTTATCGTGCCGAAAGAAAGACTTTTACCGGTCTTATTGCAGCAACCACTATGACCAACTACTCTCAAATGAGAAAAGCGTACAATCGTCTTTTGGCAAAGGTGATCAAAGGAAATGGTTTTATGGGATACGAGGTCAATAAGCCAAAGATGTTAGCAACTCAGTAACATCTTTGAGGTAGGATCAACTTACTTCTTGTCGATAGCGTCTTTGGCGCCTTTGATAGCACCGTCAATAACGGAACGGGCGACGCTCCAGGCATGGATACCCATCTTTTTAGCTTCTTGTGCTTTTTTTGATTGGAGCAGATCAGAGCTTTTTTGCATTGCTTCTTTGGCAAGCTGAGAAAGCTTATCTCCCAGCACGTCAATAGTCTCTTTGGAGATAAGCACAAGCTCCTGCATGTCATAACGTATATCCGCAAGGACGTTTTCCAGTTCGGACTTGATACTTGGTGAACTTTGTGCTGCTAAAGCTTCGATCGTGTGTAAGAACAGAGCATCGGTATGGTGCAGTTCATTATAGAGTGCATGCGGGTCCTCAATAAGGATCATCTTGGCCTCATCCGGGGTGAACAAAAACTTCTTATTGAAGTTGTCAAGGCTTCGGATAAGACCAGTACGCATACCTTTTATGGTTCCTTCTAAGATAGCCGGGGCCGAGTTTGGCGAGGCTTCAGAGACTTCAATGGCTGTTCGCAAGATCGTAGAGATGACATGACGGATTCTTTCTGCAGATAAGATGCCCTCATCCAGGGTCTGTATGGTGATCTCTTTGGCTAACTCTTCCAGTGTCTCTTCTATGTTCGAGCCCTTCTCAAGAGTTGTGATGATAGCCGATTCAACCATCTCTTCAAGAAGGTTCAGAAGATCCATTGACTGAAGCTCGATACTGTGGAGTTTGGAGATACTCAGGTTATCGGCTTCTTTTTCTCTGAGCAGCTCTTCTATGATGGTAAAGAGCTGATGTTTAGTACTTTGAAGGGTATGGCTCTTTTTGTTGAGTTGTCGTTCTATACGCTCTTTTTGTAAAAGCAGCTCTTGAAGTTCTGCGTTAAGGTTGGCCGTTGCCTGTGTCAATATAGCAGAACTAAGTATCTTAAGCTCAGGCATGTCAATCTGCGCGACATCTATGTCCCATTCGCTTTGCAGATGGCTTAAGGTGTCATTGATGAGCTTCTTCTGTTGCTCAGGCTCAAGTCCCTCGAGCTTGACACATTTATCCAATAAATCACGTTCAAGTTTTTCAATATTCATAATCTTCCTTGTGTATGTTCCGAGGCGGTGTTCTGTATTAGAGCACCATCTTGATTTTTTGATGTGCTTTTAGTGCCTCATAGATAAAGTTTCTGTCATCCTCATTTTGCACTAAAAGTTCTAAGTTCATGCTGACATACTTGCCTGATTTACTTTGGTTGGAGTGTTTCAGGCTGTGTATTCTTTCGCATATGACATCTATCACGGCCTCCTTGGTATGGTCCTCATGCTCTGTAATTACCTTGTATGTCCACTTACAAGGATAATCAAGCTCAAGCTTTTGATCAAGATCGTTTATATTCACCACTTTTACCTCCTTCTTTAGATTCGAGTTGAACATCGGAGATGACCATGCCTTTATCTATGGCTTTTACCATATCGTAAATGGTCAGAAGACCGATACTTACACCGGTAAGTGCTTCCATCTCAACACCGGTTTGTCCTGTAAGCTTGGCAGTAACAGAAAGTTTGAACCCAGGAAGAGAGGGGAGCTCTTCTACGTCACAGTTAATACCGGAGAGATTAAGCGGATGGCACATGGGGATAAGGTCACTTGTCTTTTTAACTCCCATGATCGCTGCTATGACAGCTGTTTGGATAACAGGTCCTTTTTTTGTCTTTTGTGTGACGATGGCATCATATGCTTCTTGTGTCATTGAGATCTTTCCGCTCGCTATCGCAACACGAGTCGTCTCTTTTTTTTCAGACACATCCACCATCTTGGGTCTGTCATTCTCATCTAAGTGGGTTAAATTCATTGTTTTCCTAAAGTTTTCAGTTTATGCTTAATTATAGCAAAGGCTTGCATAAAAAAGAAGAGAGGATACCGGCAAGCTTGTCTATTTATGGTAAATAATGATATATTAAAATATAAGTGATAGGATGAAATATATGTTTAAATGGCTAGAGGATTGGGAAGTAGAAAAAACAGTCTACAGGATGATATTAAAAGGTGTGGGGATAGTCGCCTTTGTGATGTCTGGTATTGACTTTTTTTTCTATTCTCGTGAATTGGCTTTATTAGAGCTTGTTTTTGCAGTTACAAGTTTGCTACTCCTGCTATTTGCAGTCTCAAACAAGCTCAGGTATAGTTTTTCCAGCCGCATTTTTATATTCTTTATGGCCTTGCCGATCTATTGGAACCTTTTGTACAGTTCAAGTGCTATCGAGAGTACAATACTGTTTATTTTTTTACCTATTGTCACTATTATCTTACGACCTCTACGAGAGGTCGTCTTTTTTGCGATACTCTTTGGCGGTTCATTTCTCTATATCAGCTTGTTAGGAATCGGAGCAGCTGATTTTACCGCTATAGAACTTTTTAAGCTCATCAGTATGCAGGCTCTTATAAGCTTTTTTGTCATTATATACGTTCAGACGAATAAAAACTATCAAGATGTCATATCCAAACAGAGCGAAGCTTTGCAAGATGCGAATACCAAGCTGGCAGAGTTATATAAAGAAAGAGAGACAGAGGCGTATACGGATGCCTTGACCGGGTTGACTAATCGACTGGCTATGATGCACCGTCTTGAGTACTTGTACGCACGATATAAAAGGCAAAAAGAGATCTTCTCTTTTGTATTGTTTGATGTTGATTATTTTAAAAAGGTCAATGATACGTACGGACACCAGATGGGTGATGAGGTACTAAAAGAGGTAGCACAGATCACTTTGAAGAGTGTTCGAGAGGTTGATACGGCTGCACGTTATGGAGGTGAAGAGTTTGTGCTCTTGCTCCCACAGACAAATGCCCTCTCTGCAGTGGATATCGCCGAACGTATACGTAAAAGTATGCAGGAAACGATAAAGCTGGATGACAAAAGTGTAACTGCTTCATTCGGAGTCATTGAGATTAAAGAGGGTATGAGTATTGCGGAACTTATTAATCTGGCTGACCAGGCTCTTTATAAAGCCAAGGCTGCCGGTAGAAACCAGGTGATATCTGCTTAGTCTATCGTCGAAGGGTCAGTAATATATCCTGTGATAGCCGAGGCTGCTGCTACGGCAGAGTTGGCAAGATAGATACCTGAACTACGTGCACCCATACGTCCTACGAAGTTTCGGTTTGTTGTTGCAATAGCAACTTCCCCGTCTCCTAAGATACCCATGTATCCGCCCAGACATGCACCACAGGTCGGATTGGATACAACCGCACCGGCATCGATAAGGGTCTCGATATAACCCAGTTTCTCTGCATCTTTAAGAATCTGTTGTGTCGCTGGCGTAATGATCATACGGGTACGGCGTGCAACACGTTTGCCTTTCATGATCTCAGCAGCGATCTTAAGGTCAGACAGACGGCCGTTTGTACATGACCCGATAAAGACCTGGTCTACGGCTAT
>Ga0316204_10012737_pt1 | contig 10195 bp, 8 predicted proteins | sample 6monrhotite_MG_2_FD_205661 | JGI IMG/M metagenome (GOLD analysis project Ga0316204, IMG submission 205661) | Microbial mat bacterial communities from mineral coupon in-situ incubated in ocean water Damariscotta River, Maine, United States -... | ecosystem: Environmental > Aquatic > Marine >... | reverse complement strand
AGTGGGGCGTTTACTACCGTAAGGACATTTTCGATCAATATGGCCTGAGCGAGCCTGCCACCTGGGAAGAAGAGAAAGCCAACTGCCAGACGCTACTGGACAATGACGTCAAGTGCTACACCATCGGTACCAAGTTCCTTTGGACCGCAGGCGGCTGGTTTGACTATATCAACTCACGCACCAACGGCTATGATTTCCACATGGCGCTGGCCCGCGGCGAGATTGAATGGACAGATGATCGCGTCCGTCAGACTTTCGCCAACTGGCGCGAGCTGATCGATATGGGTGCCTTCATTGAAGACCACCAGACCTACAGCTGGCAGGAAGCCTTGCCATTCATGGTCAACGGGGAAGCCGCTGCATATCTGATGGGTAACTTCTCTGTTGCGGCATTCCGCGATGGTGGATTGACCGATGACCAGCTGGATTTCTACCAGTTCCCGGTCATCAACCCTGACGTCGACTATGCAGAGGATGCGCCAACCGATACGTTCCACATCGCCTCAGGCGCACAAAACATGGAGGCCGCAAAAGAGTTCTTGCGCTTCGTGACATCTGCTGAAGTCCAGACCGAAATCAACAGCGGTTCCGGCCTCGGCCAACTGCCGGTGAACGCGAATGCGTCCATCGATGATGACAAGTTCCTCGCACAGGGCTTTGACATGCTGTCCAGCAACGCGGGCGGCGGCATCATGCAGTTCTTCGACCGTGACTTTGACGCGGAAATGGCATCTGTCGGCATGGAAGGCCTGCAGGAGTTCATGGTGTTCCCGGACAATCTCGATGACATCCTGACGCGCCTCGAAGAGACACGTCAGCGTATCTACAAATAAACCTCGCTTAGGTTGCACCCACCCTTTCGCAGGGTGGGTGCAACCTACCGCCCAAGACATCCGCAAGGCCCCTCCTTTGACCTTTCGCATGTGTTGACCCAGCAGGAGAAACGCCATGTCGGTGACCCCGACCCTATCAGGCACCCGTGCCAACCGACCGCAACGCGGCTGGTACAAGCGCAACGAAATCGCGATCACCCCATGGCTTTTCCTGCTTCCCGCCATGATCTTTTTTGCGGTTTACGTGATCATTCCGATCGGACAGTCGTTCTGGATTTCACTGCATGAATGGGACGGTCTTGGCGAAAAGACATGGGTTGGCACAGCCAATTACGAACGCCTGCTCGGCTGGGGCGACCAGAACATGGACCGGAAGTTTCAGGTCTCGTTCTGGAACAACCTCAAATGGCTTGTCCTGTATCTTCTGGCAATCCCCGCGGGCCTGTTCATCGCGCTTTTCCTGAACCAGACGGTCACCGGCATCCGCTTTTACAAGTCGATGTTCTTCTTTCCATTTGTCATCAGCCAGGTTGTCGTCGGTCTGGTCTTTAGCTGGTTCTACCTGCCCCGCGAAGGTCTGCTCAACGCAATCCTTGGGGTCTTTGGCGCCGGCCCGATCAACGTTCTTGGCGATCCGACCTTGGCGACCTATGGCATTATCGCCGCTGGCCTCTGGCCGCAGACAGCTTACTGCATGATCCTTTACCTTACCGGCCTGAACGCCGTTGACCCCGAACAGGTCGAGGCCGCGCGACTGGACGGGGCGAAGCGGCACAAGATGCTGTGGTATGTGATCCTGCCACAACTCAAGCCCGCGACATTCATCGCATTCGTTGTGACGATTATCGGTGCACTGCGGTCCTTTGATCTGATCAGCGTGATGACAAACGGTGGTCCCTTCGGATCAACACGGGTCCTGTCATTCTATATGTTCGAGGAATCCCTGTCGGAATTTGGGTTCCGCATGGGCTTTGGTGCGGCCATCGCGGTCGTCCTTTTCTTCATCATGCTCGGGTTCATCACCTACTTCCTCTACTCCATGTACCGTGACGAAAAAGGAGCGCATTGATGTTTCCTACCCCGATCGAAAAAACATCCCGCACATGGCAGATTTCCTATCAGGTCCTTTTGCCCTTCATGCTGATCATCTGGCTTTTGCCACTGATCGCGGTCGCCAATTTCTCGATCAAGCCCGAGACGGATTTCATCAATGGCAACTACTGGGGCATTCCCAGCAGCATTGATGCCTTCAACAACTACGGCAAGGTGTTCTTTGAATCGAACATGCCCCGCTATCTGTGGAACTCGCTCTTTATCACCATTCCGACGGTGATCGGCGCTGTGGCCCTGTCAAGCATGGCGGGTTTTGCGCTGGGTGTGTACAAGTTCAAAGGCAACCTGCTGATCTTTTTCATCTTTATCGCAGGCAATTTTGTGCCGTTCCAGATCCTCATGGTGCCCGTGCGCGACCTGACGGTCAGCCTGAATCTCTATGATACCAAAACCGGGCTGGTCCTGTTCCATGTCGCGTTCCAGACCGGGTTTTGCACGCTTTTCATGCGCAACTTCATTCGTGCCTTGCCCTTCCCGCTGATCGAGGCGGCACGGGTCGAGGGCATCGCCGAGTGGCGCATCTTCCTCTATGTGGTTCTGCCGTTGATGAAGCCTGCACTTGCAGCCCTGGCCGTGTTGATCTTCACCTTTATCTGGAACGATTACTTCTGGGCCGTAGTCCTGACCCAGGGGCCGGATGCACAACCCGTTACCGCCGGGATCACCGAGTTCAACTCGCAGTTCCGCGCCGCCTATAACCTGATGAGCGCAGGATCAATCGTGGCAGCCCTGCCGCCGGTTGCGATGTTTTTCTTGATGCAGAAACACTTTATCGCGGGTCTCACCCTCGGAGCAGTAAAGTAGACGATGAACCGAACGTACCGTATCGATGATGGCCGTCAGACCCTCGTTCTGGCGGCCCGCAATGACCGCCTGCCAGAGGTCGTCTATTGGGGCGCGCAGCTGCCTGCCATGGAAGATCTTGACACATTGCATGCCGCCCATGCGATTGATGTCACCGGCGGGATGCTGGACGAAAACCCTGATCTGTCGATCTGTCCCGAGGCCACACGCAGTTTTCCCGGCCAGCCCGGCCTGATCCTGCGCGATAGTGATGGCACGCCGCTCTTGCCCAAGTTTTGCTTCGAGAGTGTCGAACAAAACGGCACTCTGGACCTCCTCTACGCCGACAAGGAAAACGGGCTGACACTGACCGTCAGTTTCATTAGCGATCCCGAAACCCATGTCATCACCTGTCAAACAACTTTGGACGCCACACGCCCCGTGCATCTGCACTGGCTGGCCGCCCCGGTCTTGCCCGGCCCGCAGCAATCAGACGAGATGATTGATGTCTCCGGCCGTTGGTGCGGTGAATTCCAACTGTCGCGCACGGCTTGGGCGCCCGGCATGCGCTACCGCGAAAACCGCACAGGCCGCACCGGTCACGAACATTTTCCCGGACTGGTCGTGCCTTGTCGCGGGGCCACCAACACCGAAGGCGAGGCTTACGCTTTCCATTACGGCTGGTCGGGTGGTCACAGGATGATTGCCGAAGAACTCCAAGACGGTCGCCGCCAGATCCAGTGGGGGCATGCCGCCCGGATGGAACCGGAGCCCGCCACCCAGTTCAAGACCGCGCCGCTCTATATCAGCTATTCCAACACCGGGCTGAATGGCTGTGCTGTCGCCTTCCAGCGGCATCTGCGCGACCGGATTGTCACATGGCCCAAGCCAGATGCGCCGCGCCCGGTGCACTACAACTGCTGGGAGGCGGTCTATTTTGATCACAAACTGCCGGTCCTGCAAGATATCGCCGACCGGGTTGCCGGGCTTGGGGCTGAACGCTTCGTGCTGGATGACGGCTGGTTCGGCAACCGCGACGACGACACCCGCAGCCTTTCGGATTGGACCGTGGACCCGCGCAAATACCCTGACGGCCTGCATCCGCTAATTGCGCATGTGCATGGGCTGGGCATGACATTCGGCATCTGGTTCGAGCCCGAAATGATCAACGAGGACAGTGATATCCACCGCGCGCATCCCGATTGGGTGCTGGGCAGCCAAGACCAGACCCTTGGCCGCCAACAGAAAGCGCTCAACATGGCGCTGCCGGCGGTGCGCGATTACCTTTACGAACGCATGTCCACAATCTTGCGCGACCACAACATCGACTACATCAAGTGGGACCACAACCGCGTCTTGCCGATGCCGGATGCATCGCAAACGCGCGGCTCTTACGCGCTCATCGACCGGCTGCGCGCGGACTTCCCGGATGTGGAAATCGAAAGCTGCGCCTCTGGCGGTGGCCGGATCGACTTTGGCATCCTGCAACGCACCCAGCGGGTCTGGCTTTCCGACAGCAACGACGCGCTGGAACGGTTGCGCATCCAGCATGATGCGGCGCTCTTTCTGCCGCTTTCGGTCACCGGTAGCCATGTTGGCCCCCGGCATTGCCACACTTCCGGGCGCACGCTTGATATTTCGTTTCGTGCCTGGGTCGCCGCGCAGCGTCACATGGGTTTTGAAATGGACCCGCGCGAGTTGGATGAGAGAGAGGCGGCGGTCTTGCAAGAGGTCACAAGCTGGTGGAAACACAACCGCCACTGGCTGCAAACCGCCGACATCCTGCGGCTCGACAGTGCCGATCCTGCGGTGATCGCAGAGCAGCAACTGGCGCGCGACAAAGACCGCTTTGTTGTTTTCGCAGGCAAGGCTGCAACCAGCGCACAGATCGCGCCGCGGCCATTGCGGTTAACCGGGTTGGACCCAAAGGCGAGCTATCGGATCGACCTGACAAACCGCAACGCCCTGCACCGTTTGTCGCGCGGCACCACCGCATTAAAACAAGGCGCACTAGAGCTTTCGGGCGCCTATCTGATGCGTCACGGGGTGACTTTGCCTTGGTCCTTCCCCGAACGGATGTGGGTGCTTGAAGGAAAACGGCTATGAACGCAACCTTTCATGACCTCAAGGATGCTTCAGTCTTTATCACCGGGGGGGGCAGCGGTATCGGGGCGGCCCTGACCGAAGGGTTCCTGGCGCAGGGCGCAAAGGTCGCGTTTATCGGTCGCTCTGATGCATCTGCCCTCGTTGCGCAGATGCAAGGCAGATACGGCACCGCCCCGCTGTTCATTCAGGGCGACATAACAGAAACCATGTCGCTCCGCTCCGCGATCGATCAGGCCGTCGCTGCGCATGGCCCACTGAATGTGTTGGTCAACAATGCGGCCAATGACATGCGTTATGATGCAATGGAAATCACCGAAGATGTCTGGGACCGCCAGCAGGCGATCAACCTCAAGGCTTACTTCTTTGCCTGCCAGAAAGCGGCCGAGGTCATGGCGCCGAAAGCTGCGATCATCAATTACACCTCGATCACCTATATGATGGGCTCTGCCGGAATGGCGCCCTATGTCAGCGCCAATGCCGGGATCATGGGGCTGACGCGCGCACTGGCGCGTGAATGGGGGCCAAGGGGAATTCGCGTCAATGCCATTGCCCCCGGCTGGGTTCTGACCGAAAAGCAGGAAACCATGTGGGCGACGCCGGACTCCAAAGCAGCTTTCCTGCAAAAACAATGCCTGCAAGAGTTCATCCAACCACAGGACATGGTTGGTGGAACCCTGTTTTTGGCCTCCTCCGCATCGGCTATGATGACGGGACAGACGATCGCAATTGACGCAGGTGTGGTAAGCACAGGATGACGCAAGACACCATCAAGGCAGATTGGATCGCGGTTGATTGGGGCACCAGCAACATGCGGGCCTGGGCGATGTCCGCTTCCGGCACAATGTTGGCCGAGGCCACATCGGATCAGGGCATGGGCCAGCTGAAACGGGACGGGTTTGAACCGGCACTGCTTGCCGCCGTTTCCGACTGGATCGACGGACCAACAACCGTGATCGCCTGTGGCATGGTGGGTTCGCGTCAGGGGTGGATCGAAGCGCCCTATGCCGCCGTACCTTGCGGCACCTTGCCAAAGGGGTTGGTGCAGGCCCCCACGGCACATCCCGATCTGTCAGTTCACGTTATCCCCGGCATCAAGCAGACAAACCCCGCCGACGTCATGCGTGGCGAAGAAACGCAAGTCAGCGGTTTTCTTGCGCGCAATCCCGGATGGGACGGCGTGATCTGCCTGCCTGGCACACATACCAAATGGGTGCATATCAGCGCCGATGAGGTTGTCAGCTTTCAGACCTTCATGACGGGCGAGCTGTTCGACACCATCTCCAGACAGACCGTCCTGCGCCACTCGATTGCCGCGGATGGATGGGACGACAGCGCCTTCGCGGAGGGGCTGAACATGAGCCTGTCGCGCCCTGAACGGCTGGCCGCCAGATTGTTTTCCCTGCGCGCCAACGGTCTGCTCAACAATTTGTCGGGGGATGCCGCGCGTGCACAGCTTTCCGGCCTTTTGATCGGGGCGGAACTGGCTGCGGCAAAACCCTATTGGCTAGGTCAGCATATCGCAGTGATCGGCGACAGCGGGCTGTCAAAACGCTACGTCAGCGCCCTTGCGACCCAATCGGTACCGGCCACACAAGTAAACGCCTCTGCGATTACGCTTGCGGGCCTCACTGTCGCCTATAAGCGTATGAAAGGATAACCCATGGACCGTCCGCTGATCGCCATTCTCCGCGGTGTCACCCCGACCGAAGCCGCACCGATGGCGGGCGCCCTGATTGACGCAGGGATCACCAAAATAGAGGTCCCGCTCAACTCTCCCGACCCTTTCGACAGCATCAAGGCCATGGCAGATGCACATGGGACCGATGCGCTGATCGGGGCCGGAACCGTGCTCTCCACCGCCGATGTGGGCCGTGTCGCGCAGGCCGGTGGCAAGCTGATCGTTTCGCCCAATTGCGATCAGCGCGTCATCGTCGCCACCAAGACGGCAGATATGCAAAGCTGGCCCGGCGTGATAACACCGACAGAGTGTTTTGCCGCGCTGAAAGCGGGTGCCGACGGGCTCAAGATTTTTCCCGCCAGCCTGCTGGGGCCTGAGGGCATCAAGGCCATCCGCGCTGTTCTGCCACCAGGCACGCTGGTTTATGCGGTCGGTGGCGCCGGTGCAGACAATTTCGCAACATGGTTGGCGGCCTCGGCTGACGGGTTCGGCATTGGGTCTGCGCTTTACAAACCGGGGTTCACGGTTGCCGAAGTCGCCGCACGCGCCCGCGACATGGTTGCCGCCTATGACGCCGCCGCATCATGATTTTCGATCACACACAGTGCCAGCTGGGTGAAGGGCCGCTGTGGCACCCTGCGCGCAAGCAGTTGTTCTGGTTCGACATTTTTGGAAAACGATTGCACAGCAAAGGCCAACATTGGCAATTCGAAGATCATGTGAGCGCGGCCGGCTGGATATCTGAAACGACCTTGCTGATCGCAACAGGCAACGCGCTGCGTCATTTTGATATCACAACGGGGGACCACCATGTCGTCACCCCGCTTGAGGCCGACAACACCGTGACCCGATCAAACGACGGACGCGCCGACCCACAGGGCGGCTTCTGGATTGGCACGATGGGAATTGATGCCCAAGCCGGTGCAGGCGCCATCTATCGCTTTTACAAAGGCGAGCTAAGAAAGCTTTTTGCGCCGCTCACGATTTCCAACGCAATCTGTTTCAGCCCAGATGGCAAGACCGCCTTTTTCACAGATACCCCCACGCAAATGATCATGCGCGTCGCACTTGACGCCAAGGGGTGGCCGACAGGCGAACCTGCGCTTCATATCGATTTGCGCGGCACCAAATTCCGCCCCGACGGGGCCGTCGTCGATGCCGCCGGGAACCTCTGGAATGCACAATGGGGCGTGGGGCGTGTTGCCGGATATGATCCCAGAGGCAATTTCATTGAAAGTCTTTGTTTCACCGCCCGCCAGACATCCTGCCCGGCTTTCGGCGGCGATGGCCTCGGCACATTGTTCTGTACCAGCGCCGCTGTGGGGCTTGCGGGGCCAGAACAGGGCAAGACATTCGCCACAACAACAACATACACTGGCCAAGCAGAACATCGGGTCATTCTTTAACCCCCTGCTCGCTTCATCTTGGCCAAAAAACTCAAAAGGGCCCACCTATGAAACGCACGCTTGGCGTTTGTTATTATCCCGAACATTGGCCAGAGGATCAGTGGGCCGATGATGCCGCGCGGATGGTCGCGACCGGCCTGGCATGGGTGCGGATCAGCGAATTTGGCTGGAGCCGGATGGAACCGACACCGGGGACACTGGCTTGGGACTGGCTTGATCGGGCAATCGCGGTGCTGGGCAACGCGGGTCTAAAGATCATCCTTGGCACGCCGACCGCGACCCCACCGCGCTGGATGATCGACAAGCACCCTGACATGCTGGCCGTCGATGCCGAAGGACGGCCTCGCAAGTTCGGGTCCCGTCGGCACTACGATTTCAGCCATCTGGGCTATCGCGATGAATGCAAACGGATCGCCGGGCTGATGGGCGAGCGCTATGGCCAAAACCCGCATATAGCTGCTTGGCAGATCGACAATGAATATGACTGTCATGACACAACGCTCAGCTATTCGGATGCTGCGCGGCAGGGGTTTCAAAACTGGTTGGCGCAGCGGTATCAATCCACCGACGCGCTGAACCGAGCATGGGGCAACGTGTTCTGGTCGATGGAATACGACAGTTTTGACCAGATCGACCTACCAAATCTGACAGTCACCGAGGCCAACCATCCGCATCAGCTGGCCTTCCGCCGCTACAGCTCGGATCAGGTCGTGGCCTTCAACAAGGTGCAGGCGGATGCCTTGCGTAAATATTCAGATGCCCCGCTGATCCACAACTACATGGGCCGGATCACGACGTTTGATCATTGGAAGGTCGGCGCAGACCTTGATATCGCGTCATGGGACAGTTACCCGATCGGCTTTCTGTCCGATCGGCTGGAAGGAACGCCCGCATTCAAGCAAGTGTTCCTGCGTCAGGGCCATCCCGACAACCAGGCCTTCCATCACGACCTGTATCGCGCTGTCGGCAAAGGCCGGATGTGGGTGATGGAACAGCAGCCCGGTCCGGTGAACTGGGCCCCCTACAACCCCGCCCCCCTGCCCGGTATGGCGCGCCTTTGGGCATGGGAGGCCTTTGCCCATGGTGCCGAAACCGTCTGCTATTTCCGCTGGCGGCAAGCGCCCTTTGCGCAGGAACAGATGCACGCCGGGCTCTTGCGCCCTGATGGCGCTCCAGCCCCCGCCTTGGCAGAGGCCCGACAAGTGGCCGACGAAATCGCCGCACTTGCGGATGTCGGCGCAGCCCCGGCGCAGGCCGCATTGGTCTTTGACTATGAAAGCGCATGGGGCTGGGATGCCCAGCCGCAGGGCGCTGATTTCGAGATGTTTCGCCTGGCTTTTGCGGCCTATTGCGGGTTGCGGCGGGCCGGGCTGAACATTGATATTCTGCCACCCGACACGAAGGATCTGTCAGCCTATCAATTGGTGATGGCACCGGGGATCATGAACCTGTCCGAGCCCCTGCGTCAGGCGCTCGCCGGTTTCAAGGGCATCGCTCTGGTCGGCCCGCGCACCGACACCAAGACCGATGAACTGAGCATCCCGACACCGCTTGGCCCCAACCTGCCGGGTGTCGATATCTGCGTCAGCCTCGCCGAAAGCATGCCGCCCGATGACGCCATCGCCCTGCAAGGCGGCGGGCAGTTTGTGCATTGGTTTGAGCATCTGGAAGGCAGTGCCAATATCTTTGCGCAGACAGCCAGCGGGCGGCCAGCAGTCATGGGCACCCATAATCTGCGCTACCTTGCGGGTTGGCCAGATGACACGACCTTTGACAAGATCATCGCCGATGCCTGCACCGAACTGGGTCTGAAAACCCAAAGCCTCAGCGCTGGCCTGCGCATTCGGGACACAGCGAACTGTCGCTTTGTCTTTAACTATGCCAACCATGCGCAGAACTGGCACGGGACAACGATCCCGGCAGCAGGCGTGCATTGGGAGGCTCTGTGATGGCGCATTTCGGAACAACACAGAACGGTGAGGATGTCGAAAAGATCACCATCTCGGCTGGCGATCTGACCGTCAGCATCCTGACCTTGGGTGCGATCGTGCAGGACGTTCGCATAAAGGGTGTTCCGCACAGTCTGGCACTTGGATCGGACCGGTTGCAGGACTATGAAACCACCATGGGCTACTTCGGGTCCATCGTCGGCCCTATCGCCAACCGGATCAGCAATGCGCGGGTGCGGCTGGAGGGGATGATGTACGAGTTGGAACGCAACGAAAACGGTGAAATCCACCTGCACTCCGGGTCAGATGGTGTACACGCTAAGGTCT
>Ga0316204_10012736_pt1 | contig 10196 bp, 10 predicted proteins | sample 6monrhotite_MG_2_FD_205661 | JGI IMG/M metagenome (GOLD analysis project Ga0316204, IMG submission 205661) | Microbial mat bacterial communities from mineral coupon in-situ incubated in ocean water Damariscotta River, Maine, United States -... | ecosystem: Environmental > Aquatic > Marine >... | reverse complement strand
AATTGAAGGTCGGGCTGGTAGTGCAGTGATTCGTATTATAGAAAGTGAACCGAGTTTAACTTATAAACCTTCAGTTGATATTACCTTTCGTTCAATAAATAAAGTGTTTCCAGCAAAGACGTTGGCTATCGTTTTAACAGGTATGGGGGCTGATGGCCGTGAAGGTGCACGGACATTAAAAGCTCAGGGTTCAGAAATTTGGGCGCAAGATGAAGAAAGTAGTGTTGTTTATGGGATGCCTGCAGCGATTGTAGATGCTGGACTGGCTGATAATGTTTTAAGTCTAAATGATTTTTCACAGGCGATTATTAAGCGCATATGAGAATAGATTTTCTAACAATTATAGGTTTGATTGTCGGTGTTTCCGCAATCCTGGTTGGCCAACAACTAGAAGGGGGTGCCATATCTACCTTAATAAATGGTCCCGCAGCATTAATTGTTATTGGAGGTACTTTAGGTGCCGTTATGTTGCAGTCACCCGTGATGATTTTTGTGCGCGCTATAAAGATGTTGTGGTGGATGATAAGCACCCCGCAATTTGATAGTGAAGGAGTGATTCAAAAAATAATTGGCTGGAGTAATATCGCTCGTCGTGAAGGACTATTGGGTTTAGAAAATCTAGAAGATGCTGAAACCGATCCTTTTTCGAAGAAAGGCTTACAATTGTTAATTGATGGCAGTGAACCTGAAGCAATTAGAACTATTATGGAAGTAGAAATACATACTCGAGAAAACTTTGATATTCAGGCTGCACGAGTTTATGAAAGCATGGGTGGCTATAGCCCAACCATTGGTATCATTGGCGCAGTTTTGGGGTTAATACAGGTAATGGGAAACTTATCTGACCCGGGTAAATTAGGCGGAGGAATTGCAGTTGCTTTTGTTGCAACTATCTACGGTGTGGCTTTAGCCAACCTTGTGTTATTACCTGTAGCTAATAAGTTAAAAAGTATTGTTATTAGTGATGCCCATTTTAATGAAATGATTGTTGAAGGTTTAGTCTCAATTGCTGAAGGCGAAAACCCTCGTAACATAGAAACAAAACTTTTAGGTTTTCTGCGCTGATTATTATCAGGTATGAATTATGGCAAGAAGAAAATCTATTTCCCATGAACCTGAAAATACTGACCGCTGGATGGTGTCTTATGCAGATTTTGTAACATTACTGTTTGCATTTTTTGTTGTAATGTATGCAATATCTTCAGTCAACGAAGGTAAATATCGTGTGCTTGCCGACACCATGACAGAAGCATTTAAAGTTGCGCCTAAATCACCCGATCCAATTCAAATCGGTAAAGAAAGTAAAGTTGTTAGTAGTTCTGCTTCTCGAAATGAAATTGTAAAGCCGATTAAAGTCCTGCCAAAATCCGAGCGCACTTATGAACGTGAAATGAAACAAATTGCTGAAACAGTCAGCAAGTCTGTTAAGCCACTTATTGATCAAGGTTTAATTTCTATTACTCAGCATAAACTCTGGGTTGAAATTGAAATGAACAGTAAGATCTTATTTACCAGCGCCAGTTCTGAGGTGGAAGATGAAGCTTTTCCTGCATTAAAGGCACTGGCTGAAGTCTTAAAAAAATTCCCGAATTCAGTTGATGTAGAAGGTCATACCGATAACGTACCCATTAACAATGAATTATTTCCATCGAACTGGGAGCTTTCTGCATCCCGAGCAGCCAGTGTTGTGAATTTGTTTACACGTTATGGCGTTAATCCAAGCCGTTTATCTTCAATTGGTTATGCAGAATTTCGTCCTATTATGAACAACACCACAGCTGAAGGTCGATTACGTAACCGACGAGTCAAAGTAGTGATTTTGGCAGATAAAAATGCACGCCGCATAGTAGAAATTGATCGCGATATAGGCCAAGCTAAAACAGAAGGTGTATCATCAACAGCTAATCAAGAAACGGGCGTGGAAGGTGATTTGTGAAAATTTGGGCCGTAGCCAACCAAAAAGGAGGCGTGGGTAAAACGACCACGGCAGTTTCACTTGCTGGCCATTTGGTAACGCAGGGTTCACGGGTATTGCTGGTGGATATGGATCCACAGGGATCATTGACGTCATATTTAGGATTTGATCCGGATGATATGCCGCAAAGTATATATTCGTTATTTCAAATCAATGACTATTCATATCAAACTGTTTCACCTGTTCTAATCGATACAAAAATCGAGCGATTAAAACTTCTTCCTGCATCAACTGCTATGGCGACACTGGATCGTCAGTTAGGCACCAAAGAAGGAAAAGGTCTGGTTTTAAAAAAGTCATTAGTCGCACTGGAGCAACATTTTGATTATGTATTAATTGATTGTTTACCCATGCTAGGTATCTTAATGGTCAATGCTTTAGCTGCTTGTGACAGGTTGTTATTACCTGTACAAACAGAGTTTCTGGCACTTAAAGGTTTAGAACGAATGATGCATACGTTAGATATGGTAACAAAATCCCGCAAAGTACCATTACAGTCAACAATCGTTCCCACTATGTTTGATCGGCGTACACGGGCGTCAACAGAAAGTTTACGAACGTTACGCGAACAATATAATGAAAAAGTATGGCCGTCAGTTATTCCTGTTGATACAAAATTTCGGGAAGCCAGTCGTCAAGGTTTACCCATTTCCTTAATGAGTAAATCATCACGGGGTTCAAAAGCTTATGACGCTTTATTAAATTATTTACTACATCCACAACAAGAACGACATTTAAAATTGGTGAGCTCATAAAATGGCTAGTAATAATTCTAATACTCTTGTTGATGAAAAACTTGCGCTATCGTTATTTCTGGATTCGCTTTTACGTGAACCTGAAGAAGAATCTCTGACAGCAGAAATACAAGTCGCTCCAGCGGCAGAAGTTAAAGTCGAAGCCCATGTCATAACACCATTACCTGATGTAGAACCTCTTGTAGAAGAAATCCCTGAAGTCAAAATAGAGCAAGAACCTGCTGTAGAAAATATAGTAGAGGAGTTGAGCTCATCCGTCATTAGACCGGAATGGGCGAATGAACCCTTTCAAATATTATTGTTTGAGGTAGCCGGATTAAAACTCGCTGTTCCTCTTCTTGAATTATGTGGTGTCATTGAATGGACTGATTCTGTTACTGAAATGCCAGGACATGCAGATTTTTATATGGGAATTTTACAACATTTGGATTATAAAATTGCTGTTATCGATACCGCCAGAATGGTATTACCCACAAATAAATTAGAACAATTTGCAGAAGAAGATCCGCGTGATCGAGTTAATCATATTGTCTTGATTGATGATTATCGCTGGGGACTTGCCTGCGATACCATAGGTGAAGTAATAACTCTGAAACCGGATGAAGTACGGTGGAGAACGTCAAAAAATAGTCGAAATTGGTTAGCAGGAACCGTTATTGAGCATATGTGTGCATTACTAAATAGTGAAGGTTTTGCAGATATGCTTGAAAACGGTCAAAAATGAGGTATATAGGCTTAACTTCTTTGGTTATCTGCCTAAAGTAACTGATAAACGGTGAATTTTACAAATTTGGCATATTAAATGCAATATTGAAGTAGGGGCGGGACGTGCGCCAGAATTTTGGCAAAGCATGACCTAACCTTAAGAAACGGGAGAGTAATACATGAATGATGCAGCTGAAAACAATGATGATTCGATTGTCCAGTGGGTAACGTTTCATCTGGAAAATGAAAAATACGGCATCAAAGTTATGCAGGTACAGGAAGTTTTACGTATGACTGAAATTGCTCCTGTTCCAGGCGCACCACATTATGTACTGGGAATAATAAATCTACGTGGCAATGTAGTTACTGTTATTGATACACGCAGGCGCTTTGGTTTATCTGATGTTGAAAATGATGATGAAACCCGAATTGTGATTGTTGAAGCTAATAATAATGTTGTTGGCATATTAGTCGATAGTGTCGCTGAAGTGGTTGATTTGAAATCTTCAGAAATTGAGACTGCCCCTAATGTTGGTAACGATGAAAGTTCAAAATACATACAGGGTGTTTCAAGCCGTGAAAATGAACTATTAATATTAGTTGATGTAAATAAATTATTATCTGATGAGGAATGGCAGGAGGTTGCTTCCTTGTAATTGAAGCAATACGTTAGCCATTAAAAAGGCAAATGGTAGACATAGGAACATCCGATAAGATTACAAATTTATGGCCAACTCCTCCGAGTCGACCAATAGAAAAGTCTGGCTTAAAAGATAAATCATCACAAGATCAACAGCGTAATAAAAAGAAAAAAGATAATACTGAAGTTATAGAAGAAGGACCTGGAAAAAACATTGATGAATATGCTTAAAAATTTTATCAACTAAATAACTTTAATCATAGCGAGAAAGACAATGGAAGCACTAACTCAATATTTAAATACTTTATCTGCTAATGAATGGCTGATGTCTTCAGTCATTGTTGTTCTTGTAATGAGTTTGTTATCAATAAGACGTCAACGCAAACTACAACAAGATCAGGCTCTTTCCATGCAATCATTACAGCGTGATTTACGGGCATTAGCAAATGCAGCTGTCGGAGTTGGTGGACGTGTGTTAGAAATAGAACGACATCAACGTAAACGTCCTGTAGCGGTTGAATTGCATGAGCAATCACCACAGCAAGCATCATCTACAAATGCACCGGTAGAATTTTACAGTTATTCCAATCAACCCTATGAACAGGCGATTCGGATGGCACAAACAGGAGCGAGTGTAGGTGACATTCAGAATGTTTGTGGCTTAAGTCAATCTGAAGCTGAACTAGTCAATATGATGCATCGCTTAGATAAAGCATCTTAACTTCTAAAAAAAAAGCCCCATAACGTGTTTAGTTACGGGGCTTTTTTTATAAACTAAATCCTGCGGCTTATTGCAACAGGATTTTTTGTTTATTAGTCATCAGATTTGGTAAAAACTTGCTGTAACTCTGCTTTAGCAGGCTGAGATACAGGTGGTGTTTTTTCCCGAGGTGCTGCTTGAACTGCCTGAGGCTTTTCAAGCTGAGGTTTTGCTTCTATAGGTTTGGCCGCAGGCTTCACTTCAGCAGTTGCTGCGTTTGTTTCAACTTGCTTCATTGCAGGTTTTACAGCTTCAGTCTTATCAGTTTGTGGCTTCGGTGTTTCATGAAACACAGGTGCATCCGACTTTACTTCTGCTGGCTTAGTTGTAGCAGCTGCTGCTGTCGCAGTATCAGTTTGCTTGTGTTGTTGTGAAGCAGCAGGCTTATTTTCAGTAACAATGTTTTGAGACTGAGCGGCTGCCGTATCTTTACTTCCAACAGCTTGCTTAGATTCTGAATTCGCATTTGGAGTTTCGTTTTGAGTACGCCCACCACGACGACGCCCACCACGTTTACCACGACGACTTTGAGATTGTCCCTGGGTAGTATCCTGCTTATTACCTGTATCTTTTTTATTCTGATTATCGCTTGTTTCTGCTGCTTTTTTAGGTTGTTGTTTTTGTTTATTTTCAGTTTGTTTACGCTGTTGTGTATTTCCAGGGCGACGGTTTTGTTGCCCATTGCGGCGATTTTGGTTACGCCCAGTATTACGACGGCGTGGTTGACCTTTATTAGCAGGCTTAGTTTTCTTAGTCTGCCCGCTACCAAAAATTAATTGCCACAGGCGGACTAAAATATTAGGTTGAGACTGTTTTGCCACTGGGCGAGGTGATGCCGGGCTGACAGATTTAACAACAGGTTCTTCTTTAACAATTTTACGAGTGTCAGGTGTAACCATTTCCTCTAATGCAGAGTCTGGTGAGGTATCAATTAAGTTATAACTACTTTGAGACGCATCTTCAGAGGTTTCGTCATCACGTATACGCTGAACTGTATAGTGTGGTGTTTCCATATCACGGTTCGGGATCAATAGAACATTAATATTTTGACGCTTTTCAATATCAAATAATATTTCACGTTTCTCATTTAATAAGAAAGCGGCAACATCAACAGGTACTTGCGCAACTATACGAGCAGTTTTTTCTTTCATTGATTCTTCTTCAACAATGCGAAGAATAGATAATGCACTCGATTCAATACCACGAATGGTGCCCTGGCCACTACAACGAGGACAAACCAGCTGGCTTGATTCACCTAACGATGAACGTAAACGCTGGCGTGACATTTCGAGTAAACCAAAACGAGAAATACGACCCACCTGAACCCGGGCACGATCAAGTTTTAAAGCATCACGCATTCTGTTTTCAACTTCACGTTGATTTTTTGCAGGTGTCATATCAATGAAGTCGATAACCACTAAACCACCTAAATCACGCAGTCTTAACTGACGGGCAATTTCGTCTGCAGCTTCAAGGTTAGTATTCAGAGCGGTTTCTTCAATATCGCCACCCTTAGTTGCGCGAGCAGAGTTAATATCAATCGAAATCAATGCTTCTGTATGATCAATAACTAAAGCACCACCGGACGGTAAACGGACTTCACGTTGGAAGGCAGATTCTATTTGAGTCTCGATTTGGTAGCGCGTGAATAACGGAACAGGATCATCATAAAGTTTAACTTTATGTAAATTATTTGGCATAACCTGTTCCATAAACTGACGGGCCTGCTCATAAATAGCCGGCTCATCAATAATCACTTCATTTATATCATTGCGGAAGTAATCACGAATGGTGCGGGTGATTAAACTACTTTCCTGATAAATCAAAAATGGAGCAGGGCGATCTTTAGAAGCGTTATCAATAGAACCCCAAAGGTTCATCAAATAATCTAAGTCCCACTGTAATTCTTCAACACTTTTACCAATACCCGCGGTACGAATAATCAATCCCATGTCTGATGGTATTTCTAATTCAGATAAGGCATCACGTGCTTCACTACGCGCTTCACCTTCTATGCGACGTGACACACCACCAGCACGTGGGTTATTTGGCATTAAGACTGAATAACGTCCGGCAAGACTAATAAAAGTTGTCAGTGCTGCACCTTTGTTGCCACGTTCTTCCTTAGCAACCTGGATGACAATTTCCTGACCTTCACGAACAACTTCTTTGATGTTAACGCGGCCAGAAATTTCAACACCTTCTTTAAAGTAAACACGTGAAATTTCTTTAAGCGGTAAAAAACCATGGCGTTCTGATCCATAATCAACAAACGCAGCTTCTAAACTGGGTTCAACGCGGGTGATTTTACCTTTGTAGATATTAGACTTCTTGGTTTCGCGAATCGCGGTTTCGATGTCTAGATCATATAAACGTTGGCCATCTACCAACGCCACACGCAACTCTTCTGACTGAGTTGCATTAAATAGCATTCTCTTCATTTTTAAACCTTTACCTGGCGCTCAACCACCGGGTGATTCGGCATAGCCGATCAGTTGGACTGTATGTTAATCAAAACCCGCTGGTGAAAAACTTCAGCACCTGAAAAAATTCTCCCGAGAGAGTCGCCAGGTTTTGATTTACATTCAGTCTCCACCGGCCTGTTTCGATTCTGGCCGTGGGAGCGCAGTTAATTTTTTAAGTTACCCCAACAACATGAGCAAACTTGCTTTTAATTGTTGTTGAGCTCTTGCTTCTATCAACATCCGATAATTCGTATGTTGTTAAACTCTATTTAGTGTTTATAAATCTGCTTTTCTCACAAACGTTTAAAAACAGGTTAAGCGAGGTGCGGACCGGAAAAATTTTGTGTGTAATTCCAAACACTTGAAGACAATATACCAGTCTTAGCTTGAAGCGGCAACGATTGTTTCATGGCGCTTCAATACTGCTACAATGCGCGAATGTCAGCAAAAGAACAATCTCAAGACGCCACACAGGCTCCAAAAGCTCAATTTGTCGAGATAAGTGCCGATCATGCCGGACAACGCATCGATAATTACTTAATGTGTCAGTTAAATGGGGTTCCTAAGAGCCTAGTCTACCGAATTGTGCGAAAAGGAGAAGTCAGGGTAAATAAAGGCCGTATTAAGCCCGAATACCGTCTCAAGGAAGGGGATATGGTGCGAATTCCGCCTGTACGCCAGGCGGAGAAAAAAGCACCTGGAAAAGCCTCCAATGCTGTATTAAAGCTCATTGAGTCACGCATTTTGTACGAAGACAAGCGAATTATGGTTATTAATAAGCCTTCTGGCCTTGCTGTTCATGGTGGCAGCGGGCTAAGTTTTGGCCTGATTGAAGCTCTGCGCGAATTACGCCCAAATGATAAACAGCTAGAATTGGTTCATCGGCTTGATAGAGATACCTCAGGTTGCCTGATTGTCGCTAAAAAACGCAGCGCATTAAGGCGTTTACATGAACAGCTACGTGAAGGCTCTATGGATAAGCGATATTTAACCTTGTTAAAAGGTAAGTGGAAGGGCACCAGTAAGTGGGTTGATGTACCTTTATTAAAAAACGTGATCCGTTCAGGTGAACGCCTGGTATTTGTTGATGCAAAAGGAAAAGAGGCCCGAACTCAATTTATTCCCTATTCAGTCGGAAATGAAGCCAGCTTAATGAGCGTAAAACTCGATACCGGTCGTACTCACCAAATTCGGGTGCATGCACAACATCTTGGTTATCCCATTGCGGGTGATGATAAATATGGTGACGAAGAATTTAATCGCCAGCTAAAGCGCATAGGCTTAAAACGCTTATTTCTACACGCTTTCTCACTAAAATTTCACTTACCTGATCCCGAAACAGGTGAAGATGATTCCATTTATGTAGAGGCGCCATTAGATGAAGCTCTGGTTAAAACTTTAAACAGGTTAGAAATCGATTTATGAAGGCTGAATTATTATGAACCACGAGGCCAAATTAATTGTCTTTGACTGGGATGGAACTCTTATGGATTCTGCCGCTCATATCGTTTCTTGTTTGCAATCAGCGATTACTGAACTTGAGTTACCAACAAAAACCAATGATGAACTAAAAAATATTATTGGGCTGGGTTTACGAGAAGCCTTGCTCGCATTATATCCTCAAGCCAGTGATATCGAGTTAACAGCATTAGTCGAACGTTATCGTGAACATTTTTTTGATCAAAAAGCCGATCCCTGCGAATTATTTTCTGGCGCCCGTGAGCTGGTTGAAGAGTTAAATAATCAAGATTATTTTTTAGCTGTCGCAACAGGAAAAGGGCGCAATGGTCTGGATAAAGTTTTAAATGAAACCGGCATGGGCGAGCTTTTCCCTGTTACCCGTTGTGCAGATGAATCCCATTCCAAACCTCATCCACAAATGCTTTTGGATATCATCGACTGGTATGGTGTAGATGCAAACGAAACAATTATGGTTGGTGATTCGGAGTACGATCTACTTATGGCGAATAATGCATCCACTCATTCAGTCGCTGTCAGTTATGGCGTGCATGAAAAACAACGTCTGCTGGATTGCAATCCATTAATATGTTTAGATAATATAAACGACTTACATCAATGGCTCTTAAACAGAGAACTGTAAAGGAAGAACATCATCATGACTGATGACACTAAAAATATGAATAAAGAAGAATGGCAGGCAGATGTTATCAGTAAACTTGCATTGGCTGCAGTTAATGAACAGCGCCGGGCACGTAAGTGGGGGATCTTCTTTAAAGCTTTGTTCTTTATTTATTTATTGGTTCTCTTTTTCACTGCGACGTCATCATCAGACAGCGCCGGTAGTCTTGCTAAAAATAATGAACATACTGCTTTAGTCGAAGTGCAGGGCGTTATCGCGGACGGAGCGGATGCGAGTGCAGACAACATTATTCAGGGGCTACGTGCAGCATTTAAAGAACCCAAAGCAAAGGCTATCATCTTACGCATAAATAGTCCTGGTGGTAGTCCGGTACAGGCGGCTTATGTTTATGATGAAATAAAACGCTTACGCAAAAAACATAAAGAGAAAAAAGTCTATGCCGTTGTTACTGATATGTGTGCCTCAGGCGGTTACTATATTGCAGTTGCAGCTGATGAAATATATGCAGACAAAGCCAGTATCGTAGGTTCAATAGGTGTATTAATGAATGGTTTTGGTTTTACTGAAGCGATGAAAAAACTCGGCGTTGAACGCCGTTTATATACTGCCGGAACAAGCAAAGGATTCCTTGACCCGTTTTCTGAAGTAAAAAAATCTGATAAACAACACATACAAACTCTACTTGGCACTATTCATAAACAATTCATTGATACCGTTAAAGAAGGGCGAGGTAAAAGACTGGTGGATGATGAAAAATTATTTACCGGTTTAATCTGGACCGGTGAAGAAAGTGTT
>Ga0316204_10012735_pt1 | contig 10196 bp, 8 predicted proteins | sample 6monrhotite_MG_2_FD_205661 | JGI IMG/M metagenome (GOLD analysis project Ga0316204, IMG submission 205661) | Microbial mat bacterial communities from mineral coupon in-situ incubated in ocean water Damariscotta River, Maine, United States -... | ecosystem: Environmental > Aquatic > Marine >... | reverse complement strand
CGTGCTGCGCGAGGTACTGGAAACACGGCGGCAGCTTGCACCGTTAGTGGTATCGCGCATCAAGGTCATGTCGAAACTGGACATCGCCGAGAAACGTTTGCCGCAGGATGGCCGCATCTCCCTGCGCATCGCGGGCCGCGCAGTCGATGTACGCGTTTCAACCATGCCTTCCGGCCATGGAGAACGCGTCGTTCTGCGTCTGCTGGACAAGCAGGCAGGTCGACTCGACCTGGGCTCGCTCGGCATGGCCGACGAATCAAGCTCGATGATGGACGAGCTGATTCACAAACCGCACGGCATCATTCTCGTAACGGGCCCCACCGGCTCGGGTAAAACGACGACCTTGTACGCGGCGCTGGAACGAATTAACGACAACAGTCGCAACATCATGACGGTCGAAGACCCAATCGAGTACTTCATCGACGGCATTGGCCAAACCCAGGTTAATACCAAAGTCGAGATGACGTTTGCACGTGGTCTGCGTGCCATCCTGCGTCAGGATCCAGACGTTGTGATGGTCGGTGAGATTCGCGATATCGAAACCGCGGAGATTGCTGTGCAGGCCAGCTTGACTGGCCACCTGGTGCTCTCAACCCTGCATACCAACACAGCGACTGGCGCAGTAACGCGACTTCGCGACATGGGTGTCGAACCGTTCCTGCTGTCTTCAAGCATCGTTGGTGTGTTGGCTCAGCGTCTGGTCCGCGTGCTCGATGACGACACCAAGGTGGCGTATACCGCTACGGAGTATGAATGTAAGTTGCTCGGTGTCGACCCGGCGAACCCACCAACCTTGTACAAACCCGGAGCAGGAGCCAATGGTGGCTATCGTGGACGCACCGGCATTTATGAGTTGATCGCCGTCGACGAAGTCATGCGCACCATGATCCACGACGGCGCCAGCGAGCAGGACCTCGATCGACATGCCAGGAAGACCAGCCAGAGTATTCGCGCTGACGGTCGGCGCCGAGTACTGGCCGGCGAAACCACGCTTGAAGAAGTACTTCGCGTAACACGCGAGGATTAGCATGGGCGCGTTTGAATACGTCGCACTGGATCAGGCCGGCAAGGAGTCGAAGGGCCTGCTGGAAGGCGACACTCCAAAACATGTACGCCAGATCTTGCGCGAGCGCAGCCTGCTGCCTGTGGCGGTCACTGAGGTTGCTCAAAAAGAAGCAAAGCGACAACGTAGTTTCTCGCTGCGCCGGGGTATTTCCGCTTCTGAGCTCGCACTTGTCACACGGCAACTCGCTTCTTTGACGCAGTCCGGTCTGCCGCTCGAAGAAGCACTACTTGCTGTCGCACAGCAGAATGATAATCCTCGCACCAAGAGCATTATGCTTGGCGTGCGCTCGAAGGTCGTCGAGGGCCATACGCTGGCCGACGGACTTCGAGAATTTCCGCAGGCATTTCCGGAACTCTATCGCTCAACCGTTTCAGCGGGTGAGCAGTCTGGCCATCTTGATGTCGTGCTGGATCGACTGGCCGACTACACCGAGGGGCGACAGGAGCTCCGGCAGCGCATTAACAACGCGATGGTTTACCCGATCGCGCTGGTGGTCATGTCAATCGGCATTATTAGCTTCATGCTGGCATCAGTGGTGCCACGAATTGTTAGTATTTTCGATAACACATCCGGCGAGTTGCCAGCGCTGACCCGCATCATGATTGCATCCAGCGATTTCCTTCGCGAGCAATGGTTTTTTATCCTGCTGTTTATTGTCGCCGCGGCGTATGGCATTTGGCGCCTAATGCAGAAAGAGAATGTGCGCAGAAAATTCCATCGCTTCGTGCTTCGCATGCCGATTGCCGGGCGACTCACGCGTGGTGTCAATACTGCCAGATTCACGCGCACGCTTAGTATCCTCGCGGGTAGTGGCGTACCCATTCTGGAAGCGTTAAAAATCGCCGCCGCCGTAATCGAGAACTTACCGATGCGCGAAGCGGTGACCGCCGCCTCTTTGCGCGTTCGCGAGGGTGCCGCGATAAGTCAGTCACTTGCTGTCAGCAAGCTCTTTCCACCGATGATGATTCATATGATCGCCAGTGGCGAGGCTGGCGGAAAGTTGGAAGACATGCTGACGCGCACGGCAAATTACCAGGAACGAGAAGTCGATGGCCTGATCTCTACCTTACTCGGAATCCTGCAACCATTACTGATTGTGATTATGGGCGGCATCGTGATTACAATCGTACTTGCCGTGCTGATGCCAATCTTCGAAATTAACGATCTAATTCGCTGACTGGTTGCTTGCGCCGTGTTTTCTTTCGCGCTATACAGGAAATTCATAAGTCTGGAGGTAGTTGCAGTGAATGTTGAAAGCAACAAAGACATTGAGTTGAATGGCGATGAAGAGTTCGTTGAGGACCCTGAGGCAACGGTTATCCTGACCGAAGTCGATGATGACGATGACGACTTGAGCGAGACGGTCGTTGGTCTCGATCTCGACGCAATCGTTAGCAAGATCGAGAGTTCTGACGCCGCAGAACTGGCTAAGAAACGCGAGGCCAAGAAGCGGCTTGAGGAACTTCAGGAACGGCTGGACGAGGATGATGAGTTTGGCAGTACCTATGCTTTTGATCTCGACGAGGACCTGCCTACCTAAAATCTCTGGATGTCACCAGCAGATTGCCCAGCATGTCGGTGTGGTCGACAAGCTGTCGCGCGATTACGTGTAATACCTCACCTTCAATCTGCAGTTCGCCCCTGATGCCGATGAGACGCGCGTTCAGGAGCGCCGCGCGACAGTTTTTCGCCACCTGTTTCCAGACAATGACATTCGTGTGGCCGGTTTCATCTTCCAGCGTCACGAAAGTTACACCACTGGCCGTTCCCGGCCGCTGCTTGGTAATAACCAGCCCTGCAACATTAACCTTTGCGCCGCTGACAAGCCCTGACAAACTTCCTGCCTGCCGATACTGGTAACGATCAAGACGCTGCCGCAGTAAGTGCAATGGGTGGCGTTCCAGCGTCATACCCAGACTTTGATAGTCGGCGACAATGTCCTGACCTTCGGTTGGCGTCCTAAGCATCGGCGACGCCTCAAAGCGTTCCATTGAGCTGAACAGCGGTGTCGGCTTCTCAACACCGGCAACAGCCCAGCGAGCCTGATGTCGATGCCCTGCAAGCGGCTGTAGCGCTGCTGCCCCTGCCAGCGCCCCTAATTCGCGCCGGTCGAGCCCTGTTGCTTCCTGTAAGGCTTGAATGCTCGTGTAGCCATGCATCGGTCTTGCGTCGACTACACGCTGCCCTGCCGCCTCTGAGAGCCCCTTGATTTGCCGCAAGCCCAAACGCAGCGCCGCGGCGCCCGTGGCACTTACCTCCAGCGTGCAGTCCCAACAACTCTGATTAACATCAACTTTACGGATCTCAACGTCATGTCGGCGGGCATCCTGAGTCAACTGCGAGGCCGAATAGAAGCCCATCGGCTGACTATTCAGCAATGCTGCTGTAAATGCGGCCGGCGTATGACACTTAAGCCAGGACGAGACGTAGACCAGCAATGCGAAACTGGCCGAGTGTGATTCGGGAAAACCATATTCACCAAAGCCTTCGATCTGACGAAATATCTGGCGCGCAAACTCCTCCTCATAACCACGCTCACGCATACCACGAATCAGCTTATCTTCAAACGGAGCAAGCCCACCGCGTCGTTTCCAGGCTGCCATTGCCCGTCGCAGCTGATCAGCCTCGCCCGGCGTGAAACCCGCCGCAACCACCGCCAGCTGCATCACCTGTTCCTGAAAAATCGGTACTCCAAGGGTCCGCTGTAACACGTCCTTGACGTCATCACTGGGGTAGTCAACGGCCTCTTCACCGTTTCGGCGTCGCAGATAGGGATGCACCATATCGCCCTGAATCGGTCCCGGCCGAATGAGTGCAACCTCGACTACCAGATCGTAATAACAGCGCGGCCGAAGCCTTGGCAGCATCGCCATCTGCGCACGTGACTCAATTTGAAATACACCCATCGTGTCGCCACGACAGATCATGTCATACACAAGAGGGTCTTCGGCAGGCACACTCGCCAATGTCAGTTCACGCCCGTCGAACTGTCGAATCAAAGCAAAGCTGCGCCGAATCGCGGTCAACATACCGAGCCCAAGTACGTCGACTTTTAGCAAGCCGAGATCTTCAAGGTCTGTTTTCTCCCACTGGATAACCGTGCGCTCCGGCATTGCCGCATTTTCCACCGGCACCAGCTCTGACAGAGATCCATTGGAAATAACGAAGCCGCCCACGTGTTGCGAGAGATGCCGTGGAAAACCCATTAGCTCGCGCACCAGATATAGAAGCCGTTTGATCACCGGACTTTCCGGATCCAGACCTGCCTCCAGTACCCGACTGTCATCAACTCGCTTGCCATCCCACCACTGCATGGAGCGCGCCAGACGGCTGACCTGCAAGTCACTAAGACCGAGCGCCTTACCAACATCACGCAATGCACTACGCGGTCGATAGGTGATAACTGTCGCCGCAAGCGCGGCCCGCTCACGCCCATACTTTGCATAAATGTACTGAATAACTTCTTCGCGACGTTCGTGCTCGAAGTCGACATCAATATCCGGTGGCTCATTGCGTTCCTTGGATATAAATCGCTCGACCAGCATCGCCATACGATCAGGATCAACTTCGGTGATACCCAGGCAGTAACACACTGCAGAATTCGCGGCCGACCCGCGCCCCTGACAAAGAATCTCCTGTGAACGAGCAAACGCGACAATGTCGTATACCGTCAGGAAGTAAGGTTCGTACTGCAGCTCGGCGATCAGCTTGAGTTCGTGTTCGACCAGATTGACAACTTTTTGCGACACACCGCCGGGCCAGCGACGTTGCATTCCTATCTCCGTCAGTTGCCGTAAATAGCTCGCCGGCGTTTCACCCTGTGGCACGATCTCGTTTGGGTATTCGTAGCGCAGTTCATCGAGTGAAAACTCGATTGTGTCGGCTATACGTACCGTCTCAGCAAGCAATTCCGCCGGGTAAAAATGTTCCAATACTTCAAGCTTGCGCAGATGACGCTCACCGTTCGGGTATAACGCAAAACCTGCAGTGTCGATGGTGACGCCTTCGCGAATCGCGGTCAGCATATCCTGCACGACCCGCCGGGAGCGCCGATGCATATGCACGTCACCGCAAGCAACCAGTGGTAGCTTCAAGCGTTTGCCCAGCGCCTGCAGCTGCTCGAGCTGATGTTGCTGCCGTCCATCAGCGAGTAACTCAACGGCTATCCAGAGCCGGCCACGGAAAGTTTCACGTAGCCAGTGGTCCTCGACATCAAGATCGTAATATTCGTCGGGTATCCACAGCACCACGCAACCGGGCAAACCGTTTTCGAAGGCACGTCGACTTAATATATAGCGGCCCTTCTCTGCTGCACGCCGTGCTTGCGTTACCAGTTCGCACAATGCCGCATAACCGTTGCGGTTCTGTACCAGCACGACCAGCTTGCGGCCACTTTGCAGCCGCAGCTCCGTGCCAATAATCAGCTTCGCCAGGCCGTGTTGTTTTGCTGCCATATGTGCACGCACAACACCCGACATCGTGCACTCATCGGTAATCGCCAGCGCTTCATAACCGAGTGCAACTGCCGCCGCAACGAGCTCCTCCGGATGCGATGCGCCGCGCAGGAAGGTGAAGTTACTCAGTGCATGCAGTTCGGCGTAGCGCGCCCGGGTCATCCAAAAATGCCATGCAGATACCAGCTCGCCGTACGGCTACGATTACGGAATACCCACAAACGCAAACCCTGTGGGTTCATTGCTGTGTAGTAATCCCGTGCAATGCCATCCTCATCCCACCAGCCTGTTTCCAGTCGTTCAGGGCCCTCGAGCAAAGTCAGGCGCCCGTGATGCAAGGGACAACCCTGCTCAGCGGCTAACAACATCGGCTCAGGTAACATCCACAGCGGTCGGTAGAGGCTGCGTCGGATACTCGACAAGGTCGTAACAACTTTGCCGCCCAGCAGGCCCTGTAATCGCCAGGCACGTTGTGGCCGATGCTCTGCAACGGTTGTCACACTGTGTACGGATTGATCGCCAATACGTGCCGCCAGCCGCTCTGCCAACTGTGACATTGAATAGCGGCGTCCCTGAGGGCTTTGCTTGCCATGAAATGCCAGCCGCTCGGTTTCTGCCTGCATTGCCTGATTGCGCCCACCCTGTAAGCGTACGGCGATAAAGGCCTCCGGCAATTGCACACGCTCGAAGCGAATACGCAGTAAATCCAACCAGTGATCGGCCCGACGCTCAAATTCGGCGCCACCTAAAAGTACCTCTGTCGCAGGTGCGCGCAGGTGAAAAAAAATGAAACGCAATCGTTGCGTGCCAAGTTGTCGTGTTAGTAAAAAACGTTCGAGTGACAGCAACAACTCATGACAGATGGCAAACAAAACCTCGCGATCACTTTGCTCCTCGGTCATTTCATAATCGGCGCAAAAACGTTCAGGTGCGCGCCATGATGCACGCGGGTCCGGCAATCGACCCAGAGCCCGATCAAGCTGTAAAAGTCGCTGCGAACCAAAACGCCGTGCAAAACCTTCTCTGGGTAAACGCAGGCAGTCGCCAACACTGGTCGCGCCCATAGCGTTAATCGAATCGCAAATCGAAGCCGGCCAATCCAGACAGCTAAGTGGCAAGTCACGCAACATGCTCGAAATATTGGCAGGATCACGAACACAGGCACGACGACCCGCTCTTGCCATCCAGGTCGCCGCAAGTGGCGTCGGTGCAATCGCTAATGAAGCCTCGAAACCATGCTGCCCCAATCCTGCTGCAATCTGTTGTCGAAGACTGAGGAGCCCACCGTACAAACGTAAACTACCCGCGATCTCGAGCAACAACACATCACGCCCGGCAATACAGACCACCGACGTAAATTGCTCCAGCCAGGTCGCAAGTTGCTCGACAGCCTGTTGTTCCCGCACTGCGCTGCGTTCCTCGATATGCAATGTCGGCATCAATGCCAATGCCGCATTGCTCGACTGGCCCGACTGTATACCGGCCGCACTCGCCTGCGAACAAGCCAGCAGCACACGATGTACTCCGTGCTGCTCCTCCACTACGACTCTGGCCTCTTTAGAGGGCCCGCTGGCCTCGAGTGACAGGTTCTGCAAATAGACGCAAAACCACAAACGCTGCACAACAGTTGCCGTCGCGGCTGTAGTTCGCCGCGCGATGGGCGGCGTATCGAGTGCTAATGCGTGCTGCATATCCGTTCAATAGGCTAAAGAACGTTATGCAGTACGACCGGCTGGCCGCCGCGACTTTTAAAAATACTAAGCCGTGTACCCGATGCGTTCGCCTGCATCTCGATGCGTAACGCGGCTGCAGAAGGTTCCGTGCGTGCGGCAAGTGGCCGAAACGCAATTGCCCAGCTAGCACCCTTCTCTGCGGCCAACTGCAGTCGTCGACTGGCCTGATCGTCAAGCCGTTCGGGCCAAAGCAATACAGCAGCGCAAGTACCCGACGACAGTGCCTGCTCGGCAGACCACAACACCTCTTTATTGCTCCTTGGTCGCACGATTAACATGCGCGACAGGTCAATACCCCACTGTTGCAGCGCCGGTGGATAAGGTTGAAACGGTGGTGCTACCCAGGCAATCCAGCCTGGTTCAGCAAAATCGGCGGCGGCCTCTTCCGCGCTGTCTCCAACGCTTAAGGCGGCCAATGCCGGCATCAGCAAACGCAACTCGCCGATGCCGTAATACTCAGTCAGTATTTCTGTTAGTGCGTGTTGCGGCCAACCGCCACCGGGGAGATGGCGGTCGAGCCTGTCGTAGCCGCTCGCAAGTCCGGCCGTTCCTTGTGCCGGGTTGCGGCCGCGCCAGAGACGTGGGTTTTCGAGAAGCTTGTCGAGAGAAGATGAGTCGTGCGGCATGGTTGCGTCATAGCGACCTAGTGCAACGGCATGCCGTCGCGAATAACGCCAACTACGACACCTTCGATCACCATTACCTGTGTTTTAAGATCAACCAGAATAGGTTCGAAGTCGTCGTTTTCCGGCAATAACTCAACGATCGAGCCTTTCTGGCGGTAGCGTTTGACGGTTACTTCATCGTCAATACGCGCCACCACAATCTGCCGACTGCGAACCTCGGGTGTGCGATGCACAGCAACCAGATCGCCATCGAGAATACCCGCATCCTTCATACTCATGCCGTAAACCCTGAGCAGGTAATGCGGCTTTGGATCAAAGAACGCCGGATCCATTCGGTAATGCGTCTCTATATGTTCCTCAGCAAGAATCGGACTGCCGGCGGCGACCCGGCCTATAAGAGGCAAGCCCATTTGTTCGCGCAGCGAATCCTTAAGACGAATACCGCGTGAGGCACCCGGCAATAACTCGAGCACCCCTTTCTTCTGCAATGCTCGCAGATGTTCTTCGGCTGCATTTGCAGACTTGAAGCCAAGTTGACGGGCAATCTCCGCACGCGTTGGCGGCATGCCCGTTTCGTCTATAAAGTCTTGAATTACTTCAAGAATTTGCTTTTGTCGAGGTGTCAGTGGGCGCATTTAAACAATCCTGTATGTATTCACAGTGCATGTGATTATATACAGTAGTTCGCTCAGTGCAAGCGGCAAAACAAATCCGCAGATCACCTGCAAACAGTCGCCCGTTGAAAATAAAAGTGAATAAAAACAGGAGTTTTCATTGAAGGTTCGAGCGTATTGTTAAATAATGCGCCTGCAATTGCATCCCAACAAAGGAATTTTTGATAATGAACAAGATTGTAAAAGTAAGCGCACTCGTGCTCTTTCTCGGTCTCGCCTCAGGCTGCGCAACAACTGCAGCTGTGAACGAAGCCAAAGCTACTGCTGATAAAGCTGCTGCCGATGTTGCTGCTGCTGTTTCAGCTGCTGAAGCTGCTCGTGCTGCCGCTGATCGCGCTGCTCAGTCTGCTGCCAGTGCACAAAGCACTGCAGACCAGGCGTTGTCAGCTGCAACAGAAGCTCAAGCTTGCTGCGAAGCAAACCGCGAAAGCATGGAACGTATGTTCCAGAAATCAATGTCCAAGTAGTTTAAGACTACAAAGATATTATTCGGACGCCGCGCTTGTCGCGGCGTTTTTTATTCCCCGCCCGACCGATATCGGAATTCCATCCGCGCGACCAACAATTTCCTCGGCAAGGTGCCAGTCCAGTTTGCCTGCGCGTTCACCGGTCGCACCGATGTATAACTCGGTCACCGACGTCAGCGGATCCCGATCGCTGGCTTCGAGCCGCGGATGCGCCTCCATCACCAACTCATCACCACTCCAGCCAAACTTCAGCGGCTCATTAATAATACGAACCTGCGTCTTCACGCCAACCAGGTCAAACAGGAACTCGATGTCTTCCGGAAACATGCGAATACATCCATGTGACACGCGCATGCCAACACCTGCGGGCCGATTAGTGCTGTGAATAAGATAGCCCGGCATGCCAAGCGCCAATGCAAATCTTCCGAGCGGATTCTGTGGACCGGCTGGCACGATTCGCGGCAAGGGATCACCATCAGCAGCATGTTCATCACGCACTGACTGCGGTGGGTACCAGGCAGGATCAACTACCTTGGCAGTAACCTGAGTCATTCCCAGCGGCGTTTCCCAATCCATACGACCAATGCTGATCGGATAGGTCATCACGTACGCGGGCTCACCTTTCTGCGGCTCTGGAAAGTAATACAGTCGATACTCGGCAAGGTTCAGCACCACGCCTTCGCGCGGTCCTGGCGGCAAGACGAATTGCGTTGGCAAGATGACTTCCGCCCCCTCTCCAGGCAACCACGGATTGAGGTTCGGATTCGCACGCACAATATCTTCGTAGCCCAGTCCATGCCGACGCGCAATATCAACCAATGTGTCTTCATGGCGCGCTGTAATGGTCGAAACCGCGCCCACCACGTCATAACCTGCGGGTGGCAGCTCGAAAATATCTGCGTGCGCAGCCTGCATCAGCAAGCCCAGCAGCAATATGAAAATGTAGTTTTTGTTCATTTGCCCAATTCTTCGTGCGCAATAACTTCCACTTCTGTCTCCGCTGCAGCCAGCCACTCCTGCATGGCACTGCTCTCCAACAACCGGTGCGGGTAATACCCGGCGGAATCCGGAAGATTGATGCCGTAAGTTCTAAAGCGCAAAACCACCGGTGCAAACATCGCGTCAGCGACACTGAAGTCGCCGAATAGCCAACCATTATCACCCTCGTATTGCTTA
>Ga0316204_10012734_pt1 | contig 10196 bp, 4 predicted proteins | sample 6monrhotite_MG_2_FD_205661 | JGI IMG/M metagenome (GOLD analysis project Ga0316204, IMG submission 205661) | Microbial mat bacterial communities from mineral coupon in-situ incubated in ocean water Damariscotta River, Maine, United States -... | ecosystem: Environmental > Aquatic > Marine >... | reverse complement strand
TTTTCAGTTCTTCTGCTTGGCCGAGTGTAATCACCGGCTTAACGGAGTCAGGATCATCATCGGTTTTTTTATTGCCTTTGTTTTCATCCGGCAACACCGTTTTATTGTGCTCAATGCTGTTACTTTTTTGTTTATTGCGCTTTTTCTTCAGCACCTTGGCCATGTTCATCAGGATATCGGTAACGGCCTGTAATGCCTTCGCAGCTTTACGTGCGACTGTTGCGGTCAGCGTTGCGGCCCCGGCAACCGCGCCACCGGGACCACTGATGAGTGTGCCACCGGCGGTAACGGCCACCACGGCGACGCCATCAATGCCGTATTGGGTGCCCTGTGACACGGCGAGTTCAACCAGTTGGTCGGTGGGGGTCTCGGTTAAAAATGTTTTGGGCAGGCTGGCTAACAGTTCCCGTGTCTGCCGGTCCGAGAGCAGTACGATGAGTATTTCCATGGTTTGGCTGGCTTCTTCATAACCTTGCCCGGCCTGTTGCCGCCATGCGTTAAAATCCGCCTCAAGCTGGGTGATGTCGCCACTGGCGATTGCCTCGATGATGGTGGTGACATCAATGTCCATTTTGTCCATTAAATCCCCGAATTCACCGAGGTCGGGGAGGTAGTCGGTAACACCCCCACCCAGACCGGCACCGGTGGCTTTGAGGTTTTCCCAGGTCTTTTCGTACCACGCCAGATCATCGTATGCTTGTGCTTGTATTTTTAGCGCGTCAATTTTATCCCGCACCGCTGCCGCAAAGTCTGCTTTTACCCGGTCTGCTTCGCTTGGTGGTTTGGCATTGGCGGCGGCTTGTTGCAAACGCGCCCGAAGGGTGTGAGCCACGCCGGTTAGCTCGCTTTCTAGTTGTTGATAACAGATGTCTAATTCAGTGTTGATGTCATCCAGGGACTGCTGATAACAATATTCGATTTCACCACCGCACGCTGGTATGTTGATTTCGATGGCTTTGCCCTTTTTATCCAAGATGCCTTCACGGCTTTCGCCATTGGCAAAGTGCACGATATAGGGGATTTCAGTGGCGGGGGTCTTGTCCGTATCGGTATAGCACAGACTGATGTCGAGACGGGTTGTTGGGTTTGGCGCGTTGTTGATAACGATCACCGGGATATTGAGCGAGCGGTATTTTGCCAATAAGTCCCTGGGGGGGACCGGTGGGGCTTCGAACATTACCTTGGGTGCCGTGGCGACCGGGCCGATGACATAATCCTGTTCCGAACCCTGGTCTGAACCCGGTGCCGGGTTGTCGGTGCCTGCCTCAAAGCCTTGGTTCACAAAGCCCTGGCCATAGCCGCTGAGGTCGAGTGTGTTTAAGTGGGCCTGCTGAAACACCGGATCAACGGCGATATTGGCGCTGCGTTGCTTCAGTGGCGGGAGAAAGCGCGAGTCCTCGGGGTTGATGCCGCCCGCTTGGCACAGTTGGGTCCAGCTCCATTGTTTGCGGGTATAGGCCAGCTGCACGGTTTGGGCCTCGCCATTGAGTTTGTGGGGCACCAATAACAGGTCGGACAATTGGCCCTCGGCAGGGCGCGGGTGTTTACCCGGATGGGTTGACAGCTTTACATCGCGCAACACCCCGGCGAAACTATTGACCTGCACTTCGCGCCACAGGTAACCGTTGACATAGACATACAGCCAGCCCGAGGGCAGTGCGGTGAATTCACTGGCGGGGGGTGTTGCGTCATGTTCTGGCTCTGGGGTCTCATTACCTGGTGCCAAGCAATCATTACCTGGCGCCGGGTGGTTCGGTTTGGTTCTGCAAACAGGGGCCAGGGGTATTAACACATTGGCCCATTGCGCGGCGTCGGCTTCACGGGCTACCGGGGTGATGGCCATACACAGGGGCAGGTTGTATCGGCCGATCGCGTAATACAGTTGCCGGGGCTGGTTGGGCACGTTATCAAAGCGCAATACCACCCGGTGCGCATCCCGGGTGGTATCCCGTTGAAAGTGCGTGGTATGGCCGTAGTCTTCCCCGCCGGGAATGGGCCTGAGGACCAGGCGGCCGCCATTGAGGGGTTCCAGGTGTTTACCGGCCACTTCGATGACGATTTTGTACTTTTGTTCTGGGACCGGTTCAGTTTCAAATTTTTCGGCCCAGCGTTGGCGCTCTCGCTCGGTGATGGGCCGCGAGACGGGTGCCGGGGTTGCGGCGGAGGATGCCAGTGATGCCCCCGCACTGCCCCAGCGAGGCGCTTCGTCTTCTTCCCGCTGAATCACGGCAACGGCGCCACCGGATAAGCCCGCCAGTGCCGTGGCCAGTTGTTTGATCAGCCTGGCGTCATCAAGGGGCCGCCCGATGTCGACGGGGTTGTAGACGTGACGATGCAGGTCCCGCAAGCGCCCCATGGCGTGGGCATCGAGGCGGAATTGTTGGAGAAACCGGCTGGCGCTATCGGTATCCGGAAACGTCAGGCGGGTGCCGTCGGTGGCGGTGAATTCATTGGGAATCAGGTCATACAAACCGGTTTGGCTACGCAGGCGAATTAGCATGGCTTCCTTGCTCTCTCTTTAATTCGTTAAGGAATCAAGACTAACGGGGCGGGGGATTGCCCGCAAGTGAATTAATGCCGGTATTAATGTGAACAATTACCGTCGGTGAGCATCACCGCCCCATAAAAAGAAGGGGGTACGGTTATTGGCCGGGTATATACCAACATTGATGTGTGAACACGGCGCGCTTTTGCTCAGTGGACTATTCCTTAGTGGACTATTGATCAATGGACAACCATCGTGTCATTGCCAAATCTTACAGGCTGGGCTGGGCGTTGGTATGGCTTGCCACCGGGGGCGAGGGCGCAAAAACACTGAACAGGAAGGGTAAATACGTAACAGGGCGGGTCAATTCCTAACAGGAAGGGGCAAATCCTAACAGGAAGGGGGCAAATCCTAACAGGAAGGGGGCAATTCCCAACAGGAAGGGGGCAAATCCCAACAGGAAGGGGTCAATTCCTAACAGGAAGAGGTCAATTCCCAACAGGAAGGGGTCAATTCCCAACAGGAAGGGGGCAAATCCCATCAGGAAGGGGTCAATTCCTAACAGGAAGGGGTCAAATCCTAACAGGAAGGGGTCAAATCCCATCAGGAAGGGGTCAATTCCTAACAGGAAGGGGTCAAATCCCAACAGGCGCGTTTCGGCGAATGTTCATTGATGCTTTTTCCGGCGCAGCAAGTGTATATACCCAAAGCGTTTGCATGTATACCCAATCTTGCCTCATCGCGCGTACCTTATAGCCTAGATTAATGAGGCAGCGCAAAAAACCCTCAAGAATATTCTTGCTGGTACGATAAGTCAGCTACTTCTATAAAATTTTTTGCACCTTGTGGGAAAATATGCCTCCGATAAACCACAGTAGACGAAAATTTATCACCAAATTTGCGCAAACGTCCATGCTGGGTTTGGCCGCTGTAAAAGCGCCTTACGTAATGAGTAAGGCAGCATCAACCGTTCGCGTGTTGGGCACCCATGTCACCCTGCAAGAAGAACTGCGTCAACAAGCAATGAAAGACTTGGGGATCAAGCTGGTATTTGAGCCCAAGGGAAGCGCTGCGGTGTTACAAAAAGCCTCGTCTAACCCCGAATCGTTTGACCTCTATGAACAGTGGTCCGACAGCATTAATATTTTGTGGCAGGCCGGTGCAATTCAACCGATTGACATTGAACGACTTACGTATTGGCCAGAGATCAATTCGTTAACGAAAACAGGCAAAATTGCCGACAATGCACGCATTGGCAAAGGCGATGCGCCGAATAAATTACTGTATGTGCAAGCCGACAAAACCTTAGGCGCGCAGCCCAGTGGGCAAATTAGTTTTATGCCTTATGTGCATAATACGGATTCGTTTGGCTATAACACCAATATTATCACCAAGGGAACACCCTACGAGACCGAAAGCTGGTCGTGGCTGCTCGATGATAAAAATAAAGGTAAGGTGGGCCTGATTAACGCCCCGACTATTGGTATTTTTGATGCCGCCCTGGCAGCCGAAGGAGCCGGTTTGCTGAAGTTCAACAACATCGGCAACATGACCATTGATGAAATCGATCAGTTATTTACCATTCTTACCGAGAAAAAACAGCAAGGTCATTTCGCCGGGTTCTGGACCTCGGTACCGCAATCCGTGGACTTTATGGTCTCTAAACGCGTCTCAATTCAAAGCATGTTTTCCCCTGCGGTTACCGCATCAAAAGGGCGTGGCACCCCGGTCACCTATGCATCGCCTAAAGAAGGTTATCGTGCCTGGCATGGTGTAATGTGTCTGTCGGCAAAAACCCAGGGACATGTTAAAGATGCCGCGTATGACTATATGAACTGGTGGTTGTCCGGTTACCCTGGGGCCTTCATCGCCCGGCAGGGATATTACATTTCCAACCCGGAGCGCTCACGTCCATTGATGTCCAAACAAGAATGGAACTACTTTTACGATGGCAAAATGACAACAGTGGATTTAAAAGGCACCGACGGTAATATCTCAGTGAAAGTCGGTGAGCGCCGAGATGGAGGTAGTTATGTTAAGCGTTTTTCAAATGTCGCTGTTTGGAATACGGTCATGGATAACTATGACTACAGCTTAGACAAGTGGTATGAATTTCTCAGTTCATAAATTATGCGCCGCAAGACGATATCGGGGTTCATAAATAACCGCACCATCGCGTTTAAAATTGGTATTGGTTTTTCCTTAATACTGATTATTTTTATTACATTATCGTTATTCATCATCAATAGGATGAGTCATCTCGATACGTCCGCATCGACCACTTCTCGTTTAACTAAAAACGCAACGTCAATTCTCGATATCAACACGCAAATCGCACAGCTACAACGGTCCACGTTGGTTTACGGCCAGTCGGGTAGCAGTGCGGTCATACAGAAAATGAAAGCCACTGTCCAGTCGATTGCCAGCAATCTAGTTGTGGTTGAAAAAAACACGTTAGATAAGGAAAGTCTACAGCTTATTAAAAGCATGAGGGACGTTCTCAATCGTTATGGCGAAAACATTGATGCGCTAAAAAATCGATTTGAATTTCGTCGCGCCTTTCTGAATAAAAAACTGCCCGCCATCCGCGAAGAAGGAACCTTATATTTAAAATCAATTGTCAGTTCCGCCGAAATAAACAATGATGTTAAAACACTCATTCAGGCACAATCCATATTACAACGTTGGTTAGAAGCAAATCTGGACGCACTGAACTTTATTAATAATCGGCAATATCAATTGAGAAAGGATGTCAAAGACAAAATCAACCGCATTCTGGAAACCAATAAACAGCTATCGACCGGGCTCCGTGATAGCCATGACATTGACCATAGCGGATTTATTGCGTTAATCAATAAATTTACATTTACATTTGACCAATCGGTACAGGCAAATCGTGTTTACTTATCACTAGTGAATGTCGTTATGGCAGGCGACGCTCTTGAATTTACCACGTTATCAAACAAGCTAAGAACAGATACATTAACCACACTTGACGAGATTTCTGCTTTAAGTCGCTTAAAAGCCAGCAACAGTATACAAATCGTTAAGATAACCTTGTTTGTCTTTATTCCGTTTCTTATGTTAATTGCTGCTTTTTATAATTTTACGATTTCCAAAGGTATAAAAGCCATTGCCCATACATTTAACAATTTGTTAAAAGGTGACTTTAGCGAAGATGTTCCGGGACTTGATCGTAACGATGAAGTGGGACAACTGGCAAAAGCGGCGAACGCGTTTAGGGTAATGAGTGAAAATTTTAAAGACGCCAAAATTAAAGCTGAAGATGCCACACGACATAAATCTGAGTTTCTTGCCAATATGAGCCATGAAATCAGGACGCCAATGAATGGCATTATCGGCACGATAGGGTTGTTATTAGATACCAGATTGACTCAAAAGCAAACGAATTACGCCAATACCGCCATGCATTCAACAGAGGCACTTTTAACCATTATCAATGATATTTTAGATTTTTCAAAAATCGAAGCGGGCAAATTAGAATTAGAAAATATTCCATTTAATCTCCAATTATTATGTGAAGAAGTGACAGAGATGATGGCCATTAAAGGCCGTGAAAAAAACCTGGCGATGTTGTTGCGTTACAAGCCAGGTACACCCGTAACCGTAATCGGCGACCCTGGCCGAATCCGTCAAATCATGTTAAACCTCTTAAGTAATGCCATTAAATTTACAGACGATGGGTTTGTATTGTTAACGGTTGAAGTAGATCATGAATCAAACGATCACACTCAGATTCGTGCTGCCGTTAAGGATACGGGGTTAGGGATACCAGAAGACAAACAGGCTATTGTGTTTGAAAAATTTGATCAAGTTGATGGCTCAACCACCCGTAAATTTGGCGGTACGGGCCTGGGCTTGTCGATCTCACAACAATTGTGCGCCCTTATGGGAGGAAAGATCGATTTAACCAGCACCGTTGGTGAAGGGTCAACGTTCGCCTTTACGATGAATCTTCAGCGCGTCAACCAGCATGCCAGCACAGCCCCTGCGAGCGATGTGACTGTTCTTAATGGCCTCAGCGCACTAATCGTCGACAGTAGTGCTATTGCTCAAGACATCTTAACCGAGCAAATGAATGCATTAAGCCTGCGTATAAAGACGGCTAGCACCTGGCCAGATGCGTTGCAACAACTTAGCGCTGCGGCGAGCAATAACACCCCCTTCAATTTGGTATTAATCAGCCAGCAAACATTCGATATAACGGGAGAAAAGCTGGCGGATAATGTCGCATACGATTTCCCGTTGAACAATACAGCACGCATATTCCTGACGTCAATTCCGCTCAGCGATGATGGTAAGAAACTGGAAAGCCTGGGTATAGAGGGTTATCTTGTAAAACCCGTTCGTTCGTCAGAGCTCGCTAACATTCTCGCGCTAATTTGGGATGCGAAATTAGCTAAAAAGACGATTCCACTCGTCACTCGCCATAGTATTGCCGATGGGAATACTTGCACTAACATCAAACCAACATTTACCAACACTCACATACTGGTCGCTGAAGATAACCCAGTCAATTTAATGGTGGTTTCTGAAATTATTGAGCAATATGGTTGTAGAGTCACCCCTGCCGGCAATGGTATTGAAGTTATTGAGATGATCAAAAAGAATCGTTTTGACCTGGTTCTGATGGATTGCCAAATGCCGGAAATGGATGGCTATGAAGCGACAATCAATATTCGCCGTATCGAAACGACGAATAAAACAAAAGAATTACCGGTTATTGCATTTACCGCCAATGCCATGTTGGGCGATAGTGATCGCTGTATAAGCGCAGGCATGGATGATTACATTACAAAACCGGTTGAGCAAAAGAAATTGGCGGCCATATTAATGAAATGGCTGCCGCATAAATTAACAAAAAAACCCGCCATCCGTGTTCATGATGAAGTTGATGACACCGTGATTGATACTGAAAAAACCAATGCGGTATCGCCTCAGCTGTTGGACTTTGCGATTTTCAATACTCTTAAATCGCTGTTCCAGGATAAATTTCCGGCAGCGGTGGCGCAACACACCACAACCTTAAAAGCCAATATTCAAACCGCAGAAAATGCCATCAATGAAAATGACGCTGAATCATTAGCGGCGGTCATGCATTCACTAAAATCAGCCAGCCGTCAGTTCGGCGCGACAAAACAAGGGGATATCTCGGAAACGGTGGAAATGCTCGCATCTGAGAATAAATTAGACGAGGCAAAAGTGATCTTCGAAAACCTAATACCAATGCATAAAGCGGTAATAAACTTAATGAATAGTGAATTAACCCGCCAAAAAAAGGCAGGTTGAGCCAATAACAACGACACTCGTGTTAAGCGCTACAAAAGGGCTTTAACCGCTTGATGGACATTCAGTTTGCTGCCATTTCCATTGGGGTGAAGGCGCTGCGGAATCTAGGTTACCCTTTATTTCCCCGCAATCGCTTCCAGTTTTCTGGCTTTAATGACCTGACCATCCAGCCCGGCGGCTTTGGCGTCCTGGTGGCTTCGTTCGTGTTGGGGTTCATAAAAAACATTCACCCCACCTATCGTGCTTAAATTGCCTACATTTTTACCTGCTCCCTTTAGTGTATTCAGTTCACCTAAAGAAGAAAAAACTTTGTTTGGAACATCATCTTAGACTGATAGTATAGTTTTAAGCCTCTCCTCTTTCCAACGGATTACTGCACCAATTTTATTTGGATGTTTACCATCACATATTGAAGCAATAGTTTCATCAACAGGATAACCATCATCCAACCAAGCTACCGCTTTATTAAAATCATCTCCATATGACTGCAATCCTCCAATAAGAATATTATCAAACGAAAATGTATTCATAACAGTTTCAGGTATTCCATTACCAACCACAGCCTCTTTAAAATTTAATACAAATTCTTTTCTTTTCATTCCTAAAATCGGTAACAACATGAAAGAATTATCAATCTCATCTATCCTGCGAATCCATTCCTCTTTACCACATACCCACTCACCATGATCATTCAACCCTAGAAAATTACCCTCATCTGGCACCTCAAATATTGGCATCCAGAATCGTTCTTCACCATTTCTATCATATTTCAGAAATTTACTCTTATCTAAGTTTGAGACAATTGCTGCAATACTTTTTTTATTAATCATCCTTGTTACCTTCGTAGTTAAAATTGCCAAATATCATGTTCAACTTTAAAACCATATTGTTCCATTGTTTTGACAAAATTCTCTCTAACCTCAGGAATTCTACCCCAGTTTTGACCAAATGTACCTGAGTTCTCATTTGTCCTTATAATATTACCTTTCTCCTTAAACAAAATACCTGCCACTACTTTATCTTTTGGTCCCTGTATTGATTCATTCAATTGGGCATGCTTACCTGGAAATTTCTGCCCCTTCACTAAGAAAGTTGATGTAGTAGTATCAAAAATGAACTCTAGTCCACCTTCTTCAGGTGTTGCAAAATCTACCAAGGATTTTACGGATTTACTTGAAGTATTAACCCCAATAACCCCTTTTTGAGGACCCGATCCAGTCCATGAAGGTATATCCCTAGTAGGTTTTATTGGCAAATCATCCAGTGAAGTAAGAAGGAACTTGTCTGGAACACCCCCCGAACCCTTCCCCCCTTTCAGCTCAAACGCATACCGAAACCTAACCCGAGCATTTTGCACAACGTGACGCACTCTCGCATACTTGATGACCTTCAGCGCGCTAATGAATCGCTCTGCAACCGCCCCCAGTATAAGGCCTTCCAGGGCCAATTTAAACCGGCCTTCTGCGTTTGTATCGGCGGGGTCTGACTGAAGGTATTCCGTGACGGGGTTGCGTAATGCAGGGTATTGCTGCAATAAGTCCGATAGTCGGGCTTCGTGTGGGTCAAATACCGTGGCATCAACCACCGCCCCAACGGCCATGCCTTTGACCAGTGCGCCGGTTTTTGTGGTGGGTTGAATGAACGTAACGGCTTTCATGGCGGGAATAAAGCCCACCAAAAACTGGCTCACATCATTGGTGATGGACCCTGCGAGGGTGTCGGGTTTGGCCACTCGGGGTAAGTTTAGGGCATTGCCACTGGCCTCCAACTGGCGTTGCGCCTCGGCATAATGATCTTCCCAGGGGAAGACGTAACCAAGATAGCCATTGGGCGCATGGTCTTCAACTAACAGAACCCCCAACGGCAAGATGCTTTCCAACCAGATCCCTAACTCAAACGTGACATCCAGTATTTCTTGCCCGGCATCGCGGACGCCACCGGCGATTTGTAAGGGTACATCGAAGTACCAGGGGCGCGGTTTAACGGCAGTGTCAAACCAAAAATCCACTGCGACGATATCAGGCGGCAAGGTGATACGGGCAAAGCCGTTATTGTCCAGGCTACCTGACTGCTCAAACCCCCGCTGTTGGGTATCTTGCACGGTGTAGCGCTGGCCCGGCGCAAATTGTAGCTCGATCCAATTGTCCGGTATTGCGGGTGGCGCGATTTCCAGGGCAACCACCGGAATATTAAGGTGGCGAAATTTTTCCAGCCGGTCAACGGCAGGCCAGGGTGGTAATGCCTCGTCCATGATCTTGGGCGCAGTTGCCACCGGGTGGATGGCATGGCCCGGTTGTCCGTTGTCGTTAGCGGTGTTAAAGCCCTGGTCATAATTGGAAAGGTCCAGGGTGGTTAGCTGGCGCTCTTGAAATGCCGTATCCACCGGGATATTGGCGCTACG
>Ga0316204_10012733_pt1 | contig 10197 bp, 10 predicted proteins | sample 6monrhotite_MG_2_FD_205661 | JGI IMG/M metagenome (GOLD analysis project Ga0316204, IMG submission 205661) | Microbial mat bacterial communities from mineral coupon in-situ incubated in ocean water Damariscotta River, Maine, United States -... | ecosystem: Environmental > Aquatic > Marine >... | reverse complement strand
TTTATAATATTTAATTCACGTTGATTTAAGCCTAAATCAATTAGCTGCTGGCGAAACCGTGCAAAACGAGTGGCCAGAATATCTAACTTCACAGTAATTTCATCCTTGGCAAAGACATCATCTTCATACATCATCTTTAATGTCAATTGTGTACGAGCGCGGGCAATCTCTATCAATTTAACAATAATCTCCATTTTATCGCTGGCTCGACTACTGTCTTCAATGACATTATGAGATTGTTCCATATTCTTATTAGTAATAAAGGCAAATACGGTTAACAGCGTTAGTAAGGAAAAAAAGCCAAACAGTAAGATGGATAGCAGATTTGAACGGTTTTTATTAGTTTGTTTCATGATCGTATTTGTTCATTCAAGATAAATAAATACTAGTTTAAACATGTTGATTATTAAAGGCAGCACTTCAATTTCTGAGAAGCATTTTTTCAGTAGGTAGTCGGGGTTTACATTGGTATTCTAGGGAAACAACTTAGTTTTTTCTGTCTTGCCAGAGCGACGGGGCTGAAAAGAGCAGGTAACCGGGTATGTCCCGTTTAACGGAATCTATTAATGCTGTTATTGTGGTATTAAAAACGGATGTGTCTTTATTCAGCCGTATCAGAGTTCAGGTATTCATTTTTTAAGCGTACGTAATGCTCAGCCGAATATTGTAAACCGTCTATTTCTTCATCCGTTAAAGCCCGTAACTTTTTCGCGGGACTGCCGACATAAAGGTAGCCGCTTTCCAGACGTTTTCCGGGTGATACTAACGCCCCAGCTGCCAGGAAAACATTTTTTTCAAGATGGGCGTCATCGAGAATTATAGCCCCCATGCCAATCAGGCAATTATCTTCAATGGTGCATCCATGCAATATCACATTGTGGCCAATGGTGACCTGACTGCCAACGGTCAGTGGAAAACCGCCAGGATGCTTGTTGGTGTGATCATGAGTTACATGCAGGACACTGCCGTCCTGGACACTGGTATTGGCACCAATTTTTATCCAGTTGACATCGCCCCGGATGGTGGTGTTGGGCCAGACCGAGCTTTCATGGCCAATTTCTACCTGACCAATTACCACGGCAGATTCGTCTATATAAACATCCTTGCCAATGTCGGGTGTATATTGCTTAAATTTTCGAATGCTCATTGTTATTCCAGTTGCTTGGTTTGAACGATAGTTCAGCGCATGGTCACCAGTTCTTCAGCGCTGCAGGGATGAATGGCGACGGTATTATCAAAATCTTCTTTAGTGGCGCCCATCTTGATGGCCACAGCAAAACCCTGCATCATTTCATCCGCACCAGGGCCGATAATATGGCAGCCGACAATTTTTTCCTGCGCCCCGACACACACCAGCTTCATCGCGGTTGGGGGCTTGTGTTCAGTAAATGCGTGTGACATGGGGGTAAAGCTGGTGCTATAGACCTTTACCGCATCGCCATGTGAGTCACGCGCAGCACGCTCAGTCATACCGATGGTGGCAATCGGCGGATGGCTGAATACTACGGTGGCTATATTGCTATAATCCAGTTTTCGATCCGGCATATTATTAAACAGGCGATCCGATAAGCGCCGGGCAGCGGCGATGGCAACCGGGGTTAAAAATGCCTTGCCATTAACATCACCTAAGGAATAGATGCCCTTGACATTGGTTTGCTCAAATTCATCACTGGGAATATAGCCCTGATCATCCGTGTTAACGCCTGCTGCTTCCAGATTCAGTCCGGCGGTATTGGGTGTCCGACCAATGGCCCAGACCAGGGCGTCAACATTATTGACCTGCTGATTTTTGCTGCAGTGCAGGGTCAATTTACCATGCTCATCTGTATCAACCAGTTCAACTTCTGTGGTGCTTAGTAAGACAATATTCGGATCATCCTGAAGTACCTCTGCCAACGTCTCTGATAACATGGTATCAAAATTTCCCAATACATGTCCCTTGCGAATCAGCAGGGTAACCTGGCTGCCCAGACTGCTCATTAAACCAGCCAGTTCAACCGCAATATAACCGGAACCAACAATGGCTATGTGTTCAGGTTGTTCAGTCAGGTCAAAAAAACCATCAGAGGTCATACCGAGTTCAGCGCCTGGAATGCCGGGAATGACAGGATAGCCACCTGGCGCGACAACAATATGATCGGCAGTGTATTGTTCGCCATTGACTTCCAGGGTTTTGGCGTCGACAAATCGGGCTTTTCCCTCGATTAAGTCGATATTGGAATCACTCAAATAATTGCCATACCAGTTCAGAATACCGGAAATATAGCCCTCGCGCTGGGCCACCAGCTTTCCCCAGTCCAGGCCATTATGATTGACATCAAAACCATAATCTTTTGCATCGGCAATGCCATGGGCAATATTGGCAGCATTCCACATGACTTTTTTGGGTACGCAGCCAATATTGACACAGGTGCCACCGACTTTGCTACTTTCAATAATGGCACATTTCTTACCGTATTGAGCGCCTCGCTCTGCCGCTGAAAGGCCTCCGCTACCTGCACCAATGGAAATTAAATCGTAGTGTTTTGACATAGAATTTACCCGAAAGATTTATTGATTCTAAAAGTTTACATGATTATCCTGTTATAGTGGAGCCTTTGGGCATAATTATCAATGACGTAGCGCAATGATCAGTCAGGAATTAATTCACTTAATCAGGCAGACCTTTCAACTGAATTGGCAAGGGGTACATGGACTGCCCCATTGGGCCAGAGTCCGGGTCAACGGCTTGCTTATCGCCAGGCAAAATGGTGCCAATCAACGGGTGGTGGAATTGTTTGCATTTTTACATGACGTTAAACGTGAAGCTGAGTTTAATGACCCGGATCATGGTGTGCGGGCGGCATATTTTGTCAATACCCTGGCCAATGACCTGCTGGAAATAAACGATCAGCAAAAAGAGCAATTAAGTTATGCCTGCGAGTACCATAGTCGTGGGCTTGTCGAGGGCGATGTCACCATTCAAACCTGCTGGGATGCCGATCGTCTGGATTTAGGGCGCGGCGGGCTCCGACCCAGTATTGACAAGCTCTGTACGGAAATTGCCAAACAGCCTGAATTTTTTGAGCAGGCTTATCAGCGTGCCATTTACCGAAATCTTGTCAATAAGAATTCAGCGACCGTACAAAAGTGGCCGCCGGCCTGAGCAAATGTCAGGCAGATATAGGCGTTATTGTCGTTATCAGGGAGTAAAGGGCTAAGGTCTAAGGGGCAGGAATCAGGGGTTTGATTTTTTTCACCTGTCTGATCCAGGGCGCGGATTTAAGTCGAAATGCTTCCGGTAGTGAAGCCGCTGCACTTTTTGCATCACTATAATTCTCATAAGGACCATAAAGCAGCACGTACAGGGTTTTACCCTCTTTGATAATTTTTAAAAAAAAGGTCTTTTCGTCAGAATATTGGTTGGTCAGCTGGCTGATACTTTCATATTGCCTTGCCTGCACTATCTGCAAGATATAATGATCATCTTCGAGCTGTTTGAAACCAGCGGCATCATTGACCAATCTGGCCCGGGTGGGCCTGGTTCGGGGCTTAATATTGCTGTCAGTGATTGTTTTACTCTTCGGTGTTTTAGCACTGATAGCCTGAAGGCGTTGCCTGGCATCTTTATTACCCGAACGGTGGGCCAGTTGGTACCACTTTTTGGCCTGTGACAGATTTTTAGTGATGCCATGACCGCCGGTAGCGTATATTTCTCCCAACAAAAATTGCGCCAGGGAACTACCCTCCTGGGCAGGAAATAATAATAAGTCATGGGCCTGTTTAAAGTCCTGTTGGACCCCCATGCCCTGAAAATACAGAAAGCCCAGATCGCGCATGGCGTCGGCATCATTTTGTTCTGCGGCTTTTTGCAGCCAGAAAACCCCTTTTTCAAGGCTTAAAGTGGCACCCCTGCCAGTTAAATAATGGCTGGCAAGACTATGCTGCGCCGGCCCGTAGCCATTTTCAGCGGCTTTGATAAACCATTCGGTTGCCAATTGGGGATCCTGTATGTCGCTTAGACTACTGTCGTAGAGTTGCCCCAGTTCGAATTGCGCCTGAAGATGCTCCTGTTGTGCCGCCTGAGTCAGTAAATCGCGGGCTTTGGTAACATTTTTGTTCACGCCCAGACCGGCGTAATATTTCATCCCCAGATAATATTGAGCTGCGGGAAGATTTTGTTTTACGGCGAATTGAAAATATTGCAGCGCCCGTTTGGGATCTTTTTTAACTCCCTTGCCTTGATCATACAGCAAGCCCATAGAATACTGTGCAGCAGGATGCCCTTGTTGCGCCAGCGGCGCCCAAATGCTGATCGCGGTTAAATAGTCGCCTTTGGCAAAATAAAAAGCGCCGCTATTATAGTTCTCAGCGGCGACTGTGAGCGTGGCGCAAGTACAGGAAAACAGGCACAAAAAAACCATAAGAATTTGCCGGGCAAAGAAATGAGTTTGTGACTGTCGGGTAATTGAAAATAACACGAAAACTTCCTGTATAAATTCTGATAGATTCAGTATAGTAAATTAATTTCAACAATTAGACAGATACAAGTCAACCTGAAGCGATATGAAACTTATGAATGCACCATTATTAGAAAACCCTTTACTGGATTTTGGGGGCCTGCCCCGTTTTGGCCAGATTGAAGTAAAGCATGTAATACCCGCGATAGAGTATTTGTTGAATGAGAATCGACAAACACTGGTCGAGCTCTTGTCTGATAGTAATAAAAAGTATACCTGGGCAAATTTACTGCAACCCATGCAGGAAATGGATGATCGCTTAAGCCGTGCCTGGTCGCCTGTCAGTCATCTGAACTCGGTTAAAAATTCAGAGGAGTTGCGTTCGGCGCACGAACACTGCTTGCCGTTGCTCAGTACCTATCATACCGAACTGGGACAAAATTGTGAGCTGTTTGCGGCAATAAAATCCATAGCCGAAAGTGATGATTACCAATCGTTGGATGAGGCACAAAAGAAAATCATTCAGATTCACTTACGTGATTTTCATCTGTCGGGCATTGATTTGGATGAGAACAAGAAAAAGCGCTATAAAGAAATCCGCCTGCAACTGTCCGGGCTTAAATCCAGTTATGAAAATAATGTCCTGGACGCCACCCATGGCTGGAGTGAAACCATCACCGATGAAGCACTTTTGTCAGGATTGCCGGATTCCGCACTGGCAATGGCAAAACAGACCGCCGAACGAGAATCCGTCGAGGGTTGGGTTTTTAACCTTGAGTTCCCCAGTTATTTTGCCATTATGACCCATGCCGATGAGCGTGAGCTGCGGCAACGATTTTATACAGCTTATACCACCAGAGCATCGGATCAGGGACCCAATGCCGGGAAATGGGATAATAGCGAGACCATGGAAAAGATTATGGATTTGCGCCAGGAAATGGCTCAATTAATCGGTTTTAATAACTATTCGGAGTACTCACTGGCCACTAAAATGGCGGAGACCAGTGATGAGGTGATTGATTTTTTACAGCAATTAGCGGAAAAATCCAGGGTCGTGGCTGAAAAAGATATCGCTGAGCTGAAACAGTTTGCCAAAGAGCATCTGCATATTGATGAATTAAAGGCCTGGGATCTGAACTATGTGTCGGAAAAACTTCGCCACCATAACTACGATATCTCTCAGGAAACCTTAAAGCCCTATTTTCCTGAACATCAGGTCATTAGTGGGCTGTTTGCGATTGTCAACAAGCTCTATGGTATTGAAATCACAGCGGTTGCCGGTGTCGAAACCTGGCATCCGGATGTTCGTTTTTATGAAATAAAAGATGCCCAAGGACAGATCAGAGGACAATTCTATCTGGATCTCTATGCCAGACCGCATAAACGCGGGGGCGCATGGATGGATGAATGTATTGTCCGTCATGCAGAAGAGGGTGTGGCCCAGATACCCGTTGCCTATCTGACCTGTAATCTGACGTCACCCATTGGTGATGAACCGGCACTGTTTACCCACGATGAAGTCAATACCCTGTTTCATGAGTTTGGTCATGGTTTGCACCACATGTTGACCAAAGTCGATTATTCCGCAGTCTCCGGTATCAATGGTGTTGCATGGGACGCCGTTGAGCTACCCAGTCAGTTTATGGAAAACTGGTGCTGGGAGAAAGATTCGCTGGCATTGATTGCCCGCCACTACCAGAGCGGAGCCGTGTTGCCGGATGAAATTTTTGCTAAAATGCAGGCAGCAAAAAACTTCCAGTCTGGCATGCAAATGCTCAGACAACTGGAATTTGCCTTATTTGATTTTAATTTACACATCCATTACCAACGCAATGGCCAGGCTCAGGTTCAGAAAACCCTGGATGAAACCCGACAGAAGGTTGCGGTGTTTATACCACCGGAGTTTAATCGTTTTCAGCATGGTTTTACCCATATTTTTGCTGGCGGTTATGCGGCAGGCTATTATAGTTATAAGTGGGCGGAAGTATTATCGGCTGATGCCTTTTCACTGTTTGAAGAGAACGGTATTTTTGACCGTCAGACAGGAGAGAATTTTCTTCACAATATTCTGGAAATGGGTGGCGTTAAAGAACCCATGGAACTATTTGTGCGGTTCAGGGGTAGAAAACCTGAAATTGATGCCCTGTTACGGCACAGTGGAATTCTTGCTTAGAAGAATAATAATGAGGAATTAGAAAATGGAAATCAAACCGACAGGGTTTAATTTCAGCAGGTTATTGTTAACGAGAATGTTAACGGGAATGCTCATGGGTATTTTCGTGGGGATGCTCCTGGTCTTCACACCCACCGATGTGCAGTCTCAGGAAGAAAAACAGTCGCAAAAAAAACCTCTGTATATCAGTCCAAGCTTGCAATTGGGTATGCACACCAAACCAGCCATGGACAGCCCCATAACAGCGCTTATCAGTAGCGGTACTGCAGTAACGTTAGTAAAAACCTCGAAGGACTTCAGCCAGGTTATCACTGAACAAGGTACGCAAGGATGGTTGAAAAGCAAATTCCTGACCGAGGAAGAACCGGCAACATTAAAAATAAAACAACTCGAACAGTCACTGCTTGAAGCTCAACAGCAATTACAGGCTCAGCAGAACGAAAGCCAGGATGAGGCCGAACCAGCACAGTCTAAAATGCTTGACTATGAAGAAACCATTGCCGGACTCAAAGCCGAGATAAAAGCCTGGGAGCAACTTGACTCCCAGGATAAGAAAGCGAATAAAGAACAGGCCGATCAAATCAATAAACACTTAAAACAGCGTCTGCTCAAGATTGCTTCATTGGCAACCGGTCATGAAGTGAATGTCAGCCAGCTCAATTTACCGAGAATGACTGCTGTCAATGAAACCAGTGATATTGTGAAGCTGCCATTTATAAATGCCATAAAAAAAGACTTCCTGCTCAATATTGTGATTGGCGGCATCTGTTTCTTTCTGGGTGTCTTTCTGATGGATCTGTTTAATCGTCGACGCCATGGCGGCTATCGAATATAAGGCAGGCATAAAAACGCCGGGGTGGGATGAACCCCGGCTTGATCAAATAATCAAAGGAAATGTAATGATTAGGAAACCTCTTGCTTCCACGAGGCAACCTATAAGCAACTTGCTGCTGCTGTATGCAATAAGCTACTTATTCATATAGACATTGTAGTCTGGAAATAGTTCAATGCAATGAACCGTTTCTCATTTTTGAGCAAAAATTTTTATCTGATGACCCTTATAGGCCTGGAATTAAGTAATTATTTATAAAAGGTTTTTATGAAATACAAAGACTTGCGTGAATTTATTGACAAGCTGGAAGAAATAGGCGAATTAAAGCGCATAACACATAGTGTCGATCCCAACCTGGAAATGACCGAAATATCCGATCGGGTGCTCCGTGCCGGAGGGCCGGCGCTGTTGTTTGAAAATCCCGTGGGTCATACGGTGCCGGTTCTGGCCAATTTATTTGGCACCCCACGGCGGGTTGCCTTGGGAATGGGGGAAGACAATGTCTCTGAATTGCGAGAAATTGGCAAGTTATTGGCGTTTCTGAAAGAACCTGAGCCACCCAAAGGTTTTAAAGCGGCATTGCAAACCTTGCCAATTTACCGGAAAGTGCTGGATATGGCGCCTAAAATCGTTAAACGGGCACCCTGTCAGCAAGTTATCTGGGAAGGTGACGAGGTGGATCTCAATCGTCTGCCCATACAGACCTGTTGGCCTGAAGATGCCGGTCCTTTGATCACCTGGGGACTGGTCGTCACCAGAGGACCGAATAAAGAGCGTCAGAATCTTGGCATATATCGTCAGCAGGTGATTGCTAAAAACCGGGTGATTATGCGTTGGTTGGCGCATCGCGGCGGCGCCCTGGATTATCGGGAATGGCAGGAACAGCATCCGGGTGAGCGTTTCCCTGTCTCCGTTGCTCTGGGAACGGATCCGGCCACCATCCTGGCGGCAGTGACACCGGTTCCGGATGCCCTGTCAGAATATGCCTTTGCGGGTTTGCTTCGCGGCGCCAAGACAGAGCTGGTGAAGTCGCAGAGCAATGACTTGCAGGTCCCTGCCAGTAGTGAAATTGTGCTGGAAGGTTATCTTGAGCCAGGAGACGAGGCGCCGGAAGGTCCTTTTGGCGATCATACGGGCTATTATAATGAGGTGGATAATTTCCCCGTCTTTACCATTGAACGGATCACCATGCGTAAAGATCCGATTTATCACAGCACCTATACCGGGCGTCCGCCGGATGAGCCTGCGGTTCTGGGTGTTGCCCTGAACGAGGTTTTCGTGCCGATTCTGCAAAAGCAATTTCCGGAAATTGTGGATTTTTATTTACCACCGGAAGGCTGTTCTTATCGCATGGCGGTGGTGAGCATGAAAAAACAATATCCTGGACATGCAAAAAGGGTCATGTTTGGTGTCTGGTCTTTTCTGCGTCAGTTTATGTATACAAAATTTGTTATTGTCTGTGATGACGATGTCAATGTTCGGGACTGGAATGATGTCATCTGGGCCATGACCACAAGAATGGACCCTGCCAGAGATACGCTGCTGGTTGAACACACCCCTATTGATTATCTGGATTTTGCTTCGCCGGTTTCGGGATTGGGTTCGAAAATGGGTATGGATGCGACCAATAAAATGCCAGGAGAAACCAACAGAGAATGGGGTCGTGCCATCATAAAAGATGCAGATGTGGTTAAAAAAATAGACGCCATATGGGATAAACTTGGCATTGAAATAATGGAGTAAACTATGAAAAATAAGCAATATATTACGGTATCTGTAATACTGGGAATTACGCTGGCAATGTCGACGGTGCATGGCCTTGAGCTAACGGATCAGCATGGCGGTTATAAATCCAAGGTATATGAAGGAAAAATTTATAATGATCGGGGTAAATATACCGGCATGATCACCCCGGATGGTAAAATGTATGATGACAAAGGTAATTTTACCGGACAGATAAAAAATCAGGCTATTCTGAATCGTGACGGCAGTGCAAACGGGGTTGTCCGTGACGGAAAAATTTACGATAAAGATGGTCAGTTTAAAGGCTTGTTAAAGCCTTAAGGCATTTCGAAAATGAGCTGAATGCCAAAGGAACATTATGGATGTTACTCAAATCCCATTTGTTGAACATGTGGGTATAAAAAAGAATGCTCAGGGTCTGCTGGAACTGTCGTTTGATAATAGGATTGAAAATCATTTGAAAACCATTCATGCCAGTGCACAGTTTACATTGGCAGAAACGGCCAGCGGGGAAATTTTACAACAAAAGTTTCCCCAGCTGGCCAATAAAGTGATTCCTCTGTTACGAGAGTCAACACTAAAATTTAAGAAACCAGCGGAGCAGTCAATCATTGCCTATCCTTCGATAACACCGGAAGTTGAGCAGAAATTTAACGACCAGTTTACCAGAAAAGGGCGTGCAGGCATTGCCGTTAATGTTGAAATAAGGGATGTCGACGATACAATAAGCTGTTCTGGAACATTTAACTGGTTTTTACAGGCGATATAAGCTAAGTTTTCTTTAGTTTTAGATTTTTATCACCATGAACTGGAGGCTAAGTTCAATGACTATTTTTAAAAAAATTGCAGCAACAGGATTATTCGCTATGGCATTGTTAAACATTTCTGGCTGCGCGCCTGAAGTGGGTAGCGAACAATGGTGTAACAATATGAAAGAACAACCAAAGGGTGACTGGAGTACCAATGAAGCAACAGACTTTGCCAAACATTGCCTGTTGAAATAGAAGGGC
>Ga0316204_10012732_pt1 | contig 10199 bp, 9 predicted proteins | sample 6monrhotite_MG_2_FD_205661 | JGI IMG/M metagenome (GOLD analysis project Ga0316204, IMG submission 205661) | Microbial mat bacterial communities from mineral coupon in-situ incubated in ocean water Damariscotta River, Maine, United States -... | ecosystem: Environmental > Aquatic > Marine >... | reverse complement strand
TTAGTTATAGCAGTTAATAGTTAATTGATTTGTTCAAATCGCCCCTGAAAGAAACGCAGTAGGTTCGGCTCATAAATGAATTTTAAGCCCTTGACAGATGCGGCGTTCTCCATTACTTCAGCCACGCCCTCTGCAGTTACGTCCATATGAGCTTGGGTATAAACTCGACGTGGAATAGTTAGACGAACAAGTTCAAGTTTGGGCATATAATTCTCACCGGTTTCCTTGTTTCTACCTGCGGAGACTGCACCACGTTCCATAGCTCTGATACCCGATTCAACATATATGGCAGCCGCTAACGCTTGGGCAGGATATTGATTTTGAGGAATATGGGGCAGCATTTTACGCGCATTTAGAAAAATAGCATGACCGCCATAAGGCTTTACAATGGGCACACCATATAATTCGAGTCGTTCACCTAGATAAGCTATCTGACCTATACGTGCAGCCATATGATCGTCTTGCACAGATTCTTTAATGCCTATTGCCAGAGCTTCCATGTCACGACCAGCCATACCGCCATAGGTATGGAGTCCTTCATACACCACCACTAATTCACAAGATTTTTCATAAAGACTGGCATCGTTCATGGCAAGGAATCCACCAATGTTGACCATGGCATCTTTCTTAGATGACATGGTGGCTGCATCGGTTAGGGCACAGATTTCATAGACTATTTCTTGTACTGATTTATTTTCATAACCTGGTTCACGCTGTTGAATAAAATAGGCGTTTTCTGCAACACGAGTCATATCATGCACCAGTAGTATTTGTTGTTGGTCACACCAATCCCGCAACGCTTTCAAATTAGCAAGTGAGATGGGTTGGCCGCCAGCCATATTTACGCAGGTGGCAATGCAGACATAGGGAATTCTATCCGCACCAACCTCATCTAACAGGGCATTCAGTTTATCGAAATCTATATTACCCTTAAATGGATGTTCTGATTCAGGATCATGAGCTTCATCAATAATAATATCAATAAAGGTGCCACCAGCAAGTTCTTGATGCAGACGTGTCGTTGTAAAGTACATATTGCCGGGAACATAGTCTCCATCCTTGATCAGGATCTGACTTAAGATATTCTCTGCACCACGTCCTTGATGAGTAGGAACAGTAAATTTGTAACTATAGTATTCTTCCACCGTTTCTTGCAGGTGGTAAAAGTTGCGACTTCCTGCGTAGGCTTCATCTCCCATCATGATGCCTGCCCATTGTTGGTCACTCATTGCTGAGACGCCGGAATCGGTTAGTAGATCTATATAGACATCCTCAGATTTTAATAGGAAGGTATTATAGCCAGCATCTTTAATGGCGATTTCCCGCTCTTCTCGGGTGGTCATCTTTAAAAGTTCAACCATTTTAATTTTGTAGGGTTCTGCCCAAGATCGTTTTTCCATATCTACACCTCATTAATAAAATGTGCCAGAAAGATTTCTAGCAATAACAGTTATTGGATATCTGTGTAGTTTGTTACTGATACAAGAACGAGTAACCACAGATGATACTGTGGCATTTCATCCCTCATGTTGCCGTTTTAGGAGTAGACGGCTAAAGAAGTGGCCATGAATGATAGCTTAAAGGTTGTAGCGGATATTGTCTTTGATTTGGATCAGTGGAACTCATGAATGATGAACGCCTATGATCCCAAATTGAGATTGGTTATACTCATCTAAGTTAGCGAATTACGAAGAGATATTCATGAATCAGCAGTCTGTAGACGGCAAACTATCAAGTAAACGTTCTAAGAAGCCAAGTACTATAAGAATTGGACGTCGTTATCGACCCAATCGATTAAATGGTGAATATGATGCAATTGTAATTGGTTCTGGAATAGGGGGCTTAACATCGGCACGCTCATTGGCGGCAATGGGCAAGAAAGTTATCGTGCTAGAGCAGCATTATACTGCCGGCGGATTCACTCACGCATACTCCAGAGAGGGATATGAGTGGGATGTTGGTGTGCATTATATTGGTGATGTTGGATATCCAACTATTACCCGTAAATTATTCGATTTTGTCAGCAATAGAAAATTGAAATGGGCGGCAATGGATGATGTTTACGATCGTATATTTTTAGGTGATGAGTGCTTTGATATGGTGGCAGGGAAAAAAGCTTTTAGCGATAACCTAAAAAAGAAATTTCCTAATGAGCATGCTGCAATTGATCGTTATTTATTGATGTTAAAGGAGGCAAATAATGGTGTTCGCTGGTTTACCTTCAATAAGTTATTAAGCCCTAAATTTCAAAAAATATTCGGACCATTGTTGAAACGGTTACAGCCCAAGTATTTTAACCAAACAACCTATGATGTGCTCAAAACAATTACCGATGATGAGAAGTTAATTGCGGTATTAACGGGTCAGTGGGGCGACAGTGGTGTACCGCCTAAAAAAGGTAGTTTTATCATTCACTGTTTAATTGCACGGCATTATTTGAATGGCGGCTTTTATCCTGTTGGTGGTGCTTCACAAATTGCTGAGACAATTATTCCACAAATTCAACAATCGGGTGGTGAGGTTTTTACTTATGCTAATGTCTCTGAAATAATTATAGAAAATGATCGAGCAGTGGGTGTCAGAATGGCTGATGGTAGCGATATTCGCGCTCCAGTAATCATTAGTAACGCGGGTGTCTTTAATACCTATGAGAAACTTATAGCTAAGGATGTTGTAGAAAAGTTTGGCTATGATCGCAAGTTAAAATCAATTAAACGTTCTTGTACCAATGTTGGTTTATTTATTGGCTTAAAAGGTGATGCGAAATCACTTGGACTACCTAAGACGAACTTTTGGATATATTTGGATGAGCAGCATGATAAGAATGTCGAAGCATTCTTCAACGATGCCACTCAACCCATGCCAGTTATTTATATTTCATTCCCTTCTGCTAAAGACCCTAGTTTTCAAAGCCGTTACCCTGACCGCTCAACCATCGAAATAGTTGCCCCAGCAGGTTATGACTTATTCGAACAGTGGAAAGACACAACCTGGGGTAAACGTGGCGAAGAATATGAGCAGTTAAGCGAAAAGTTTGCAGATATAATGCTACAAGCACTGTTTCAAAAATTGCCGCAACTGAAAGGGAAAATTGATTATTGTGAAGCCTCGACACCCTTATCGACAGAGTTTTTTTGTGCCTACAAGGAAGGTGAAATATATGGCCTTGAGCACGATCCTTCGAGATTTAAACAGGATTGGTTAAAGCCAAAGACAAGTATTCCTGGTTTATGGCTCACCGGGCAAGACATATTATCGTGTGGAGTGGCTGGAGCCATGATTGCGGGTTTACTAACGGCAGTTAATATACTTGGTTGGCGAAAAGGAATTAAGTTGGCAAAAATTGCTTTAGCAGAAAAGGAAGCACCAAAAGAAGGCTGGATAATAGGGGATAAATAGTGGGCTTTATTATTTAATTCGGTGAAGCTTTTTCTTAATTGATGCCGCAATTGCATCAGCGTATTGATCAATGTTGTCGTATTTGTTTTTTACACCAAGCATTACAGCCTGTGAGACAATTTTTTTAACTGCATTTATTTCATCACGACTTCGTCCGCAACCAGAGCAAATGTCTGAGGTTTTGTTGCACTGACTTTGACAGGGGATATATTTCATTTTATGCCTCTTGATTTAAGTAGCATAAGATACATGTCTTTAAATGGTATGTCAGTAGCAGTATTATGGTTAGATTAAATTTATAAAGAGAAAATAACATGGTTTTAGAAGTCAACAGTGTCGATATATTAGCTGATTGTTTAGATGTTATGGAAAAGACATTCTCAGAAATGCCCGATTTCGAGACAACCATAGATATTCAAGCTATGCGGCCAATATTGTTAGAAACCGCTTTAAAGATGCAGGATAACTATCCATATGCTCACCCGCTCTATGCGGGACAAATGCTTAAACCACCTCATCCTATTGCACGACTTGCCTATATGATGGCCCTTTGGGTTAACCCTAACAATCACGCCTTAGATGGTGGAAGGGCCAGTTCTCAAATGGAAAAAGAAGTGGTTGTTGATATAGCGAGGATGTTTGGTTGGCCTAACGACCATCTTGGCCATTTGACCAGTGGTGGAACCATGGCAAATTTGGAAGCCTTATGGATTGCAGAACAGATACATCCAGGTAAGACAATTGTTGCTTCAAGTCAGGCGCATTATACCCATAGTAGAATTACTCAGGTACTAAAAATACCGTATCAATCTGTTGCTATTGATGAGTTAGGTAGAATGTCCATGGAGGATCTTGAAAAGCAATTAAAGACAGGCTCTATAGGTACAGTTGTAGTAACCCTAGGAACCACAGGAATTGGAGCTGTTGACCCGCTGGATGAAATTATCAAGCTACAAGAGAAGTATGACTTTAGAATTCATATTGATTCAGCCTACGGGGGATATTTCCGTCTTGCTGAAAATTTAGCAAAACCAGCCACAGATGCTTTTGCATTGACCCAAGCTGCCGACTCCATTGTAGTAGATCCTCACAAATGTGGCTTACAGCCCTATGGTTGTGGCTGTATCTTATTTAAAGATCCGTCTGTTGGTCGTTATTATCAGCACGACTCACCCTATACCTATTTCAGCTCTGATGAACTGCATTTAGGTGAAATAAGTCTTGAGTGTTCTCGAGCAGGCGCAGGTGCGGTGGCACTTTGGACAACCATGAAAATGCTACCACTGAACAAAAAAGGTCAGTTTGCAACGGAAATCATGTCAACTCATTTGGCAGCAATGAACCTGTATAATAAAATTGCTAACGATGCTGATGAATTGAGTATTATTGAACCACAAACGAATATTGTTGTATGGGCTCCTCTCAAAAGCAAGGCTTCAGAGCTTTCTAAGCTATCACAGCAATTATTTGATACAGCCGCTGAGCACAACCTGCATTTGGCTACAATTCAATTACCTTCATCGTGGCTTGCTAAATATTGGCCAAATGTAGACTTTGATGAAGAAACTGTAACCTGTATGAGAAGTTGTCTTATGAAGGCTGAACATATTGATTGGGTAGATGATATCTGGAATATTTATAAGTCATTACCACGTTAGCTAGAATCTAACTCTGATGTTAGAAATGAATAATTTACTACAGGTAAATTTTACTCTTGGTGTTGGCGTAGAACTAACACTGTTATATAGTGCACCTCACAAATATTTAGGTAACAATAAAAACGCTCATGGCAAAACGTAATAATAACAACGAAGCTTGGATGTTAATCACTAGCGTGGCTATGATTAGTGTCTTGTTCGTGTTCTTTTTATTCCTTTTTCCTGATGAGGTGTTAAGTGTTGTTAGCCAGTATATTTGGTATATCTTGATATCATTAGTAGTAATTATTGCTTTGAGTGTATATAAACATACTAAAGGCCGCTTAAAAGAAACCAAGCAACAGAAGATAGAAACTAAGCTAGCAAAGCAAATCAAACTTGCTGAGCAGTTAATTTGGCGTAGTAGATATTCTCTTCAAGCAACCAAGATGCAGATTATTTTTGAGGATAATTCTGAAAATAGAGCGCTCTGGCAAAAAGCCAAATATCAGTATGCAAAAGAGAAAATTTACCACGTAGTCTCTGAAAAAGATTTACCCATAAACCTAGTGTCTGGCCTTATAGAGAAATCATTAGATGGTGCGGGCCTCGGTGGTACTAAGTTACCTACCTATAAAGTCAAGGATGTTCATTAATCCTTAGTCTTTAATTGTGACTTTAATATTTCAAATTTGGTCTGTGATTTAGCTACTGATACTTTGTAGAATAAACTATACTCACGCTCATCAATATCTGGAACATCATTCGCCTTTAACAACCTTGCCAAGTCGGGTGTGGTATTAGAATGACCTACAACAATGCAACTTCGCTTATCGATAGTCAGTTTGTCAGCTATTATTTGAAGGTTTCTTGCATCATAAAGTGACATATCTACATTGATACTCTTGGAAATATAGGCCGCCGTTTCACGTGTTCTGTTGTAGTCACTGCTGTAAAGACAGTCTATGTTTTTGCTTTTAAAAAATGCGGCTAACCATTGACTGCGTAGCTGTCCTTGCTGGGTTAAACTGGGATCTTTAGCATTCGCTATCTTTTCACTATGGCGTACTAAATAGATATCAAATTGATCCTCAGACTGTAATGGTGCACAGGCGATAATAATTATTAGACCGCTGAATACCTTAAGCATTTTCATTTGCATACTCTCATTTTAGTTGTTTGCCATCACATTGATTGCCTGTGTGGTTAAGTTGTTCAAGCCACTGTTGGCCTAAAGTAGAAAACTGCTCGCTATATAATGCTAATTTTGTGTTCACTTCAACTGAGCATAACTCTGTTATCACGGGCTGTAACCAGAATTGGAATAATTCATCGCCAATAAGTTGCTCTAATTTTGGTAATTCTGGCATAACTGATATTAATACTTCATTGGTAATGAGCTTTTGGTCTTTTTTGAACATTGACAATAGTACTGGCATGTAGCTCGATGGAGTAGCGTTATTGTTCTTTAGAAGCTCAGTTATATAGTTTACTTTATGTGCTTTATCTGCAGTTTGTGTCTTGGCTGCAACTAACCAGCCTTTAGAGAATTGGCTATCTGATGCAGTAATATGCTCAATTAATAAGTCAATTTTTGAATGTTTGGCTTCAATTAGTTTAGCCAGTGTTTGGATCTTTAAATGTCCAACCTTGAGCAGGTCTTTAGGTTCTGAGTAGCCGGCAATCCAGGTAAATAGATGGTCTAAGTCTGATTTTGATTCAGCCAGTTGAATATAGCTCTGAAACCAATGAATCCTCAAATCAGTACCCTTATCAAGGCTGGTACTTCTTTGCTGGATAACCTGTGTGAGTCGAGACAACTGCTCATTGCTATTCGCTCCGATTAGTCCCGATAAGGTTTTAATAAGGTTGATAATGTCTTGAGAAACTGGTTGTTGCGAAACGACTATTTGTCTAATGATCTCATCAAGCCAAAATTTCGCAGTATAAGTGCTTAAATCTTCTAATGCCGATGGATTTGAATTTAGTAAGGCCAATACATCTAAGTCTGGGTTTGCTTTGGCTAATTTTAATAATGCGCTAATGCTGCTGTTGCTTGATGCTTTAATATAGGGCTCGGGTTGTAGATATACAGCAGTGTCACAGGGGAGGCCGTTTAGATTGTCGCTGAACTTTTTTTCAGAACTCATATTTAGCTCAAACTCGATAGGCTGTTCTGCAGAATTACTAAACACCTTAATATTTAATGCTCGAATTAATGGAATTTTTGCTGAGACAATTTGCCTTAACTCTAATTGATTGATTTTTCCTGATTCACATTGAATAAAGCCGTGCAGTTGGTTCACGCCGCTATTGAGTAGCCACTGGTTTGACCAATCGGCTAAATTAACTCGACTGTATGGATCTAACTCATTTAGTAAGTCACTAAAATTAGTTCCATTATTCGTAAAATATCCCACAACAGCTAAATTCACTTCAGATTCAGGAATAAATTGCAGCAAACCATTCAATAGATGAACGGCTTTATTGTTTTTCAACCAGTAATTTCTGTGTTGTGGGTCGGCGCTGTGTGTTGACTCAGAGATTAAAGCTAGGTTAGGTTGGGCAAAGAGCCCAATCCTATTGCTGGAGCTAAGCTTAAGATCTGTTTTGAATAATCTATTAAAGATTCGACTTTCTAACCAAGGTCTATACCAGCGTTGACTCCATTGCGCATTAACAAAGAACTGGCTGCTCCAGTGGTTGATTAACGCCCATTTCCACATCTGATTGAGATGTTTATTGTCAATTAAAGTATCTTCGCTAAGGGCATAGGTATTCTTAAAGCTATCCTGATTATTGTAGATACCAGGGGTAAGAATTAAATGCATTTTCTGGCTATCAAATCCATTTGGTAGTGATTTATTAATAGCGGTAATACCCTGTTGAATATTTGCAAACCAATTTCTAATCGGGATCTTTTCTTTAAGGCTTTTACGTATCAGAACCTCTATATCTGTATTTTGGGCCTTGCCACGCCAACTATGCCAATCACCTGCAAATATAGAATATTGTGACTGATTAATCAGACTGTTGTCTTCAAAAAACCAAAGTTTAAAATCCCCTTTGTCATCTACTTTAACAGGGGCCGTTGAGGTAATGACTTGCCAGTCTTTCCTAACAATAATTCGACTAATATAACTGGCCTTTAGATCTATTTGATCAAAGCTTGGGAAAAGTCGGTTGCTTTCAAACAGTTCGGATTTGGTAAACATATAAATATGCTTATCATTAGGATCTATATACTTATTTAATCCATTGTCATTGTTTGCGAACTGACTTGAGAATTGCAACTTTAGTCGGTTACCACCTTCTCTAAGATCAGTTGCTTCAATCGTTACAAAGTTACCATTATAATTAATCGCTGAGATGCCATTGTTAATCCAGATTCTTTCTACCTCGCCGGCTTTGAAGTCCAGGGTGACTGGATAGGGGGTTGGGCTATAGTCGAATCTGATTTCGACAATTCCTGAGTACTTTTGGTCTTGAGTTAAATCAAGATTGATTTCATAGCTGATGTTACTAATCGAGGCACTACGTAATTGTGCTTCGGTGATGTGGAGATTCGCTGTTTCCGCTCGCCGATAATTTTCATCAATAGCAATATGTGAAATATTACTGTCTGAACAACCCAGAATAATTACAGTAAGTATTAGTATCAGCATTGTCCGAGAAAGGGTTATATATTTTTGCAAAAAAATTACCAACATTAGGTTCGTTTAGCTTATAACTATAAGCTAGGTTATAATTCACGCCTTTGCAAGTATCCTAACTAGATTATGAGTCAGAAACAAAAACAACGATTTGGTGGCATTGAAAGACTGTATGGCACTAAAGCCTTCAATAAATTTAAACAAACCTCTGTTGTGGTTATCGGAATTGGTGGAGTCGGCTCTTGGGCTGCTGAATCATTAGCGCGTTCTGGTATTGGTGGATTAACACTCATTGACCTGGATGATATATGTATTACCAATGTAAACCGACAAATACATGCACTATCAGATACCATTGGTCAATCTAAGGCCTATATCATGGCGAAACGTATAGCAACGATTAACCCAGAGTGTAAGGTTCGAATTGTTGATGAGTTTGTCGATACTGAAAATATTGCAGAGTGCTTAGGGGATAATATTGATTATGTACTCGAGGCGATAGATGCCGCCGTAGTTAAGGCAGCCATTATTGCTCATTGCAAGCGCAACAAAATCCCCATCGTTAGTATTGGTGCAGCCGGTGGAAAGACGGATCCTAGTATGATTAAAAGAAAGGATCTCAACAAAACTTGGAATGACCCATTACTCGCTAAAGTTCGATCGCAATTGCGTAGCTTTCACGGCTTTTCTCGTAATGTAAAACGTAATTATGGTGTTGATTGTATTTATTCGACTGAGCAACAGAAGTATCCAGATGGTAAGGGTGGTATCACTCAAACCAAACCCGTTAATGGTGCAGGCCTAGATTGTGAGACAGGATTTGGCTCGGCAACACACATAACCTCAAATTTTGCTCAGTTTGCTGTAGCTAGAATATTGCAGCGACTAGCGGCAAAGTCAGTCTGAGAATGTATGGCTGGCTCTTTTTCCCAGATTGCATTGAGTTAAAACTCTGGTAGAGATTTCTTCAATAGAACGTGTGGTTGAATTAAGAAATGGAATTTTTTCTTTTCTGAATAACTGTTCAACTGTTCTAACTTCTAGCTGGCATTGCTGTAATGAGGCGTATTTTGAATTAGCTCGTCGCTCAGTTCTAATATCATGTAGCCTATCAGGCATAATGGTCAGACCAAATAGCTTATCTTTATGCTTCACTAATTCCCTAGGCAGTTTCATGTTCTGCATATCTTCTGGTACAAAGGGATAATTAGCCACATTAAGTCCGTATTGCATCGCTATATATAACGAAGTAGGCGTTTTACCACAACGAGAAACACCAACCAGAATCAAATCTGCCTGTCCATAATTACGTGTTGTGGCGCCATCATCATTATTTAGCGAGAAATTTACCGCATCCATTCTATGATCATAGGTTTTAACATCGGACATACCGTGTGCCTTGCCGATACGAAAGCTTGATTGGGTTTGTAACTCTTCTTCTAGAGGGCCAACATAGGTATGAAAGAAATCCATTACCATTGCATTTGCTTCATTCAGAATGTCTCGATGA
>Ga0316204_10012731_pt1 | contig 10200 bp, 4 predicted proteins | sample 6monrhotite_MG_2_FD_205661 | JGI IMG/M metagenome (GOLD analysis project Ga0316204, IMG submission 205661) | Microbial mat bacterial communities from mineral coupon in-situ incubated in ocean water Damariscotta River, Maine, United States -... | ecosystem: Environmental > Aquatic > Marine >... | reverse complement strand
TCATCATTGATATTGCAAATGTTTGGTTTTTATTGTTATCCACAGATTTTATCAACTGCTGGCTAACAAATTCATCAGGAAAATAATTGATCATTTGACGCAAAACATATTCACTGTTACTTTTATCTAAAATTTGTAAACTATACTCAAGCAATTCTTCATCAGCTGTCAATAAGACAAAATGGCTCACAAATTTATCCAGACCAATAATACTTTGTTTATCTTGTAAAAAATAATCAGCAATCAAAACTTGATTTTTTGCACTCAATTCAAGAATGCTGTTTTTCAAGCCCAACCATTGTGGCTGTTTCAAGGAATAAAGTTTTCCTCTCAACTGTTCAAATACCATGAGTGGATTGTTTGATAAAGCTTGTCTGTAATAATTTAATGAATCTGTAGCCAGCCAAATATTTTCTATACCTTGAGCTTTAGAGTTTAAATTGAAAATGGCAACAGGTAAACGGCCTTCATCATGCATTTTAAAAGCTTGAGTTTGGTAAGTTTTCATTTTATCTACAAAAGTTTGTAAAAATTTTTGCTTTGGCTGGAAACTAATTTCGCTTAACAGCCTATAAAGTCTACTCTCTAAATAAAGTGGATTTTGCTTATCATTATAAATACTTATGTAATCATTAATATAGTCAATAGGATCTTTTGCAATAAAAAAACCTCTGATAAATTTTTTGGTAAGTTCTTCTTGTTCTTGATTTGATTTAAATTCACTAAGATTGTCCGTACTGTAAGTCACAGCCATACTAGTTATTGATATCATCGTGAAATTGAGAATAATTAATAATCTAAACATTAGAGTTAAACCTTAATAATGGGAAATTAACATATTAAACGATAAGATTCGTATTTACAATACTGAGTAAATTATTTATCAGATTCTCTAACAAGATCCAAACATAGGTTTTAAACAGAATTCAACTGAATTATCATTGATAAATAGTTCACAAGTTTAAACTTTAAATTTTTATATAACTCAGTCACTACTTGAAAAACATTAAAAGAAACATTATATTAGCATAATCTAATATAATGTTTTTTAGAACTACATATGAAATCATCATTTATAAAATTAGCAATCCTTTTTATTGCCACATCATCTCAAGCTCAGTGGCATAAAGTAAGTTATGAAACAACTGATAGCTACAGGTACTTGAATGGAGAAATAGAAGCTGTTAATAAAGCGACTGTTTCATCCCAAACTGCCGGTAGAGTTGAAAAAATTTATTATGACATTGATGACTTCGTTGCTAAAAATTCAATTCTTGTTGAATTCACTAACACAGAACAAAAAGCCCAATTAAAACAAGCCGTTGCTACTGCCAATGCAGCAAAAATCGCCTATGATCAAGCACAATTGGAATATAATAGAACTAAAGATATATTTGCTAAAAAACTTATAGCAAAAAGTCAGCTAGACTTATCTTTATCCAACAAAAATGCATTAAAAGCTAAACTAAGTGCGGCTAATGCTACTGAAATTAGCGCAAAAGAACAACTAGAATACACCATTATTAGGGCTCCCTATGACGGTATAGTAACCAATAGATACGTAGAACCTGGAGAAACAGTGAATCCAGGAACGCCCATTATGGAAGGGCTTAGTTTAAGCCAATTACGCGTCGTCACCTATATTCCTGAAAAAATTATTAATCAAATTAAATCTAATCCACAGGCCAAAATCATCAATAATCATCATGAAATAGAAGCTTCTAAAATAACAATTTTTCCATACGCAGATAAATTTAGCCGTACATTTAAAACACGCCTTGATATTCAAGCAGATCAAACAGGCTTATACCCTGGGATGACTGTAAAAGTAGTTATTAAAACAGGTGAAAATAAAAGTTTAATGATTCCTAAAACGGCTTTAATTGCTAGAGGTGAATTAATCATGGTCTATATAAAAGCTGGAGAAAGAAAAATTCTTAGGCATGTGAAAACAGGACTTGAATCTGGAGAAAGAATTGCGATTGTATCTGGATTGAATGTCGATGAAGAAGTACTAATCAAACCATTATCGGAATAAACTGATGAATTATTCAATATCAGGAAAATTTGCCGATAAATTTCAAGCAAGCCCAATTACTCCGTTAATTGCTTTTGTAACGGTTTTACTAGGAATTTTTGCTGTTTTCGTGACTCCAAGAGAAGAAGAACCACAAATTGATGTCACATTTGCTAATGTTTATATTGCTTTACCTGGATCAACCGCCAAAGAAGTAGAAAATTTAATTACTTATCCTGCTGAACAGGTTTTAGACTCAATCGCCGATGTTAAACATGTCTATTCTATTTCTAGACCAGGCATGGCAATAATCAGCGTGCAATTCAAAGTAGGAGTCAAACGAAAAGATGCTATTATTCGCTTGTACAGCGAAATACATTCCAATTCAGATTGGCTTCCTCAATCATTAGGCGCCACTACTCCGCTCATTAAAACAATGGGAATTGATGATGTCCCCATTGTCACTGCTACCTTATGGAGCAAAAATCCAAATAAAGGAAGTTATGAATTACAACAAGTGTCTCTGGCTTTAGAAGCTGAATTAAAAAGAATACCCAATACCAGAATAGTCGATACCACTGGTGGTCCAGAACATGTGGTTCATATATTACTAAACCCAGAAGATCTGGCTGCTTATAATTTAGATTTTTCCACTATTGAAAATGCCTTAAAAATGAATAATATGGCCTCAAATGCTGGCTATAGAACTGAGAACAACCGAACTATTCCAATAGAAACAGGGATTTTGCTAGCCAACGAAGAAGACATTAAGAACCTAGTCGTTTCAGTCAATAATGGGCTTCCCATATATCTCAGAGATATTGCAACAATATCCAATGGCGCTGATACTCCCGAAAATTATGTATGGATGACAGCTGGAAAAGCGTGGAAAGGCACACATTCACCCAATATTTCCCCTGCCGTTACATTGTCCATTGGTAAAAAAGCAGGCACTAATGCAGTAGACATTGCCAATGCTGTCATCGATGCAACAGAACATCTTAAATCCACACATATACCAGACGATGTCCATGTAAAAATCACCAGAAACTATGGAAAAACAGCCGATGACAAGGCTAAAAAGTTGATGACTAAATTAGCTTTTGCTACGGCATCTGTTGTTTTATTAATCATGTTGTTCTTGGGTTGGAAAGAAGCGATTGTTGTTGGATTAGCTGTTTCAATAACATTGGCCGTCACTTTATTTGCCTCATGGGCATATGGGTTCACATTAAATCGAGTCTCATTATTTGCTTTAATATTTTCAATAGGAATTTTAGTCGATGATGCTGTTGTCATTGTGGAAAACATTCACAGGCATATAACCTTAAGTAAAAATAAATTATCCGAATTAATCCCAATTGCCGTAGATGAAGTGGGTGGTCCAACTATTTTAGCAACATTTACCGTTATTGCTGCACTTATGCCAATGGCATTTGTCACAGGACTGATGGGGCCTTATATGAGTCCTATTCCAATAAATGCCAGTATGGGCATGCTACTTTCATTATTAATAGCTTTAATAATTACACCATGGTTATTTAGAAAGATAATCGGCCATAATATTAATCACAATGAACAAAAAGAAAAGACTAAAAGTATTTTTAGAACATTGATGAGCCCTTTTCTAACAAACAATAGAAAAGGAAGACTCAACAGATATTTGTTAGTTATTGGCGTGTTCTTTTTGATGGTTGTATCAATGCTATTAATACCATCCCAAAACGTTATTCTGAAAATGCTGCCTTTTGACAACAAATCTGAAATTCAAATAGTCGTTGACACAAAGGAAGGCACAACTTTAGAAAGCACCAATCAAATCATGATTGAAATCAGCGAATACCTCAAACAGATTCCTGAAATTGATCACATGGTAGCCTATGCAGGTATTTCCTCACCCATTAACTTTAACGGATTGGTACGTCAATACTTTTTACGAGATGGAGCCAACATGGGTGATATCCAAATCACTTTAATTGACAAAAATGAACGTGATAGAAAAAGCCATGAAATTGCGGTTAATATTAGACCAGAGATTACTAAAATTGCGAACAAATATAATGCCTTGGCTAAAATTGTAGAAGTTCCACCAGGGCCTCCAGTACAATCGCCAATAGTTGCAGAAGTTTATGGGCAATCTGATGCCATGCGAAAAAACACAACATTAGCCGTAGAAAAAGCTTTTCATCAAGTCCAAGGTATTGTTGATATTGACTCATCTATAGAAGCAGATAGTTTGCGAGAAATCATTCTTATTGACAGGCCTAAAGCCAGTCAACTGGGTATATCTCAGGCACAAATTGTAAAAGCCATTAACACCGCTATCAGTGGAACTGATTTAACCTATTTACATGATCCGAACAATAAATACAACACACCCATTCGTTTAGAACTCCCACATAATAGACAGAATGACTGGCAAACATTATTAAATATTCCTATTAATACAGCGTCTGGAACTCAGGTAATTTTAGATGAAGTTGTCAATATACAAGCCAGTACATGGCAACAGTCTATTTATCACAAAGATTTATTACCCGTCTCATTTGTCACTGCAGATATGTCTGGATATCAGGACTCACCTCTATATGGCATGTTTGAGTTAGTCGATAGGCTTGCAATTGATAAGAACATTAAGCAAAATTATATATCTGCCCCACTCTTTGTTAATCAACCCAACATTAAGTGGGATGGGGAATGGCAAATCACTTATGAGACATTTCGTGATATGGGAATGGCCTATGGCATTGGATTAATTTTAATCTATTTATTAATTGTGGCACAGTTTAGTTCTTACTTTGTTCCCCTTATCATCATGGCACCTATTCCTTTAACAATTATTGGTGTAATGCCAGGTCATTGGCTTGCAGGTGCACAGTTTACCGCCACATCAATGATAGGAATGATTGCATTGGCAGGAATTATTGTGAGAAATTCGATATTGTTAGTTGATTTCATTTCTTTACAAGTCAAAACAGGAGTAGACTTGAAAACTGCGGTCATAAACTCCTCAAAAGTTCGAGCAAAACCCATTATTCTCACGGGCATTGCCGCAATGATGGGGGCATTTTTTATACTTGACGACCCTATATTCAATGGCTTAGCTGTTTCATTAATAAGTGGTATTTTTGTCTCTACAGCCTTAACTTTAGTATTGATCCCCGTCCTATATTTTTGGTATCTATCAAGATTTGGAATTAAGTTTTAAATATTTAGCTTTATAACACCCATGAAGAACGGGGCTCACCTTACATTTACTTAGCATTAATTTTAGTAAGATTTGAGCTCCGAATACATACGAGTAAATTCTTGAGTGTTTAATTTATCTTCTTGATTTGTTAGTGTATTTAAAAAATGCCCAATATCATTTTCAGATAGTGAGCATTGATTCGATTTAAAACTATTCAATACAATTATAATATATATTATTCAGTACATGTCAACCCTAAAGTACTAGTCAATCGGGTGACATTTATTTCTCCACTGGTATAACCATTGCCTGCAACTGGCATCCATTTAAATAAACCATTATTACAATCAGAAAATTCTAATTCAAATTGGCCCCAGTTTTCTGAAACAACATCACCAGCTTCAAAATTCGGTGGAAACATGGCACCACTGGTCACAGTCACATCAAGACTGGCATTGCGGCCATCATGTGTTCCAACACCTAACAACCAGACTTGATTGCCTTGATCGTCATAAACATACCAAATGACAATAATACGGTTATCATCTAACATATAAACATTGATGCCATGACCACTTTGTTCAGGGTTATACCACAAAGCAGAGTGGGCCGCTTGCATGGCAAAATCACTTGCTTTAAATGAAGATTTTTCAACTTGATTTTCTAGGGCTACCTTAGCAGCTGTATCTGTACACGTTAAGCCACTAGAAGTTGTTAAACGGGTAACATTTGTCTCACCAGCAGTGAAACCATTATCAACAATAGGTATCCATTTAAACAATCCATTGTTACAACCTGAAAACTCTAATTCAAACTGACCCCAAGAAACGGTATTCACATCGGCACTATCAAAATCAGGAGGAAACATGGCACCATCATTAAAAGTCACATCTAAAGTCGCTTTTGTTCCATCATGAGTACCTACTCCCAATAACCAGACTTGATTACCTTGGTCATCATACACATACCACAACACAATAATGCGGTTATCAGCTAACATATAGACATTGATGCCGTGACCACTTTGTTCTGGGTTATACCATAGAGCTGAATGACCTGCTTGTAATTCAAAATTTTCATTTAACTCATAAGTATAAACAGCACCCGAATCTTCTGATGAATTATCTAATGGATCAGCATCAACGGCACTACTGTCTTCATCACCGGTACCAACTACATAAGTATTTCCAGAGATGCCAATAGACTGCCCGAAATGGTCATTGGCATCAGTATTTGAAGCTTTAAGGTAAAATCTTTGACTCCATATCCCTGCCTCTTTCTTATACACATAAGCTGCGCCAGAATCTATTGAAGAATTATCAGCATCACTTCCATTTATTCCTACAGCCAAACTATCCTCAGCTGGTGCTCCAATAACTAGATTATCACCAGATATCGCAACAGAACCTCCAAAATCATCATCAGCCTCAGTTGCATCAGGTATTAATCTGGCTTCTTCCACCCATTCATCTTGCTGCTTTGCAAAAACTGCACTATAACCAGAAGCTCCTACTACTATCGTTTCATTTGATACTGCAACAGACTTTCCAAAATTTTCAAACTCCATGGATTGTGATGATTTTAAATAAGCTTTCTGAGTCCATTCTGTTCCAACTCTTTTAAAAACATAAGCAGCTCCAGATGACTGGGCTGAATTATCATCTTCATCACCATTAACACCCGCAGTATTACTGTCTTCTAGTATGGCACCGATTACTGCTGTATCATTGTCTATGGCGACAGAAAATCCAAACCAATCACCAATAACTCCTTGTCCTCCATTTGACGCAGTTAAAGTTGCTTCCTTACTCCAGATATTTTCATTTCTTGTAAATACCGTAGCTATTCCCGAACCTACTTCGTCACTATATATAGCAAAAGGAGAACCTATAATTATAGTATCTCCTGAAATTGATAATGATCCTCCAAACCCATCTTCGTAGTCAAAAGAGCCTGAGGACAATGTTGTTTGCAAACTCCATATGTCTGAAAATCTCGTATATACATAAACCCTTTTAGGGCGGTCGCTAAATGGAGCTAAAGGTGGAACACCAGCACTGCTAATGACAATAGTGTCACCTGAAATCGCAACTCTAGCACCAAATAAAAATGGAGAAATTCTTTCAGGAGGTTTTATAAAAGCTTGTAACATCCATTCATTGTTTTCACGGATATAGACATAAGCCGCTCCAGAGTCAGATATACCAATTGGAAAACCATCATCTTCTCCATTTACGCCTATCCTATTACTATCATTCTGCGGCGCACCTATCACCATCGTATCACCAGAAATGGCTACCGCTTGACCAAATTTATCCTCGCTGCGTGAATTATAGCCTTTTAAATAGGTTTGATTATAAATACTTTTAAGTTCAGTTTGGCTTAATAAATTTGAGAGGTTTTGCGAGCTCTCACTTGCCTCATCAGAGTTTGCTAACAAATTAGTAGTAAAAAAACTGACTATGATAATGACTACTAGTGAGATTTTGATTTTATTATTCATGATATTCTTTGTCTGTCCATAATAAGCTAATATGATATGCTGCATTATAACGATATATATTTCGAAAACACCCAATATTCAACATTCCGTAAATAATAAGATATAAAAAATTTATTCAAATAGGTAACTGTTTTATTAAATTGTTGTTAAATGTGTACTTGAATAATAAATACTTGTCCTTATATTACTCGCATCTTAAAACATACATAAATTAACATGGCTAAAAAAGAAAATATGCAGTTTCAAACTGAGGTGAATCAACTCTTACAATTGATGATTCATTCTCTGTATTCAAATAAAGAAATCTTCCTACGTGAACTCATCTCTAATGCAAACGATGCGTGTGATAAATTACGCTTTGCTGCAGTCAAAGATGATGCTTTGAATGAAGGTGATACAGAATTAAAAATTGAAATTGACTTTGATTCAGAAAACAATACGGTAACTATTCGCGATAACGGCATTGGCATGACGCGTGATGAAGTGATTGAAAACATCGGAACCATTGCTAAATCAGGCACTAAAGAATTTTTAAGTAAATTATCAGGTGATGAATCAAAAGATTCACAAATGATTGGCCAATTTGGTGTGGGTTTTTATTCTTCATTTATTGTTGCAGACAAAGTGACATTGACTACACGCAAAGCCGGTACAGATTCAGCTGTCACATGGGAATCGACAGGTGAAGGTGAATTCAGTATTGAAGACACCAAGAAAGAATCAAAAGGCACAGAAATTGTTCTTCACTTAAAAGAAGATGAAAAAGAGTTTGCAGCTGAGTATCGTTTAAAATCAATCATCACTAAATATGCTGACCATATTCAAGTACCTATCATGATGCTTGAGACGACAGAAGTCGAAAGTGATGAAGAATCAAAAGAAGGCGAAGAAGAGAACAAGGAACCTAAAGAAAAAGCCACAGTCACAGAATGGAAACAAATCAATAAAGCCCAAGCTTTGTGGACCATGTCAAAAACTGATATCTCAGATGATGATTACAAAGAATTCTACAAAACAGTATCTCATGACTGGAATGAGCCATTAAAGTGGGTGCATAGCCAAGTTGAAGGTAAATTTGATTATACTTCTTTATTATACATCCCTGCAAAAGCTCCATTTGATATGTGGGAGCCAGATGCACAACATGGTTTAAAACTGTATGTTCAACGTACATTTATCATGGATGACAGCAAAAACTTATTACCAAGATACTTAAGATTTATCAAAGGTGTGATTGATTCTAATGATTTACCTCTTAATGTTAGTCGTGAAATTCTACAAAGCAATAAAGTCATAGAATCCATAAAACGTGCTTCTACTAAGAAAATTTTAACTACACTTAAAAGAATGGCCAATAGCGACGCTGAACAATACCAAAAGTTTTGGGATGAGTTTGGCACAGTGATGAAAGAAGGCGTTCAAGAAGACCATGCCAATAAAGAAGACTTATCTAAATTATTAAGATTTGCAACAACACATAATGACAATGATGTGAAGAACATTTCATTAGAAGAGTATGTGTCACGCATGGGCGCTGAACAAGAAAACATCTATTACATCACTGCAGACAGTCATAATACAGCGAAAAACAGCCCACATCTTGAAGTATTCAAGAAAAAAGGCATCGAAGTCTTATTGTTATCAGACCGCATTGATGAATGGTTAGTGAATGGTTTAACTGAATTTGATGGCAAGAAAATGCAATCAGTTGCTAAAGGCGATTTAGACAAGCTGGATACAGAGAAAGATAAAAAAGCCACAGAAAAAGCAGAGAAAGACAACAAAGAAGTGATTGAAAAAATGGAAAAAATCTTAACTGAAAAAGTTGAGAAGATTAAAATTTCTTCACGTTTGACAGATTCTGCTGCTTGTATTGTTTTAAACGATCAAGACATGGCCTTGTACATGCAACAATTGATGAAACAAGCCGGTCAAGAAATGCCAAACAGCAAGCCGACTTTGGAAATCAATCTTGATCATGCCATCTTCAAAAAATTACAATCAGAAAAAGATGACGCTAAATTTGCAGATTGGACATCATTAGTTTTTGATCAAGCCTTATTAGCTGAAGGCGGTCAATTAGAAGATCCTTCTGGTTTTGTTAAACGCATGAATAGCTTGATGTTATAACAAGTTATTTGTCCGAAAAGCACGTTCGATTCTAGAAATATAAAAAGGGCCGTTGATATATAATTAACGGCCTTTTTTTGTTGAGTATGTTTTCTCTCGCAGAGGTGCGTAGTCGCAGAGAAAAAAACAATAGTCTCCTCAGCGTCTTTGCGCCTCTGCGAGAAATAAAATGCGACCTATAAGTTCAGCGGACTCGACTTTTTGGGTGCGAGACTTTAGTCTTGCCGATTTCTTGCAATATTGGCGAGGTTAAAACCTCGCGCCCATTTACAAACAAAGCCCTTGCTCTTCATCAATAAAACCAACATATTCAATTTTTTCATAGTGATCTCACTTATCCTCATATTTATGAGTAACCGA
>Ga0316204_10012730_pt1 | contig 10200 bp, 10 predicted proteins | sample 6monrhotite_MG_2_FD_205661 | JGI IMG/M metagenome (GOLD analysis project Ga0316204, IMG submission 205661) | Microbial mat bacterial communities from mineral coupon in-situ incubated in ocean water Damariscotta River, Maine, United States -... | ecosystem: Environmental > Aquatic > Marine >... | reverse complement strand
GCACGACGAAGTGATCCCCCAAACAATATGATAAAGCCTAGGCTTGGTGATTGCTTCACTTCGTTCGCAATGACAATCTCCCTTAACTTACTGGCATTGCCGTCAGTATAAACTGCAGCGCGCGATCCTTCCCCATATATTCAAATTTCGTTATAAACCCACCCTCATTTAAACCCTTCTCTATCTCCTTTTCACTCAACTTTTTGCTACAATACGCGACCAGTAACGATCACTACTAACTCGCCTATGAAATTGAAAAACATACAAGCTGGAGATACGCTGATTTGGCGTCATCGCGACGCGGATGAACTAAAAGCACTTGCCAAAAGCCCTCGCCAGCTCGAACGCTCCATCACCGTCAAAGCGGTATTTGATGAACACATAAAAACCAACTTCGGTGACTATACATTAGCTAATGGCTGCAACACCTACACACCCTGTGGCTGTAACCGCTTCTGTAACTGCTATGGCATTGTCGAGCAGTGTCCTAACGACGCTTCCCGTTAAAGCAGCACAATCAACATCAATAACGCCCATACTCGTGACGAACAGACGAGCTTATTACGCTCATCCACCACTACCGTGCTAATATTCCTTATTTGATCGGATCACCGCCATGCCTGAAGCTTTGAAACTATTCGCCTCCACGCCCAAAGGAATGGAGCAACTGCTTGCCGATGAGATCAAAAAATACGGTGGTTTTCACATGAATCCGGTACGCGCGGGCGTCGAGTTCACTGGCACCTTGGAAACCGCTTACAAACTCTGCCTCTGGTCACGCATTGCCAATCGCATACTACTACCTCTGCCCAGCTTCGAAGCAAAAACCCCCGAAGCCCTCTACGAAGGCATACAAAAAACCGATTGGTCGACACATATGTCGCCAGAAGGCACCTTAGCGGTCGACTTTAATATCAGCCGCTCTAAAATCAATCATAGTCACTTTGCAGCCCTTAAAGTTAAAGATGCGATAGTCGACCAGTTTCGTGACAAATATGACCTCCGCCCTTCAGTCGATACCGAATACCCGGATCTACGCATTAACTGCTACCTAGCAAAAAATATCTGCCGCCTCAGCATTGACCTATCCGGTGACAGCTTACACCGTCGAGGTTATCGCCTGGAGGGTGGCGGTGCACCGCTTAAAGAAAACCTAGCCGCAGCGATCCTGACCTTGGCAAACTGGCCTTCAATTGCGGCGGAAGGTGGCGCGCTGCTCGACCCAATGTGTGGCTCTGGCACCTTCCTTATCGAAGGTGCGATGATCGCTGCCGACATAGCACCTGGCCTATCACGCAGCCATTTCGGCTTTAACTTTTGGAAACAACACGACCCCATCCTCTGGGCTTCGCTGCTCACGGATGCCGAGCAACGCCGAGAAGTTGGCTTAAGCAAGCTCCCCGCCATCCAAGGCTTAGATATCGATGGCAAGATGATCAGCATCGCTAGAGCCAACATAGAGCGTGCACGGTTAGATGGATATATCACCATCATGCCAAACGAGATCAGCAAGGCAAGCCCCGGTGAACTCACCCCAGGCTTAGTCATCTGCAACCCGCCCTATGGCGAACGGCTAGGAGGCAGTAAAGACCTGGCGTTGCTCTACCGTCAGCTCGGTAGCACCTTAAACCGTGCTTTTGCCGATTGGCATAGCGCTATTTTTACCGGACTGCCTAAAATGGCCAGCTATACGGGACTTTACCCCGAAGCAAAACACACCTTATTCAACGGTACCCTGCAATGCGTACTACTCTGCTATGGTGCCCGCAAAAGCGAACTCAGTTTAGCACTACAAGGCGAGAGTGATGGTGCCCCCATGCTCGCCAATCGACTACGTAAAAATCTCAAACATTTAGGCCGTTGGGCGCGCCGCGAAGACGTCAGCTGCTATCGTCTGTACGATGCAGATCTCCCCGAGTACGCATTGGCAATTGACCTCTATCAAGGGGAAAAGCGCTGGGTACATGTACAAGAGTACCAAGCCCCTGCCTCCATCGAGCCAACGAAGGCCGCGCAGCGATTGAGGGATGCGTTGCACAGCATTAAAGAAGTGCTTGAGATCGACACCCCACAGCTATTTCTCAAGCAGCGTCGCAAGCAAAAAGGCAGTAATCAATACGAGCGTTATGACCAAAAGGAACAATTTTATAGCGTCGAAGAAACACCCATAAAATGCCTGATCAACCTCAGCGACTACCTAGACAGTGGACTTTTTCTTGACCACCGCAGCACACGCCAGATGATTGGTGAGTTAAGTAAGGGCAAGCGCTTCCTCAACCTATTCGCCTACACTGGCGTTGCCACACTGCATGCCGCCGCGGGCGGTGCCAGTGAAACCTTGACGATAGATATGTCGAATACCTATATCGAGTGGGCGCAGCGCAATATGGCGCTCAATGGCTTTACGGGTGAACAGCATGCCTTTCTTCAAAAAGACTGTTTAGAGTGGGTAAGAGAGGCGGCCCAGTCTAATATCAAATACGACCTGATCTTTCTCGACCCTCCCTCATTCTCCAACTCAAAGCGTATGGATGAGACCTTTGATGTATTACGCGATCACGTAAACCTCATCCAAGAAGTCAGTCAGTTATTAAGTGAAGGGGGGGTACTCATCTTCTCCAATAATCATCGTAAGTTCAAAATGTCTCACGAGTCACTGCCCGAGCTGGAGATTATCGACATCACCGCGCGCACTATTCCAGAAGATTTTAAACGCAATAGCAAGATTCACAACTGCTGGCATATTACACGCAAGGCTAATGTGGAATGATTAAACAAGAGGAGTTGGAGCTGCGCATTATCGAATTGGAGACCAAGCAGACCTTCCAAGACGAATTGCTAAATGAACTCAATGATATAGTGGCTGAACAGTCACAAACCATCAGTGTGTTACTACGGGAGGCTTACGAGCTTCGGCAAGTGGTAAAAAATCTCGCGCCCTCAAATTTAGCCTCGCAAAGCGAAGAGACGCCACCGCCCCATTACTGACACTTAAATACCTCTGTTGAGGCCTTTGCGCAACGTATATCGATAAGAAGCGCTAAGCATCCAAATCAGGTATCAAACGGCTCTCTAATTTGGAAATTTGGTCCTTTAACGCGAGCTTGCGCTTTTTCATCCGGCACAATTGCAACTGATCGGTACTAAAATTGCCAGCCATATGCTCAATCACATCATCTAAATCGCGATGCTCTAGGCGCAACGTATCAAGCCATTGCTTGATATTCACAACTTCATTTTCATGCATGAACTAACCTCACCGAGATACCCAACTGACTGTCAAAGGCCATCGGCACCTAAAAACAGCTCACAGAAAATACTGGCAATCTACTAAAAGATATCACAGACAGTGAATTCTGCCAGTGTCAATTTCACAACAATCGTAACGGAGGCTCATCAAGCAATGCCAATTGCTCGCGTAGTGCCTGAAGGTGCTCCTCCCAATATCGAGGCCCCTCAAACCAGGGAAAATTCTGTTTAAAAGCAGGGTCCACCCAGCGCCGCGCTAACCATGCGGCATAGTGAATCATCCGTAATGCCCGCAGCGGCTCAATCAAATTCAACTCCAAGGGGTCAAAATCATTGAACTCATTATATCCATCGATTAACGCAGCCAACTGAGCCTCTTGCTCATGCCGTTCACCCGAAAGCAGCATCCAAAGATCCTGAATGGCAGGTCCCATGCGACAATCGTCAAAATCGACAAAATGCGGCCCTTTATCCGTCCACAAAATGTTGCCCGGATGACAATCCCCATGCAGACGTAACTGCCGTAATGGCCCCAACTGCTCAAAACAAGCACGAATACGCGCCAATAAAGCTTCAACTATCGATTGGTAATTACTCATCAAATAATTGGGAATCAGATCATCACGAGCAGATAAATAACTCAGTGAGGCATCACCAAAACTTTCAATATCCAACGTTGGACGATGTTCAAAACGCCCCGCGCCTGCGTGGCGGTGTATTCGCCCCATAAAGCGCCCCAGCCATGCGAGATTATCCAGGTTATCTAACTCAGGCCAGCGCCCTCCTTGGCGAGGAAATAAAGCAAAACGATACCCAGAAAAAGCGTGCAACGTGCCCCCAGAGATCACCAATGGCGCCACTACTGGTATCTCAGCCGCCATCAAATCTTGACTATAGCGGTGCTCCTCAAGTATCGCCTCATCACTCCAACGGCCCGGACGATAAAACTTGGCAATTACCGGCGTTGCCTCATCCACCCCAACCTGATAAACCCGGTTTTCATAACTGTTCAACGCCAGCAAGCGCCCATCACAAAGAATGTCCAACGACTCAACTGCCTGCAAAATCAGCTCTGGATCTAAACCTGCGTAAGGCGTCTCTTGCGTACACGTCATAATGACCGCTCTGAAGTAGTATGTTTTTGCGACACGAAGGAAAGCCTACCCGCATAATGGAGGCCAAAATTAGAGCGCTCCAATAACCCCGAGCTAATCTGCCGCAAACAACACCGATTCAGACTCAACATGAGATCAATTAGCCCCACAACACTTTTTATATTTTTTACCACTGCCGCAGGGGCACGGCTCATTACGGCCAATTTTCTCATCGCCCAATGCATTTAACGGGGCAAGATCGTCACCCTCAACATACAACCACTCGCCTGCCTCGCGCACAAAGCGAGAACGCTCATGGAGCTCCTCAGGATGGCCAGAAATGGTATAACGCGCCACAAACTCGATCTCACCCTTAGCATCTCGCTCACCACCACCCTCAATATTAACCACCTCAAGACCACGCCATATTAATTGAGGGTTATGATTAATTGAGTCCTTTGGACGCGTTGAAGCATGCCAAGTTTTACTCAGATACTGGTCATATTCACGGACATAAGCCGAGTAGCGGGAACGTAGCAACGCCTCAGCCGTCATCGGCAAAGCAATCCCCTGATGATATTGCCCACAACAATCCAAATAATCATGGCCCGAGCCACACTCACATTGATTTTCGGCCATCTAGGCTCTCCTTATATACTCTGCCAACAATTGTACACCAATTTACAAATAAGCCGCTGGTGAGCTTGATCTGAAAAATAATTTTGCATGGCTGCCCGTAAACACCATACGTAATAGTAAATCGGCACTTCAACCAATTACTAATGACAAAGCAGATTAAACACTCATGACGTGAGAACCAACCGCAAATTAAAACATAAAATATCGGCCGTTAACTACGCACACCCTGACTAATTAACACCTCAATATTTAGCCAAATCCCCTGCTCCGTGCTTAACTCAGCGACCTCGGCAAGATGCTTCTCACGAAATTCGGCAAGCTGCTGTTCGCTCAATGTCATCAATAAGCTACGAAACCCAGCATTCCACAACACATCCCACCACTCATCAACATTCGCAAGATAGTAACCACATTGCTGCTGCTGAGTAGAGACCTTATCAAAACCCGACTCATTTAATAATTGATGATGCTTCTCCTTCGTATCAAGGCGACGCCACATCTCCTTCGGCGGCTCAACACCATAGGGAGCCAATGCATCAAAAGCCATCTCGGTCATGGGTGAAAAAGCGTTCCCCGTAAAGGTTGAGAAGATAAACCTACCACCAGGCTTAAGCCCCGCGCTGACATGGCTCACACTTCTCTTGATATCAGGCAGAAAAAACAGCCCAAAGCCACAACTAATAGCATCTAGCATATTGGCCTGGATAGACAAACCATCCACATCACCCTGTTCAAAACGAATATTACTTAGCCCATCACGTTTCGCACGCTGCTGCGCCTGATCCAACATCTGCTGCGCCAAATCCACCGCCCAAACCGAGCCTGTTGGCAAAGCATGTCCAAGGCACGTTGTCACCTGCCCAGTGCCACAAGCGATATCCAATACCTGCTCATCACCTCGCAACGCCAACTGCTCCACCAGATGCCCTGCGGCATTGGTAAAAAAACGTAATGCGCGGCAATCATACAGAGGAGCTACCGTGTTAAAGGTACTTTCAATTGCCTGTTTCATCTCTATGTTATCCATACCTGCTCCTTCATTTTTGTTCCCCCATACTAGGGAGTAACTGTTAGAATATCAGCCTATTTAACTTGGTTATCTCGTCATGACTGCCGCACTGTCTATAAAAAACCTCCGTAAAACCTACAAAAGTGATTTTATCGCCCTCAATGGCATTAATCTCGAGGTGAAAACGGGAGACTTTTTCGCCCTGCTCGGCCCAAATGGTGCCGGAAAATCCACCACCATCGGCATTATCAGCTCACTGGTCAACAAAAGCAGCGGTGAAGTAAACATTTTTGGACATAGCCTAGATAGCGAACTAGAAGCCGCCAAAGCGTGCATTGGACTCGTTCCACAAGAATTCAACTTTAATGCCTGGGAGCCCGTGCAGGAGATTCTAATCAATCAAGCAGGTTATTACGGCATTGACCGCGCCACCGCAACACAGCGCGCAGAAAAATACCTGCAAAAGCTCGGCCTATGGGAAAAACGCCACACCATGGCTCGCAATCTCTCGGGAGGCATGAAACGCCGACTCATGATTGCGCGAGCCTTGGTACACGAACCCAAATTGCTAATTTTAGATGAGCCTACCGCTGGCGTTGATATCGAAATTCGCCACACCATGTGGCAATTTCTCCAAGAAATCAACGCCCAAGGCACCACCATCATCCTAACCACCCATTACCTGGAAGAGGCAGAGAGCCTCTGTCGTAATATCGCGATCATCGATAAAGGCGAGATCGTTGAAAACACCAGTATGAAGCAGCTACTTAACCAGCTAAATGACGAAGCTTTTGTGCTAGACCTCGCGCAAGCGATCGACTACACCCCAGAGCTTCCAGGACACAACATCACCATTCTGGATGACACCACTATCGAAGTCTCCATTCACAAAGAGATGGGTATCAATAAACTTTTTGAAGACCTAAGTGAACACGGCATCAAAGTGCTTAGCATGCGAAATAAAACCAACCGCCTGGAACAGCTGTTCCTTGGCTTGGTAAACCAAAACAGTGGTAAATAAGCTATGAATGCCAACGAAAAATATATCGCCTTCAAAACCATACTAATTAAAGAGATCCTGCGTTTTTCACGTATCTGGATGCAAACCATCTTGCCGCCAATGATTACCACAGCACTCTACTTCATCATCTTTGGCAATCTCATCGGCTCACAAATTGGTGATATGGATGGCTATAGCTACATGGACTATATCGTACCTGGGTTGATTTTGATGGCGATCATCACTAATTCCTACAGCAATGTCGTCTCCTCCTTCTACAGCGCAAAATACCAAAACCATATCCAAGAGATGTTAGTCGCGCCACTACCTAACTATATTATCTTGCTAGGCTTCGTTGCGGGCGGTGTTGCCCGCGGCCTGCTTGTCGGCATCGCCGTCACTCTCGTTTCTCTATTTTTTAGTGACCTCAACATTGCTCACTACGGCATCACCCTAGGCATTGCCCTGCTCACTGCCATCCTATTCTCACTGGCGGGCTTAATTAACGGGATTTATGCCAATTCTTTCGATGACATCTCCATCATCCCCACCTTTGTACTCACACCGCTGACCTATTTAGGCGGGATATTTTATTCCATTAGCATGCTGCCCAGTTTCTGGCAAGATGTCTCCCTAGCAAATCCGATACTTTACATGGTAAATGGCTTTCGCTACGGCATTCTCGGCGGCTCAGATATCAGCCCGATAACCTCTTTTGCATTGATCAGCGTATTCATCATCGCGCTCTACCTATATGCCCTCTCACTACTCAACAAAGGTCACGGCACACGCACCTAAAGATACAGCCTGAAAGGTCGATGACTAAAAATACTCAACGACAGGATTCAGCATGGAATCACTCAGCATTAACGACCTTTCGCTGTTGATTGTAGAGCCATCAGCAACACAGGCCAAAATCATCTGCGAACGTCTCAACAAGCTCCAACTCAATAAACTCGAAGTGGTAAATGATGGCGCCTCTGCACTGAGCAGCATGCTTCAAGATCAGCCTGATCTGGTAATCAGCGCGATGTATCTACCGGATAGCGATGCAGCCAAACTGGTTACCACCATGCGCCAATCAGAGCGCCTGCGAGACATCCCCTTCATGCTGATATCCAGCGAAACATCGTTTGCCGAACTTGATCCACTACGCCAAGCAGGCGTCATCGCCATCCTGCCTAAACCCTTCCAGATCGCCGACCTTAAATACGCTCTCTACTCAACACTCGATTACATTACCGTCGACGAAAACGCCCTCGTCGACATCGATGCAGACAACCTCGCCGTACTCGTCGTCGATGACAGTTCAACCGCCCGCCGACATATTACCCGTGTACTGGGCAACCTCGGCATTCAAAATATCACCACCGCTAACAACGGCATCGAGGCCGCCCAAAAGCTCAACGACGCCTATTTCGATCTCGTCGTCACCGACTACAACATGCCCGAAATGGATGGCGAGCAACTTACCCGCTATATCCGCCAACACAGCAGCCAGCGCTCCATACCGGTACTCATGGTTACCAGCGAAGAGAGCGGCGCCCGACTCAGCGCCGTACAACAATCAGGCGTCTCCGGCATCTGTGACAAACCCTTTGACCCACAAGTAGTCAAACAACTTATCCGCAATGCACTCAGCGATTAGCCCAACAGCTTATTGTAGGCAAAAAAATAGGCCAGTAGCTGGGGGGAGCTACTAGCCTAAACAAAACCAGTGAGAATCTACTCACTGTAAAACAAAATCAACTTCAGACGGCATAAAGGCATAGAGCCAAGGAGGAAAAGGGGGGGAATGCCGCCTAAAGTTGCCTTATTTATTACAATCCCCATGCCAACAATTGAATTCATTAAATATCAAATGGTTACAAATAATAAAGAAATTCAAGGTGCGGCATATACCGCAGTTGCGCGCGATATAACAATAATTTAATCAAGTTATGGGCAGCGCGGTCAGCACATTGGGGAAGCACTCTTAATTTTTAAAGACAAAAAAATAGGCCGAGGACTGCGGGGGGGCAATCAACGACCTTAAAAATAAGTAGGAGAAGAATCATTGCTATGCAATAAATCTTATCGTAATGACAGCACGTTGGCCGGAGCCGAGGGGGACGCGCCGTCATAACGACACAATATACAATACAATACTCGTGCCAACATTTAATACCCTTCAATTACAACAACTTAAAAAACGCCCCCAAAAACACAACGAGTGATATCCCTCGTCATTGCGCCATATAGCGCACTCATTTCTCTCGCAATCGTGCAACGCTTTCGGTAATCTATCAAACATCACAAGATAAATAGACAATCAGCAAGGACACCCATGAGCACACCTGATATCAACCAAGTAAAAAGCTATTTCCTCGACCTGCAAGATCGTATTTGCGCTGGAATAGAAGCAGAAGATGGTCAAGCCACCTTCTTCGAAGATAACTGGCAACGTGAAAGTGAACTGGGTGGCGGTGGCCGAACACGCGTACTCACCGAAGGAAAGACATTTGAGCAAGCTGGTATCAACTTCTCCCATGTAACGGGCAACAAACTCCCCGCCTCAGCCACCGCACATCGCCCCGAGCTAGCAGGTCGTGACTTTGAAGCAATGGGAGTCTCACTGGTCATCCACCCAAACAATCCCTACGTCCCCACCTCACACGCCAATGTACGCTTTTTCATCGCCCGCAAAGAGGGTGAAGAGCCAATATGGTGGTTTGGCGGCGGCTTTGACCTTACCCCTTATTACGGTAATAAAGAAGATTGCAAAGCGTGGCATCAGGAAGCACAAATCGCATGCGAACCTTTCGGTGAAGATGTCTACACACGCTACAAAACCTGGTGTGACGAATACTTCTACCTCAAACACCGCGACGAACCTCGTGGTATCGGCGGCCTATTCTTCGACGACCTGAATGAAGGCGGCTTTGATCGCTGTTTCAGCCTCATGAAAAGTGTCGGTGACGCCTACCTGAAAGCCTATCGCCCCATCGTTGCGCGCCGCAAAGAGATCCCTTTCGGCGAGCGCGAGCGTGACTTCCAACTTTACCGTCGTGGACGCTATGTTGAATTCAATCTCGTCTTCGACCGAGGTACCCTGTTTGGCCTACAAACTGGCGGCCGCACCGAATCGATCTTAATGTCACTGCCACCGCTGGTAAAATGGCGCTACAACTGGTCGCCTGAAGCAGGCAGCCCAGAGGCAGAGCTGTATG
>Ga0316204_10012729_pt1 | contig 10202 bp, 4 predicted proteins | sample 6monrhotite_MG_2_FD_205661 | JGI IMG/M metagenome (GOLD analysis project Ga0316204, IMG submission 205661) | Microbial mat bacterial communities from mineral coupon in-situ incubated in ocean water Damariscotta River, Maine, United States -... | ecosystem: Environmental > Aquatic > Marine >... | reverse complement strand
CTCATACAAACCAGTATTATCTTCGTATTCAATCCCATTATATTTAAATTTCTGAGCTACATTATTCCCTAGAGAAGTAGCTCCTCCACTATTATACCCCTTATGTTTTAAGCCAAATGGATAGTAATTGTTTTCTTCTATAATTTCAGAAGTTGTCACAGTTCCATTATTATCACCATCACAATAACTCAATCTCACATTTCCTAAATGATCTTTATATTGATACACATATTTAAAAGAACTTCCGCTAGGAGTCACATAGCCCTCAGCAGTATTAAAAAACTGCAAATTATTATTTTCATACACAAAATTACCCGCGTAATCTGTCGTCGTGCCGTTAACTGTCTTCCGTAATTTTGCTCCTATCGCATCGTAAATATAGGAAATATTTTGACCATTTATGGTAACTTGTGTTGGTAAATTTAAATGGTTGTAGGTAATATTGGTGATGCCTTTGTTGGTATCTTTTATCATATTACCGTTAACATCATAGGTATATTCTTCTGGAACATTTGTGCCATTTTTAAATCCTTCTGTACTGCCCGAGGTGTCTTCCACTTTTTTTAATCTATTACTCACTTCACCATCATGGTAGGTATAGGTGAGATTATCCATCAAACCAAAGGTATTATTAGTCGCATGGGTTTTACCATCTCTTTTTAGGCTTTTTATATTTCCGTTTTTATCATACACAAGATTATACAAATCATATCTACCAGTATTATCGGCTGCATTTGTAATTCTATTTAAAGCATCGTAGGTATAGGTATATTTGTTAGCTATTAGATTGCCTGTGGGGTTTGCCGACGTGGTTTTCCAAAGGGTTTGACTTATATTACCATTGTACAATTCTTTCGAAGTATCTGTTGGCTTATCATAATTAACTTGAAATCCAAATAAATCACCACTGCCTAAACTGATAGTCGCATTACTGGCATTGACATTATTGATACCCGTTAACCAACCACGTATATTATAGTTGTAATTTACCGTTTGTAATCTCAATTGATTTGATTTACCACCAACTTTTTTAATTACTAGTTGACCTAACTCATCATACGTATTCTCCGCAATAATTTCATAAGTTGAAGTACCATCAATTGCTTGTTTTTGCTGTGTCAACCTCCCCATATGGTCATAATCATAAACATCTACAATACTAATGGTGGGTTGTGAATTGTTGGTATTGGTATGCGTTGTTGTGGTTTCTAGAACCTTCCCGGTAAAATCTAATTTTGTTTTTAGAATATCTGTCGTATTAAGATAGTCATTGAATGAATAGGTATAGATCGGTCGCGCTTTGCTGTCATAATAATTCACTGTCGTTGTCCATAAAGAGGTACCCAATACTTTTACTTTACTACCAGTTGCTAAGCCCTTCGCATTGGTAATTAAAGCTTCATTATAGACGGCTGGGAAACTTTGTGGTAAGGCGGAGCCACCTAGATTGAAATAATAATTATCATAATAATTAATTGTATGAATTTCATTCACTCCAGTGGGTATAGCCGTAGATGTGTAGTGAGTACTGATATATCCTGTGCCAGAAGTCACCTTTGTTTCGAACTGTGTGGCCGTAGCATGCGTATCAATTTGGTTTTGAAAGTAGGTTCTACCATAGGTATCACTATTGCTTACATTTTTAAAGCCTGTATAGACTACTCTCCCGAACTTATCATATTTAACAAATGACCATTTTTTTTGTGCTTTTAGATTGGCATCTCTGATCATTGCTACCTGGTCTAATTTATTGTACACGATTTCTTCCAAACCTTTCCCTGGAATTTTCTTTTCTATCAATCTATTCTTTTTGTCGTACTTATATTGATAGCATAGTTCATTTAGTTCAGTCGTACTCACTCCATCTGAGGTTACTACTTTTGGGGGTAATACATACGTCAAGTTTCCAAAATCGTCATAGACATAATAGGTATCATGTGCCGTTTCTGAACCGCTTACCAAGGCATAGGTACGCTTTAGTAATACCATACCTTGTTTGTCTTTAAACTCTTCGGTAGTATGTAACTTAGAACTTGTTCCTGGATAATTCTCATCTTTGACAATGTTTTTTTGTAATTTATCTGCCAAATAATATGTTGAACCTCCTGATAATGAAGGTACATTATTGATATCTAAAGAAACAGTATAGAGACGCACCTCGTTTGCAACATTTGTTTTATAATCAAACTCAATTTCGTGACCACTCCCTAATTCCCAAGTACTACCAGGTGCTGCTTGTTTTATGATTCTAGATAGCGGAGAATTTTCAATTTCCTTTTCGGAATATGGGTTTTGTGTGTTTTGATATTTCGTTGTAGCATAAAAATTATTCGTTAATGTTTCGGCATTACTCACTTTCTTACCGTCATTACTTGCAACTTCAATGGGGAGATAATCTTTCGATTTACGGCTAAATTGATCATACCCAATATGCGTTACCACATCTTTACTATTATCACTAGCCTGTATAGATACCGTTTGTACCGGTCTACCAAGACCGTCAAAATAACCCACGCTTTCAATTGAATGATCGTCATTGGTTAAACCAGAAAGGTCGCTTACCTCAATTTGAGGTGTGATGGTATGTATATAATTTTCATTAGACAAACCATTGGTATTTGGGCATCCATTGTTCGACGATGGACCGTTTTCATTAGGACATAAATCACTATTATTTGACACATAACCTAGAGGCTGATTACAACTGGTTTGACTAGTTCCAGGATCACCGAGTCCGTCATTATCGGTATCGGCATACCAAGTACTCCCACCGATACTACCTAAAATTACTTGAACCGACCCTGAAGATGTACTCCAAGTACCAGAACTTGATCTAGCCCGAATATAATAGGTCCCCGAAGCACTAATATTATAATTACTTGTAGCATTATTACTTGTGCTTGTTCCACTACTACTCGTTCCTTGCCAATACCAACTAACGCCGCTCGGAGGATTACCAGACTTTATCAACGTGGCACTCGTACAAGTTTGATTGGTTACTGTAGGGTTTCCGGGAGCAGCAGGGGCGCTAGAACCACTTACAACAACTACTGTTTTTGAAGCTTGAATGGTACCAAAATTAGAACCTAATGCGCTATAACTAATCGTCTTTATACCTGTTGAAGTAAATTTTATAGTAGCACTTGAGCTATTTTGTGACAAAATAGTTGCGCCAGAAGTGACTGTCCATAACCCACCATACGCAATAGTACCACTCGTTAATTGTCTAGTATATGAATACGTTTGATTTACAGTTCCCGGAGAAGGTCCCAGAATGGTTGCTCCTTGGGCATTTAAGGTGGATATAGAAAACAATAAAAGAATGAATGCAACAACTCTTTGTACGTTTAAGTTTTTCATAATTAGTATATCGATGTTAGAGAATAAATTTTTCACAGTACAAAAGGTTTAGTTACAATTAGTTTTAATATCTACATACGCGCCATTCGGTGAAGAAGTGGCATTGGTAAAAAATGTTAATCTAGCATTTCCATCCCAGTTATCTCCGAAGTTAAGAGAAGCTGTTAATTGAACTGATATCAATGTGTAGCCATTTACGCCGTTACTCTTGGGAGGTACCGTAAAGCCAGATGGAGGTACGGATACATTTATCTTATTATCGTTACTACTAACAGAAGTAATTAAAACGGGCGCATTACCAGAATTTTCGATGCGCACGGTGGTACTTCCAAAACTAAATGTTATTTCTCTACATCGATAATCAATGGGTGATGTTGGAATCAAAAACACCCTACTTTCTACAGCGCCAGTTGCTGTTAGATTGACGTTAAGATTTCCTCCTAGATTTGAGGCACTAACAAGTGTTAAAATACCATTAACTTGATTCACTGCAGAGCTTGGTGAGTTGAAAGTTACAGGTAGGTCAAAAGATTCACCTGCACGTATAATAAAGGGATTATTATCCCAGACACTGCTAAAATATTGTGGCAATTGTAAATCATCAACTGTAATATCATAATTACTATTGTTGGAAACTGTTACTTCTTCCGTACGAGATGTTCCTGGAGCCACTACACCAAAGCTTAAATTACTGTTCACGCTTAAACTTCCTGTATTTTCTTGAGTTAAGTAATTATACTCATTACTTTGAACTATTTTTAAATTCTGATCTTTTACATCTTTCAGGCGTCGGTATTGATCATAAGTATAATAGGCACTTCTTCCCCCAGCATCTGTGTTTTTTGTCATCCCTGTTAAAGGATCAAATTGAAAAGTTGCAATCATGGCATTTGCTGTAAGGCTATGATTTCTAATTCCGTATTCATAGTCAGAAGTTCCATTGGCATAGTTATGGGCAGTCAATAAATTGCTATATGAGATTCCTTCGCCTTTTACAATTGGATATTCATTTTCATAACCCCAAATGAACGAAGTCGGCTCACCATCTTCTACAGTATATTGTAGTACATTACCTTCGGTATCATAATCATTAAAGGTAATTTTGAGATCATAACTGTTAGAAAATGTAAAGCCATTTGTCGAGGCCGCAAAGGCACCTTGTGATCGGTCATAGGTGTAGATATTTCTCAAAACAACATTACCATGTTCTACATCGTATTTATAAGCCGTTGCGCTTACCACCTGATTATCAACGTAACTGATTTTTTCAAGAACTTTAGATACCATATTATGATCATCCATTAAGATCGTTCGCATACAACCACCACCGCTAGTGGGGTTCACGCAAGATGTATTTGTATAGTCTTTGATTCTTTTCTGTACGGTTTTTAGAACTTGCCCCTTACTGTTTTCACTAGTTTGTTCTTTTACTTGATTTAACACATCATAGATATAGTTGGTTTCTTGTTCTAAGGTGCCACCTCCTGTTAAAAAAGTTTGCTGAGTAGTCTTAGTATTATTGTAGCTTACTATTGGTGTTTCATAAGGGTAAAAACCATAGTAAACATTTTCTGACGAACCATTCGGTTCTATTTTTACATAGAGACCAAGCCCTTTACTATCTCCATGATTTACTTCTTGATAATCATTGGTGGTATTATATACGGCACCGCCAGAGCTTTTATTACCTATTTCTGTAACTAACTTTCCGTTTTTATAGTTTTTAGGGCTTAAAACAGATTTTATATCACCTAGATCTGTAGGTATATTTTCAAAGTTATATTCTTGAGAATAGGACGTTCCACTTGAACTCACTGTATTTTCTACAACACGGCTATACCCAATAGGTGCTCCTTGGGCCGTGTTGATACCCGACATTGTTTTTTGATAGTTGATCATATAGAAACACCAACTAGGAGCATAATCAGTTAAATCTATCAATGCAGCCATATGCGCCATAGGAGTCATCAATTTTCCTGACGAATTACTTGAGAAAGCTTGTTGAAATTGATATGTTTTTTTCGAAACAAAACTGTCGTTTTCATCAAAGCTTTCTATTTCTTTAATACGTAGTCCACCTGCTTCAGCATTACCCGAACTAAAATTGCCAGGTCTTACAAAATCAAGCTCCCTAGTTGAATTGTTAGTTGCATTTCTTCCGTCCGTGAAAAAGGTGGGTGATTCATAGGTATATACAGTTGTACCACCTGTAGGGTATTTAATTTTATTCAAACTACCTGAAATACCATACGCGATATTTGGAATACGATAATTATGATAGCTATAATACCTCAGATCGGGTCTTATATTGTAATAGTTACATTCAACCTTCCAACGTTTAATAAAACCATTTTCAACAGCACTTAAAAACGGACTAGCATTTTGACCATTATAATATCCTTGGTGATCGATACCAAATGTAGATTTCCGCGGTAAGCCATCTAGACCAGAATTATAATACAGTTCATACTTTTGATCATCGATGATAACTCTATCTAATCGACCTCGAAGCATTTGATACTTTTCATAAAGTGCTTCATAGTTATGTAAATATTCAAGATTGAAATATGATTGTTCAAAATCTATTTGTTTAGAAAATGAAGAATTTGAATTCAACCCAGTAACCGTTAAACCGTTATACCTTTTTAAGCTACTTGCAGGAGTCGTTTCAAATCCTCCAGTACCAGTAAACAGGTCATTTATTTGAACATCACCTCGATTTTCCATGCTAAAATTAATATTGATTTCACCAGGTATTGAAATGGCCGTTTGATAGACATGCTCTTGTACGGTTCTCGAAAAACTATAGCTTGAATATGGAGTGATACCACCACTACTATACGGACTCGTTTCTCCAAAAGAGGGAGATGAAATAGAAATATAATTACTATTAGAAGTTTCGTTGATGTTATAAGTGAAATTTATTTGTTTATCATTGGGGCTGACAATATTTTTTAAATACCAAGCCGTCACTGTTCTAAAGTTTCCCATCTTCTTTAAATCTTCAATTCCCGGAATAGAACCTCCTGCCAAGTAAGTGCTGTAATATTCCAAATTCCCAATTGGGGAATCACCAAATGAGCCAGATAATGAGGTAGATCTTTCTTTAATGGAGAATGTTCCTTTATAACCCGTAGGGGTGGTGATGGTAAAATATTCGTCACCATACGTATTTACAATTCCTTCATAAAATTGAATCTTTACTCCATCTTCGTTGAGTTTTTTTACAGTAATGGTGCCTACTGGCGCGTCAGATTTCTTGGTTAAAGAAAATGACCCACTAAAACCAAAAAAATTATAATTAAATACATCTGGTTCTAGATCACTGTAACCATATCGCATATCATATTTAAAGCTATTTTTCTCCGACGACGTTAGAGAACTCCAGTTATTATAGACATCTAAGCTATTGCCCGAATCGTACGCATAGCCATCATAAGATAACGTCTGAGCTAAATCATCACCCGAACGAACTGTTCTACTAATAACCGCTGTTGAGTTTAACGCCCAACCCAATCCAACTTCTGACGCTTCTTGAATGGGTTTAATGCCGCTGGCATTATAAGACAGAGACAATGGCAATTGCCACCCATCAAAATCTATAGTATACAAAGGGATACTAATATTGGCTGTACCTGTATATAAGCTAGGTTGTTGTGCCTCAAATCGAGTCATTTCGTAGGCCATAGGGCTTGGAGGAACGATATCTGGGATACTAGTGTCGTTATTAGTTTGAGCTTGAATTAGAAAATTACAAAGAAACAAGAGTGATAGAATTTTTTTCATAAGAATGGTCTAAATGACGTATTAATGGATGTTCTAAATATTCAGATTTTATTTACAGAGCATAAATGTAGAATCAAATCTCAAGACATTTTTAATGAAAAAATCTGAGTGATACTTTACGGGATAAATGGTTCATTATTTCTAACAAATGGTAAAAAATGACTCTTTTTTGACACTCAATTGCTATCAATTGACTTAAGGTGATTCAAAAAAAATCTAGTTTTGAAATGAATTGTTGCTAAAATTCACAGACATGAAAAAACTAATCTTTAAGAAAGTTTCGGCTTTTAATCTTCAAGAATTACTCATCGTATTGGTCATTATTGGCATTCTATTATTGCTTGCCTTACCCAACCTAATGCCTCTCATTTCAAAAACCAAAAGTCTAGAGGCGCAGACGCAATTAAAACACATTTCAAATCTCGAAAAACAGTACTTCTTTATGTATTCAAAATACAGTGCTGATTTTAATACTATAGATTTTGAAGCACCAAAAACCGTACAACAAAACGGTAATGCCAACTACACCTATGAGATCATAGAATCGTCAAATACGGGGTTCAAAGCTAGAGCAACGGCGATTACCGATTTTGACAGTGATGGTGTTTTTAACGTATGGGAAATTGATCAAAACGGTTTGCCGAAAGAAATCACAAAAGACTAAACCTATTCAATATGGAAATCACCTTAAAAATAGGAAGTCTCTTGAGCTTATCAGCGATTGCCTATCAAGATTTTAAAGAAAGAAAAGTGTCTTTGTATCTTTTTATACTGGCCCTATTTTTTGTGTCATTTTTATTTTACGGATATTCAAACGCACTAGAATATTTTGCATCTACAAGCATCAACCTTTTTTTAGTTCTTTTGATAATCGCAATTTTATTAGCCTACAGTTGGTATAAATTAAAACAACCATTGTTCGACGTATTTGGGTTAGGTGATGCCCTCTTTTTTTTGGTGTTGGCTTATGGTTTTCCTCCAACTACTTTTGCCGTGCTATTTGTTAGCTCTATGCTTTTTGCTTTGCTATTGTTTTTGCTATTGAAGCCGAAGCTTTCAAATAAAACGGTGCCTTTGGCGGGTCTACAAGCGATATTTTTAATATTGGTCTTCAGTCTAAATTGGATGTTTCATCTTATCAATCTATACCAATAGTTATGGAGGAGTCTTTAAACATACCAACCACATTACAACAGTTGATTAGTGCAGAACAAGCCTATCATTATCGCATTGTTCCCACAGCACAACACAACGGTAGTGTCACATTTAAAACAGACACCGAAGATAAAGTAGCACTTATACAAGAACTTCAAATTGTTCTTGGTAAAGAGGTTACCTTGGTTACCACATCTCATGCTATAATTCAGAAAACATTAGCCTCAAATTATCGCAAACAAGAAAGGAAAAGAAACACTCAACTTACCGATTCTTCAGATCTATTGCTCAATATTATTCACGAAGCAAAGTCACTGGGAAGTAGTGATATACATTTCGAAATCTTTGAGCATGCCCGACGTGTACGATTTCGTATTGACGGAAAATTGTTAGAGCGATATACCATTCCGTTACAAGAATACCCAAAAATCATCAATCAAATCAAGGTAAAAGCGGGTTTGGATATTGCTGAAAAACGATTGCCACAAGATGGACGAATTAAAATAAATACAGTAAATGAGGATTACGATATCCGGGTGTCCTCTTTACCTACGTTACATGGTGAAAAATTGGTGTTACGTTTATTATCTAAAGATGCTACCAATATTCAACTAGACTCATTAGGATTTATAAATGAAGAATTAAAACGCTACAAGCAAAGCATCAAAAATGAACAGGGAATTGTACTAATTTCTGGTCCAACAGGGTCTGGAAAAACCACAACACTTTATGCAACTTTAAAACTATTAAACACCGACGATGTTAATATCTTGACGATTGAAGACCCTATTGAATACACCTTAGAAGGCATCAATCAGGTTCAACTTAAAGAGAATATAGGGCTCGATTTCACCAAATCTCTCCGTACTTTTTTACGTCAAGACCCGAATATTATTATGGTGGGTGAAATTCGAGATGTAGATACGGCAAATATGGCCATTCGCGCTTCTTTGACAGGACATTTAGTTCTCTCTACGATACATACCAATTCAGCCTGGGGAACCATTTCGAGGTTGATTGATATGGGAGTTCCTCCATTTTTAATTGCAAGTACTTTAAAATTGAGTGTTGCTCAACGCTTGGTGCGGAAACTCTGTACACAATGTAAAACAACCAAGAGCGTATCAAAGGATACTTTTCCAGAATACATCAAACTTTCTAAGGATTTTAATAAACATTCCATTCCTGTTGGATGTGAAAAATGCTATCATACGGGCTATGCCGGAAGAAAAGCCATCTATGAAATTATCCCAATTACTAGAGAGTTAACGGAAGCCATCAAATCTAACCACTTAGAAATTGATGCTTACCTAGAAAAAAGAGGCATCGTAACCTTGAAAAATAATGCCCTAGCACTTGTTACATCGGGAGTCACTTCAGTCGAAGAAGTGTATCCGTTATTATTAGAATAAGGGTCATTGATCCTTTTAAAAATTGAAAATGCTGGTAGAAAAACTAGAGAACATATTATGAAAAAAATAAAGATTATAATTGTATTTTTTGCACTCTTTTTTGTTGGAAGTCTTTATGCACAAAGCCATATCGAACAGATCAAAACGACCTTGGATAGTATCAAGTCTGAAGCTCCAGGTCTAACAAAAAAAGCCAACATCAATGTTAACAACACCTCACTTGCTGATTTTTTACAAGCTCTAGCTACAGCAAATCAGGTAAATCTGAATATTCATCCTGATCTACAACAAATTATTATCAATAATAATTTCTCAAATGCCACGGTCGCTGATGTATTGGTCTTTGTATGTAAAGAATATGGGTTGGCCATTGATTTTACTGGAAATATTCTATCCATCCGTAAAGACATCAAACCAACTATTATTATTCCACATAGAATCATTCCAATTACATACGATAGTGAACAAGATTTAATTACGTTCGATTTA
>Ga0316204_10012724_pt1 | contig 10205 bp, 6 predicted proteins | sample 6monrhotite_MG_2_FD_205661 | JGI IMG/M metagenome (GOLD analysis project Ga0316204, IMG submission 205661) | Microbial mat bacterial communities from mineral coupon in-situ incubated in ocean water Damariscotta River, Maine, United States -... | ecosystem: Environmental > Aquatic > Marine >... | reverse complement strand
ATTGAACACAAAGCTACTTTTGGAGAAGGTTTCCAAATACTCACATTGCCACAAATTGCGGCAACAAATGCATTCCATGCCCAAACAGCAACAGGAAAATTGAACGCAGAAATAATTCCAACCACACCAATTGGGTGCCATTGCTCATACATGCGGTGACCTGGGCGTTCTGAATGCATTGTGTTACCATATAACTGTCTAGACATCCCAACAGCAAGGTCAGCCATGTCGATCATTTCTTGTACTTCACCATCTCCTTCAGATTTGATCTTGCCCATTTCAGCAGCAACCAATGATCCCAAAGCATCTTTGTGTTTGCGTAATGCATTACCTACGATTCTTACTGCTTCTCCACGCAATGGGGCAGGTGTGCTCTTCCAGTCTTTAAATACTGATTGGGCTTTAGCGACAATTTTTTCGTAGTCATCATTATTAGCAGAATAGACAGAACCCATTAATTCACCTGTAGCAGGATTAAATGATTCTATAAGTCCAGCGTCTTTGGTTTGTGACCATTCATTGTGATCAAAACAGGTGCCTAAATTCAATTTTTGTACACCTAATTCTTCAAGAAATTTCATTACATTATTCCAGATTATTCAAAAGACGCGCATTATCTCATTTATTTAGGTAAAACACCAGCGTCAATAATAATCCAAAAGTAGTGTGTATATTCATAAAAAAAGGCACTTCAATGAAGTGCCTAGTACTTTGCCTAACTATTATATTAACCCTGAAGCATAATACCGCATTCAGTCTAAGCCTATTTGTTCTTGGCAAGGCATCAGCATAAAGTTCTAGTCATTCTAAATCAAATGTTGATAACGCAGTCCAAGAGCTAATAGACTTAGACCATTCTTTATAAAATCAACATGTTGGGACTACAAGAAATCCTCATCTCTGCATCAGATTATTTTGAGATAGAGGACTAACCCAGCAACAATCTTCTTTGATATGAGAATTTCTTGTTGTCCTGAATTGCGGTATTATGCTTCAGGGTTAATAATGAATCTATAAAGCTTCAATAATTCCAGCTGCGCCCATGCCAGTTCCAATACACATGGTTATCATGCCGTATTTTCCACCAGTTCTGCGTAAGCCATGAATCGCTGTAGCAGCACGAATTGCACCTGTGGCTCCTAATGGATGTCCAAGCGCGATGGCTCCTCCATTTGGATTAACTTTCTCTGTGTCTAAGTCTAAATCACCAATAACTGCCAACGATTGTGCTGCAAATGCTTCATTTAATTCAATCCAGTCCATGTCTTGTGACTTTAGACCAGCCAGATCTAATACTTTTGGAATGGCTTTTATTGGACCAATGCCCATGATATCAGCAGGAACACCTGCTACTGAAAATGCATGGTATTTTGCAATAGGTGTCATGTTATAGCGTTTTAATGTTTCTTCATTTACTAACAATAATGCACCAGCACCATCACTCATTTGTGAACTGTTACCAGCCGTAACTGATCCACCAAACTTAAACACTGCTCTTAATTTATTTAATACTGCTATAGATGTATCTGGGCGTGCTCCTTCATCAGTATCTACCATACGATTGGTTACAATAGTTGATGCATTTGCTATGTCTGCTGTTCTTGATTCTACTTCAAAAGGAATGATCTCTTCTTTGAAGTGGCCATTTTCAATCGCATTCATTGCTCTTTGGTGAGAGTTGTATGCAAATTCATCTTGTGCTTCGCGACTGACTTTCCATTGAGTGGCAACATTTTCAGCTGTAATTCCCATGCCGTATGCGATACCTATGTTGTCATCTTCAAATACTTTTGGGTTCATGGCTATTTTATGGCCCATCATTGGTACCATACTCATGCTTTCAGTTCCGCCAGCAATAGCGCTACTCATTTGCCCAGTTGCAATTTGTTGAGCTGCAATGGCTATGGCTTGGACGCCCGATGAACAGAAACGGTTAATCGTCATGGCAGGAACTGTATCAGGAATACCAGCTAACAAACTGGCAATTCTAGCGACATTCATGCCTTGTTCGCCTTCTGGCATGGCACAACCAATGACCACATCTCCAATTTCGTTTTTATCGAAATCAGGGTGTCTTGCTAACATATTTGACATGCAATGTGCTAACAAATCATCTGGTCTGGTTTTGTTAAACATACCACGCGGTGCTTTACCAACTGGAGTTCTAACGGCTTCTACTATATAAACTTCTTGTACTTTTTTCATAATATATTCTCCTAGTTGCGTAATGGCTTGCCAGTTTTTAAAGTGTGCTCGATTCTAGCCAATGTTTTTGGCATTTGGATGAGCTCCATAAATAGTTTCCTTTCTAAATCTAATAGATACTGTTCAGTGACCAAACTATCACTGTCGACATCCCCACCTGAAATAACAGTGGCAATTCGCACAGCAATTTCGTAATCATGAGGGCTAACCATGTGGCCTGCCATCATATTGGCCAAAATCATTTTCATATTGGCAATTCCGGCTTGCCCAACAACTCGAATATTTTTATCTTCATAGGGTGGTTGGTAACCTTTTGCATGTAGCCATTTGATTTTCTCTTTAGCGACATGTAATACTTCATGAGTATTGAATACAATATCTGTACATGGCTTAACTAGCTTCCATTGTTTGGCTTCTTGAGCTGAGCCGGCAACTTGGCCCATGGCAACCAATTTAAAGAAGTGTTCTATTTGTGGATACAAATCACCTGTTTCAAAATCTTCGGATGTTCGCCTAGCAATTTCTTTCAATCCACCGCCTGCTGGTAATAACCCAACACCAGCTTCAACTAAGCCGATATAGGATTCAAATCCTGCAACCACTGAAGTGGCATTCATTGAAAACTCACAACCACCACCTAATGTCATTCCCCTGGGAGCAATAATAGTCGGAACTTTTGAGAACCTTAACTTTTGGGACGTTTGTTGGAAGGTATCAACCAATGCTTCAACTTCATCAACTTTTCCTTCAGCTATTGCTGAAAGAGCAGGGGCGAGATTGGCTCCTAATGTGAATGGATCTTTAGTTTGCCAAATAACCATGCCTTTATAACTTTCTTCAGCAATATCAACCGCTTTTTGAATGCCGGCTAATACACCTACAGTGACAATGTGCTGTTTGGTTTTGAAACTGGTAATAAGGATGTCATCATCCATGTGCCACAAACGTATGTCATCATCTTCAAAAACAGTTGTACCATAATTGGCTTTTTCACCAATGGTTAATTCAGGAAAAATCTGTCTCTTGAATACTGCTAAATCTGGACGTGGTTGGTATTTACCTTGGCTAGCTGAATATGAACCCTCTGATTTATGCACTGCATCAATTTTGGAAACCCAGTCTGGTAAGGCTTTCTGAACCATGGTGTCACTATCTTTCATATCTTGATTGAGCCATGTGGTCACTTTTTCCCATCCTGCTTCTTGCCAAATTTCAAATGGTCCTTGCTTCCAACCAAATCCCCACCGAATTGCAAAATCAATATCACGGGCATTGTCTGCTATGTCTGCTAAATGATTGGCTGAATAATGAAATAAGTCACGATACATGCTCCATAAGAATTGAGCTTGGTCAGAGTCTTTAAGATTGCGCAACTGTTCCATTCTCTCAGATGCATTTTTGTTTTTAATTATTTTTAATACTTCTGGTTCAATTTCTGAGTTTTGAGACCTGTATTCGCCTTTGTTATAGTCAAGAATCTTAATTTCTTTTCCTTCTTTTTTATAGATGCCAGCTTTGGTTTTTTGACCCAATGCCCCAGATTCAATTAAATCTAACAACCATTTGGGTAATTGGTAATGTTTGTTCCAATCATCTTCTGGCAAACCATTTTTCATGGTATTAACGGTGTGATTTAAAGTATCTAGCCCAACAACATCAGCGGTACGTAATGTGGCACTCTTTGCTCGTCCTATGAGTGTGCCTGTTAGTGCATCTAATGTTTCTAATGGGATATTGAATTTCATGCCATGATAGATTGTGCAAAGTATTGAAAAAACACCAATTCTATTTGCAATAAAATTCGGAGTGTCCTTGGCATTGACTACACCTTTACCAAGTGTTGATGTGAGTAATTCTGTTAATGAATCAACCACCGATTGGTCGGTTTTTTCAGTTGCGATTATTTCTACTAAATGCATATAACGAGGTGGATTGAAGAAATGCACGCCACAAAATCGGTGCTTCAGCCCTTCTGGAAAGACTTCTGATAAAGCATTAATACTCAGCCCAGATGTGTTTGTTGCAAATATTGCATCAGCTCTGACATAATCTTCGATTTTGTCATAAAGGCTTTTTTTGATGTCCATTCTTTCTACAACGGCTTCAATGATTAAATCTGCCTGGTTTAGCCTTTCTAAATCATCTTCGTAATTCGCTGCTTCTATTAATTTTATGTTAGATTTTATTCCCAGTGGCGCTGGTTTGGCTTTGCCTAATAATTTTAAGGCACCTTGTACTATTGCATTTTTGTTTTTGCCTTTTGCTGGCAAGTCAAACAAGATAACAGGGATGTTTGCATTGGCAAAATGTGCTGCAATTTGAGCACCCATTACCCCAGCACCCAGTACAGCTACTTTCTTGATATGTGTTTTATTTTTTGTCATTATTTTTCTCATAATTTGTACCAAAATGATTGGTGATTTTAATTTCTAAGATACTTAAGTAGGCATCACGTAATTGTTCAGATTGTTCAACACTGACAATTCCAGCTGCCAAACATCGGTTTATTAACCCTTCATAATTATCGGTGTTTAATGGTGTGCCAGTCGCATTTGTAACAGCAATTTCAGCAGATTCAGCTGCCAGTAATTTTTGTTTTGCAAGGTGAATCTTCTTTAAAAAGGGTGAAAATGAAGTATTAAATTTATTGCTATTTCTATCAAAATTACAAATATCTTCTATTTTTGAATGTAACGGTTGGTAAGCATTAATTTTGTGAAAAGGTTTACCTGAAGGGAATAATAATAATTTCATAAATAAACCAGTAAATCTATTAAATGCCAGGTTTGCTGTTTCTTTTAATGATTGTTGAGAATCATATAAACTGTTTTTCAAAGTCGATTTTGCCAACCTTTTCCCTTGATTGTCCTGAGTTTCATTTATGTAATAATCATGTACTGCAATTGATGAAATTAAGTGCTGAATACAGTGTCCCAAATGACTGGCAAAACTCGTATTTATTTTGGTTTTGAAGGCCCAGTTTATTAGTGCAATATCTGATAAGAATGCAAAACTCGCACTCATTCTCTTAATCATATATTTGTATTTGTTTTTCTGAAAAAATAATTTGCCTAAAAATGAAGTACATAGTGTGAATGCCCATATTTTGGTTAAATTATGCAAAATATAACCGATGTGTTTGAACATTAACCTATCAAACTCATGTAAATCATTTGCTTCATGTGAAGTCAATAATTTAACTTCTTTATCATAATATGGGTGGCAGGCTAAGGCTGCCTTTTTGATTAATGGCAATTGGTTGATTTCATAACTCATTCCATCTAATTCAGTCGTTAAATGAACGACTTTATAGAATAGTCTAATATTGCTTTCAGTTTTTATATTGTGTGCATTTGAACCTAATATGCCTCTCAATAACCCCAAATGATCCATGGTTTTTGAGATATGTGAACTTTTATTTAATATGGCAGTAAATTTTAAATTTTCCTTAAAAGAAAGGTTGTCGATTAATTGTAGTTTCAAACAATGACTAAATTGCTCATTTAGTTTCGCTATGACAACTTTATAACTGAGTAATTGACGGCCATTTTGTTTTTGTAAATGGGCATAATACCAAGAAGTTAACGTAGCTGTATTATTAACTGGAATTGAAACGGCTAATGGCCAAGTTGAACTGGCAAGATATTGATTAATATATAAATACTTTAATCCATTACCAATACCAACAGATTCATTGATTATATGGCTAAAGGGAATGAATATATTGTTTCCTGAGCAGGCGAAATAATATAAATAATCATCGAATGCTTTTAACCCTTTTTTGTATTCCAATCCTTTAATTTCATTATTAATAATGCAAATAGCAGTACCCAGGTGTGTGGTACTTCCATGAATGCTATTAAAATCTTTAATGTTAACATTCAAATAAAAACAATTAGATTGCGAAGTACCAAGTAAAATTATGTTATGAAATGAAATTCTAAGGCCGATTATTTCTTTACCGTTAACAAAATCTTTTTCAATTCTTCCTTCAATCGATGATTTTTGGCTTTCAAGTGTTTCATATAAGGAGGTAGTCTTTAAAAATGGGATGAGTTTGGCTTTAGAAATTAATGGCAAAAACTTTTGTTTTTGTTTGGTGTTAGCAAAATGGTGGATAATGCTAGTTAATGAATCGAAGTTCATTAATCCCAAAACGGCGGACAATACAGGGTTTATTTTACTTATGTTTTTTAGAACATCAGAAGTTTTTTTGACAGATAGTCCATTGCCATCATATTTATTATTAATTAATAGTGATGTGGCACCGATTTTCGCTAATTTATTAATACTGGATATGTGACTTGAGTTTTTTTCATTGAGCAAAAACTCGAATATTTTGTTTTCAACAGATACGCTAACCGATTCTGTCGTCTTTTTAATGTGTTTTTGAATTTTGATGAAATTAGGGTTGCCCTGGAAAACTGACCTTTCAAAATCACTGGCAAACCAACCATCATCGATTCTTTGAAAGTTTTTCCAAGGATTGCTGGCATGATTAAAGTGGCCAAACAATGGTTTACTTATGAGTTTTCTTCGGAATTTCTTAAAACTAAACAACAAAGAAAAAAGAAAGGTTGGAATGAATACAATAAAGAAAACCAATAGTGATATGAAGTTTAAATAGGCAAAACAAATTTGTATGGAAATAATCAACGCAAAATATAAAACCAGCTTTATTTGGTAATAGCTAGATAATAAAGTTGTTAAAATTAGGCAAAGAAATAACCAGATCATGTCAATAATTAAGCCGTACTTGACAAAGAACTAATCGAAAAATCAATGAGTTCATTACAACACATATTAAAATATTCTGATTCTGTTAGTTCTGTTGAAAGGCTAGAGGCCCCAAAATCTGCCATAACATAGACCAGTGCACCCATGATAAAATGGAACCTCCAAAAAACCACTTTTTCGTCCAAGTCAGGACAGGCTCTTTGTAATGCAATTGCAAATCTTTTGATAACATCAGCATATCTTTTGCTCAATAAGCTGTGTAAAAAATCACTTTTTTCAGCATAGGCTCTTGCAAGAACCTGCATAAAGCGTTTGCCCCCTTGGTGGTTGTCATTGCTCATGGTTAACGCTGGTGCAATAAAGGCTTTTAACACTTGTTTTAAGTTACATGGATTTGATGAGCCAGCTTCTAGTTCGTCTAACAAGTTCATTCTTAATTGAAACAGGTTGTTTAATCTTCTTTCAAGCATCATTTCTATCAATTTTTCTTTATTGCCAAAATGATAATTAACCGCAGCTAAGTTGGTCTTTGCATCGGTGCTAATGGTTCTCAGAGAAATGCTTGAGAAACCTTTTTCAGATATGATTTTTTCTGTTGTATTGAGAATGCGTTCCTTGGTAGATAAAACTGTCATGTTAATCATTGTTTAAATTGGATTTCATTTTAATTGATTGGCAATCTAGATACAAATCAAACGTTTGTATGGTGGTTAAAATGTTTAAATATAATTAAAAATTCTTGAATAAACCTTTGAACACCTATAATTGATTTATAAACACTTGTCTGAATTAAAAATATTTTTAGTTTTACAATGAATTGTTACTAAAATGGCTGTATAATCGCGCCTTTTGGTAATTAACTCATAAATATTAACAATATGTTAACTCATAGATTTGTTTCATTGGGTTTTTAAGTTAAAATATTAGGTTAATTAAATTGTATAACTTTAAGAAAATAAAGTAAATTTTCTTACATAATTGGAGTAGAAAGTAAAATGGCAGTTGAACAAACTTTGTCAATCATAAAACCTGACGCAGTAGCAAAAAATGTAATTGGGCAAATCTATCAAAGATTTGAACAAGCTGGTTTAAAGATTATTGCATCAAAAATGAAACATTTAAGTCAAAAAGAAGCAGAAGGGTTTTATGCTGTTCATAAAGACCGTCCGTTTTTTGGTGATTTGGTTGAATTTATGACATCTGGTCCTGTGATGGTTCAGGCGTTACAAGGCGAAAATGCCATTGCTAAAAATAGAGAGTTAATGGGTGCTACTAATCCAGCTGAAGCTGAAGCTGGAACCATACGCGCTGATTTTGCTGAAAGTATTGATGCAAATGCTGTTCATGGATCTGATGCGGCAGAAACTGCAGCTGTTGAAATTGCTTACTTCTTTTCATCTACTGAAGTTAATCCCAGATAGTAAAAGGTAAAAAATTGACAGAAGAAAAAATCAATCTTCTCGGTCTAGACCGAGCCGCACTAGAAAAATTGTTTGCCAAAATTGGCCAACAAAAATACCGTGCGGCTCAGTTCATGAAATCTTTGTATCACCATTATCAATCAGATTTCAATGAACACACGACATTCAGTAAAGATTTAAGAGCTGAAATGCTTAAGTTCTCGACTCTGGAAGTACCTGAAGTCGTTAGTGAAAAAAAATCAAAGGATGGTACAATCAAATGGTTGATGGCGATGCATGAAGGCAATGCCATTGAAACGGTATATATTCCTGAAAAAAACCGCGGAACTCTTTGCATATCATCTCAAATAGGCTGTTCTCTCAATTGTTCTTTTTGTGCTACGGGTGCACAAGGATTTAACCGTCATTTAACCACTGCTGAGATAATCGGACAAGTGTGGGTGGCTGCAAAAATTCTTGGCCAATCTACAAAAAATAGAAGAATTACAAATGTCGTACTAATGGGAATGGGTGAGCCTTTGGCCAATTATCCAAGAGTATTACCAGCATTAAAACTTATGTTAGATGATTTTGGGTTTGGTTTGGCCAGTCGCAGAGTCACTGTATCAACTTCTGGAATGGTGCCCTATATTTATCAACTTAATGAAGACATTGATGTGTCTCTTGCGGTATCCTTACATGCCCCAGAGGATTTATTAAGAAATAAATTGGTCCCTTTAAATAAAAAATACAATATACAAACATTACTCAAAGCATGCCAAGATTTCATTGAAGGAAAAAGAAAAGCAAAAATTACATTCGAATACACCTTAATCAAAGGAGTTAATGACCATCCAGATCATGCCAGAGCTTTAGTGAAATTGTTAGCAAAAGTCCCTTGTAAAATTAATCTGATTCCTTTTAATCCTTTTGAAGGAAACTCCTATCAAAGGTCATTGCCTGAATCAATCGAAAAATTTCAAAACATTTGTGAAAAAAGCCGCATTGTTACAACAGTCAGAAAAACTCGGGGTGATGATATTAATGCAGCTTGTGGTCAACTGGCTGGGGAGTTTTTAGACAGAACCAGGCGCTCTAATTCAATCAAGTTAAAGGTATCATAATATGAAAGCTCCCAACTTATCACTCTACTTCATTTGCTGTTTCCTTTTATTTTCATGTGGTACAACAAATTCAAAGAAAAGTGGAAACAGCAACCGCTCTGAAAACGTTGCTAATGTAAAGCAAGGATCACCGGAAAATGTTAATCTTGATCTTGGTGTGGGCTATCTAAAGCGGGGCAGGGATGGCGATCTTGAAATAGCCCTAGAAAAGTTTAAAAAATCCCTGGCCTATAATCCTGAATATGCATTGGCTCACTCAATGATAGCTAACGTTTATGATCAGAAGGGGCTTTTTAATGATGCCAAAAAACATTATGATCTATCAATTAAATATAACAATTCAAACCCTGATATAGTTAATAATTATGCCAATTTTCTCTGTCAAAGAGGATCATATGACTCAGCAATAAATTATTATATGAAAGTCGCTAAAAATCCACAATATAGTTCACCAGCTTATGCCTATGAAAATGCAGGTATTTGTTCGTATAAATCAAAGAATAAAACACAAGCAGAAGACTTTTTTAGAAAAGCAGTTGATATCAATCCCAAACAAAGCAATTCATTGTTTTATTTAATGACCATATCAATTGAAAACAAAAAGCATATGAAGGCACGTGCATTTTTACAAAGGCTAGAAGGATTGTTTAATCCATCTGCTGAATTATTGTTGGCTGGTTATAACATTGAAAAAGCCTTAGGCAATAAAGATTTAGCAAAAAATTATTTAAGTACATTA
>Ga0316204_10012723_pt1 | contig 10205 bp, 12 predicted proteins | sample 6monrhotite_MG_2_FD_205661 | JGI IMG/M metagenome (GOLD analysis project Ga0316204, IMG submission 205661) | Microbial mat bacterial communities from mineral coupon in-situ incubated in ocean water Damariscotta River, Maine, United States -... | ecosystem: Environmental > Aquatic > Marine >... | reverse complement strand
TGACGCCAAGGCGTCGGTCGATCTTGTACTTCGATTGTATACGTCTGCTCATATTATAAACTCACTCGTTATCCGGTTTGTTATTGTCCCAATAGTCGATCGCCATCGTTCATTTGGTTTAAAATGCACGGTGCCGGGACGGGGCCTTTTGACCCTCATTCTTGGGAAGAAGGGCGGCAATATACAAAAAGGTGGCAAAAACACAAGAGAAAACGAGGCTTTTTACAAGGAATATTCGGCCCCGGTCACGACGGATCGAGTTCACTATCCCAATACAGGAAGTCGCGCCAGCTTTCATGCAGGTGATTGGGTGGAAAAGCGCGGCCGTTTTCCTGCAATTCGTATGCTGTTGGCCGGTTTGGCTGGCGCAGCGGAAGCATCCGGGCGTCCTTTGGCATACGGTTGCCTTTGACCAGATTACAGGGCCCACACGCCGTTACCACGTTGCTCCACAAGGTCCGCCCGCCGCGCGAACGCGGCACGACATGATCAAACGTCAGGTCTTCGGTCGGGAACCCGACGCCGCAGTACTGGCAAGAGAAGGAATCCCGCAAGAACACATTAAAACGGGTGAACGCCGGATGACGCGACAGGGTGACATAATCCTTCAGCGAAATGACGCTGGGCAAGGCCATTTCGAAGCTGGGGGAATGGACGTTTGTTTCGTATTCCGACACCACGTTGACCCGGCGCATGAACACTGCCTTGATGGTGTTTTGCCAGGACCACAGGGACAGGGGGAAGTAACTCAACGGCCGAAAATCGGCGTTCAGGACCAAGGCCGGAAATCGTTCGAGCGCCACAGACACGTCAAAACCTCCGCTTTTAATGGTTTGAGGTTACTACATGTTGTGGAACTTGCCAATTATTTGTCAGAATCCACCAACCGCCCGGCCTGCGTTCGCGCTACACCCCGTCGCCATCGACTTCCGGCACATTCGGGTACACCGTATGGGGCGGCAGCTTGTGAACCAGATAGGCGATCAACACCAGCAAGACACTGCTGGTCAGCATGGGAAGCAACAGGAACATTGGCCCGGGATCACCAAGCATGACCACCACCGGAGTCGCCCCTGCCGGTGGGTGGGTCACCCTGAAAACCCCCATCAAACCGATCACCAGCCCAACTGTCAGGGCGATTGCCCACCAGTCCGGCGGCAGGAACGCGCGCAGCAGCAAGGCCACAGATGCCGCCAGCAGGTGACCGCCGATGACGTTGGCGGGTTGTGCCAACGGGCTGTCTGGAACAGCGAACAACAACACACACGTCGCCCCGAAGGGGGCAATCAGCAAGGGTTCGTGGGTCAGGTCCCCCAGCCAGCCGATAAACCCCATCCCCAATGCGGCCCCCAGCCCGGCCTTTATCCATACAATACCGGGCAGACCTGATTGGTGTCGGTGAATGAAGGATCGTAAAGACATGCCAGTCCTTATAAACTTGCACGATAAGATGTGCTAGCATTCTGACATGACACCCCCCTTCCACACCCGCTTCGCCCCCTCGCCCACCGGGCATTTGCACCTGGGACACGCCTATTCGGCATTGTTTGCCGAAAATCTGGCCCGCAGGTCCGGCGGCCGCTTCGTGCTGCGCCTTGAAGACATCGACGGCGAACGCTGCAAGCCCGAATACGAAGATGCCATCCTGGAAGACCTGACCTGGCTGGGGCTGTCCTGGGAACACCCCGTCCGGCGCCAGTCCGACCACATGGACGACTATGCCGGTGCCCTGGCCAAACTGGATGACAAGGGGCTGCTGTATCCCTGCTTTTGCACTCGCAAGGACATCCGCGCCGAAATAGCCGCCGCCGACCATGCCCCCCATCACGGTCCCGAAGGGGCGCATTATCCGGGCACCTGCCGCGGTCTTGACGCCGCCGTCGCCCGGGCCCGTAAACAGGCGGGCGAGGCCTTCGCGCTCAGACTTGATACAAAAAAAGCGCTGCTGGCCGTCACCCGCCCCCTGGCCTGGCACGATCACGAGCGGGGCGACCGCATCGCAAGACCCGACCAGTTTGGCGATGTGGTGCTGGCCCGGAAAGACATTCCCACCAGCTATCACCTGGCCGTAACCGTCGACGATGCCCTGCAAGGCATCACCCTGGTGACCCGTGGCGAAGAACTACTGCCCGCCACCGATGTGCACCGCCTGTTGCAGGAATTGCTGGGCCTGAACGTGCCCGACTACCATCATCACCCCATGCTTAAAGATGAAACCGGCGAACGCCTGGCCAAACGCGACAACGCGCTGACCTTGCGGGCCTTGCGCAACGCTGGAAAAAGCGCCGGTGACGTTCGGGCCATGGCCGGATTTTAAATATCGGAACGTTTCCGGGGAACCGGGTCGCCTTACATATTGTACATCAGGACAGACACCCCGATTAATCCGGCAAGCCCCCCCACCAGGATGATCGCGGCGCGGATCAGGTAGGTTTTAAGGGCCGGTTTTCCTGTCCCCTTTTGCGCATCCTTGATGGTCGCGGTGGCGACCTTGCCCTTTTGGGCGACGGCCGATTTTTCTGCCGCCGCAGAACCCGCCGCCGGGGCCTTCTTTTCCTGAAAAACGGTCGTCGTCACCGGGTCGCCACCGTCAGGGTCCGGCGTTTCTTTAAGCACCCGCACGGCATCGACTTTCTTTTCGTCGTTCAGCAGGTATTGCGCCTGATATTTGGCCTGAATCTTGTCGTCGTAAACGGAATCAAGAATCCATTGCCCATGCGTCAGTATGTGCACTTCATATGACGTCTCCACTTAATCCTCCCGGGGCGATCAAGGCCCCCGAAATCACGACCTTTTGGTTTGCGGCCTCATCGTTTGCAGCTCTTTGCATATGATATGCCAGACACTTGGGGACTGGGCCCCGTTTCTACAACGTCCCATCGATAACGTAGGTCAAAATCCGCACCACCTGTTCCGGCGTTTCTGCCGTAGCAAGTGCTGCTGCATCGACTTCTTTCAAAGGGTGGTTAATGTCAGGGCCGTGCAGGGTGATCAGGGGCGTGCCAAGGGCGGCGGCGTAACCGGCATCAAAGGCCGCATTCCATTGTTTGTACTTGTCGCCAAAACGCACCACCACCACATCGGCCCGCTCTAACAGGGTGCGGGTGCGAATGGCGTTGATGCGGGCGCCCTTGTTGTCTTTCCAAAAGGCATTGTCTTCGCCACCCAGGATCTCGACGCCGCAATCATCGCTGCTGGCGTGATCGGTGACGGGGGCTGAAAAATCGATGTCGAGCCCGGCGTCCTTGGCCCCACTTTCGATGCGTTCGCGCCAGTCGGTGTGAATTTCGCCGGAAAGGTATACGTTCAGGGGTTCGTCGTTCATGTCATTAAAATCCTTGTTCCTGCGTCCAGCCCGCGCAGGCCATGCAGTATGTCCATATAGTCGGGGTGGTCAGCTTCGATGTAACCGTGACGGACCAGAAAATCAATGACCACCAGGGCACAATTGAATTTAAAGTCATCGCCACCGCCGACGGTGCCGATCACTTCGTCCAGCGTCATCAGGCGAAAATCCTCGACCTCGCCGTCCGTATTGTTGGGCGCGAATTCCTTGGGCAGGACCAGGTCATAGACGAACAACACATCGCGCCTAAGGCCTTCGGGGCGCAAGGTGACGTATGACACCATCCCGGCAGGCCGGGCGGCGGCGGCCAGATGGTTCGGAATATCGGCTTCTTCGGCGCATTCCTTGCGCAGGTTATCGACAACCGACAAGCCGACGGGCTGGCCTCCGGCGACGATCTGGTCCAGCTTGCCGGGGCCCGTCGGTTTGCTTAAGGATCGTCTGGCGATCCACATGAACAGCTCATCTTGATGCTTGACGATGCCATTCACATGCACGCCGTAGCCGATCACCCCGAACAGCGGCACGGCGGCCCGTTCCATGGAAAACAGCGGGGCTGCGCCAAAGTTGACACCAACCCCATAATGTTCGCCGCGCCAACCCGGCACATCCCCCCGCACCATCAGGGTTTCCAACACATCGGCGACGGCCGCCGTGCGATCGGCAAAACCGGTAAGGCGATCCGCCAATGCGACACCGCTGCCGCTGACGTCAAAGACATCGGGGAAACCCGCCAGCACAGAGGCAAAATCGGGCAGGACAAAACCGACGACGGTCTCTTCCACACGGAACGGCAGGAAGGCGAGGCCCCGGGGCGGAAGACAGGCGGTGATGCGGTCAAGACAGCTCATGCTTCATATGTGCCAACGTCGCACAGGCTTGTCAATTGTGCGGCCTTGTGCCAGCTTTGGGCCATGAAAATAAATGCCAAAGAAGTCGCCCCGGATGTCTATTCGGTCTCGTTTGGCGAGACCGAAATCATCTTGCAGGGCAGCGAAGTCAAAATCCTGCTGATGCAGTTGATGCAGGTCCTGGCGCCGGGCGCCGCAGGGGGCGAAGCCGTAACCAGTACACAAGACCGCAAGCGCCTGGATTTCCTGAACAAGATCACCAACGCCAATGACGTGGGCATCCAGAAACTGATGCTCGTCGCCGATCATCAGGACCTGCTGGCCTTGTTGAAAAGCACCGAAGACAATACCGCCATCCACACCAAGTTCTTCAACAACATGAGCAACAACAACGCCAAGATGTTCAACGAAGACCTGACCTACGAATTCCGCGACGGCCTGCCCGACAAACGCCGCCGCGAAGCCCTGGACCGTTTGATCAAACAGGCCCACGAACTGGAACTGGACGGCGACCTGGTTTACGAAAAACCCGCCGACACATAAGGCCGGCCCCGCGCCCACAAAAAAGGGGCAGGATCGCTCCCGCCCCTTTCTCAATATCTACCGTGGACCGTGCCGATCAGGCGGCGACGACCCTTGACGGTTGGAACTTGGGTTGCCCCGTACGTTGGCGGTCACGGGTCGGGCGCACATAGGCCCGGGCGCAATGGCTGACACAATAAGGTTTGCCTTCGAGCACCGGGGCGCCGCAAAAATGAAAATTTTCTTTTCCGGGTTCTCCTTCAGGCCAGCTGCACATGCTGTTTGAAAGCTGTTCCATGCTGACCGGGTTGGCCTTGGGAACGGGTCCGGACGGGACCTCTTTGCGGGGCTGCTGGCTGATTGTCACGGCCGTTTTGATCGCATCGTTTTTGCGGGGTTCCGGGCTTGGCCGGGCAGCGACGGGTTTGCGTTCGCGGGATTTCGAGCCAATCGGCGATACCCGTTTTGGAAGACCAAGGCGATGAACCTTGCCAACCACGGAATTTTTTGTCACGTCGAGGCGGCGACCAATTTCAATGGTCGAGACGCCTTCGGTCCAAAGAGCGATCAGGGTGCTGATGCGTGCGGGTGTCCAATCGATTGCCATGTTTGTCTTTCCGGGCCGGTGCTGGTTGTCAACGCGGGGACGGAAAACCCCCTGTGCGAAACGTCCGTGGCGGGCCGCTGCCTCCTTGTTGTTTAATGGACGATCAAATGATCTGGAAACCCGTTTTTACAATATTTTCCGGACCGTGACCAGCCCCATACCATATGTAGTTGAAAACACAATATATTGTGGATTTTATCCACACCGCGCACTCGATTCGGCAGAATTATCCACCGATTTTGGCGTCATTTTCGACTTTTCCCGGCAATCCCGGTTTTTGGCCGCAAGATTTCGCACCTGCACAAAAAAGCCGTTTCCCCCGTGGGATGGCGGTGTTTATACTTAAACATTCGGTTCCAAGGAACTTCATATTTACTCGCAGCAGGTGGAGAGCGCCCCCATGACCAAACCAGGGGATAAATCAGCAACGGCCAAACTGGGCCAGTGGGCGACAGCGGCCAGCGGCGAGCTCAAAGGCGGCTCGGTCGATGACCTGGTCTGGCACACGCCCGAAGGCATTGACGTCAAGGCGCTGTATACGGCGGCCGACCTGGAAGGCCTGGAAGCGGTTGAATCCCTGCCCGGTTTTGCGCCTTACCTGCGTGGGCCACGGGCCACCATGTATGCCGGCAGGGCGTGGACCATTCGCCAGTACGCCGGATTTTCCACCGCCGAGGACTCCAATAAATTTTACCGCGACAACTTGAAGGCCGGACAAAAAGGCCTGTCCATCGCGTTCGATCTGGCGACCCACCGGGGTTATGATTCCGACCACCCCCGCGTCGTCGGCGATGTGGGAAAGGCCGGCGTGGCGATTGATTCCGTCGAGGACATGAAAATCCTGTTCGACGGCATCCCGCTGGATGAAATGACCGTATCCATGACCATGAACGGTGCCGTATTGCCGGTGCTGGCGGGCTATATCGTGGCCGCCGAAGAACAGGGCGTGCCGCCCGAAAAACTGGCCGGCACCATCCAGAACGACATCCTCAAAGAATTCATGGTGCGCAACACCTATATTTATCCGCCCGAACCGTCCATGCGCATCGTGGCCGATATCATCGCCTATACCGCCCGGCACATGCCCAAGTTCAATTCCATTTCCATTTCCGGCTATCACATGCAAGAAGCCGGTGCCACCGCCGTGCAGGAACTGGCCTATACCCTGGCCGACGGCGTGCAATACGTTCGCACCGCCGTCAAAAGCGGTATGGAAGTGGATACCTTTGCGCCGCGCCTGAGCTTCTTTTTTGCCATTGGCATGAACTTCTTCATGGAAATCGCCAAGTTGCGCGCAGCCCGCCAGTTGTGGTCGGAACTGATGGTTCAGTTCCAGCCCAATGACCCCAAATCGTCCATGCTGCGCACCCATTGCCAAACCTCGGGCGTGTCGCTGACCGAAAAAGACCCATACAACAACGTCGTGCGCACCACCATCGAGGCCATGGCCGCCGTGTTGGGCGGCACGCAAAGCCTGCACACCAATTCCCTGGATGAAGCGATTGCCCTGCCGACCCCGTTTTCCGCCCGCATCGCGCGCAACACGCAACTGGTTCTGGCCGAAGAAACCGGCATCACCAAGGTGATCGATCCCCTGGGTGGCAGTTATTACATCGAAAGCCTGACCGCCTCGCTGGTTGCCGAAGCCCGCAAACTGATTGACGAGGTCGAAGACCTGGGCGGCATGACCCGGGCCGTGGAAACGGGCCTGCCAAAATTACGGATCGAGGAATCAGCCGCCCGCAAACAGGCCCGCATCGACCGCAAGGAAGAAGTGGTGGTGGGCGTCAATACCTACGTGCGCGACGATGAAGATGTTATCGACACCCTGGAAGTCGATAACGACGCCGTTCGGGAATCGCAAATCGCACGCCTAAAAAAAATTCGCGCCAGCCGCGATGGCGATGCCTGCCAGGCCGCGCTGGACGCCCTGACGTTGGCGGCAAAAACCGGCGAGGGCAACTTGCTGGACCTGGCCGTCGTCGCCACCCGGGCGCGGGCCACGGTGGGCGAAATTTCCGATGCGCTGGAAGTCGAATTCACCCGCCACCAGGCCACCGCGCAATCAATTTCCGGGGTGTACGGCGCGGCCTTTGCCGATGATGACGATTTCACAAAAATTCAGGCCCGGGTCGCCGCCTTCATGGAAAACCGCGGCCGCCGCCCGCGCCTGCTGGTCACCAAAATGGGGCAGGACGGCCACGACCGCGGGGCCAAGATCATCGCCACGGCATTTGCCGACATCGGCTTCGATGTGGATATCGGTGCCATGTTCCAAACCCCCGGCGAAGTGGCCCGCGAAGCCATCGAAAACGATGTCCACCTGATTGGTGTATCGACCCAGGCGGGCGGTCACAAAACACTGGTGCCCGCCCTGATCAAGGAACTGCGCGCCCAGGGTGCCGACGATATCGTGATTGTGTGCGGCGGGGTCATCCCGGCCCGGGATTATGATTTCCTGAAGGATGCCGGCGTTTCGGGCATCTACGGCCCCGGCACCCACATCCCCGGCGCCGCGGCCGAAATCCTGGATATTATCGAGCAAACCCGCCAGACCGCATGAAGCCGGGAGGGGTGATCACCGTTTGCTGCAATATTTAAAGCCCGATCAAGCATCCAGGGCGCAGCGACATACATCGCCACCGATCCTGGGTCGCGGCGATCAGTCCATACCTTGCATGATCGTAAAGGCGCCACGAATATCGCCGGCCTTGTAACCAACCGCTTTGTCATCGGGGTAGAGCAGGCTGAGTTTTTCGTCGACCGCCGCCGCGATATTATCGCCATGACAGGCCAGGCACGGTTTGGCCGCCGTGGGAATCGCCTTCATATAGCGGAATATCTTTTCACCGCTCATTTCAACGACTTCAAAATATTCCATTTTGGCGGGGTCTTCGCCGGCGGCTTTACGGGACGAAAATTTTTCCAACACAGCGCGTTCCCAGGCATCGGGTTTGTTGTTGGGGTTGCGCAGTTTAAGGCTGGTACGCCCCACATGCATGCCCTTCGACATTGAAACATTGGCCGCGATAATCGGCGCTTCATGGTTGCAAACGCCAATGGCATTGGCCGGGCCACCCGCCTTGATACCGGCGACCAATTCGCCCTTCAACGCACCGAAGAACTGTTTGACGGCTGCCCGGCTATCGGCCACCCGCTGATCCAGCTCTCCTGATGCGTATGAGTTTTCAAGCGGCGCGATAACAAAAGTGGTGAGCGCGATAGCAAACATGACGGGCTTTAACATGGGCGACCTCTCTGACTGATATTCGTTCCGTAATCTAACAAGGGTGGCCGAGCATTCCGCTTAATTCAATAGCTATAAATTGCGTTAATTGAAGGCTAATTCCATAATTTTTGTGTGGATAAAGGGTCGGACTCAAAATGGGTCCAGGAACAATCTGCTCGTACCCTGTTTCTACCGAGCCAGTGCCGGGATCAAACGTTCGAGATACGGAAACATGTTGCGGCAGACAATGTGCAGGTTGGCGCTGTAATCATCCGACGCATTGTGGTCGGCGGTATCGGACAGGCCCCTGAGCACGACAAACGGCACTTCGTTCAGGTGGCAGGTATAGCCAAACGCCGCCCCTTCCATTTCGGTCGCCAGGGCGGCGAATTCCCGCTGTAACCAGCGCAGGGTTTTCTGATCCTGGATAAACCTGTCGCCCGATGCAATCGTGCCCAGCATCAGGTTCGGGCCGACGCCGGGATCGGGGAACATGGCGTCGTACGCCGCGGCGGCTTCCTGCACCATATCGGGATCGCATTCGATCATGCGGTCCCGCCCCGGTTGTTCGCCGTGCCGGCGGCCAAAGGCGGTCAGGTCCATGTCGTATTGAATAAGGTGGCTGGCGATGATGATATCGCCAACGGTCATATTGGGCAGCAATCCCCCGGCAACGCCACTGAACAACATGGCCGTGGGTTTGTATAAATCGATCAGCATTTGCGTACAGACGGTCGCGTTGACCTTGCCGATACCGCATTTGGCCAGGGCAATATCGGCCCCCTTGAACGTGCCGTGCGTGACCTGAATACCGGCGTGGAGGGTCTCGTCAGAGATCTCCATTTCGGCCCGCAGGTGTTCAACTTCTTCGTCCAGGGCACCCATTACCGCCAGCATATCGTGCTCCTTGGCCTAGTTGGTCTTGAGACCGAAAATGCGGTAAAGCGGGCAAAAGTTGATCAGTGCCGTGGCGAGGGGAACAATACCAATCCAGCCCCAGACGTTATAGCCCGTATCCATGCCCATGGCCGGACCGCCCAGCGCGTAACCAATCAGCACGATGCCAAGCACGATACGCAAGATCTTGTCGGCGCTGCCCATATTCTTGTTCATTGGCCTAATTCCTTTAATTTGATTAACGCCGTATGACGATAACCGATTTTAGAATCAAAGCAAATCAAGCTGTACGAGTTAGTGATCCAGCTTCAAGCCGCTAATGCCCTGCCCGAAATCCCGTTCCGCAACCGCCGCCAGGGCGTGGATTTTTTCAAGCTTTTCCGTCGTTTCCTTGACCTGCTTGTCCAGCAGCGCAATTTCATCGGCATCCAGCAATTTGCCCTGTTCCGATTTGAAACGAAAATACTGCATGTTGTTCAGCAGATTATTGACGATGTCTTCCACCGTTACCATGGTCAGGCGCATGGCATGCAGGCGTTCTTCCTGCAGCTTGAGATCTTGTTTTGCCTTCGAACGGTACCAGACCATGTCGATGGTGCTGCCGATCATGGTGATGACGGCAAGCAGGATAAATTCATCAAGTTCATAGTCGCGAACATCGATATGCGAAACAACCGCCACGAACCTGGCGAACAGTTCAAGATTGAGAAACACATCGAAGAAGATCACCAAAAGGCCGACAATCGCCGCCGT
>Ga0316204_10012722_pt1 | contig 10205 bp, 9 predicted proteins | sample 6monrhotite_MG_2_FD_205661 | JGI IMG/M metagenome (GOLD analysis project Ga0316204, IMG submission 205661) | Microbial mat bacterial communities from mineral coupon in-situ incubated in ocean water Damariscotta River, Maine, United States -... | ecosystem: Environmental > Aquatic > Marine >... | reverse complement strand
GGCAGCCACAACAGGGCTTGGGTGTGTTTTTCGTCGGTATCGAGTTCCATGGAAATCTTTCCGGCGATGATGGCTTTTTTCAGCGCTGCGGAAAAACGTCGGGCGGCTGTCGCACTCAGCTTCATCAAGCCGCCTTTACGGGCGTACAGGGTGTAGGCCCGCGTGGACAGGACAGGACCTTCCATGGCGATGATTTGGATCAGTCCTTGAATGATCTGATCGGTTGTTTCATCCGATGTGATCATGATTTGGCGCGTGATCGCCCGGCGGCTTTCGTCGGTGGGTTTGCTCATGTAAGGCGTGAAAGGTGCGAGTTCCATATAAGGCCCTGCCGATTGAGGATGACTGCGTCTGTGCGTTTATCATCGCATCCTCGCACGGTTTAGCCAAAAACCAAATAAGGCCTGCCATGAGACGTGACGGGCCTTGAAATGAGGTGGCCGAATATTGGCCAAAGTCCGATTTTAGGCCGGAATCTGGCCCTGTTTTGGTGAGTGGCTTGTATGGGGAAATGACCCGACGCGGAACGGTCGTATAGGCGGAAATCAGGGGCGATCATCATGCCCAGGCGTCAATAAATGGGCGACTTCTTGCTCGCCTTCCTCCTCCAGATATGTGAGGAAGGTTTGCGCCGCACGCGATAACCGCTTGCCTTTGCGGTGTGCAGCGTACCAACGCCTGCGCAGGGGAAAGCCCGTGACATCCAGAACCACCAATGCGCCCGCATCCAATTCAAAGTGCAGGCTGTGCAGCGACAGCACCGCAATGCCCAATCCGCCGATCACGCCTTGCTTGATCGCTTCGGCGCTGGCAAGTTCGATGTAAGGAATAATTTTTAAATTTTTCGCGGCGAACATTTGTTCGACGGCCTTACGCGTCCCTGAACCCGTTTCCCGCCCCACGAACCGTTCTTCAGCGATATATTCTAAGGTGATGGCTTTCTCGCCAGCCAACGGATGGTCCGGTCGGGCAACCACGACCAGCACGTTTTCCAAGAACGGGTATTCGACCACCGGCAATTCCTCAGGCGGTTGGCCCATGACGTAAATATCGCTTTCGTTGGCGGCGAGGCTGCTCAATACATTTGCCCGGTTGGTGATTTTTAGGCGGGGTTCAACCTTGGGGTAACGGCGCACGAAACTGCCCAACAGGTGAGGAAGAAAGTATTTCGCAGAGCTGACCACCGTCACGTTCAGCGGCCCAGAAACTTCGCCGCGCAGGTCATCCAACGCCGTTTCCAGTTCGCCCAGGCGCTGCAACACGTCTTTGCAGGCGTCGAATACTTCTTCACCGGCAACGGTCAAATGGAGCGATTTTCCCATTTGCTCCAACAGCGGCATGCCGATCTTTTCTTCCAAGCGTTTAACCTGAATGGACACGGCAGGCTGCGTGAGGTGCACATTCTCGGCGGCGCGAGTGAAACTTTTGTAACGCGCCACCGCGGCGAATAAACGAAGTTGCTGAAGAGTCGCGTGAAACATAGTCTCATAAACATTTGTTAATGGTGAACATAAAAACAATTAAGTGTTCGTTATGCTGAGATGCAAGTAATTTTTTCTCCGAAGCGAAAAGTCCAACCCATTGGATCGGGCATCACCCCTCCAAGGAAATGGACCCACAAAGGAGCAACGCAATCATGGCGAAAACCTACCAAGCAGGGGTTAAGGATTACCGGGAGACATACTGGCTGCCGGAATATACACCCAAAGACACTGATTTTCTGGCCTGTTTCAAGGTCATTCCGCAAGAAGGCGTTCCGCGCGAAGAAGCCGCCGCCGCTGTGGCCGCCGAATCGTCGACCGGCACCTGGACCACGGTGTGGACCGATTTGTTGACTGATTTGGACTACTATAAAGGCCGCGCTTACGCGATTGAAGACGTGCCCGGCAACGATGAAGCATTTTACGCGTTTATTGCGTATCCGATCGACCTGTTCGAAGAAGGCTCGGTGGTCAACATCCTGACGTCCTTGGTTGGTAACGTGTTCGGCTTTAAGGCTGTGCGTTCGCTGCGCCTTGAAGACATCCGTGTCCCGGTCGCTTATGTCATGACCTGTGGCGGTCCGCCGCACGGTATTCAGGTCGAACGCGACATCATGAATAAGTACGGTCGTCCGATGCTCGGCTGCACCATTAAGCCGAAGCTCGGCCTGTCGGCCAAGAATTATGGCCGTGCATGCTACGAAGGTCTGCGTGGCGGTCTCGACTTCACCAAGGATGACGAAAACGTCAACTCCCAGCCGTTCATGCGCTGGCGTCAGCGTTTCGATTTCGTCATGGAAGCGATCCACAAAGCCGAAGCCGAAACCGGCGAACGCAAGGGTCACTACTTGAACGTCACCGCGCCGACCCCGGAAGAAATGTACAAGCGCGCGGAATACGCCAAAGAAATCGGCGCACCGATCATCATGCACGATTACCTGACGGGTGGCTTCACCGCCAACACAGGTTTGGCCAACTGGTGTCGCGACAACGGTATGCTGTTGCACATTCACCGCGCCATGCACGCCGTGCTCGACCGCAACCCCAACCACGGCATTCACTTCCGCGTTCTGACCAAGATGCTGCGTCTGTCGGGTGGCGATCACCTGCATTCGGGCACCGTTGTCGGCAAGCTGGAAGGCGACCGCGACGCAACCTTGGGCTGGATCGATCTGATGCGCGATTCCTACATCAAGGAAGACCGCACCCGCGGCATCATGTTCGACCAAGATTGGGGCTCCATGCCGGGCGTTATCCCGGTTGCTTCGGGTGGTATCCACGTTTGGCACATGCCAGCGCTGGTCAACATCTTTGGTGACGATTCCGTTCTGCAGTTCGGTGGTGGCACGCTTGGCCATCCGTGGGGCAACGCAGCTGGCGCTGCTGCGAACCGCGTGGCCGTCGAAGCTTGTGTCGAAGCCCGCAACCAAGGCCGCGAGCTCGAAAAGGAAGGTAAGGACATCCTCACCAACGCTGCCAAGCACAGCCCCGAGCTCAAGATGGCGATGGAAACCTGGAAGGAAATCAAGTTCGAATTCGACACCGTCGACAAGCTCGACGTGTCTCACAAATAAGCGGACGCGAAAGTCTTGGTTTGGGGCGGTTGCTGCGGCGCCGTCCCAGACCCAGGGCCTTCACATCGCAACCATTCGAACCTGAAAAAGGGAAAAAACAATGAGCGATATGCAAGATTACAAATCGAGCTTAACCGACATCAACAGCCGTAAGTTTGAGACCTTCTCCTACCTGCCGCCCATGGATGCTGACGGCATCCGCAAGCAGGTGGAATACATCGTCAGCAAAGGTTGGAACCCGGCGATCGAACACACCGAGCCGGAAAACGCGACCAGCAATTTCTGGTACATGTGGAAGCTGCCGCTGTTCGGCGAAACGGACGTTGATCGCATCCTCGGCGAAGCCGAAGCTTGCCACAAGGCGCATCCCAACAACCACGTGCGTCTGGTGGGTTTCGATAACTATGCCCAATCCAAGGGTACGGAAATGGTGATTTACCGCGGCAAGGCTGTCTAATCAGGCCGAGGTTTAACACGAACCGACAAAGCCCCTGGACCGGCCTCGGCCAGGGGCTTTTTTGGCTCCGAACAAAACAATTTAAAAAATGAGGTTGGCGAGATGAGCAACGACATTGCCGAACAGTACAAAATCAAGAAGGCGCCCTTCTACAAGCCGGTAAGCAATGAAGAGTACCTTTACACAGCTGCCTATGCGCGTCGCATGCCGGTGATGCTGAAAGGCCCGACGGGCTGCGGTAAATCGCGTTTCGTCGAATATATGGCGCATAAGCTCGAACGCCCCTTGATCACCGTGGCGTGTAACGAAGACATGACCGCATCGGATCTGGTGGGTCGCTATCTTTTGGATAAGGACGGCACCAAGTGGCAGGATGGCCCACTGGCCACCGCCGCACGCATCGGTGCGATTTGTTATCTGGACGAAGTTGTCGAAGCGCGCCAGGACACCACCGTGGTGATCCACCCGCTGACCGACCATCGCCGCACGCTGCCCTTGGACAAAAAGGGCGAACTGATCGAGGCCCACCCGGATTTTCAATTGGTGATCTCTTACAACCCGGGCTACCAGAGCCTGATGAAGGACCTCAAACAGTCAACCAAACAGCGTTTCGGCGCGTTGGATTTCGATTATCCGAGCGCCGAACTGGAAGCCGAAATCGTTGCCGAGGAAGCGGGCGTTGATGCCGACATCGCGGGCAAGCTGGTGCAGATCGCACATCGCACCCGCAACCTGAAAGGCCACGGCCTGGACGAAGGCATCTCCACCCGTCTGCTGGTCTATGCCGCGCAGATGATCTCCGAAGGGGTCGAGCCAACCGCCGCGTGTCAGATGACCTTGGTGACGCCGCTGACCGACGACCCGGATATGCGCGAAACCTTGGACGCGGCCGTTCACACCTTCTTCGTCGATTAACGACGAAATTGCGTGGGAGTCTTTTTCCGGTAGCTTTAAGGAACGGTCATGAGCATTAATCTCGACGATTACAAAGAGTGTTTCGAGAAGGCCGCGCCAGAGGTCCGCGAAACCCTGGAAAGCACCTTTCACGAAGCCGCGCGCGTGATGTCGCCGGCTGGCCTTCAGGACTACCTGGAAGGGGCGCGGGGCTTGTGCAACCTGGGGCGCGGTCACGACGTGGTGCTGTCGTTCCTGGAAGAAATGCCGGCCGTGGTTGAAGAATGCGGCGAAGACGTCATCCGCGATTGCATCGAAGCGGCGTTGAAACTGTCGTCCATGACCTCGGGCGAAGTGATCGCATTGTTGTTCTCCAGTCTGCCGACGGCGGCGCGGCGTTTGGGCGATCCGGAACTTCTGCGCGGCTATTTATCCTTGATCCACCAGCTTTCGGCCAAGGCCTCGCGCGGGCTGCGTCCGATGCTCAATAACATTGACGAATTGCTGTCCAAACTGACCTTGTCGGGGCTCAAGCGTTGGGCCAATTTTGGCGTGGAAGCGTATCGGCGCGACCTGCAGAATCTGGTGAAGTACTTCAACCTTGAAAGCGCCGACAGCAAGAAGATGTTGCAAAAGGAACGGCGCGGCACGCTGTTCATCGACACCCAACGCAAGCTCAACTTTTATTTGCGTGCGTTGTGGGGACGCGATTTCTTTCTGCGTCCGTCCGCCGCCGATTACGAAGGCTTCAAGCCATACGTCGAACATCACGTGATGCATCTGCCCGATGCCGTCGATGCGATCGGCGACATTTCTGGGCTGGAGCTGTACCGCGCGCAATCCGCACACTTGGCGGCGCACATGAACTACACCCGCGCGCCCATTTCTGCCGAACAGTTGAGCCCTGCGCAAATGTTTTTCATTGGCTTGATCGAAGACGCCCGCATCGAATATATGGCGGTGCAGGACTTCCCGGGCCTGAGCAAACTGTGGGGCCGTCTGCTGGCTCTGCAGCATGAAGATACGTTGGAGCACCCAACCATACACCTGCTCGAACGCTTCGCCCAAATGCTCAACGATTCCAGCCAACGCAGTGGCGACGCGCAACTCGACGGGATGGCGGAGGTCTTTCACGCCAACATCGCAGCGCGCCAAGATGACAACCAGTTTTCCTGGGACTTAGGCATGGAGGTGTTTCAACTGTTCGCCGCGCGCAAGGACGTGCCCAGCCTGCGCATTTTGGAATCGATCCGCATCCCCTATCGCGACGATAACCGCTTTGTGTGGGAGTTCGAGGAATTCGATTGGAGCCAGCACGGCGTTGAATACATTCCCGCCAGCCAGCGCCAAGTGCGCAAGTATGTCAGCGCCGTGGACATGGCCAACGAAGTTGACTGTGAATTGGCTGGCGACGACGCACAGGAAATATGGGTCTGCAACACCAAGTTCATGCCTTACGAGGACGCCGGTGAAGCCACCGTCAGCTTTAACGATATGTGGGGCAAGGAGCCGATATCTCAACCCTTCCACTATCAAGAGTGGGACTACCAAGTGCAGCTGTATCGCCCCGATTGGGCGACTGTTTACGAACGCCGCGCCACCAAAGGCGATGCCGAAGAAGTGGACCGTATCCTCACCGAACACAAGCCGGTGGCGCACCGCATCAAGAAAATCATCGACATGCTGAGCCCCGCAGGCGTGCAGCGTGATCGCAACATGGAAGACGGTGATGAGATCGACATCAACGCCGCCGTCGATGCGATGATCGCGATCCGCATGGGTGAGCAGCCGAGCACGCGGATCACCATGCGCAACGTACTTAAAAACCGCGACCTGGCGGTGACGGTGTTGTTGGACCTTTCAGAATCAACCAATGAAACCATGGAGGGCTCAGATAAGACGGTTCTCGAACTGACCCGCGAAGCGGCGACCCTGGTGTCCACCGCGATCAACGGTATCGGCGACCCGTTCGCCCTGCACGGCTTCGCTTCGGACGGTCGTCACGATGTCCATTACTACCGCTTTAAGGACTTCAATCAGAATTTCGATGACGAGGCCAAGGCGCGTCTGGATGGCATGAAGGGCGGCCTGTCCACCCGCATGGGCGCGGCCATGCGCCATGCCGGTCATCATCTATTGAAACAACCCGAGCGACGCAAGCTGTTGCTGCTGGTCACCGATGGCGCACCCGCCGATATCGACGAGCGAGACCCTCAACACTTGCGCCACGACACTAAGAAGGCGGTTGAGGAACTGTATTCCCAGGGTATTCTGAGCTACTGCCTGACCTTGGACCCCAATGCCGACACGTACGTCAAACGGATCTTCGGTGCGAACAATTATACGGTGGTCGATCACGTCGACCGCTTGCCGGAGAAGCTGCCGACCTTGTTCGCCAGCCTCACCAGCTAAGAGCCGTGGATAAGGATTGAAATTATGAACCAACCTAAGCGCTACGTCGGTATCGACAACGACCTTAATGGCGGCATGACCGACACCGCCAAGATCATCCGCGATGCGTGGGTGTTCGGCATCATCCCCGAATCCGAGACCTGCGAAGGCTGGATCGCGCCAGGCATCGAAGACCTGTGGCGCAAAGTCGATGCGGAGTGGGAAAAGTATGGCTTTTTGGTCGGCAACCTGCCCGAAGACATGCGGGCGAACTTTATGCGCATTCATGACGAAGCGATGAGCAAGGCCAAGGCCGAAGGCTGGGACGGCGAAGACGAGTTGGTGGGAGACAAGTAGCATCCCAATGTATACGCGCCACGATGAGGTCCCGGTGTTGTCGGCATGGCCCGATCAGGTTGATGCTTTGCACTACAACCTCGTGCACCGCGCGCTGAGGCGCATGCCGCCGAGCATCCGGTTGGCGTTACCGGGATTGAAAACCTTGGAGCTGATCTTACAAGCCGATGCCTGGGTCATCGTCGATCGCGCTTTCAATGACCTGCCGGTGGCGGCGTGGGTGGATTTCCAGCCGGACAAAGACCGCGGCTTGCATGAACCGGTCCCGTGTGCATTGCGCTATTACCATGGTCATGCCGGGATGATCCTCCAAAAGGTTCTCGTGCTGATGGACGCTTTGTTGAAAAACCAACTGGACGATGGGGACGAGACACACCAAGTGCTCTATTTCCCCAAAGCTAAAAAGTAGAAGCTCAGGCGAGAGAGACAAGATGGCCCTGGTACACATGCGCGACATGCTTCGGCATGCTTATGAAAACAAGTACGCGATCGGTGCGTTCGATGTCGTGAACCTGGACATGTTGCAAGGCATCATCGACGCTGCAGAACGGTGTCGTGCTCCCGTGATCATTGGCCTGGCGGAACCGCACCTGCCGCATTTCAATTTGTCACTGCTGGCGCCGGCGGTCGAAGCGGCGGCGCGCATGAGCAGCGTGCCGGTGGCCATTCACTTCGACCATGGCACCCGTATGGAAAACATCGTTGCGGGTATTCGCCACGGCTGCAACAGCTTGATGATTGACGGGACAAACTTTGAGCTGCAAGAGAACATCGATCTCACCAAAGACGTTGTAAAAATGGCCCATGCCTGCGGCATTCCAGTCGAAGCGGAGATGGGCTACGTTCCCGATAATGGGGGGGAGATCGTGCTCACCACCGCCGCCGAGGCCGCTGGTTTCGTGCGCTATACCAATGTGGATTGCTTGGCTGTTTCCATCGGTACCGTACATGGCCGCAACACCGGTAAGCCTCGCCTGGATTTTGTCCGTTTGCGCCAGATCGACGAGGCCTTGAACATGCCGCTGGTGTTGCATGGCAGCTCTGGTTTGACCGATGATCAGTTTCGTCGCCTCATCGCCAGCGGCATCGCCAAGATCAATTATTTCACGGCATTGACCGACCGCGCCGCGCACCTGTTGCGCGATAACACAAAAAACAGGAAAGATGGCTACCTGAGCCTTCTCAGCGGCGTTCGACAGGTCGTCGAAGAAGAGGCTGACCGTCTGATGCGCGTGTGGGGCAGCGCCGGTCGCGCGGCGGAAGTCTTGGAACAATGCCGCCCGTGGAAACTGGTGGACCACATCATCAAATTCAACCTGCCCAACAGCGATGCTTCGGACGCCGCCCTGATTGTCAGCCGCGGGCGCAATATCTTGGCCGAAATTCCCGGAGTGCGCGAGGTGATCACCACGGAAACGCTGGATGATCCGGGGGAACACCGCTATCGCTGGATCTTGCGCGTGACCAGCCCCTTGGTGGTCGAGCAGTTGCGTCACCATTCGGCTTTCAACATTTTCATGAACCGCTATATGCACAACCAAGCCACGGATTTGGTCAGCAAAACGTTTTTACAGGATATGTTGGAAAGCAAGCCGCATGCTGACTAGCATTCCATTGCCCTCTTTTGGCTAGAAGCACCCTATCTGAGGGCACGGCAGTGCGTCTGCTTTTATGCGATAAGCGGGCATCCTGACAGTTTAGATCCGTTTTTCCGATGGTTGAGGGTTGATAAGGTCATGCACCTCACGGGGCATAAAGCCTTGGCACAGTGGGTCAAAATGAGTGTGAAGAAGACATGGCCCTAAACGGACGAAACCCCCACGTTTCCGTGAGGGTTTCGATGGTGGAGCCGGACGGGATCGAACCGACGACCTCTACAATGCCATTTCACCGGATAGTGAACAAAATCAAAAGCATAAGTCCGCACCTGTAGGCAAACCCAAGCACGACAAATCAAGCTCTTAGCAGGAGTTGCGTGTTAGTAGCGTGCTAATGCGCGACCTTGAGTGTTGTCATGCCTCCTAATGTCGAACGGACAATGAAAGCTGCTTTTTCCGCCAAGGTGGAAGGGCAGGGGCAGCTCATAAAACCTCGTGAGCTTGTGGGCAACAAATTTGGACGCGGCCAGTCTCCGTCCTTGGTTGCCCTTCGTACACTGAACCTTATGATCGGTGAAGCCGCAGGGGACGCCTGGAAGGACACAACGCACCGCATTACCAAGAAAGTTATCAGGCAGGCCCACAAGGGCAATGAGCGTCTCTCAGATACGCTTGACGAGGTGGTGTCAATCCTTTTGGTATGTGAGACCATCAGCTCACGAGGACGCGGGGCAATTTCCCGCTCTGGTCTATTTGAGGACCTGATCGAGGAAACAGAGGACAGCAATGGGGCGTGGATCGAATACCGTTTCAACAGCCACGCAAGGCGGCTGTTCGGTGCATCTAAGCATTTCGCGAAAATGAATCGTGCAGCACTGCTCGCCTTTGAGAGCAAATATGCCGTTATGCTCTACGAGCTCGGTTGTCTATTTTACAATCGAAAGAAAAAAGAAATTGAATTGACGGTTCCCGATTTGCGCGAGCGCCTTGGCATTGAGCCAGGGCGGTATAGGGACTACGCCCAACTTAAACGCCGCATTCTCAAACAGGCTAAACATGAAATCGATCACCTAGCCGATTTCACATTCAATTGGCAGGAAATCAAGCAGGGGCGAAGGGTCATTCGCGTACGGCTGCAATTCTGGAAAAAAGAGTCAGAAGATATTGCCAGTGCCGCTGATGAATTTAAGTGCCACAAGATCGGGCGCAAAGCACGACGAGATAAAACGGCTGAAAAGTTCACCGAAGACCAGAAAGTGGCAGCTGAATCGATCCAAATGAGTTTGCTAAATGCCCCCGATCTCGAATTAGATGATCACATTCCCTACTGATAATAGCCCCCAATCCGTCACGTTAGAGCCCCCAATTTGTCACGATTAAGCCCCCAATTTGACAGGCAACGCCCCCAATCCGTCACGTTTGTCTCTGTAGTGATTTGAAAATAGACGGGAAA
>Ga0316204_10012721_pt1 | contig 10206 bp, 6 predicted proteins | sample 6monrhotite_MG_2_FD_205661 | JGI IMG/M metagenome (GOLD analysis project Ga0316204, IMG submission 205661) | Microbial mat bacterial communities from mineral coupon in-situ incubated in ocean water Damariscotta River, Maine, United States -... | ecosystem: Environmental > Aquatic > Marine >... | reverse complement strand
ACTGAACTGAAACATGCATTTCCCACTGTGAAATTTTCAGTCAGGATGTCGGGTGGCAGTGCTATTGATATTAACTGGACTGATGGACCGACAACTGAACAAGTTGAGGTTATCTCCGGCAAATATCAAGCAGGCAACTTCAATGGCATGGAGGATAAATATGAACGAAATTCAGATAATTTATGGCCTGATGTCTTTGGTGGTGATCGTTATGTATTTACTCATAGGGATTACAGTGACTACCTAGTACAGATTGCTATTGATAATGATTATGTGGAATATGCGATTAACTATAAATCTGCAAACATTGATAAACCCAGTGTTGTAGACTTTAGAAATGGTCGTTTGCACACGGTGTGCGATCCTCTACGTCACTCAAATGGAAATTCTATACAATCGGATATTCATGAACGACTCGCTGAATATTCAGAGATAGAGGCCATAAAGCCCACTAATGACGTGCCAGAGGTTAAAGTCATAACTGATGACACTGATTATTCGGTAAGAGAAGGCACCAAGCCAGGCTTTGTTGAGATCATTTTTAATGACAAGCCGGGTGATGATGTTCGTACCCGTCTAAAAGATTCTGGTTTTCGCTGGAGCCCTAGAAATAGTGTTTGGTTTGGTAGGCAAGATAGACTACCCGATCAATTTTGTACCTCCGTTAGTTAACAACTCTTCAATCCTTCATAGAGCACACCCGATGTCTTGGGTGCGCTCTTTTTTTTCATTTTAAAAATAAGATCAGACCTGGAACAGGTTTTTGCCCTCGCCCAGCCAGCGACCATATAGTGACTGTTGTTTGTATCGTACGATACAATTATACTAAGTTATGGTCACGCCATCCCCAACACGGACCAGCGGGGGCATTTGAACAGAAAATTACGGTTTCGCTATCTCCAAGTGGCTCAGAGCCATAAAATATTGTGCATAAATCACCTAGCCTGGTGAATTCTGACAACATTTAAGGAAAATCTCTTAAATCAAACATGAATAGTAATTTGGTTCGCCGATATTGAGAGTTTTTAGACCCTGAAGCGGGCATTGGCCTAGCACTCTCCAACGACAAGTTCACCTGTTTGCAGCCATTCTTCCAAAGTTAGAAAATTAATTAGTTCCGGCTGAAGTGCTCCGCACTCTTCCATCAGCAAATGAGTGCAGTCGGCCAGCTGCGGTCCTTTGGGATACATGTCTTGGATGACTTCTCCATAGACAAAGCAGACATGATGATATTTTATTGCCATTTATTCGATTGTGTTTTTAGCTCGACTATTGATATGGCCGGAAATCTTTCGGCTATCTGAAAAAGAAGTTATTGCGGTATTAAAGACAATTAAACCTTATTCAGAATCGATACCATGCGATTGAGTTTTGTGGATGACTCTAGGCTGGATCTAACGGTTTGGGATGCCGGCTTTCGACTCCACCCATTCAACACAAAGTGGATACCAGCAAGCCGGATTCTGCGTACCGAAACGGTTCAAATACAGGGTGTTTTCGCGAGTCGTACGAGTTCGGCTGTGGATTTGGCGCCAGTCTTGGCTTGGATGCGCTTGCGATAGGTGTCAACAGTGCTGACGGAAATGCCCAAGGCCTCTGCGATGTTGCCTCGGGAGTGGCCCTCGGCGATGAGGTCCAGGACGGCAAGTTCCCTTTGGGAGAGAGGGCCCTCCAGCCTGGTTCCATCGCTGTGGAAGCGGCAAGATACGCCCTTGCCCAGATAAAGGCCATCCGCCATCAAGGCCGCTTCCAGTTCTTCGTAACCCGAATCCTTGAGCACATAGCCGTCGGCACCAGCGCGCAGCAGAGCGCTCACGGTGAACGGCTCGTCATGCATGGAGAGCGCAATGACGCGGAGGTTCGGCAGTGCCGACTTGACCCTTTTCGTGACCTCGGCCCCACCTAACGTGGGCATGGTCACGTCCACCACCAAGACCTGAGGCCGCTCGGCCAGGGTCAGGGCGACTGCCTCCTCCCCATCACCGGCCTCGGCGACTACGCGGTAGCCCGGTACGCTATTCAATAGGGAGATCAGCCCTTGCCGCATCACTCGATGGTCGTCGGCCAGAACGATTCTAATTTCGGTCGATGGGATCGCTGCTTCAGGCGTGTCATTTTTTGACGCTGTGCGGTGAACTGATAACATTTTAAAAGGCCTCCTTCCTTGGAGCGACGCGGCAGCAGATGGCACGGGCATGGGGTTCTCCACCGATACTAGCCTAACTATAGCACTACATTTATGGCACTATCCCTGGGTTTCATTGGTCGCCGCCCGTTGTTGGGCCGACTTTCTCGCCAATACCGAAATAGTGTGGGCTCTGTTAACATCACCGATCTTTCTCGTCGCAACCTATGCAGCTCCGCCATCCACGATGCCTAGTTCGTACAGTCGCCGCCTTGCTCTCGCTTTTTGGATTCCCTGGCTCATTCTCGGGAGCGTCCTTGCCGCGTCCGTCCAAGCCGCAGCTGCTCCGCCGCCCCTCGTTATCAACAAACTCGATACCGTCTACCCGCTCGGTGGCCACTTGGCCTTGTTTGAGTTTGCCGACCGAAACCTGACCATCGCCGAAGTTGCCTCGCCCGAGTTCTCGTCCCGCTTTGTCACCGCTCGTCGTTTGATCCCCACTCCGCGCGTGGTCGGCGGTGTTGTCTGGGTGCAGTTCCGGATTCACAACGCAAGCGGAAACGAGGGCCGCTGGCTGCTGCAGCTTAACGATCCGCGAGTGGCTTATGTCGAACTCTACAGCCCCGATCCCGATGCAAGCAACGGATTCAGGATCGAACGCTCCGGAAACGAGACCCCCTTTGACGAAAGGGCGATTAAACACCGTGCCTTCCTGTTCAATATTGCCCTCTCTCCAGAGGAATCGCAGACGCTATACCTCCGCGTCGAAAGCAAGGGTGGCTACTTTGCTCTGCCGCTCAGCCTCTGGCCCCTGGACCAGTGGTCCGAATCGACCCAAACGGAGTACTGGCTGCTCGGCCTCTTCTCCGGGGCTTTGTTGATAATGCTGGCCTACAACCTGGTGATCTTCATCTTCCTTCGCGACCCGAGCTTCCTTTGCCTGGCGCTGTTCATCGCAGCAATCACGGTTTGGCGGGCGACCTGGGATGGCCTGGCAGTGCAATTCCTCTTTTTAGACGCCGCCTTCACGCATGAGGCGATTTCGTTCACTGCCTCGGCCACCTTCGCCGCGCTCGTGTGTTTCACGATGCGTTTTCTCGAGACCTCCCGCCAAGGTGGCATCCTCCACAGGGCGCTCCAGGCTCTGGTCGGGTTCTATGGCCTGGTGGCCGTTCTCAGTCTGATCGGCACTGAGGTCGCCGTCATCCTCAACGCTTCGGTCTTGTTGGCCGTTGCGATCCTGCTTTGGGCGGGCCTTGCCAGTCTTCGTCGGGGCGAGCGCGCCGCCCGTTGGTATCTGGTCGTCTTGGGCACCTTCTTCGTGACCGTGCTTGCCTTAGTAGCCGCCAATGAGGGGCTCATCCCCCGTAATCCGGGGATATCCATCGGCAGCTACGTCGGCATTATCGCTATCGCCCTGCTTTCCTCCCTGGCCCTGGCGGATCGCTTCCAGCTGCTGCAGGCGGAGAGCATCGTCGCCCAGGCCCGGGCACTCGCGGCGTCGCGCGCGAAGGAGCAGCTGGTAAGGGACCAGAAAGTACACTTGGAACGCGAGGTCGCGGCGCGCACGGAGGAGCTGACCCAGGCAAACGCCGCCTTGACCTTGGCACGGGAGCGTGCGGAGTCGGCTAATCAGGCCAAGGATGAATTCCTCGCGAATGCCAGCCACGAATTGCGTACGCCGATGAACGCGGTGCTGGGATTTACCGACCTGCTGGCAAAGGCACCACAGCCGGAGCCCCAGCGCCGCCATCTCGACCATATCCGCAGCGCCGGTACGATCCTTAAGAGACTAATCGACGATCTCCTGGACTTCTCCCAGGCCGAAGCAGGCGCACTCAGCCTAAGACCTGGGGCCGTCAACTTACGCACCCTGATCCGGGAGCTTGAGTGGGAGGTTCGAACCAAGGCGGAGGCGAAGGGACTCCAGCTACGGCTCAACATTGATCCCAAGTTGCCCGAGACCTTGGAGCTGGATGCCGTCCGGGTCTGCCAGGTTCTCGGCAATCTGCTCGGCAACGCCGTCAAATACACCGAGGACGGGGAAGTCGAGCTGAGTCTGGACGTCGAACCCACCGACAACGGCGCACTTACCCTGACCGCCACAGTCCGAGACACCGGCCCCGGCATTCCCGAGCAGCATCAAGCCGATATCTTTGCCCCCTTTGCGCAGCTCGATGCGTCGAGCCACACCCGCTCCGGGGGCGTGGGGCTCGGCCTTGCCATCTGTCGCCGGCTCGCAACGCTGATGGGCGGGGAGATCCAACTACGCAGTCGAATCGGGCAGGGAAGCAGCTTCACGCTGGTGTTACCCCAGGTACGGTGCGGGGAACGCATCGGCAGCGAGACCACCGAAACGGCCGCCACACCGCAATTCCGCGGTGCCCGGATATTGATCGCCGATGACGAGCCATGGAACCGCGATCTGCTCCGGGCCTACCTGGCGGACAGCAATGTCATTGTGGAGGCGGCCGAGAATGGCGAGCAAGCTTTGAAGAAGACAAGGGAGCAGTGCCCCGATCTAATCCTCATGGACATCGGCATGCCAGTTATGGATGGCCTCACCGCGATTCGGTCTTTGCGGGACTCCGATGCAGCCGGCATCCCCATAATCGCCGTCACTGCCGCCGCCATGGGGGCTAAGGCCGAGGAAGCGGCTCGGCTCGCCGATGCAGTGGTGACCAAGCCGGTCACTCAAGCGCGCCTCTTGGGCGAGATCGCCCGATTACTGCCGCACGATCTTGTTGAATACGCAGGGCCAGGAGCCGCCCTCGAAGAGACCCTCGCGGATGAGGAAGACGCTACGCTGACTTTCGGCGCCAATGCCGATCCCGTGTCTACGAGTAGGGCGCGACTTGCCGCCGTGCTTGCCTCCGACCAGGCCTTCCGTGAAGCCCTGGTCAGCCGATTGCACGACGGTCTGGTTCAGGATCTCGCCGTGCTCTGTATCGAAATGCAGGCCCTGGCCCGGCAAAACCCAGGCGAGACTCCGGCGAATAGAGAACAGCACGCTAGGTTCGCTGAGCGCATCGGCCAAATCAATCAGCAGGTTCGGTCGGTGATGTTTGATATCAGCCTTGATCGGCTGTTGGCGGACGGCCTACTCGACGCCCTCGCCAGCCTGGCCGACTACCTGGAGTCCAGCCTCGGTATTAGCGTCGATTTCCAGAGCGAAGGCGAAATCGCGCTCCCCGCCGTTGCCGCCCGTGGCGTGCTTCACGCCCTGGTGCAACGCCTGCGTGACGTTGAGCAACGCCTCGGTATCGGCGGCGTCGAAATCCATGCGCGTCGCGTCCAGGCAGAGATCGAAATCGCCGTTGTCCTGTACTCCCGCGACACGCCTGCGGTCAGTTCCAATTCCAGGCACTTATCGCCCGACATCACCCTGGTTGAAAACCTGGCTCACTTGGGAATCACCCTCACCGAGCACACCAATCTCACTGCCCATCGCCTGCAATTTCGAATGCCTCTGTAACTTTACCCGATGGTTTTTTTGGCACTAACCCGCTGCTCTCCCTAGACCATTCGGATGGCTATCACCATCGGTGCTAGTGCCCGGTTCATTTACAATTAATTACGTTTTGCCCCTATTTTTGGGGACATACATTTCCACCACTTGCCACTATCCTTTTGCCGTGCGGAGTACGAGTGATGGAGCCCCACCGCTTTCATCTATCGGGCGACTGCCGATTCCCGGCGCGGGAATACCTCCGTTGCCGATTTTTCTTTCACTTACAAGGAAGTTAACAATGAACCAAACCTTTACCTCAACCTTGCGGGCCGCAAGCCGTTTTGCGGCTACGGCGATCCTGCTGACCGGCCTGAGCGCAACGGCGCACGCCGATGCTTTCACCGACAAGGTCGCCGCCAAAATGGCCAGTACCCTATCCGAATACCAGACCAAAAAGGCCGTCCGCGGCTATACCAATGCTGTGACGAACGCCCTTAAAGCCGGTAAGGGTCAGATCGTCCTGCCCGGGATCGGCAAACTCTATGTGAAACAAGCCTCCTCCGGAAATAAATATGTATATTGCAACTTCGACCACGCGTTCAAACTGCGTGTGGACACCAACAGCGTCGACGTGGGGCAACTGGCCGACACTCCGAACATGATGACGGCTACGCAGTTCAGGCAAGCAGTGAGCGATCTAACCGAGTTCCCGTATAGCGTCCTAGACAAGCTCAACATTGCGATTGCCGACGTGATCGCGGAGACCAGTAAGGACAGGTATGAGGAAAATATCTTCGCATTCGGTTATTTCTATGGGAAGTCTCGCTCCGAGCGGAACTACACCCACCCGGACACTGGCAAAGTCTTCACCCTCCCGGCGGGGATCGTTCCGGGCTTCATGGCCGAGGTCGACTTGAATTACGCGGCGCGAGGCCAATAATCCGAGGCGGACGGTCTGCGAGCCCTTGGGCAGGGCGAGACTAAGTGGAGTGGCCACAGTTCGGTGGCCACTCCCTCTTCGGTTGTGGATGGAACAGGCGGTCAATTACCCGTATCCAAATTCGCAATCTGAAAGAGCATACGGATTCGTTGACCTTGACCTGTCTCCGTAGTAGGTGACATGACGAACCAGTTTCATCAAAAGAGGGGGAGATCAAACCATGAACAACAAACCATACAACATTCTTTTCATTCTCACCGATCAGGAGCGGTACCTGGATCCCGATAAGCATGCATCGCTTTACGACGAATTACCGGCCCGCAACCGACTCCGGAAGCACGGCATCACCTTCACCAAACACCACATCAACACAGCGGTCTGCACACCTTCGCGATCGGTCATCTATAGCGGTCAGCACATTCAGCGCACGGGCATGTTCGACAACCTTGAATACTATTGGTCGAACGATTTTTCTACCAACATTCCCACGCTGGGCGACATGATGGACAAGGCGGGTTACTACTCCGCCTACAAGGGCAAGTGGCATCTTGCGCTGGCGCTCGAAGAGCATAGCGGTTACGACAACCTGCCCACCAAACATCTGACCAAGGTGATGGAGGAGTATGGCTTCAAGGACTACGTGGGTGTCGGCGATATCATCGGCACAACCTGGGGTGGCTATATAAACGATGAAATGATTGGCGCTCAGACCCAACGCTGGTTACGGATGAAAGGACAACCCCTAAATGCGAATGAGAAACCGTGGTTTAAGGCCGTCAATCTGGTCAATCCCCATGATGCCATGTTCTTCAACACCGATGCCCCCCCTGGGCCTGAAGGGCCGGTAGAACCCGCGATCCAGAATTCGCAAGACGAAGAACAGCTATCACAGGCCAGCCCCAAGACCATATCGCCAATCGCGCCAGCGCCACTCTCGAAGGCGTTTAGGAAACGCTGGACCGAAATCGACCTGCCCAAGACTCTGAACGAAAAGATCGAGAAGCCGGGTCGCCCGAAAACCCACAAGGACTGGGATGTGGTCAAGGGTGCATTGACCGGTGTTATTGCAAACGATCCCGCCGACCCCGAGTGTGAAGCACGCTGGCAACGCCTGCAGGACTATTACTTCAATTGCATTCGGAAAACCGATGAGGTAGTCGAAGGTATCCTTGATGAACTTGATGAGCTGGGCCTCATGGAGAACACCATCATCGTAATGACGGCTGATCACGGCGAGCTTGGCGGTGCCCACGGTCTCAGCGGTAAGGGTAACACCGCCTATGAGGAGCAAACCCACGTACCCTTGATCATCCACCACCCGGAATACAACAGCACGAATCCTGAGGACCTCTTCAGGCAGTGCCATGAGGTAACCTCTCATCTTGACCTCGCCCCGACACTCGTCAATTGGGCGTGTCAGGCAGCACCCGGTTCGAATACACATATGGACATCACTCAAAAACTTCAGGGCTATGATCTATGCGGAGAAGACCTCTCACCTCTCCTCAAGAATATTAGCAACGGAAAAACGGTTGAGGAGTTGCACCCCGACGGCGTCCTTTACTGTTACAACATGTACAGCATCATCGATGGTGAATTCGCACTATCGGTACAGCAGCATTTGAACACTCACGGCGGAACCTACGAAGGTTTTGAGGGTGTAATTGACCTGGAGACCAAAAAGGGTGCCATACGTAGTGTGTTCGACGGGAGATATAAATACAGCCGCTACTTTTCGAACAAGCATCACAACATGCCTGGAAGCAACTCCGAGGATGATCAAGAGGTGCTACAGCAGATCTACGATAACAACGAGGTAGAACTGTTCGATCTTGGCAGCGATCCCCACGAGGAATACAACCTCGCTTATGAAGCCGGTTTGGCAGCTTATAACCACGCTCTGGGTGACGGAAAGGTGACCCAACTAGAGCTGAAGGTGCGTGACAAGCTGCTGCTCGAAATGAACGCTAAGATGAACAGGCTCATCGAACAGCAGGTCGGCAATGACGATGGCAGCTATCTTCCCAATCTGGACGGACCGTTCACCATGACACACTGGGATCCTTAGGGGCCATCTTTAACGCTATGGGTATCTTCTGACGCAGCGAGGGTGCACAAAAATGTTATCCAATGAAATAGTTCGTGAGGAATATTACCCAACTCCGTTTGCGTTCGAAGCGGTCTCCGGAAGTTTAATTTTTCTTCTGGAGACCGTGCCCTGAATAACTTTCTGAAAAAGAAAATCTACTCAAGGCATAGAAAAATAATATCCAACGCCATGTCAATATGTTCTTTGAAATTTCTTGGTATTTATCCCCATTAAAACTCTAAACTTTAGTAAGTCTATATATCATGGAATATGAAACTATTTTCTCTGCAAGCTTTAATAAAAGTAAGTTAACTTTGAATGATCAGGCTTTATCACCCATTGGTGAAGGTCGGTTTTTTTCAGTATTTTCTTATCCTGATTCCAAATCAATGGTTATTCGTGTTTTGAAAAATGAGAATCTCTCAAATGATATTTTTCGTAGAGATGTGATGGCTTATTTATCTTTGGAAAAGGAAGGGGCTAATATTCCGAAAATTTCATATTGGGGAACACTTCTAGAGGGAAACCCTATATCTGTCATAGAGAGAATTTGTGGGCGAAACATTACTGATTTTAACAGCCCTTTAACGGAAGATATTCTTGCAGACGTATGGAATGTTTGGAAATGGTTGATCGATAGAAAAATTGAAATATGGGATCTAAAACCAGAAAATATTATGTATGGGTTCGTACCGGGCGTGAATGAAGGGAAACCAAAAACTTACATTGTTGATCCAACGTTTGCCAAAAAAAATGCCAATTTTAGCGAAAATAAAATGGCATCAATTTATAAGAAAATTTACAAATTTCACTTTTCTTCAGGAAAGAACTGGCCACATTATGATCCTAACGGATATATTTTGGATAAGCTTAATCAAATAATTGGCTTAGACTCGAAAGAAGTACGCTTATCAAAGCGGAACGTCCGTCTTTCATCGGATATAGAAATCGTTTTGTGGTTAAAGGTTACGTCATACAGACCATTTTATAAGTATATTGATGTGGTTCGGACGGCTGTTTCGGTTGATGATTTAAAGAAAAGATTACCTAATTTAACAAAGGATGATTTGTTCCGTTTTAATATAAATTTTGAGTTTTCAGAAACAATTTATTCAGAGAGAAATTCATTTCACAGCCTTCAAAGAACATTGACAATCCCCCCTTCTGAGAGGGATATGACTACAGTTCGAATAACATTAAAATATGGCTGGAAAGATGAGGCAATGACAAAGTCAAAGATTATCCGTTTTGCTCAAACAATATCAGACATGGCAAAAACAGATAATTCGTTGAGAGAAGGAAAAGCACTTGAAACAATGCGGGTTGCTATTGGTTATGATGATCAGAATATTTCATTAAAACGGGCGAAAAGTATAGCTCGAGTTTTGACTGCTAATGGGCATCATGTCACTTTGTCTAAACAACCAACTTATCCCGAAATTTTGGCAGATGCTACCCGGATATTAAATGCACAGGAAAGGTTATGTGAATCAGAAAACAAGTACGATTTGTCCTTTCATGTCTCCTGTGAAAAAAGCCTGGAAACGGGAAATGTGAGAATTTTTCAAAATGGAATAATTATCGATTGGAATAAAGCCACT
>Ga0316204_10012720_pt1 | contig 10206 bp, 5 predicted proteins | sample 6monrhotite_MG_2_FD_205661 | JGI IMG/M metagenome (GOLD analysis project Ga0316204, IMG submission 205661) | Microbial mat bacterial communities from mineral coupon in-situ incubated in ocean water Damariscotta River, Maine, United States -... | ecosystem: Environmental > Aquatic > Marine >... | reverse complement strand
GTCGGGGCTTCATCGTCGTGTGCTTTGACCATCAAGTTGAACGGCTCTTTGCCGGCCAGTCCGAATTCGTCACGCCACTCGATCATCAACTCGCGCGATTCATCGGCGGTCACGGGGATGCCCATGATATCAGCACCTGAGGATTTGACCGGCTGCCCATTGACCGATGCGGACAACAAGTTTCGTCCGGCCGTCATCGAAAACGTGGCATGGCTGCCTTTGACCAATGAGATCGAACCGCCACGCACGTCGCGCTCAAACGGCTTGTCTATTTGCAAATATTTTGGCAACCGGACGTTGGCGGCGACGGATGTCAACTCGGGCCGCAACGTCGGGCGGATCAACAGGTCTTGTCGCGAATCGCCAATACGAACCTTCATGGGCCCGTCGTCGATCTGCGGTGGAATTTCAAATTCGTACGCACCGTCCTTCAACTGCGCGGCAATCGCTTGTTGTCGCCCTACTTGAATCTCGCCTTGCAACGGCTGCCACTTCGAATCTTCCTGCAAAGCAATCCGCAACTGGTGCGGTTCGCCATGCGCGATGACCAATTCCGTTGGCAAGGCTTCGACGGCGGCAAAGGTATAGCGAGGTGTGTTGTTCCACGGGGTGAGCAATCGCGCCCAGGCATTGCTGGCTGCTGCCGGAACGAAGAGCGACAATCCGGCTGCGAGGGCGACCGCGCCAATCGCCAGTCCGCTCCACAATCGATGCCGTGTTCGCGGGGTCGCTGTTTGAAAATTCTTGGTCCGCGCGTCTTCAGCAACCTGTACAATCGCCGCTTCACACAACGTGCGCGATCGGGCTTGTTCGGAATCGCTACGGACCAATTCGATGATCCCCAACAGGTGATCGCCCAGCAGCATTTTCTTACCCAGCAATCGCGCCAATTGATCCGGGCGACGTTGGCTCCAAATCCAGCGATGCAAATACCACGGCACAATCAAACATCCACCCAGCGCCGCGAAGAAGACACCTAGACGCAACGTCTGCGGTGTATCCCACAAGCGGTCCAGCACGAAAACCGACAAGAAGGCGACGACCACTGCGAAGACAGCCACACAGGCAGCTTCGATCATTTTGATCGTCCACACTCGACGACGAAATTCGTCGAGCTGCGTGTTGAGCGAAGGCGGCAGTTCCAAATGGTGAATTGGCTTGGAAACAGTGCTCATGGCCGTGTTCCTTGAGAGCATGAGGAAATGGTGTTTAACCGCAGTTTTATCATATCAGGCCAGCCGCCTTCCGTCCTACCCAAAATACGCCGAACAGGGCGATCAGACAGGCTGCCGGGATCGGATGACTCCACAACTGTACACGCCGCACGGAGGCGGGTGGATCGGGCAGCGCGGCCAATGAGTTCAAGACATCATCGATTTTGTCGGCTGCAATGACTTTCCCGCGGGTGACACGGGCCAATTCGTCCAAGACTTCCGGCCGGGCCGGCCGGCCGGCCCGTTCGTTGGCCACCCCTTGGACGAAAAACGAGGTTTCTAACGTTGTACCCGTTTGTTTGCAGTTCAGCACCATTTCGTGCTGACCCGGCTCTGCGGTCGTGAACCGGCCCGCGAACGCACCCCATTCATCTCCCGCTGAAACAAATCGTACAGTTTCTAGTTTTCCCGATGGGGCTGTGATCCGCGCGACGACGTCTCCCTTGGTCAACGGTTCGCCACTTCGCTCCATCACGTTGGCATTGAACATGACCGTTTGATCAATTTGTGGTTGGTCGGGCGAGTAATACAGCCGCATCGATTCTCCCTTGGCCATATTGCGTTGATACGCCATCCAGCGGACCACCTGACCCCAGAAGCGATAGTGGTATTTGTCCTCGACCCCTTTCCGCCAGCGCCAGGCGCCGTCAGTTCCCATGAACAAGACTTTGCCGGCGCCATAGGTCCGCGTCACCAGCAACGGCACGCGGCCATATTTGTTGGTTTCACTTTCGTGGACGCTCAGCACGTCGGTCCCCGCCCGTGCGCGAAGGACCGGTGCATGCCACTGAAAACCTGGCAGTCCGCTCCAGACTTCGATATTGTCCTCCCGCGTGTCGGCCAGTTTGGTTAACAAACTCCGCCGGCCCAATTCAGTCAATTCAAAATGGCTCGGCGTTCGCGAACCCCATCCCCCAGGCTGCGCTTCGTCGAGAACCACCGGATACAGCGCATCCAATTCGGTTTCCAGCAACGAAAACTGCCGTCCATAAAAACCGGGCATGAACACCAAGCCGCTCGCCTGATGTTCGACAAGCCCTTTGAGCAACCGGCATTGCTCGACGGTCAACTGCCCGTCATCCAATCCCACATCCCCCAAGAAAACCACATCGTACTTCGAGAGTTCGTCCAGCCCGTCGGGGAACTCCTTAATGTAATCCCGATTGCCGCCGCCAACCTTGCTCAGACCGGGATGAAACAACAGACAGGAAACCTCCACGCCCGGATCACGCGAGAGGGCATTGCGCAGGTAACGGTATTCCCAGCGTGGATAGGATTCCACGACCAGTACCCGCAGTTTTTCTTCGCGGATCGATATCGGCGCGGACAGCTCGTTGTTGTCGGTCAGCGATTCATCGTGATGCGTGGGGACGTTGACCGTGAGTTGGTAATCGCCAATTTGCTCCGGCTTCCAGATGATCCATTCACTCGTGCGGCCCATGGCCTTGACGTTGACTTCTTTCTGCAACTCCTCACCATCGGACGTCCGCAACGTCACTGTTGCCACGTGATCGCGCGGCAGTGAGCTATTGATCGAAAACGGAATGCGGACCGATTTGCCGGCCACGCCAAACGTGGGCGCATCGAGGCTCAATAACTCCACATCCGGTAGCGGGATCGAGCTACCGACCGGAACCGCGAAAATGGGGATCTCCTTCAGCCGCATGCGCGTTGCTGCCTGCACGGGCGGCGGGCCTTCGTTCCAATCCCCATCCGACGCGAAAACAACGCCCAACAAATTGGCTTGCTTTTCCATGATATCGTTGAGCGGTTGGTAAAGATTGCTTCCCGAACTCTCCGGAGACGAGAACGGTTGCAGGACCACGTTGATCCGCTCGTGCAATTTGTGCCATGCTGAGGATTCCGTCAGCGGAGCGATGGCGTCTCGACGTGTTGTCAGTGCTTCGCCCGATTGCCCAACGGTTTTAACGTCCCGCGTCTCCATACTCCGCGAGTCGTCCCAGAGGACGACCACCGACGGCTTTTCATCCGGCAGGAATTCTTCGATGTATTCCGGTTGGTTGAACATCACTGCTGCGAAGATCACCAACACCAACCGTAACAACTCCAGCAGACCGAATGTCCGCTGATAGCCGCTGCGGCGCCAGGCGGCGTAACAATAGGCGGCTGTCACCAGCACCACGACGATGGAGATGCCTAACGACCAACCGGTCCACTGAAATGTCAGTGTGCGTGTGGTGTTCATGTGGCGGATCCTTGAGTCGGCCGTATTCTCGGCAGGCACAGTGCGGCTTCCACAATCATCGACACCATCATGACGGCTAAAAACACACGCCAGATCTCCTCGATCAACGAATTGATCGTTCCCGCTTCATCATCCACACGGGCGAAATCGAGTCCATTGAACAACCCAGCCACCCGCTCATCGGCTAATAGGGAGGCCTGTTCTTCTTCGGCCGAACGGTTGACCGCCAACAATCGGTCGCCAGCCGTATAAACACCGCGATGAAACGCATATTCCGTGGACAACCCTTCTTCGTCGCTAGTCAGCCGCTCCCAAGTGGTCGCCAATTCAATCGGCTGTTCGCCGGCGACAAGTTGCCGCGTATTCCCCAACGCCTCGGCCCCGGACGCCAAGGCCCGTTGCACGGCGACATACAGCACAATGCCGTTGGTGGCCAGCGTCGAATCACTCGGCGCCGGGGTGGTCGCACAAAAATAGACGCCGCCGTGATCAGTCGTCACACGCGCCAGAAGCGGCTTACCACCGGGCAACTCAGCCAAGGGTGTCACTTCACCGGAGAGTTCACAGTATTCGCGAATCAGCAGTTCGCCGACTGGCAGCGAGGTGCCACTGAGGGTGCGTTCCAGCAAATCCTGATCGCTCCGCCAGGTTTCAATGCCGACTTCCTTGGGTGTTTTCTGCCACTGCTGCCAGGCCACACCCATAAATTCCCGGCCACTGGTCGACCGCGGAGGGAAAAACACAACACGGCCGCCACGGCTGACAAAATTGGTCAGTTGTTGGGCGATAGCCGCATCGGGTAGCGGGGCATGCCACAGCACCAAAGCCATTTGCTCCCATTCGACGGTTCCCAACTGATCTTCAGTCACGACGGTGGCGATGCTCTTCGCTTGCGGATCAGGAGAAATAGACGCCGTCAGTTGGAGTGGCCGGACGTTGGTTGGATCGTCAGCCACAATGAGTGTGTGCCGCTCGGGCGGTTCATCGAAGGCAAAATAGAAATCGTTGTCAGCCGGATTGGCGTCGGCGGGAATCGAAACGCGGCCCCAGCCCCTTTTCTGATTTTCCGTCAAACCGATGCGATAATCCTTCAGTTCGTATTGCGATCCCACCATATCGACGTTGATTTCTGATCGGGCGCCATCGATCTCTAGTTGCACCGGGACTGCCAACCGGTCGTCCGAATCCGCTTCTCGCGTTAAGTGCAGCGACACCAACAACTCGACTCCCTCGCTGGTTTGTTGCCGCCGCACGTCCGTCACACGGACCGCCACGTTCTGCGGGGCGGCGCGGGGATAAGCCAGCAGATGAAATCGCACACCTTGCGTGAACTCCAAAAAGCTGTCTCGCAGAGACTTCCAACGGCTGCTTTCGGCATTCCAGTCGTTCTCGCGCAAGTCGGAGCAAATCCAGATTTCCGTCCGACCCGATTGGTTGGCCTCAATGTAACTGTGCGCCGCCTGCAGCATCGCCGGAAGGTCGGCTGACGTACTCGTCGGTTCCGTTTCCGGTAGGTTTAATAGGTCTTCGGGCGCGTTCAATTCGCGGGGGATGTTTTTCGTGCTTTCGATGAGCACGAACCGCGTCGATCCCAGCGTTTCGAGGGTTTTGGCAAGTTGCTGCCGCCCCGTTTCGAGCTTCGAGACTACCGCGCCTGGACCAAGTTGTTGCATGCTCGGCGAACGGTCCAACAGAATGATCGTCGTATCCGCACGGCCGCCGGCGGTCACCCCTAGCCAGCCACTGGCCAGCGGGCGGCTAATGGCAAAGATCAAACCGGCGATTGCTAGCGTGCGAAACAGCAGAATCAACCATTGCCGGATACGCGCATACCCCCGCGACATGCGGTTGGCGGCAAGTAAAAACATCATCGCTGCCCAGCGCGTCGTTTGGTAACGGCGTTGGTTGATCAGATGAATGATGATCGGCAGCGCAATTATCGGTAACGCTGCCAAAAGCATCGGCTGCAAAAAACTCATCGTACGCCTCGCGCTCGCGTCCGCCCGGCCAAGAACTGTGTCAAAACTTTTTCGTAATCTTCATCGATCACTGTGCGGTGGTAATCGATTCCCGTCTGCAATACGACCTGTTTGAAATTCTCTAAATACTCTTGGAGTGCCTTGTGATAACGGTCGGCGATCTCATTCGGCTCAGCAAAAATTGCCGGCCCGCCTTCCATATCCAAAAACCGCATCGGGCGGCGAAATTCGAATCCCAGCTCTTGCGGGTCTAACAAGTGGAATGCAGTCACATCATGTTTGCGAAATTGAAGATGCTCGAAACAGCTCCGCAACTCCGCCGGTTCCACAAAAAAGTCCGAGATGATCACAATCAATGCCCGTTGGCGAATCGTTTCAGCCAACTCGTGCAACACGCTCGTCAACTGCGTGCCATCCTTGGGGACGGCTTTCTCCAACGTGTCAAAAACGTGCATCAGGTGCGCAGGATTTCGTCGCGGCGGGATATTTTGAATCATATTTTCAGCAACACAGGAGAGGCCGATGGCATCCCCTTGTTGGACTGCCAAATAACTCAATGCGCCGGCGATCTTGCGGGCATACTGCAACTTGGTAATGTCGCCGCTGCCGAAGTCCATCGAGCCACTGGTATCCAGCACTAGGCAACACCGTAGGTTGGTATCCGCCTCGAATTCCTTGACATAGAAACGGTCGGTCCGACCGTAAGCGCGCCAATCGAGCCTTCGCAAATCGTCGCCAGGGACATATTTACGGTACTCCGCAAATTCCACACTGGCGCCGCGGTGGGGACTGGGATGCCGTCCGGAAACGCTTCCCATCATCGGCCGCCGCGCGAACAGCGGCAATCCCGATAAACGCGATAGCGCAGACGGATCCAAAAACTCCCGGCGATTACCATCCGGAAACATCAACGACTCCTTAACCAGTCGAATAGGCAGGTTTGGAAAACCCGCACACAACTGTGAGCAATAGTTGCGGCAAGGACTTGCGAAACAATAGACCCGGCCGCTATTCGTCTGTGCTGGTTTCCTCTATCAAGCGCCGCACGATCTCCTTCGCGCTGATGCCTTCAGCCTGCGCGGCAAACGTCGTGATCACCCGGTGTGTTAATACCGGAGCGGAGACTTCCTGAATATCTTCCAGCCGCACCATGTAACTTCCCATCAGCGCCGCTCGCGCTTTGGCGGCGAGTATGAGATTTTGCACCGCCCGTGGACCAGCGCCCCAAGCGACGAGCGGCTTGAGCCAATCGGGAGCAGAGTCGCCAGCCGGTCGCGTCTGCCGCACCAATCGCGCGGCGTACGTATAGATATGATCCGGCACGGGAACGCGGCGGACCAAGTTCTGATGGGCGATGATCTCCGCCGCGTGTACCAAATGTTCCAATTCCGGCAGTGCATCGCCGGTCGTGGTCCGCGCGATTTTCACTTCCTCGGCTTCCGACGGATAATCGAGTTCGATCAGGAACATGAACCGATCCAATTGCGCTTCGGGCAATGGATAGGTCCCTTCCTGCTCGACCGGATTCTGCGTCGCCAGCACCAGGAACGGTTCTTCCAGCGGAAACGTTTTGCCGACAGCGGTCACTTTGTGCTCTTGCATCGCTTCGAGCATCGCCGCTTGGGTCTTGGGAGGAGCGCGGTTGATTTCGTCGGCCAACACCATATTGGCGAAGACCGGACCGTGCACGAACTGAAATTCTCGCCGCCCGTGCTCGCTATCCTGTAGAATGTCCGTCCCGGTAATGTCCATCGGCATCAGGTCGGGAGTGAACTGAATGCGGCTGAATTTCAGCGACATGGTTTCGGCCAACTTGCTCACCAGCAACGTTTTGGCCAGCCCCGGCACACCCATCAACAGGGCATGCCCTCGTGCGAACAGGCAGATCGACAAGCGTTCGATCGTTTCTTCCTGGCCGACGATGACGCGGCCCAACTCCGTGCGGAGCCGTCCATACAATGCCTGCAAATCATCAATCGCCTGGACATCGTTTTCCGTAAGCTTCATTTCCGGTAGCGCTACAGATTCCGGCATGCGTGCTCCTCTATGTGTCAATCAAACTACGATGTGTCAATCAAACCACGATTGTTTTGATCCGAACCCACTGAGCAATATAGATATGGCGTACAAGTGTAATTCGTCTAATTAATCTACGCGATTTCCAAGTTATTCGCAAGCGGATGCCCATTATTGAATGAAATCTGATCCTCGTGTGTCGCACTCAGGCAGTCAATCCCTTTTCAGCAATCGTTACAACCTTGTTACAAAGCCGCCACGAGAATCCACAAACTGTCCGTTTTCTTCAGTCTCTACTGGCGACAAGCTTTTAAACGTAATACTGGCGAAAGTTTTTCCAATGCCGCCGTTTTTTGCAGACGCACTTAAAATGCCGTCGTGAATTCGACCGATGAGGGATGTGCGCCACAAACCGCAAATGTGTCGCAAAAATCGCATTTTTTTTACCGGCGACTGCAAATTGGCATCCAGAGCGCGGATTGCCCCAGTCTGCGGCAAAGATCACCGACGCCTTGGACGCGAACAGGCCGAGTATGGTTCCATTTATTTTGATTCCAGCCAGCGATCCATAAAACCGATTGCTGGTATCCCTCGACATCCCTTGGTTCAGACGCATTGTGCGAGCGGTATATCACGAGATTCTTTTCCGAATCGCGCGGGATGCCGGCCTTCCACGCCCGCAGGAAACAGTTATTCAATCGGCCCCCAACTGTGCACATCAAACAACTCGTCGGGAATCTTTGCGTCGAAGTCGACGTAGAACCGCAAAAACGTATCGTTGGTAGTTCCGTCGTCCAAATTCACAGAGTTTTGCAGCTCGCGGACCACACCGGGATACCACAGGCCGCTGGGCGAAACGGCCAATTCTTCCATCTCCACCCGGCCCCCGCGCGATTGATCCGTCTGTCCGGTCTTCAGCCATTGCGTTTGCTGGATCACATACCCACGCGACGGGTCCACCCAATAGCGGGCACCGCGAATTCGTCCGGGTAATTTCGAGGGACTCTTCTTCCGCGAATCCACGAGCACAGTCCGCGGCGGGCCTTCGGTGGGATGTGCGTCGACGTTGATTTGAAAACCCCAGATGCCCGCACCGAACAGGAACGGATACGCGTGGAACTCCGGCATGATGCGGTAGTCGCGCGGCTGCGGGTCGGTCGTCCGCGGCCGAAATGTATTCGTAGCGACAGGTTTGTACGATGCGATCAAAATATAACGACGGTTACTTGGGTCAGGCTGACGTGGTTGTACCCGGATCGATTCAAGTCGGATTTCCTGTGTACCATCCGAGACCGACTGCGGCATCTTCGCCCACTCATAGCCCCGCTCTAACCACCATGAGCGGGGTTCTTCTCCCTCGGGAACTTCATCGGCGTGAGGGCCTGGCCCCAATCGAACGGGCTGCCGCAATTGCTCGACGCGCCATTTCAGCCCCTGACGCCACACCTGATACACTTGAGAACCGTTGGCATGGTGATCGGCGGAATTCGATTCGACCACGACCGCGCGGTACGAATCGAACCCGGTCCGCCCCGTTTTCAACGCGGCCAGAATGCGTTCCTGATCGGGACTGGGTGTCTGGTCGAGAATCTCCACGTCGCGGGGGATGCCCAGCGCATAAATAGTCTGCGGGCCGGTCGCCGGATAATCGACGCGGCAAGAAAAAACCTGCGTCTTTCCGATCGTCGATTCCCACGAAACGGGAAGTTCTGTTTTGGGATCCACGCGGAGCACGGTTTCGGTCGGTTGCTCGTTTCCCGCGACTCGCGTCGTAAAGCGATGTTCGATGAAAATGTCGTCGCCATCGTGGATCGTCTGCTCCGTATGGCCGGTGATCTCCAGTTCCTCTGCGGCAGCACCCTGCAACGGACGTCCGAAGAATAGAGAATTCAACGTGCTTTCCCCAGACGAGAATTGTTTTTGCTGTTCTTTGTCGATTGGCAGACGTGATAACAGCCGGATTCCTGCCACATCCTTCTTACAAAACTCGAGACTGTTCTGCCGTAGATTCACAAACAGCGTTTCCTGGGTGGCCGCGGTTCCCTGCTGCATGGCAATGATTCCGTGCTTCGGGGAATACCACATTTCAATGGCGATTCCATTGGGCCCTTGACCTTGGGCGTGCAGCCACGTTTTTTTGGAGACCGCCTCGACGACATCCGCCAAAACCGAGCGATTTCCTAAGTGCCAAATGACCGCAACCATCAACACCGCTGCCGCGCCGGCGGCAAGACCGAGCCAATGCCGTCGTACCGATCGGCCGCGACGTTTTGACAGCTCATTGGGCGGGGGCGCAACGGAACCAGTCGGGATGTTCAACGCCCGGACAATCGCGCGCTGCAACACCTCATCCGGAACTTGCTCCGCGCACACGGCCTCAACCGCCTCGCGCAATGGCGATTCCAAATGCTCTTCATTGTTCAATGTATTAGCGTTGGTCACAATTTGGCTCCTGGAGAGTTTCGGTGAGCGCCGTCTTCAGATTCCGGCGAGCTTTGGAGAGAGCGGTCGAGACGGCTCCGACGGTAGTTCCCACCGCCGCGGCAATCTCGTCGCGACTGAGATGTTCAAAATAAAACAACGAGAACACAGCCGCCTGTTGATCGGGAAGTTGGCACAAGCAGCCCCGCAATCGATCGGCCAACTCGCGGGCTATCAAGCGATCGTGGGGCGCATCGGCGGCATCCACAAGATGCTCTTCAGTCAACGGCGCATGCGCACGTCGTCGCCGCAGTTTGTCGAGCGAGCGCAACACAGCCAGCCGCCGCAACAACCCCGGCCAGTTTTCTAC
>Ga0316204_10012719_pt1 | contig 10206 bp, 10 predicted proteins | sample 6monrhotite_MG_2_FD_205661 | JGI IMG/M metagenome (GOLD analysis project Ga0316204, IMG submission 205661) | Microbial mat bacterial communities from mineral coupon in-situ incubated in ocean water Damariscotta River, Maine, United States -... | ecosystem: Environmental > Aquatic > Marine >... | reverse complement strand
AGTGCCTGGTTTCGTTATCATCCTGAGATGGCTGTTCATGTCGGCGTAAGTGGGTATGAAGATCAGCTTACACCATTTGGTGATGAAGATATTGGGGCGCTAATATCTTTAAACCAAAAGCTTGTTTTTTCGTTAGACGAATTAACGTATTCAGAATTAAATGCAAATCAAAAGCTGGATTTTAGCATTTTGTATAATGCGGCCAGTATTGAACTGCATGAACTGATTGAGCGTGACTGGCGATTCTTAATGCCGCAAAAGTATCTGCCGCTTGAGGCAATACATCAATTAATTAGTCGCCCAGTAGAAAATATGCATGCGGCTTTGAAGCATCGTTTGCAAAGCATACCTGAATACTTGAGGTCTGCTAAAAAATATCTATTGCAACAACCTGGACAAATTCCGGCGAACTGGGTTAGTGATGCTATTTCAGGGTCAGGTGCCGGCGCCTTATATATTCGTGACTTGTCACGTAATCCTGAGATTATTCATAAGTTTAAGAATCCATCTCGTTTGCAACCTGTATTTGACGACGCGGCACATGCCATGGAGGACTTTGAGAAGTTTTTACGCAAAGATATACAACCTCATGCGTCGGGCGAATTTTCCTGTGGTGAATCTCATTTCAATACTTTATTAAGTAACTGGCATTGTCTGGGTGTAGATGTGCAGCGGCTCTTTAAGTTTGGAGAGAAGTTGTTTAATGAGACCCGGCAGGAACTGCAGGCTCTTTGCAAAGAGTTACCCGGTTCTGATGATATTGAAGAACAATTGGCTAACATTCGACACCAGCATCCAGAAGCCAAAAATGAGCATTTACTAAATGCTTATCGTGGTCGAATGAAAGCGGCGTATAACTTTGTGGTTGAGCAGGCTTTGGTTACTGTACCGGAAACACAGACATTAAAAGTAATTGAAACACCCGTTTTTTTACGTCATGAAATTCCTTTTGCGGCCTATGATGACCCTTCTTATAAAGATACCGAGCAAAAAGGTTATTATTATGTAACACCTGTTCGTTCTGAAGGGCATTTACTTGAACATAACTGGACATCGATTGATCTTACATGTGTGCATGAGGCGTTTCCGGGGCATCATTTACAGTTTGTTACGGCAAACCGCAATCCAAATAACAGTTTGCCCAGGCTGTTAAATTCATCCGCTACATTATATGAAGGCTGGGCGTTATATTGTGAGGATATGATGCAGGAAAAAGGCTTTTTAGATAAACCCGAGCATCACTTTATGATGTTACGAGACCGATTATGGAGGGCACTCCGAGTGATGCTGGATGTGGAGTTGCACACACAGGGTTTAAGTATTGATGCCGCCGCGCAACGAATGTGTGACATACTTGGATTTTCAATTGATCAGGCAAAGGCCGATTTAAGCTGGTATTCAAGTTCACCAACCACCCCCATGAGTTATGCCGTTGGCTGGGCTTTGATAAAAGCATTGCGCGAAGATGAGTCAGAGAAAGCAGATTTTAATTTAAAGAACTTTCATGATCGTTTGCTGTCAGTAGGTTCATGTGCATTACCTCTGGTTATTAAATTCGAATTTGGGGACGAGGCCTGGAAAAAAGCACAGGCAAAAGTCTTTGCTTAGTATGCTGCGGTGATTATTTATGATTAAGAAAATACAGTTATTTTTTGAAAAAAACTTCATGCCTAATAATGTAGCTGCCGTTCCAGATGAGCATCAGCTAAATCTGGCCGCTGCAGCTTTATTGGTAGAAATGATCTTACAGGATGATAATGTTGATAAGACAGAAGTAGCGGAAGTAAAAAGGTTACTGGTTACTCAATTTGCTATACCTGAGGCGGAAATGGAAAGTCTTTATGCTTTGGCAGAAGAAGAAAAGCATCAGTCAACTGACTATCATGAGTTTACAAGTTTAATTGCTAAGCACTATACCCAGCCTCAAAAAATTCAGTTAGTAGAGTCTCTTTGGCGTGTTGCTTATGCTGACCAGGTGTTAGATAAGTATGAAGAGCATATGGTGCGCAGAATTAGTGATTTGATTTATGTGTCTCATAAGGACTTTATTCAGGCTAAGCATCGAGTAGAAAGTGCATTATGACTCTCGTGCTTTGAGTAACTGATTAAGGTTACTCTATATAATGCCTGGAAGAGCTTACTCTCCCTATATAAAAAAGGCATAAAAAAACCTCCCTAAAGGAGGTTTTTTTATATCACTGGGAGGTGAAGGTGTTGCTATCGCAGGTTTGACTGTTTAGTCAGAATAGACTGCTTAGTATCACGGTTTGCATCCCAGGCTTCATGTACCTGGTCCATCGCATTTTTAATGTGATTGTCAGTGATCTGAATAGTGTCACCATTGTCATCTATGATCATGCCGCCTTTGAAGCCGGTTTGAGTAATTGCGTAAGCGTATTTACCGCAATCGTTGTCTTTTGCTGAGTTAGACATATAAGTCTCCATATAAAGTAATAAATTCTGCATTTCTAACAGCCCTGTATTGTTTTTTTTTAGCGGGCAGTTACAGATATAGAATTAACTGAGATAGGTATATATTATTTCTATCCCAGTCAGAGGGCGCGATTATATAGTAAATTTATGCCGTTATAAAACCCCTAAAGGGAGTTATTTGTGAATTAATTTTACTTATTTTCAGGAAATGTGATTAAATCTGCTCATAGAGTTTATAAGTCATTGATATTAAGATGAATGTTATGATTATCTGCAATTAATATAAAGACGTCTAAATGAAAGAAAAACTGAAAATACAGTCTAGAAAGGTCCAGTTTGAGGGGTTTGACGGTAGCTTGTTGGAGGGGAATCTCGATTTTCCACTCGAGGTGCCCCCCAGGCAATTTGTCATTATTAGTCATTGCTTCACCTGCACAAAGCAAATCCTTACTACAGCGAGGTTAAGTCGAGGGCTGGCGCATGCGGGAATGGCTGTGTTGAGTTTTGATTTTACAGGTTTAGGCTACAGTGAGGGTGTGTTCGCAGAAACACATTTTAGAAGTATGGTGAAGGATATAGAGTGTGCTGCTAATTGGCTGGATACTTATTATGAGCCAGCCAGCATACTGATTGGGCATAGTATGGGGGGAACAGCCAGTCTGGCTGCGTCACAAAATATCAGTAAAGCACTATCTCATGTGCAGAAAATAATTACGCTGGCCTCTCCTGCCTATCCAGCACACGTACTGCATCATTTTGGTCCAGCAATGAAGAAGTTACGAAACGGGGATGAAGCCCAAATAATGGTGGCAGGGCGTGCCTATCAGGTTAAACCTGCCTTTATTGACGATGTTGAAAGTTATAATATGGAAAAGCAGATGGAATCATGTGTTCTGCCTATTATGGCGGTAAGAGCAGGTGAAGATGAGCTAGTAGGACCTGAGGCAGCGGAGCAAATTTTACAGTATACCGAGACTGAAAATCGTCTGGTCGAGATTGAAGGGGCTGATCACTTATTTAGTGATCGAGTACATGCTACGCAATTACTAAACGAAGTAATAAATTGGATAGATTAATTACCAAGCATTAATTCATGTCTATACTCATATGGTTATCTTTATTGAATAAGTACCGGGAAACTATCATGGTTGAAGTAAAAACATTCTTTGATAAGCAAACATTCACTTTTACGCATTTGGTTTATGATGTTAATACCAAAGATGCTGTCGTTTTCGATCCGGTCCTGGATCTGGATACCATTGGCTGGCGTACGTATAAAGACAGCCTGAATACACTGGATGGTTTTATAAGCGCTAACCAGTTGAAGCTGCATTATGTTTTAGATACCCATATTCATGCCGATCATCTTAGTGGTATGCAGCATTTAAAAGAAAAATATAAAGTGCCAGTGGTTATCAATGCTGCAATAACCGTAGTGCAGGAGACATTTAAAGATGTCTTCAATCTTGGCGATGATTTTGATGTGACAGGTAGTGATTTTGATGTGCTGGTAAAAGACGGGGATCGGCTTGATGCAGGATCAATTAAAATTGAAGTGTTACATACGCCAGGTCATACCCCCGCATGTACAACTTATAAAATTGACGATAACTTAATCACCGGTGATGCGCTGTTTGTGCCCAGTATAGGAACAGGACGTTGTGACTTTCCTAAAGGAAGCGCAAAAGACCTATATCAATCTGTGACTAAAAAGCTATATTCATTTTCAGATGATACAAAGGTATTTCCGGGTCATGATTATCCTGGTAACCGTGAATTGCAAACCTTCACTACGATAGGAGAAAGTAAGGCCTCAAATGTTGATTTACCGGCGGACAGAAGTGAGGCCGAGTATGTAAAGTTCATGGAAAATCGCGATAGTAAGTTACCTTTACCAAGACTAATTTATCAGGGTGTGCAGGTTAATCTAACTGCAGGTCAGTTGCCGAAAAAAGAATCAAACGGCCAAAGTTATTTGAAAATACCGATTTATAATGATTAAGTGTTTTTGCTAATTGCGCTGAGACATAGAAATCCTTTGGTTGGGTAACTCATGCGCTTAGCTTTAATATTCCTCTCTTGATAAGTTGGAAGCCCAGGCATCAAAACTTTTATTAGCCTCATCGTGCTCGATGTGTTCTATCGAAATGCTTCTCTGAAACATGGGTTTGGCAAGTTCATCATATATAAACTGATCATCAAATCCAGCCTTTGCTGCATCACTAGCGGTGGCGGCAAAAATTAGTTTTGGAATGCGAGCCCAGTAGATAGCTGACATACACATTGGGCAGGGCTGGCAACTAGAGTAAATTGTGCAGTCAGTTAGCTGATGGTTGTTCAGGTTCTTACAGGCTTCACGAATGGCCATAATTTCAGCATGAGCCGAGGGGTCACAGGTTTCAGTAACCTGATTGAATCCTTTCCCAATGATTTTTCCGTTTTTAACAATGACTGCGCCAAAAGGGCCGCCGTGCTGTTTTGCAGACGATATGGCCAGATCAATGGCCTTTTGTAAAAAAGAATAATCAGTCAGGTTTTTATCTTTCATAAGGGTCTGAGAGATTAATTTTTTTCAAAAATAGCAATGCCAGAAAAACCAGCTGTTTATTTTTGTTATCAAACTTTTGAGTTATGCTCATGAGCTGAACCTAGTGCTGAGATTGTGAAGGTCCTGAATTGATGCTGGAAGCAAATAAGTTCTCCACATCAATGCTATCGTAATTGTACTGAGCATTACAAAATTCACAATCAACATGAATTTTCCCCTGTTCTAAAATAATGCTGCGAGCCTCTGCCAGCCCAAGTGAAACAATCATTTTACTAATGCGTTCATTTGAACAGCCGCATCGAAAGCTTAGAGGGGTGGGGTCAAATAATCGAATGTCTTTTTCATGAAATAATCGATGAAGAATATCTCGTGTTGATAGTGTTAATAGTTCCTCTCTTTTTAATGTACTGCCAAGCGCTACAGCGTGCTCCCATTCATTATGGTCTTCTCCCAGGTTGCTGTTGTGAGTCTCTTTTGTTTCAGGTAATTCCTGCAACAAAAAACCAGTGCACACTTTCTCATTGGCAGATAACAAGAGGCGTGTATTTAATTGCTCTGATTGCTTGAAGTAATTTTCAATTGCATCTTGTATGTGTTCGCCCTGTAAAGCAATTATTCCCTGATAGGGTTCGCCGGTGGGTGGTTCAATGGTGATAACCATTTGACCATTTCCAAAAATATTTTTCAGGTCATGTGCGGGTACTTCTTCACCCCAGCGGGCAAGTCCGCGTAAGGTGCCCTCTGATGTTGCTTGCACAACTAACAGGTGTAGTGGGCCATCCCCGCGAATTTGCAAAATTAAAGAGCCTTCAAATTTTATAGTCGCTGATAGTAGAGCGCATGCTGCAAAAGCCTCACCCAGTATATTACGTACGTTTTCAGGATAGTCATAGCGTTCAAGCACGGCTTTCCAGGTTGCACTAAGATGAACCATTTCACCACGAACGCGGGTGTTTTCTATAATAAATCTATGCAGTAGGTCATTGTCTGGCATGGGTGTCAGTTACCTGAGTGTTTGAATAAAATTTTTGACGCAAAAGCCAAAGTACAGAGGTATTAAAATTAGAAATTTAAACCTGTAAGCTTCTGCATCAAAGGTTTTAAAATCAGCTTAACTTGTCTTTAAGCATCTGATTAACCTGGGCTGGGTTAGCTTTACCTTGAGAGGCTTTCATTACCTGCCCAACAAAGTAACCAAATAATTTGTCTTTACCTGAGCGATATTGCTCAAGTTGATTCGGGCTATTGGCAATAACTTCGTCAATAATCGCTTCTATTGCAGAGTCGTCAGTGATTTGTTTCAGGCCTTTTTTATCTATAACGGTATCTGCGTCACCCTCACCATTCCACATGCCGTTAAATACATCTTTGGCGATTTTTCCTGAAATAGTGTTGTCTTCAATGCGTTTTAACATGCCCGCCAGATGTGTTGCTGATACCGGACATTCGGCAATCGACAAGTCTTCTTTATTTAGTCGTGCAGACACGTCTCCGATCATCCAGTTTGCTGTAAGTTTGGCATCAACTGATTCACCAATGACAGTTTCAAAAAAATCAGCGAGCTCTCTTGATGTGGTAAGAATGCCAGCGTCATATTCGCTGAGACCTAAATCATTAACAAAGCGTGCTGTTTTCTCATCGGGTAATTCTGGCAATGTTTTACGAATCTCTTCGATATAAGCGTCATCAAAAACTACGGGCAATAAATCGGGGTCAGGAAAATAACGGTAATCATTAGCTTCTTCTTTCGATCTCATAGAGCGAGTTTCGTGTTTGTCTGCGTCGTACAAGCGTGTTTCCTGAACGACTTTACCGCCATCTTCAATTACATCTATCTGACGTTCGACTTCAAGATTAATTGCGCGTTCAACAAAACGAAATGAATTAATGTTTTTTAATTCAGCACGGGTGCCATATTCTTTCTGACCTTTTGGTCGAACTGAAACATTGGCGTCACAACGGAAAGAACCTTCAGCCATATTGCCATCACTGATTTCAATATACTGAACCAGTGAATGGATTTTTTTCATGTAAGCCACGGCTTCTTTGGCTGAGCGCATGTCCGGCTCTGAAACAATTTCCAGCAGAGGCGTGCCTGCGCGATTCAAATCAATGCCCGTCATACCCTGATAATCTTCGTGTAATGACTTTCCTGCGTCTTCTTCTAAATGCGCACGTGTAATACCGATAGTTTTTTTCGTGCCATCTTCCAGTTCGATATCAATAGATCCCTCACCGACAATGGGTAAATCCATTTGAGAAATCTGGTAGCCTTTAGGTGAGTCAGGGTAAAAATAATTTTTACGTGCAAATACTGAATGTTTACATATTGCTGAGCCTGTTGCTAAACCAAATTTAGTCGCCATACGTATGGCTTCAGCGTTTACAACAGGCAAAACGCCCGGCAAACCCAGATCAACCGCGCAGGCCTGAGTATTTGGTTCAGCACCAAATGCTGTTGATGCTGATGAAAATATTTTACTTTTAGTACGCAGTTGTGTGTGTATTTCTAAACCGATTACGGTTTCCCATTCCATATTAGAATGCCTCTTTTTTTAAAAGATCTGCAGCAGAGAACGAATTATATTGAAGATAACTTCCATCTCTGCAGCAAAAAATTATTTGAACTGTAAATTATTTAAACTGTTTTGGTATTTGTTTATGCCAGTCGGTTTTTTGCTGGTACTGATGAGCCACATTAAGTAACCGGCCTTCATCAAAATGATTGGCAATAATTTGCAATCCAACCGGCATGTCGTCACTAAATCCAGCAGGTACACTCATGCCTGGCAAGCCCGCCAGGTTAACCGCAATGGTGTAAATATCGGAAAGGTACATGGATATTGGGTCATCAGACTTTTCACCAATATTAAATGCCGTTTCAGGGGACGCTGGTCCCATTATGACATCCACTTTTTCAAAAGCTTTAGAGAAGTCATCTGAAATCATGCGGCGTAACTGCTGTGCTTTTATATAGTATGCATCGTAGTACCCGGCAGATAAAGCATAGGTGCCAACCATAATGCGGCGTTTTACCTCTTCACCAAAACCTTCTCCACGTGAACGTTTGTAAAGGTCTTCCAGGTCTTTTGGCTCTTCGCAGCGATGTCCAAAGCGAACACCATCGAACCGGGACAAGTTGGACGAGCACTCAGCAGGTGCAACAACATAATAAACCGGTACGGCTAAATGTGTATTAGGCAGGCTGATTTCTATAATTTCAGCGCCCAACGTTTTATATTCTTCAATCGCTTTTTGTACAACGTCATTTGTTCCTGTGCTCAAACCCTCACCAAAATATTCTTTAGGTAAACCGATTTTTAAACCATCAAGTGGTTTGTTTAAGTCGGCTGTATAGTCTGGGACCTCTTTTTCCATGGAGGTGGAGTCTTTTGGATCAAAACCTGACATGGCATTTAGCAGAAGCGCGCAGTCTTCAGCGCTTTGGGCCATTGGGCCAGCCTGATCAAGGCTTGAGGCAAATGCGATCATGCCATAACGAGATACACGGCCATAGGTTGGTTTTAAGCCTGTTATTCCACACAATGAAGCAGGCTGCCTAATTGAGCCGCCGGTGTCAGTGCCTGTGGAAGCAGGTGTTAAACGTGCTGCAACAGAAGAAGCGGAGCCGCCAGATGAGCCGCCAGGAACGGCTTTGGTGTTCCATGGATTTTTAACGGCACCAAAATAACTGGTTTCGTTAGAAGAGCCCATAGCGAACTCATCCATATTGGTTTTGCCTAGCATAATAATGCCAGCTTGTTGTAGTTTCTCTACCACAGTCGCGTCATATGGCGATTCAAAGTTGTCTAACATTTTTGAACCGCAGGTGGTTTTAATGTCTTTTGTGCAAAAGATATCTTTATGTGCAAATGGAATACCAGTTAACGGTCCTGCATTACCGGCTTTACGTTTCTCATCCGCTTCAGCTGCAGCAATTAAAGCTTGTTCTGCGGTGACTGTTATAAAACTATTTAATTCGGAGTCATAATCTTTGATTCGTTGTAAAAAGTGCTCTGTAAGTTGCACTGATGTGACCTCACCTGCTTCAAGCATGGTTGATAATTCACTCAGTGTTTTTGTGTGGTACATAGTTTTTCTCTGTCTTGTTTTTTCTAAATGATTAACCGCACAGGGGCGCAGGGGTTAGAGGTTTCATTTGAGTTAAATAATACCGAGCCTTGCGCCTGTTTGCAGCGAATAGTAAATCACAATTACTCAATAACCTGAGGAACTAAATACAGGCCATCTTCAGTTTTTGGCGCAACCTTTTGAAAAGCTTCTCGCTGGTTTTCTTCTAATACTTCATCTGCTCGCAGACGTTGTGATACATCCATAGGGTGGGCCATGGGTTTAACATCAGTCGTATCAACAGCATTCATTTCTTCAACTAGACCAAGAATACTGGACAGGCTACTTGCATATTCCTCGATATTTTTTTCATCTATTTCGAGTCGCGCCAAATGCGCTATGCTTTTCACATCATCGGGTCCCAATGACATATAATTCTCCACGTGGGTTATGCTAATAAGTGGTAACAATATCGATTCGATTTGAGGTTAATTCCAAGTTTGCAATTGGAAAACATCAAATGCGTTAAAAACCGCGCAAAATTAGCATATTATGCGCGTTTAAGCCACTGCTATACTTGCTCTAATCGGTGCTCATTGATAGAGTACCGCTAAATTCCATAGTAAGGTCTAAAGTTATGCTTTCGGCTTTAATAATATTACAAAAATAATGAGTTAATACACGAATGTTTCTTAAACGCTTTCGCGGCATGTTTTCAAATGATTTATCAATTGACCTTGGCACAGCTAATACGCTGATTTATGCGCGAGGTACGGGTATTGTTTTAGATGAACCTTCGGTTGTTGCTATTCGTCAGGATAGAAACGGTAATGGCGCTAAAGCAATAGAGGCATATGGTCATGAGGCTAAACGCATGCTTGGCCGTACACCGCAGAATATTACCGCTATTCGCCCAATGCGCGATGGTGTTATCGCTGATTTTCATATTACAGAAAAAATGCTACAGCATTTTATTCGTAAGGTACACGAAAGTGCATTATTGAGACCCAGTCCCAGGGTTTTAATTTGTGTTCCCTGTGGTGCTACTCAGGTTGAGCGCCGGGCAATTAAAGAATCAGCGGCCGGTGCTGGTGCGCGTAAAGTCTATTTAATTGAAGAGCCAATGGCCGCTGCTATTGGTGCCGGTATGCCGG